>Ga0187876_1000269_pt1 | contig 55097 bp, 45 predicted proteins | sample June2016WEW_17_4_FD_133000 | JGI IMG/M metagenome (GOLD analysis project Ga0187876, IMG submission 133000) | Peatland microbial communities from SPRUCE experiment site at the Marcell Experimental Forest, Minnesota, USA - June2016WEW_17_40 | ecosystem: Environmental > Terrestrial > Soil >... | reverse complement strand
GATCTGGCCCACCTCTTTGCAGAAGGCGTCTATCTTCGCCGGGGCGGTGTGCAGCAGGCCGTTGGCCATGTCGCGGCCGAGGACGCGCGCGCGGGATTCGAGGATCTGCTCGGTCTGCTCGCGGAAGAACCGGCGCGTGGCCTCGGAGGCGTAGAGCGTGACCACCAGCAGGGACAGAACCATCACGAGCAGGTAGGAGGGATACAGTTGCCAGAGCAGCCGCTTCCGTCGCACCCGCTACTCCTTGAAGCGATAGCCGACACCGCGCACGGTCTCGATGCAGTTCCCGCACGGCGCGATTTTCTTGCGCAGGCCGACGATGTGCACGTCCACCGACCGGTCCGTGACCGCCGTGTGTCCGCGCGCGGCGTCAATCATCTGCTGGCGCGTGAACACCCAGCCGGGCCGGCGCGCGAGCAGGTTCAGCAGCAGGAATTCGGTATGCGTCAGCTCGACTCGCTTGCCGTGGACGAGCACCTCGTGCCGGCCCGGATGGATGACGATGCCGCGCACCGAGACGGTGGAGCTGTCGTCCATCGGCTCCTGCCCCCGGCGCCGCAGCACGGTCTTGACCCGCGCGAGCAGAACGCGCGGGCTGAACGGCTTGGTGATATAGTCGTCCGCGCCCAGCTCCAGGCCGGTGACCACGTCGGCCTCCTCGCCGCGCGCGGTCAGCATGACGATGGGGATGTGCGCCGTCTTGTCCTCGCGCTTGAGGATTTTGCACGCCTCGAGCCCGTCCATGCCCGGCAGCATCAGGTCGAGCACGATCAGGTCGGGCGGCTTCGACCGCGCCAGCTTCAGCGCTTCCTCGGCGCTGGTGACGCCGGTGACCTTGTACCCGCCTTTGGTCAGGTTGTACGTCACCAGTTCCAGGATGTCCTTCTCGTCGTCAACGACCAGTATGGATTCGTTGGTCATGGCCTCTTCCTTCGAGGCGAAACCGGCCTCGTAACATCCCTTTTACCGGGAATACATTAGCCTTCCGTCAGGAAAATGTAAACTCGCGGTGAGCTTGGCGCGAGAAATGCGTGAGCCGGTTCCGGGCGCAGCGTTCCAGAACGTAAACAGGCTGTCATTCTGAGCGAAGCGAAGAATCTCATACGCAGCGTGCGGACAACGGTTTAGGGTATGAGACCCTTCGCTGCGCTCAGGGTGACGCGGTCTGGACTTAAGCGTGTTACTTCCCGAATGCGATGCCAGCCGCCCCGCAAACACTCGGGAACCCCGTGGAAGCATTATTCGTCCATGAAGCAATACGGGTCGCGCTCCTCGAAGGCATTCAGACCGCGCGCGAAGGCGATGGCCATGCAGCCGCCGCAGGTCGGGCGCAGCGGGCACTCCGCGCAGGCGCGGCAGCCGGCGCGGTATCGGCGGGCCGCCTCGGAGTCGTAGATTTCGCCCAGGTCCTGTCGGAGCAGGTTGCCGATCGGCGAAGGGAATTTCCGGCAGGCGTGCGTCTCGCCGTCGGGCAGCACCGCGACGAAGTTGAACGCCGCGCCGCATCCGTAGCCGGTGCAGCCGTCGAACGGCGCCTCGCCCCGGCGCCGCCGGACGATGTTGAACAGGTTATCCTTCAGATGCAGGATCGGGTTGCTCTTCGCCACCGTGAGGTACATTTCGAGGAACGCCGCGTAAGCCGCGCGCGACGGCATCGTCAGCGCGGCGCCTTCGCCGACCTGCGAGAGGCGGTTGAAGTTGAAGTGCCTCGTGTGGCCGCGGAGCCGTTCGGCCAGCGGCAGCACCTGCTCCAGGTTGTCGCGCGCGACCGTGAGCATGACGGTGGACTCGATCTCCAGGTCGCGCAGCACCCCGAAGAACTCGATCGTGCGCGCGAAGTGCCCGGCGCCGCGGATCCGGTCGTTGTACTCCGGCAGCCCTTCCAGGCTGACCTGGTAATACTGCGGGCGCTTGATGGCGAGCAGCTCTTCCAGCGCCGCGCGCGGGACCGGGTTGCCCAGGATCGAAAGCGGGAACCCGCGTTCCGCCGCCGCGCGCCAGAGCCCGACGAAGTACGGATACAGGAACGGGTTTCCGCCCGTGAAGCACACGTGCCCGCGCACGCGGCGATCGGCGCAGAAGCGGCGCAGGTCATCGAGGACCTTCACGCCCTGTTCGAGCGTCAGCGGCGACCGCTTGCTGCGGTCGTAACAATGCTTGCAGCGCAGGTCGCAGGCCTGAGTGATATGCCACTGGAGCAGGAACGCCGGAGACGACGTGAACGCCGCGGGCGTCTCCGCGGGGATCGGAAAGAGCGCCGGGTCGCGCCGGATGCGCGAGCATGGCGGCAGAAGGATGCCCTTCTCCGCCGCGCGCCAGAGCGCGTTTTCCACGACCGGAACGGCCACCTTCGCCGCCCGCGCCGCCTTCGCGATCGGGATCTCTTCGACCACCACCTTCAATGCCAGCAGCTCGGCATCCTCGGCGGCCTGGACGCGCGTCCCGCCCGTGACGGGATCGCGCCAGACCATTGCGTGTTCCGCGCCGGCCCGCGGCGCCGCAGGTGCAGAGGCCACGTTCGGGCTCACCAGCCCGCACAGCCGCCAGGAAAGCGGCAGCAGGTCCAGCGTCGGGTTGACCTCGAACCGGTCCGTCTCGTTCGCGGCCGGCGTCGCCGCCTGAGAGACTTCATGGCGCGCCCATTCCAGCCGCGCCAGCTCGGCGAGAAAATCGGGCGCGCCGGGCGCGTCCTTCATCGCAGCCAGGCGGTCCGGCAGCGATTCCGGCCTGGCCATCCCGCCGCAGGCCTTCAGCAGGCGCGGCCACGCCCTGGGACCGATCAGCGCGCGGCAGACCGGAAACGCATCCGCCCGCGCAGCCTTCCGACGAGGTTTCATATTCTGATCTTCACAGAAACAGAGTTTTTCGCCACGGATTTCACGGATTTACACGGATTACCGGCGACGAACTTAAATCCTTGCTTTTCGTTAATCCGTGGAAATCCGTGGCCAAAAATTTCGTCGTCGCCGTCGCTTCTTTCGTTAATCCGTGGCAACTATCCCGTTGTCGTTTCAGAAGCCCAGGCCGATGAGCCACTTCGCGCAGAGCGCAGGCCACTGGCCGACGACCGGATCATCCGTCGCCAGGCCCAGGCCGTGCCGCCCATGCGGGAAGACGTGCAGCTCGAACGGGACCTTGTTCAGGCTCAGCGCCTTCGCGAAGAGCAGGCTGTCCTGCACGCTGACCGTGTTGTCGTCGGCGGTGTGCCACAGGAACGCCGGCGGCGTGCGCGGCGTGACCTGGAGTTCGTTCGAGAGCGAACGGACCAGCTTTTGCGGCGGCTTCCGGCCGAGCAAGTTCGTCCGCGTGCCCTGGTTCAAGCCGCCGGCGAAGGTGATCACCGGGTAGCAGAGGATCGCCGCGTCGGGCCGGCAGCTCTGCCGCTCGACCGGGTCCTTCGCGGCGGCGCGGCCCGCGGCGAAATGCGTCGCCGCCGACGCCGTCAGGTGCCCGCCCGCGGAGAAGCCGAGGATGGCCACATGGTTCGGCTTGACGTTCCACTCCTTCGCCCGCGCGCGCACCAGGCGGATCGCCCGCTGCGCGTCCATCAACGGGACCGGGTAGCGATGCGGCGAATGGCGATAGCGCAGCACGAACGCGCCGATGCCCGCCTCGTTGAGCCATTCCGCGATGGGGAATCCCTCATGCGCGGCCAGCGCTCCATATCCGCCGCCGGGGCAGACGACCACCGCGCCGCGCGGCTTGCCGCGGACGGTGTGCGGAACGATGAACGGTTCCACGCCGGAACTCACCCCATCCGGCGTCGGCGCCGCGCCCGGCCAAAGATTCACCGCGCGCCGTGTCCTGTTGACGTGCATAATCATAGATCGGCTCCTTCAAACGCGCATTCCATTGCTATCGCGAACTTCAATAGGCAAGGCTGCTAACGTACGCAGTATACCACCCGGCACTTCGCCATTCCAAGGAGCGTCGCCGGCGGGACGGCCGATGAAAACACAACTGACGCTGGATTAGGCGTTTCAGGTTCGAGTCCTGGATGGCCAGCCGTTTTATGCGTTACAGTAAACCAGCCTCACGGTGCCGGGATGTATTTCACGCGGTAGAGGGAATTCTCGCTGATCCCGAGAAATTCCACATTGTCGTCGCGGCCGAAAGCACAATCGGCCACGAGTATCTTGTCATACTCAGCGCCAGGCTGACCATCCAGCACCAGTGAGCACTTCGCGCCTTTATCGTCCAGGTACATAATGTGCCTGCTGTCCTGACTGAAAGCAGGCCCCAAATCGTAGCTGCATTCCGCGCTCACTTTGCCGTCTACCACCTCAAACCACTTCTCCCCACTTTTGACTTCATACGCAATGCGCTTGCTATCGGGGCTAAAGGTGGGAGCAAAGTTTATTTGGTCATATTCGACTGATGGAATGCCATCAACCACGGCAGTCCACTTCTCGCCCTTCTTGGCCACATACGCCACATGCTTACTGTCAGGGCTGAAGGGTGCTAGAACCGCAACTTTGTCATATTCCGTGTCCGCTCGATTGTCCACGACGGCGAAGCTCTTTGTTCCCCTTGTGGCCGCGTAAGCGAAGCGTTCGCCATCAGGGCTGAAGAATGGCCGGTCAACATGGTTGTACTCTGCGCCCGGCTTGCCGTCCATAACAAGCCGGCTCTTTCCGCCTTTGTCGGCCACATATGCCATCCGCTTGCCGTCCGTGCTGAAGACAGGAACAGAAACTTTGTCGTATTCCAAGCCTGGCTGGCCATCCACAACCACAAACCACTTCCCGTCCTTCTTGGCTGCATAGGTTATGTGCTTGCTGTCGGGGCTAAAGGTCAGGTCATCGTAAAGGATTTCGTCGTACTCCACGGCAGGGCGACCGTCAACTACAGCAATAACCTTCTTATCCTTTCGAGCAGTGTACGCCAGGTGTTTGCCGTCGTTGCTGAACGTCACCATGTAGCCAAAACCGATTCCGTCGTACTCTGCGCCCGGTTGGCCGTCCTCCACCACGGTCCACTTTTGCCCCTTGCTGGCCGCATATGCCACGTGATTACTGTCGGGGCTGAATTGTTGGTAACCGACATCGTCATATTCCGGGCCTGCTTGGCCATCCACCACCATCAACGACTTCTCACCCTTCTGCGCCACATACGCAACGCGCTTGCCATCGGGGCTGAATTGAACGGCGAAGAAGTGTATCCCATGCCTCGGTCCAATCTTGTCGTATCCCACACTCGTTTGACCGTCCACGACGGCGAACCACTTAGAGCCCGTCCTGGCCGCATAAGCCAGCCGTCCGCCATCGGGACTGAATGTCAGACTTCCCTCAGCGATCTCATCGTACTCCGTGTCCGGCCGGCCGTCGGCGACGACACGAACCTTTGCGCCATGTCTAAGAAAGTACGCCAGATGAGAGCTATCCCTGGAAAAGGCTGCAATATAGGCCAAGTCCACACTCTTGTCGCAAGGCCCGAGCCGAGTCTCTTGAACCTTGTACCTGGCAGGACGGCAGGATGTTGTCGCCAGCAAGCTCAGTACGACCGCCGCGCAAGCGGCAATCCGGTTCATCATGTTCCTTCTCATCTCCCCTTTGTTCAATTGTGCTTGCGGTCCGCTCTAGGATTTTGACCATCAGAAGCCCGCCTGTCAAGCGGAAGTTGCACGCGGCTCTCCTGAGTGTTGTCTATCAGCAGGCGCGTAAACCCCCGTCCTGTAAGACGATACGCCCGTGCGCGCCCCTCGCGCGCCTGATTGGGACGAGAATCCTGAGTGGTTCGGCGTAGGACCTATTTGGCCAACGTCTCTCTCCGGTCGAACCCAGTTGTTGTAGCGGCTGCAAGACGGACGTACGGATAAGTCGTGCGTCCGCGGAACTCACGAGGGGCGTTACTGATTGCGACCAACAAACGAAAAGTAGGTGAAGAATATAACCAGGCCGCACGAAACCTCGGCAAGCAGGTAGAGCCATGCCTTAATCTCGCTGCAACTGTGCCCCGGTCTTAGGATCAAGTGTTGCAGGACGCGAGACCGCCATATTGCGAGCGAACCCGCGAACACAAAGAGCAGCGCGAGGAGAGCAAAAATCCCTGGCTTCCACGTCGCTTGCCAGGCGAGCCGGCCTAGAACGGTGTACATGTCTAAGAAGCACAAGCCGTTCCACAAAAGGACCATTGCCACGATTGCCTGCCATCTGACGGGTAGCCCCCGTCCAGCCGGAACCGAATCCGGGCATGCCGTGGGGACAAATCCGCTTTCTCGGATTCTTCGGAGAAGCGAAGCGGGACTGCCGAAACACCAGTAGACTATCCTCTTGGGGTAGGTCGAGACGTTGTGTTGAATCCTGATGCCCCAGCCAAGAAAGGGTATGATTGAGTACCTTTCAATCCCCACAACCTGGTCGGGACAAAAAGAGTACTTGCCGATCAGCGTGGCGTTCAACACAAGCCGATCCCGTTGTACAGTCAGTATTGCAAACGGCCAGGTAGCGTTAACCCAACCGATTCGTGCGCCACCGACTCTGATCATTTCCGTCGGGCTCCTGCATTGACCGTCTCTCCACGAGCGCTTCCTCGTAGAGCTGGCATTCTACGCTCGACGCATAGAAGCGTCAACCAGGGCCCTAGCCCTCTTGGCGTCCTGGCGGTTCAATCCGTCGGAGTCATTTGTCAGGTGAATTGCAGCGTGCCCTTGCTATGGAAACCGATGCGTCCGTGTGCCATTTTGACACGGCTGAAGGGCACCAGGAGCCGGAGCGGTTTGCTGTAGGTATGGTATGGCCAGCCAAACGACCAGATCATATGCCCCGCTGGGCAGGAAATAATTGGTATTATTTCCCCAGCGAATCCCCCGGAGATCTTTCGCGTCTTCGCGGGCGGGCTTGGTTGGCTCTGAGTCTTACCTCGCGTGGCCCCGGAAATTCTTCAAGGCTTCGGCGTCCAGTCTGCGCTGTCGCGCGAGGTCAAACGAGAAGTCATTCGGCGATTTCTTCCTGACCTCCTCCGGCGCGCCGCAGCTTACGGCGGGAAGGCCGCCGCTCATGGATAGCGTGTAGTCTTTGCCCGTGAACGGGTCTTTGGGAAAGCCATCGGGGAAGTAGCGGCGAAGCTCCTCGAGGTTCGCCGGATAGCTGCCGGTCTCCTCTTTCAGCAGCATCGCGGCGCACAACACGCGCATCATCCCGATCCGGGCCTCGGCATTGGCGAGAGAGGGCAGGGCGCTGACTGTCAACGCCGGCACGAAGATCTGCAGGAGTGGGTTCCCTAAGTCCCGATCCCCCTGGAGCTCACGGGACGTCATTTCAAGAATCGTGTTATTCAGTCCGCGCTCTTCATCCGTGATGGCCGGCGCTGCCTCATGGTAGGGGCCGGCGACATTTCTGGCCAACCGTCGCATGTGCTGCTGGTAGCCGCGTGCCCATTCAAGGATACGAGCCCTGATTTCCGGCTCCTTCAGGCCTTCCAGCTCATGAGTCGCCATTTTCGAAGGGGGACCCTCGCCGTGCAGGTAATCCCGGATGAAGTCCATTAGTTCCTTCTCAGGCGCTTGGGCCTTGCGAATGACCCATTCTCCCCAGAATTCGGCGTCGACGCGGCAGTAGGAATCCATCCTGAGCGGCTCGGGCAGGCTCTGGAGCGCCCGGAGCAGTTTCTCCACGGACTCGCGGCCCGGACTGCGCGAGAGCAAGCCCTCCGCCTCGGACGCGGCCACATTCTGAATTAGCGCCGCGACGAGGCCGGACATGAGGACCGGCTCCCGGCCGACGTGCGCGCCCATCCGAGCGAGGTCCCCGCAGATTTCGGCGGCGCGAACGGGATCGCCTCGGAACTCCGCGCACTTGGCCGCCGCGACGCAGCGGAACGCGAACAGCCTCAAAAGCCCGAGATGCGGCATTTCCATATCGGGGCCGGCATCCCAGTTCAGGTCGAAGGCGCAGGGTCCCCGTTGGGCGCCGTCGTGAAGCAGGCTCATGGCGCCGTCGGAATCCAGGTCGCGCGAGAGCAGGGCCACGGCGTCGGGTCTGTCGCTCAGCGCGGCGGGCGGCAGCTTGCCGAACTCCTCGTCCATGAACTTGAGCGCTTCCAGTTCCCCCGCCGATTGCGGGACTGCTCGTGTCGCAGCGCCCTCCAGATACAGGATGGCCGCGTTGTCCGAGCGCGGGAGAACGCTCTTCTCTTCGCCGCCGCGAGCGGCCGTTGCGACCAGCGCCGCGAAAACCGCCGCAGCACAGAATTCGATCTTGAGCATCTGAGTTGCCCTCCTGTCCCTGCAGCAGGGGCGAATAATAGGTGGTTCGGGATTTGCCAGATGGCCGCCGCCCACACGATGGTCAGTCATCAAACATCGGATTCTGCCCGCGAGAATCCCGCTTGTCAAGCGAAATTCGCGCGTGGTATTCCGGGGAGTTGTCGGTGAAAAAGCGCGTAAGCCGTTGTTCTATAGTAGGTACGCCCACGCGCGGCCCTCGCGCGGCTGATTGGAAAGAGGCGCCGGATCGGTTTGTCCTAGGACTTATTTGGCCAGCCGTGAACGGATGAACGCCCAACATCCAACGCCAAACGCCCAACGTCCAAGTCCCTCGGCTCCGAGCGCGGAAATACTTGGGCGTTGGAAGTTCGATGTTGAGCGTTCGATGTTTATCCGTATACGGTCGTCGCAGACTTCGGGTTGGGGATCGTCTGCTTGTCGCAACGACCGGCACTTGCGGATGTGAAAACGGACCTGGCGAAGGCGAGGCGACCGTCGCGAGGACAGGTTGTGCTTTGCCGGAACTCGCGGACCGGCCCGCCTGTCTCTCACGGCGCTTCTTTCGGCAGTTTTCGCACGAGAACCAGCGCCGGATTCGACGTCCTTGCGATCCCCTTGGCGTCCGTCGCCAGGACGGTGAACGCATAGACCCCTGTCTTGAGGTCGGACACGGTGAACCGGGCCGGGGGCGCATGCGCTTCGCCCAGCTTCTGCGCGCCCGCGAAGAACTCCATGCTCCGCCAGTGGGGGAAGGCGCTGTCGTCAACGAGCAGAGTCAGGCGCGCGCCGGGATCAAGGACCGGCGGCTCGCCGGTGGTTGGCGGCAGGGATGTGATCTTCAACGGGTTGTCATAGGTGGCGAAGGCCCGGTAGATGAAGGCAATGTCCTTATTCAAAAGCCAACTGGACGTGCCCAGAGGGCCTTTGAAGTCCGCATAAGGAGTGATCGTTGTCAGCCCGCTTTTCCAGGTCGTGTGATCCGCTATCCAGCCGTTCCTGGGATCAACCGGCAAGAGCTGGACCGGGCCCTTGAGCGGGTCCTGGCCGACGGGATACCGCAGGCGAATGGCTTGATCGAGCAAGGGAATCGCAAGCACCTGTTGCCCCGCGAACCGGTGGGCAAAGCCCTGGACGCTCATCCATGAGAAGAGCGCGCCTTTCGGCCGGCTCGCTTCCATCAGGGGCACGATCCATGCGTTCAGGGTTGTCTCCATCTCTCCGGAGATCAGGCAAAGAGGCGTGGCAGCCACGGCATCGTTGGAGTCCATCCTGACGTTCCTTGCCGATACCGCCGCGCAGGCGATCACGCGATCGGGCCTGTCGTCCAGGAGCGTCATGGCAAACCCGGCGCCGGCGGAGAAGCCGAAGATGGCGAAGGGCGCCGACTCGATCTCCCGGTGGCCGCTGTCCCCGGCAAACTGCCGGAGGGCGTTGTGGAAGACGATCAAGGTTTCAGAATGCGAGTTGAACGCCTTGGTGCCGAGAAAGGCGAAGTCGTGCATATAAAGGAACTCCCGGCACCAGCTTTGCTTCCAGGCCTCTCGCGTGTCGCCGCCGGCTGCGTTGGAAAAGACCAGGACTCCGCGCACTACGCCAAGCCCGTCGGGAATGGTGAGGCGCGCCTGCTTGAGCGCCCCTTCGTTCGTTTCCTCATAGTCGTAGCTCCTGGCCGTCCACTGAGCGCGGCGCCTGGCCGTGACCGTGACCGCCGGAGAAACGGCCGATCGGCCCCGGTCGTCGTACGCCTTGGCGTGGATGCTGTAGTTGCCTGGCAACAGACCGCCGCGGCCGTATGAGAGCTGGTAGGGCGCCGTCGCACTGACGCCGATGAGCTGATCGTTGTTGTAGAATTCCACTTTAGCGATCCGCCCCGGCGGGGCGCTTGCTTCGGCGATGAGCGTCATCGTCGCGCCTTCAGCGAAGACCTCATTCATGGCGGGCTCGGCGACCCTGACCGACACTTCCCCGGCCGCCGGCGACAGATCGGCGCCTGCAACTTTGAGAACGACTGTGAGAAGGAGGGCGGCCGCGCAGCAAAGGGTTCGTTGAGCCATGGAAAATCCATCCCGGGGAATTCTGAGACCGGATTGTCTCCGTCGCCGGCGCGCAGAAGCCGCGGCCCCGCGCCGTCGCCCTACGGACCGGCCGGCCCTGGCGGCGGCCGGGAAGAAGTCGCCGGCGTCGGCAGGCCGATCGCCGGCCCGAAGAGCCACTTGCGCACGGCCGGGTACTCCGACTCGGGAAAGGCGTGGCCGATATCCTTCATCTCGTACGTGGTCAGCTCCACGCCGCCGGCCTGGGCCGCTGCGACGATCTCCGCCAGCCGCTGCGGGCGGAGGGCGGCGCCGCCATAGGCAATCAGCAGCGGCTTGTTCTTGATCAGGTCATACCGCCCCATCCGCCCGCCGCCGTTGACGAAAAGAAATGCCGAGAACATGCGGGCCGCCTCGCCGTCCGATTGCTCGATCATCGCCTGCGTAGCGTGGGCGCCGTTGGAGAAGCCGCCGATGATCCGGCGGCCCGGATCAATGTTGGGCACGATCCGTTCCAGTTCCGCCAGCATCCGCTTGTGGAGCGGCCACATGTACTTGCCGTCGGTATCGCGAATGAGGAAATCGTAGCCGGCGGAACCCGGGGCGAGCTTATGGAACAGCGGCAGGCTCAAACAGATGAAGTCCATCTCCCCGGTCAGCCCGCGGGCTACACCGGGATTACCCCCGCGCCCGCCGGCGCCGCCGTTGAGGAAAATCAGCAGCGGGTGCTTGCGGGCGGGGTCGTAGTTCCTGGGCAGAAAGACCGTCATCTGCGGCTGGATGCCCTTGGCATCCACCAGTTCCTCAAAGGTCGGCGGCAGTTCGGGGAACTGGATGGCGAAGGTCCGTCCCGGCCGCAACTCCGGCTGCGGGGTGACGGCAGGTTGTGCGCCGACCGCCGGCGCCGTGTCGGCGGCCGGGGCTGCGGCGGAGCACATCCACACCATCGCCAGGACCGCACAAGCCGATTTGACGGGCACTATCGCCTTTATTGCGCTTCTCCTCAAGATTCCGCGGCGACAACCGCCACCGGGAGTTGCCATGATTTTACCCGGAGTTTTCCATATCGCCGCACTGCCCGAACGGTCGGACATCAGCCGGGGTTTGCCTTGCCCGTCCGCCGGAGGACAGTCCGCATTCGAAAGTGAGATTCTACGCTTAAAGTGCCGGCAGTCAACTGCGTTCTCGGTGTTCTGGAAAACGATGCGCCGGCGCGCGCCAAAAAAAGAAGCGCTCCCCGAAAGGAGCGCTTCTTTAGAAACAGAGCGGCGAGAAGACTGCACGGATCGCCGGACTACCGATTCCTCCGCCTTGCGACTTTTGCGACGAGTCCTGTCAGGCCGAGGCCGAGCAACGTCATCGTCGCCGGCTCGGGGACGAACGCGCCGGCGGTGTCGCCGTCGAGGGTAAAGGCCATATCGGCCGGCGATCCACCAAAGAATTCAGAAGCCGGAATCGAACTGGTACCCGCGCCAAACCCGCCGCCGGGGTTATAGAAGTATTCCTCCGGAGCATTAACCGGAGTTGTCTGATACCAGAACCACTGTCCGCTCGAGATGGGTCGGGTCACGTAGGCGGTGACGAAGTAGCTGCCCGGGCCAAGGAGTTGGTCGGCGAAGCTGATGTCGAGATTATGGCTCGCATCCTCGGTTCCGGTGCCGCTCATCACGAGCGTGCCGCCCTTGTCCGGAAGGTTCGTCCAGATTTCCCCGGTCACGGCCACGTTGCCCGTAGGGTCGCCCAGCTCATCGCCGTAGATCGTCAGGGTTGTTATGTCGTACGGAACGCCGGTCGCGAAATTGTCGAACTGGTACGTTGAAAAGGTTGGGTTGTCGGGAAAAACTTGTGCGACGACAGCCTGCGACGTCCCATCCCACGGCTGGTCCGCGATGACAACGGCAACGGCGTTGCTCGCCAAGAGGCCGAGAAGCGCCGCCACGAACGCGACAGCCAGAACACCTCGGCGCAGACTAGGCATACGCATCCCTCCAAAAAGAATAGCATAAACGATCTTGTAATATGCGCGTGAAGCACAGCAATCGCCGTGCCGCCTATACACCCAGTTTCAGAATCTCCACATTCAGGCCTAATCGCATTACTTCTCGTATCTTACGACCAGAAGAATGCCCAATCTGTTTCGCCAAAGTGGGGATCCTGTGTTGAGAAATCTCCTCAGGACGATATTCGCCGTGTTCAGGATACTCAACAGTTTACTGCACCTCTCGCGTGGAAACGGGCTTGTCCCTCTTAAGCCCGTGGACCGAGTCCACCCGTATGTCAGGGAAATTTTCGGCGGGCTACAGGTCTTGTACAGGGTTCCAGGACTGGGGAGAAGCGGACCGGTCCGCAGCAAACCGGAACTCGAACTCCGGCCGAACTCCGGAAGTCCTGCCGGACTCCGCAGAAGACTTGCTTGATTGCGGTGACCCTGGTTGTCAAAATACGGCTGGGATGCCTGGCTGTCGCGTGGAAGGCGACGCTCTGGCAAATTCCGGATGATACCAGCCAGCAGGTTCACGGTGGGCGTGAACCGCCAGGCGCGTGGAAAATTGTGGATTGGGGATAAGGTTCATGCTGAACATAGGTTTCGCTTCGCGGGACATGACGCCGACCCGGCCGGCGATGCTGGCCGGACAGATGCACCGGCGGGTTGCGACGAAAGCGCTCGATCCGGTCACGGTCAATGCGCTGGCGCTGGAGGACGCGAAGTCCGGCGGAAGCGCCGTCCTCGTCTCCTGCGACCTGGTCTCTTCCTCGGACGGACTCCTCCGCTCCGTGCGCGACCTGCTGGCCGCGCGCGCGCCGGCGGTCCTCGCCGACCGCGTGATCCTGGCCGGCACCCACACGCACACCTCCTTCGTCTTCGAGGATGGCTCTTACGACCACCCCGGCGGCGAGGTGATGACGCCGACGGAATGCCGCGACTGGATCGCCGAGCGCGTCGCGCAGGCCGTCGTCGAGGCATGGGAAACGCGCAAGCCGCGCCTCCTCGCCCGCGCCTTCGGGCATGCCGTCGTCGGCCACAATCGCCTGGCGGTCTACGCCGACGGCAGCGCGCAGATGTACGGCCGGACGCACCGCGACGACTTCGTCTGCATCGCCGGCTACGAGGACCACAGCCTGGACATGCTCTTCGTCTATGAGCCGGATGGCACCCTCGCCGGCGCGGTCCTGGCGATCCCGTGCTCCTCGCAGGTGACTGAGCAGCTTGAGGAATTCTCCGCCGACTACTGGCACGATGTCCGCCTGGAGCTGCGGCGGCGCTTCGGCGAGCGCCTGCACGTCGTCGGCCTGTGCAGTCCCGCCGGCGACCAGTCGCCGCACATGCTGCTTTACCAGGAGCAGGAACTCGAGATGCTCCAGCGGCGCGGCCTGACGGAGCGGCAGGAGATCGCCCAGCGCGTGGCCGACGCGATGGGGCGCGCGCTCGCCTGTACGCGGCCGGAGAAAGACAAGGAGTGGCCGCTGACATTCCGCACGCGGCGGCCGGGCCTGGCCCCGCGCCGGATCACCCGCGCCGAGCGCGACTGGGCCGAGAAGACCCGCGCGGAGTGGATCGCGAAGAAGGCCGAGTCGCAGTCCTGGTGGCCGAGCCGTCAGCAGGCGGTGGTGGACGCCTTCGATCACCCGCGCGAACTCATGCCCGTTCCGGTGGATCTGCACATCCTGCGACTGGGCGACATGGCGATTGCGACGAACCCGTTTGAGCTGTTCCTCGACTACGGCCTGCAGATCAAAGCGCGCAGCCCCGCCGCGCAGACGATGCTGATCCAGCTCGTCGGGCACGGCATGTACCTGCCCACCGCGCGCTCCATGCAGGGAGGCGGATACAGCGTCATTCCTGCGGTTTCCTCCGTCGGCCCCGAGGGCGGCGCGCAACTCGTCGCGGAGACGCTCATGGCGATCAACGAACTCTTCCCGCCCTAGTGTTTAGTTGCGTAAATTGGCGTACCAATTTACGCAACTAAACATGGCCCAACGGAACTCATAACTCGGTATAACGACGCGGTTTATTGCCGTCATGCTTCCTTGCGGAAATAGGACGCCTATTTCCGCAAGGAAGCACTAGGAGCGCGCGCCTGATCCGGAAGTTCTGCAAAGTGGACGGCGCGGCCGAAAGCTGATGGAGGCGCGGCTGCGGGTCGGCGCGGCCTTTGACAGGTTCTCCCTTCTGCGATTACATTAATGCCTTTCATGCTCCGCAATGAAAGGGAAAATCCGTGGAAACCATCCGCGTGGGCCTCGTGGGCGCTGGGGTCGCGGCAAAGTTTCATCTGGAATCGCTGCTTCAAGTGCACGGTGTGCAGGTGCAAATGACGGGTGTGACCTCGTTGCGTCCGGAGAGCCGCAAGGCCTTCGGCAAACGGCACGGCATTCCGGCCTTCGACGACGTCGCCTCAATGCTGCCGCACGTTGACGTGCTGGACATCGTCTCGCCGCCGGCCGCGCACGAGGAAGGGATGCTCCTCGCCGCCGAACGCGGAGTCCACATCATCTGCGAAAAGCCGCTCACCGGCTACTTCGGGCCGAAAGGCTGCGGGCAGGAGTATCGCGGCGACCGGGACCCCAAAGGGCCGATGCTGAAGAAGGTCGGCCGGAGTCTGGCGAGACTCGCCGAGACCATCCGCCGGTCGGGCGTCGTCTTCTGCTACGCGGAGAACTTCGTCTATGCGCCGGCCATCCAGAAAGAGCGCGAGATCATCGAGAAAACCGGCGCCCAGGTGCTGCGCATCCTGGGCGAGGAATCGCACAACGGCTCCGGCTCCGCCTTCTATGGCATCTGGCGCTTTCAGGGCGGCGGGTCGCTCATGGGCAAAATCTGCCACCCGCTTTCCGCCGCGCTGTACCTGAAACGCGTGGAGGGCCTCCATCGCAACGGCAAACCCATCCGCCCGAAGAGCGTGACTTCGCGCTGCGAGCGGATCACGCGCCTGCCCGGCTACCAGGACCGAGGATTTATCCGGACCAAGTACCACGATACCGAAGACCAGGGGTGGATGCATATCACCTTTGAAGATGGAACCGTGGCCGACGTCATCAGCGGCGAGATCGTCCTGGGCGGCATCCACAACTACGTCGAGATTTTCGCCAACAACCACCGGACGCGCTGCAATCTCAGCCCGATCAACATGGTGGATGCGTTCAATCCGAAGGCGGAGCAGTTCAAGGACATCTACACCGTCGAGAAGATCAGCACCAAGGAAGGCTGGACCGCCATCAGCCCCGACGAGAATATCACCCTGGGATACATCGCGGAGATGCAGGATTTCCTGGCGTGCGTGGTGGAGAAGCGCGTGCCGCAGTCCGACCTGGGACTCGCCTGCGACACGATCAGCTCGATCTACGCGGCGTATCTCTCCGACGAGCGAAAGGGGAAAGAGACGGAGATACCGCTCGCGTGACAGGAGCGGCTGCAGACGCCGCGGGGAGTTCTGGAACTCGCCCCGGAACTCACAAGTTCGGAGCGCGTGGGAAAAAGGCCGGCAGGCGTTGGCCCTGGGAGGCTCAGGGCGCGTCGTCCTGGTCGAGAAAGTTCTCCAGGTCCAACATCAAAAACCGTTCCGTGAATTGGCGGATGACCACGTCGGGCTTTTCGGCCTCGATGATTTTGCGCTGAAACCGCCTCGTGGCCACGAAGGCGATGCGGCTGAAGTCCTCGGAAAGGAACGGCATCAGGCCGCGCATGCCGCCGCTGGAGTCGTGCAACATGACGGCCCTCGGCCAGCCGGGCTGCGGGACTTCAGCGACGCTGATGGCGGGGACCAGCTTGCCGTTCACCCGCGCCGTGTCGCGGATTTTGCTCTGGACGGCTCGCCGCGGCGTAAGCGGAATCAACTCGATGCTTTCCTCCTGGCGCTCGTCTTCGGCGTCAATCATTTCCGTGAGGTCGCCGCCCGGGCGCATTCGGGTCACGATGGTGAAGTCTTCGATCCGGGGCGGTTTCAGCGCCGGGAACCAGGCGCAGAGTTTCTGCATGATGGCCTGGTAGCCGATGAACGCGCCGTACTCGGTCCAGTGCGAGTCCGTGCGGCGGGAGACGCGCATCTTCTCCTTGGCTTCCAGCAGAACCGGCCGCAGGTCGAGGAGTTCGACCGTGGAGTTCTTGCGCATGTGAGCGACAAACTGGTCCAGGCGGGATTCAGGGCGCAGTCGCGTCAACCCGTCCGGAAGGAATTCCGGGTAGAGCGTCTGGTTGTTCGGGACGAAGACGAGAAGGTACTTGATGCCGCGCTGGGCAAGCCAGTCGCGTTCCTGCTCGAACTGCCGCTGCATGCCGTCGAGTTCCTCGTTTGTGTAGGGCGTCACGCACCGGTAGTCGTCCACGGCGTGCTCGCCGGCATAGAAAAGCCAACCCTGTTTCCCGAACAGGACCAGCGGCGAGGAGGACGCGCCCAGCAGCCGGCCCTTGAGGAGGTGGTACCAATGGATCAGTTCGGGCCGGAAGCCGAAGTTGTCGCGCAGATAAGGCTTGAGGTCGAACACGAATAACTTCAAAGCAGCCGGGCGCCAGCCGAATTTCGGCAGGGGCGCCATCTCCCGGTTTTCGGAAAGCGGGCGCGCCGTCGTCGGGCGGAAGAGCATGCCGGCCATCGGCAGCCAGGTCGCCGCGACGAATGCGGCGATCAGGACGTAGTTCCGCGCGCCGCGGCCGATTCGGTTCTGTCTCTCGCCCATGCTGGTATCGCGTCCTGCAAATTACTCACGTAAGTTCAACCTGCGTCATGCTGCTCGTAGTGTGCCCGTCAGGGCATACGAAGTAGCGCCTGACGGCGCCATTACAAGCAGCGCATGAGATTCCTCGCTCCGCTCGGAATGACCAGAGATTACGCATCTTTTTTCCGGCCCGCCGTGCTAAAACCTGAAGTAGATGAACGGGTTGTACGTGCCGGCGGCCGTCAGGATCGCGCACAGCACGAAAATGGCGCCAAGGCAGAACATCCCGGTGGACGTGGCGGCGATTCCAGCCCACGGCCGGACGGCCACAGGGATTTTTTCCGAGGTGCGCTGCCACCATCCGATCAGCGCCGGCACCACCGGCGTGCTGAAGAGGATTCCCGCGCAAAGCGCCTGCGCCAGTTCGCGATCGAGATACATGCCCACGGTGTCGTGGACGGGCGACGGCTGCGCGAGGCCGGCCATGACTTTAAGATAGCTCAACGCGTAACCGAGCGTGTCGGAGCGGAAGAGCACCCAGCCGACCAGGACCGCGAGCATGGCGTAGACGTGGCTCAACGGCGACCAGAGCTTCTCCAGCACGCGGCCGAATCCCACGCGCTCGATCACCAGGAACGCGCCGTGGAAAAGCCCCCAGACGAGGAAGGTCCAGCTCGCTCCGTGCCACAGTCCGCAGAGCGCGAAGACGGTGACGAGGTTGAAGTATACCCGCCACGGCGCGCAGCGGTTCCCGCCGAGCGGTATGTAGAGATAATCGCGGAACCAGGTCGAGAGCGAGATGTGCCACCGCCGCCAGAATTCCGTGATCGAGCGCGAGATGTACGGGTAGTTGAAGTTCTCGATGAACTTGAACCCGAACATGTGCCCGAGCCCGACGGCCATGTCGGAATAGCCGGAGAAGTCGAAATAGATCTGCAGCGCGTAGCAGACCGCGCCCAGCCACGCCAGGGCGGCGGTCATCTGGCCGGTCGGCAGCGCGAAGACCTTGTCCGCGACGACGGCCACCGTATTCGCGATGAGCATCTTCTTGCCCAGCCCCAGCACAAAGCGCTGGATGCCGTACGCGAAGCGCTCCGCGGTCACGGTCCTTTCGTCGAGCTGGCCGGCGATGTCCTTGTACCGCACGATCGGCCCGGCGATGAGCTGCGGGAAGAGCGAGAGATACATCGCGATGTTCAGCGGGTTCTTCTGCGCCGGCGCGTTCCGGCGGTAGACGTCAATTACGTAGGACATCGCGTGGAACGTGAAGAACGAAATGCCGAGCGGCAGGGTGATGTGCGCGAGGTGGAACGGGCGGACGCCGGCGGCGATCAGCGCCGCGTCGAGGTTGGCCACGAAGAAGTTCGCGTATTTCCACGTGGCCAGGATCAGGAGGTTGAGCGCGACGGCGAGGGCCAGGACCTTTTTGGCGCGCGGCGTGCCGAGCGTCCGGCCGACCCACAATCCCATGAAGTAATTCAGGATGAACGAGCCGAACAGCACGACCACGAACCGCGGCTCGCCCCAGGCGTAGAAGAGCAGGCTCGACAGCAGCAGCACCGCGTTGCGGTGCCAGCGCATCGGGATGAAATAAATGGCCAGCACGATGGGCAGGAAGAAGAACAGGAATGCAGGTTCGGTGAAGAGCAACGACTTTTCCTCCAGTCCGGCGCGGTCAACAGCCCTGCATTAATGTTCGGCCGATGGGCGCAGGGATTGAGCGGCAACAGCGCTCCACAGGAGCATCCTGCCTAGAATAGCCCATTGGACTGGAGTTTTTCAAATGGCTCCGTTCGCATCATCAGAAGCTATCTGCCGCGCTGCGCAGGGCCTTTGAGTTCCTTGGCGATGGCGTTCCTGTAATAGCTATCGTCGTGCTGCTGCTTCCAGCCGTCGGTCGGCGGCATGCCGGGAGCGGCGCGGTATTGCGCCCACATTTCGTTGACGAACTGTTCCCAGCATGAGCCTTGTCGCGACCAGTCCTGGTCGTAGTCATGGCCGGCGGCTTTGAGGACCTTGATCGGCGAGTCGTCGTTCTCGTACATCCAGCGGTCAACGTAGTCGAAGAACGCGTCGTGGTCCCAGGCTTTTTCGGCGTGCAGCAGGCGGAGGGCCAACGCCTGCGCGACCCAGCCGTGGGTGGTGCTGCTGCGGCGATAGTTTTCGCTGGTCACCTGGCCGCTTCCCCAGGTCGAAGGCTGCGTGTGTTCGTAGGGGCCCCAGGTTCTGGATTCCCGGACGTAGTCGCGGCCGATCCCGGTGGCTTCTTCAATGCCGGAGTGCCCGGTGAACACGACCTTGGCGCCGGTCCAGCAGTCGCCGTAGGCGGTCTGTTCGTCTTCGCTGAAGCTGGCTTTGGGGAAGGATTTATTGATATGGGCAAGCTCCTCGTCGCCGAGAAGGAATCCGGCAAAGACGATGGGAAGCTTGCGGCCGGTGCCGTGTCCGCCCCAGCAGGGCCATCCGGAATGTCCGCCGCGGATGATGCCGCCGAGGTCTATCCCGATCTGGACGAGGTTGTCGAGGAGCGGTTCTTTCTGCTGAGGCGTGAGGTTCGAGCACAGGAGCAGCGCCGAATTGCCGACGACGCGGCCGATCTCGCGGCCGTACGAGGGCATGTTGTTATTAGGTTCCTCGAAGCCGAAGTAGCACGTGTTGACCCACGGCCGCTGCGTGTAGCGGACATATTCCTCGGGCTTGGGCATGTCGGCGGGAGCGGCGAGGGCGGGCAGCAGCTCGCGCTTCAGGTTGCGGGCCAGGTAGATTTTCTGAGTGCGGTCGCAGAACGCCGGGCGGAACGCGTCGAGCGGCTGCGGCTCGGCGACGCAGGTCAGCACGGCAGCGTCTTTGACGGGGCTGTAATCCGACTCGGCGCGGTGTTCGGTCGCGTTCCTCAGCCAGACCGGAAGCGCCAGGCCCATCGGCATGCTGATCGTCGAGACGAGGCAATCGCCCGGCTTCATGGAGACCGGGAGCTTCCGGACCAGCGCCGGGTCGAAAAAGTGCTTGACGCCGCTGTCGTAAGCGACTTTTTCCTCGGCGGGCGGATTGATCATGAAGCCGTTGCGGACGCGGTCCTTTTCCCGCACCTCCTTGTCGGTCGGGTCGAGCTGGTCCGCGGGGATCTCGGCGCCGTAAAGAGGCCGGGGCGCGATCGCGGTGATCGTCACGACGCCGACGACGTAGAAGTCGCCGTTGACGAATTGCCCGACCCGCGCCGGCTTGGCGAACGTCCAGGTCATGCCGTATTGCGAGAGGCTGTCTTTCAACGGCAGCTCATCGAGCTTCGGCGCCGCCGGGGCGTTGTCCCTGGTGTAAATGACGACCGGCTTCTCCTGGCTCCAACCCGGAGTCGCCAGACACGCGACTGCCGCCGCAGAGAGACCGAACGCTAAGATCTTTCTGAACATGATATTCCTCCGTTCCTTTGCACCTCGACGGTCAGCCATCCCGCGTCGCATTCTGACCCTCGGAATCTCGCTTGTCAAGGAGGCCTCTTCTCCGGCCGCCCGGACTAAGGCGACACTGGAAAACGATCGGCCCCTGCGCGCTCGTCACGTCGCGCCGTTGATGAGGCCGGAGCCGGGGCTTTCCGGTGGACCGGCGACGGCAAAAGGCGCAACGCGGTTAAGAAATACGAAAATCTTCGTTGACAATACGAAGCTCGTCGTATATAATTCCGTCAGGTGATGATTCCAGGGGAGGAACGATGATGGCCGAGAGGGGTTTGCGGCGACCCACCGACGCGGAACTCGAGATCCTCAACGTGCTTTGGGAGCGCGGCCCGTGCACGGTCCGGGACGTGCACGAGGCGCTCAGCGCGGACCGCGACACGCGCTATACGACCACGCTCAAGCTCATCCAGATCATGACGGAGAAGGGCCTGGTGCTGCGCGACGAGTCGCAGCGCGCGCACGTCTGCCGCGCGGCCATGCCCAGGGAACGAACCCTTCGCCGGCTGGCTGAGGACATGCTCGAGCGCGCCTTCGGGGGATCGGCGGAGAAGCTCCTGATGCACGCGCTCCATGCCAGGAAGATGTCGCGCGGCGAGATCGCGAGAATCCGCAAGCTTCTGGATGAATTCGAGGAGGGCCGAAAATGAGCGGGCTGCAATCTCTCCTGTCGCATCCGGCGGTCGTGCGGTTCGGCTGGGCGTTGATTCACTTCCTGTGGCAGGGTGCGGCGGTTGCGGTGCTGCTGACGCTGACGCTGCTTCTGCTGCGTCGCGCAACCGCCGGCGCGCGATACGTGGCCGCGTGCGGCGCGCTGCTGCTCATGACCGCCGCGCCGGTCCTCACGTATTGGCATCTCGCGCCGCTGCCGGGAAGCCCGCAGCGAGCGTTGGCCGGACTTCCTGAACTGCCGGATAACGCTCCATCGGGAAACGTCGCCGTTTCCGCGCCGGCCGCTGATCCTTCTGCGGCGCGTGTTTCTCCCAGGCCGCCGCCGCTTCTCCCGCCGGCCGCGCCTCGCCCCTGGCAAGCGCGGGCGATGCATTGGATCGAGGCCAACCTGCGATGGTTCGTCGGCGCGTGGTTCTGTGGCGTGCTGTGCCTTTCGATCCGTCTGCTCTTCGGCTGGAGCGGCGTGAGGCGAATCCGGCGGTCCGGCGTCGGGGCGTCCGAAACGCTCCAGGATCGCCTGAAAGATCTCACCCGCAAACTGAGCGTAGCGCGCCCCGTCCGCCTGCTGACATCCGCCATCGCCGACGCGCCGGTCGTGATCGGCTGGTTCCGGCCCGTGATCCTCTTCCCCGCCAGCGTCCTGACTCAATTGTCGCCGCAGCAGTTGGAGGCGATCCTGGCCCATGAGCTGGCGCACGTCCGCCGCCATGACTACCTCGTCAACCTTTTCCAGACCGTCGCCGAAACGCTCCTCTTCTACCATCCCGCCGTGCACTGGGTCTCGCGCCGCGTGCGCGTCGAGCGCGAGCATTGTTGCGACGACCTGGCCGTCTCCGCCTGCGGCGATCCCGCCCTCTACGCCCGCGCGCTGGCCCGGCTCGCCGAGATGAGCGTCGCCGCTCCGAGACTTGTCCCGGCCGCAGGCGGGCAACTGCTTGGGCGAATACGGCGGCTTCTGTCGGCGGACGCGCGCCGAGACCGCCGCGCATCCGTGTGGGTGGGCGGGACGGTGCTGATCGCCGCCTTGCTGGCGTGCGTCGTCGCCCTGGGCGCGTCGAAGGCCGGCGGCGAGCAGAAGGCGGAAGCGCCGGCGGCGAATGGCAGCGAGATAGTAACGCCGCTCGATGAGTATTCCCGCCTGCATGAGGTGCCGGCGACCGACGACGCGCTGCGCGCGCCGACGCCGGAGGAGATCAGAAAATTCGGCGCTCTTTGGCCGGACGTCCCGGCGGAGCAGAATGCGGCGTATTACTTTGCGAAGGCCGCGAAGGCAGTCGCGCCCTTTGAGGAAAGGCCGGCCGGGTCATTGAGGGGAATCGAGCCATATACCGGCAACGTCGCGGCGTTCGAAAAGTGGGTGGAGTTGAATCAGCCCGCGTTCAAACTCATGCGAGAAGGGCTCAAGCAGAAAGTCTATCGTCCCATCTTCCTTATCTCGAAGAAGGAGGGACAGCCCGTAGCCGACGTCGAGTTCCTCGCCGCGGTGAGGAACCTGGCCCGGACCTGCGCGGACGCCGGCTTTCTGGCGGAACTGCAAGGAAGGCCCGACGACGCGGCGAGGACGTACGCAGAGTGCCTGCAACTGGGAACAGCGCTGCGGCAGCACGGCCCACTGATCCAGGAACTCGTCGCCATGGCCATCATGGCGATCGGCCAGAGAAACATGGACGCGTTGGTCGCGAACGGCGGACTCGACGAGGCGGCTTTGCGAACGGTTATCCGCCAGTGCCGCGAGGCTGAGGTCCGTCCGGACGAACCGGCGACGTGTTGGGCGACGGAGGTCGCTTACGGTGAAGTCTTGATGTCGCTGGAGAAGAATCCGGCGGGCAATGCCATCATCTACGACCAGTGGCGCAAGCAGCGCGCCGCATTGTCCCGGATCATCGAGAAGAAAACTCTTGCGGAACTGCTCCAGCAGAACACGGCAAAGGAGATCGTGGAGATTGGGACGAAAGAGCCTGGCGCGGTTCCCGATCCCATATTTCGGCCCATTGTTCGGGCTTTCGGCGAACTCGGCAGACTGGACGTGCGTCTGCGCGCGACGGAGATTCGGGCCGCGATTGCACTTTATCAAAAGGCCCATGGCGCGCCGCCCGACAGCCTTGACTTGCTCTGTCCCGGCATCCTGCCCTCGAGGCGGATTGACCCCTTCTCCGGCGAGCCGATGCGCTATGCGCGGACGGAGACCGGCTGGAAGGTTTGGAGCGTTGGAGAGGACAACGTGGACCACGGCGGCGTCAGCGATGAAACCCCGGAGGCGTTGCGTAGAGGACCATATTATTGGAAGGGGCCGGACTATGTCTTTCTTTCGGACATAGCCTCCAACCTCGAACTGCGCAGCACAATGGGAAAGCCTCAGAGCGCTTCACCGCTGCCGAGCAGTTCCCCGCCGGCGTCAACGGAAAAGCCGGCGGAAGGCGGCAGTAACCTCACAGGGACGAAGGAAGCGAAAACGATCGGGTTAGACGCAATTCTGAAGCAGGGGCCCGGACAACCCGCGTCGCAGGAACTGATCTCAAAGATGCTGAAAGAGAACAGCCCGTGGCTCAGGCCGCCGTTGAGGAGCCTAGCGTATACGTTTTCAATGGCGCATACGGGCAAGGACAACACATGGGAGGCCGAAGTGGCGTACACCGCGCCGAACGACCTCACCATAGCTTTCCCCAAAGAGAAGATCTACAGCGGCAAGGCGGACGACACTTACGACCCGCGCAACACTCCCTACCCGATCGGGCTGCGCACTATTGTTCAAGGCGTGACCTTCGTCTCGCCCCTGGAGGAATTTCAGGCAGCCCCTCAGCGTTATGGCGTCTCCATGATCGGCGAAGAGGCGGCCTCCGGCAGGGAGGCGTTCGTGCTGCACATCAAGCCCATCGGCCGGCCCAGCGAAAAAGCAATCCAGCAGTGGGACGCAGGTCTGAGGGCGGCGGCCACAGGGGCCAAGTATGAATACGAGTTTTTCCCGGCCGAGCAGGAGATCGGGGGAGTGAAACGAACTGTAATCGGGCTGAAGTGCCTCCGCGAGGAAGGGCCAAGCTGGAAGGCACTCCTGGCCGCTCAGCGTGCGAATCCCGCGCGCATCGAATGGGGTGAGGAGATCATCAGTTTAAGCATGCGCGATTTGCACGGCGAGACTCGCCCCGTCATCGTCCGGGAGTATAATCTAAAGTTTACCGGCAAGAGCTCAATCACAGTCCTAAACTACTGGGCCGGCGGAGAAAACGGCACGCCGGATTTGTTTCTGGGGGAAGGCGAGCGGATGATGAACGAAGCATACTACCGTGAGCTCAAGGCCAGGAATCCCGGGCCGAAATTGACTTTGCCGATGCGCGTAGCCTGCGGAATCTGGGATCGTTGGTATGGATTCAGGGACAGCCATGCGGATCTTGATCAGGTTTGGATTGACAAGGAAACCGGCGACGTGCTTCGAGAGGAAGGATTTCTTGAGGGCCGGTGCGAATTCGTTATCGAATACGGTGATTGGGAGGCGCTCCCCGATGGAGGAAGAGCGCCGACGCACGTTACGGTCTCTCTGCCGCCGAGCTATCCAGACACCCACGGAGTCGCGGAATTCGACATGAGGTTCACCACGTTGGGCGGAAAGGCCTGGATTCTGGACCACCTGGCCGAGTCTTTCGACGCGGCAGGAGTCAGCGTTACAGCGACGGTATCGGATGTGAACGCAGTGCCCGAAAACCCCATGGAGGCTCCGCCGGCGGAAAAGGCGAAGGGGACTCCGGCCAGCCCGCAAGCGCCCCACACCGGGGATCTCCGGTGAGCGCAAAAAGGTTGCGCCGGCGCGGCGGTCATGAATGACTTCACCCGCCGGAGGCGGGATTGCTCATCAGCGTCACCGGCTTCTTCGGCGGGTCCTGGCTCGCGCCACCGAGGGGGATTTTCCACCAGAGGATCGTCAGCGCGCGGCCGGACGGGGTTTTCTCCCAACCGATCCCTAGGACGGAAAAGCGCCGGGTTGTCTCCGTGCGTTCGGAGGTCATCAGCGGCTGAAGCTCGAACAGCCGCCCGTCGGCGTCGCGCTGATAGTGCACCAACCGCCAGAGAAAACGGAAGTCGTAGCTGTCTTTCCCGGCCTGCTCGTAGATGAACGGAAGGATGAGTTTCTTGTCGTTCCATTGCCAGTAGAGCGGGAACACGTGAAAGTAGTTCCGGCCCCACCAGACCGGGCCGATGCCCTTGTTCCCCGAAACGTTCCACGCGAGCGGAAAGAGGGCCTGATCGTTTCCCGACTTCCAGTAAAGGGGGAAGACGTTGACGTAGTCCTTGCCCCACCAGACCGGGCCGATCCCTTTGTTGCCGTTGATGCTCCAGCCGATGGGCAGCAGCAGATGGTTATCCCGCCAGTGCCAGTAAAGCGGGAACACGTCGAAGTAATCCTTGCCCCACCAGACCGGACCGATCCCTTTGCTGTCGCCGATCTTCCATGCGATGGGCAGGAGCAATTGGTTCTGCTTCCATTTCCAGTAAAGCGGGAACACGTCGAAGTAATCCTTGCCCCACCAGACCGGACCGACGCCCTTGTCCTCGCCGATCTTCCATGCGATGGGCAGGAGCAATTGGTTCTGCCTCCATTTCCAGTAAAGCGGGAACACGTCAAAATAATCCTTGCCCCACCAGACCGGACCGATCCCTTTGCTGTCGCCGATCTTCCAGGCGGCGGGCAGGAGCAGTTGGTTGTGGTTCCATTTCCAGTAAAGCGGAAACACGTCGAAGTAATCCTTACCCCACCAGACCGGACCGACGCCCTTGTCGTCGCCGATCTTCCATGCGATGGGCAGGAGCAATTGGTTCTGCTTCCATTTCCAGTAGAGCGGAAACACGTCGAAGTAATTCTTGCCCCACCAGACTGGGCCGACGCCTTTGTCGTCCCCGATCTTCCAGCCGATCGGGAAGAGGATACTGTTGCTCCCCCAGCTCCAGTAAAGCGGGGCGACGTGGAAATAGCCTTCGCCCCAGAACACCGGCAGGATGGCCTTGTCGCCCCCGATGTCCCAGGCGAGCGGGAAAAGCGCCTGGTTCTCACCCCAGCGCCAGTAAATGGGGAAGACGTAAAAATGATCTTCGCTCCACCAGACCGGCCCCACGCCCTTGTTATCGCCGATCTTCCACGCGATCGGGAAGAGCAGACGGTTGCCGTCCCAGTTCCAGTAAACCGGGAAAACGTGGAAGTAGTCTTTGCCCCACCAGACCGGCCCGATTCCTTTGTCGTCGCCGAGCTTCCAGCCGATCGGGAAGAGGACTCTGTCGCCGCCCCAGCTCCAGTAGAGCGGGAGCACGTGGAAATACCCCTCGCCCCAGAACGCCGGCAAGATGGCCTTGCTGCCGCCGATGTCCCAGGCGAGCGGGATAAGCAACTGATTCTCGCCCAAGCGCCAGTAGAGAGGGAACACGTCGAAGTAGCCCTTGCCCCACCAGACCGGCCCGATCCCTTTGCTGTGGCCGATGTCCCAGCCGAGCGGGAGCAGCAACTGGTTATCGCCCCAGCGCCAGTAAAGAGGGAACACGTCAAAGTAACTCTTGCCCCACCAGACCGGCCCGATCCCTTTGCTGTCGCCGATGTCCCAGCCGAGCGGGAGCAGCAACTGGTTGTCGCCCCAGCGCCAGTAGAGGGGGAACACGTCAAAGTAACCGTTTCCCCACCAGACCGGCCCGATCCCTTTGCTGTCGCCGATCTTCCAGGCGAGCGGGAGCAGCAGATGGTTATCGTCCCAGTTCCAGCAAACCGGGAAAACGTGGAAGTAATCCTCGCCCCACCACACCGGGCCGACGCCCTTGCCGCCGCCGATTTTCCACGCGATTGGGAACAGGACCTGGTTGCCGTCCCAACTCCAGTAAATCGGGACCACGTGGAAATAGTTCTCGCCCCAGAGCACCGGCAGGATGGCCTTGTTGCCCCGCTCCGTGTCCCAGGCGAGCGGGAAAAGCAACCTGTTGCCGCCCACGCTCCAATAGAGAGGAAACACGTCGAAATATTCCTTGCCCCACCAGACCGGCCCGATCCCCTTATCGTCGCCGATCTTCCATGCGATGGGGAAGAGCAGTTGATTGCCGTCCCAGCGCCAGTAGAGCGGAACGACGTACAGGTAGCCGTCGCCCCACATCAGTGGCCCGATGACGCGCCCGGAATCCATCACCCAGACCACGGGGAACACGACGGTGTTCCCGCCCCAATGCCACAGGAGCGGGAAGACGTCAAAGTAGTCGCGGCCCCAGAACACCGGGAAGAGATTCCCGCCGGTCTCGCCGGAGGCGGAAGTGTGATAGGCGAAGGCGCCGTAGAGAATCTCCGTCCGCTGCGCGCCGTCGGACTGGCGCGTGTAGTCAAGGAGCGGCGCCAGGGCGACTCTGTCGGTGATCTCAACGTGCTTTTCAGGCGGGGTGGAAGCGTTGTCGGCCGGCGCCGGCCCGTCCTGCGCGCCGCCTTTGCCGGCGGGAGTCGAGCACGCGGCGCAGCCGATCAGGACCAGCGTGCAGAGGAGGACGAGCATTCTTCGAGACATGAGCCGCCCGCTTGAACGGGTAATCCGGCATTTCCCGGATGGCCGCTCGCATGACAATCAGCCATCAAGTATCGAATTCTGACCCTCCGAATCCCGCTTGTCAAGGAAAAGTCGCGCGGCGAAAGATGGGTGCTGTTGAAAAAGCCTCTCTGTCATTCCCGCGAACGCGGGAATGACGCAGCGGAGACGCGCGAGGAGCGGGCTCTTCCCCGCCGGCTTGTCCAACAGCCCCGCTATCCTCCATTCTCAGGCGCGCCGGGAATCATACTGTGCGGTGCTTGGTCGGCTGATGGCTTCTTCAGCCTCCGCTGGAGCAATCGTGCAACGAGCATCCAGGCTGCAGCGCCGGCGAGGAGTGTCAACGAAGCCGGAATTCCGACGATGGTCAGGTAACATGCTTGGTGAAAGCCAACCTTGTCTTGCAACCATGGCCAGAAAAGATAGGCGAAGCGTCCATTCGCAAAGTCCAGTAGCACTCCAGGATAGAGTAAGAAGGGGATGTACAGCGGCTCAAACGGGACGCCGCCCACGCCGAAGAGTGAAGGAATGATTGTGGCGACGACAACCACCACGTGGAGCCCCACGAGCGCGCTCGGCATACTTATCCAGCGAGCGACTCGGCAGATCGAACGGCAGGCAGCAATCATCGCGGCCCCGATCACTATTATTGTGATCAGGTTTACCAGGATGAGTTCCGCCATTATCGTCACAGGCTATCTCTCGTTCTGCGCGGGTCCTTTGAGTTCTTTGGCGATGGCGTTCTTGTAGTAGCTCTCGTCGTGCTGCTGTTTCCATCCGTCGGTCGGCGGCATGCCGGGGCCGACGCGGTATTTGGCCCACATCTCGTTGACGAACTGTTCCGGGCATTGGCCTTGCCAGCACCACTCCATCCTGGGATAGTCAACACCGGCGCCGGCCTTGATCGCCTGCCGGAAGCCGTCGTCCTTTTCGTACATCCAGCGGTCAACGTAATCGAAGAACGCGTCGTGGTCCCAGACTTTTTCGGCGTGCAGCAGGCGGAGGGCCAGCGCCTGCGCCACCCAGCCGACGCTGGTGCTGCCGCGGCGGTAGCTTTCGCTGGTTTTCTGGCCCGGGCCCCACGTGGTTGGCGGCGTGTGTTCGTAGGGACCCCACGCGTTAGGCCCTCGAGCGTAGTCGCGGCCGATCCCGGTGAGGCCATCTATCCCGGAGTGGCCGGTGAAGACGACCTTGGCCCCGGTCCAGGAATCGCCGTAGGCGGTCTGCTCATCTTCGCCGAAACAGGCTTTGGGGAAGGACTTGTTGACGCGGGCAAGTTCCTCGTCGCCCAGGAGCAGTCCTGCGAAGACGATCGGCAGCTTGCGGCCGCTGCCGTGGCCGCCGAAGCAGTACCAGCCGGGATGTCCGGAGCGGACCATGCCGCCCAGGTCTATGCCCACCTGGACGAAATCGTCGAGGAGCGGTTCCTTTTCCTGCGGCGTGAAGTTGGAGCACAGCAGCAGCGCCGCGTTGCCGACGACGCGGCCGACCTCGCGGCCGTACCACGGCATGTTGTCGGCCGGTTCCTCGAAGCCGAAGAAGCCGGTGTTGACCCACGGGCGCCGCGTCCAGCCGATGTATTGCTGGAGTTTGGGCGTGTCGCCGGGCGCCGCGACGGCGGGCAGCAGCTCGCGCTTCAGATTGCGCGCCAGGTAGATTTTGTGAGTGCGGTCGCAGAACGCCGGGCGGAACGCATCGGGCGGTTGCGGCTCGGCTACGCAGGTCAGCACGGCGGCGTCCTTGACCGGACTGGCGTCCTCCACGCCGCGGGATTCCGTCTCGGCGCTATTCATCTGAAGCGGCGCCTGCAGGACCACTCCCAGCGTCATGCTGATCGTCGAGACGAGGGAATCGCCCGGCTTCATGGAGACCGGGAGCTTCTGGATCAGCGACGGGCGAAACCAGTTTTTGACGCCGCTGTCGTACGAGACTTCTCGAGCGGCCGGCGGATTGAGCATGAAGCCGTTGCGGACGCGGTCCTTCTCCGCCTGGCGCTTATCCTGTGCGTCCAGTTGAGCGGCGGGGATTTCCGCGCCGTAAAGCGGCTTGGGCGTGATCGCGGTGATCGTCACCGGCCCGACGACGTAGAAGTCGCCGTTGACGAACTGCCCGACCCGCGCCGGCTTGTCGAACGTCCAGGTCATGCCGTACTGCGACACGCTGTCCTTCAACGGCAGCTCATCGAGCTTCGGCGCCGCCGGCGCATTGTCCCGGGTGTAGATCACGACCGTCTTTTCCTGGCTCCAACAGGGAGTCGCCAGCCCCGCGACCGCCGCGGCAGAGAGACCGAGCGCCAAAATCTTTGCGAGCATGATGTTCCTCCATTTCAAGGGCAGCCAACCGATGCCGCATTCTGACCGTCCGAATCCCGCTTGTCAAGGAGAGGTCGCACGGCGGACGAAGGCCTCAATTCCGGCCGTCCGCACTGCGGCGACAAGGCCGTGGCCGGCTTCAGCGCGTTGTTTTGGAAAACGGCGCGCCCATGCGTCGCCCTCGCGCTCCGGGCCGGCATGGGAATCCTGCAGACGTTGCGGCAATTATTAAGGAAGGAAATAACTGGTATTCTGTCCCCAGCGAATCCCCAGCGAATCTACATTTGCGATTTGCTCTCACACATCGACTTCTGGCTTCCACCCCTGACATATCCGCTCAATCAATAATGTGTCGTTCCATATTTCAGCAATGGACACCTTCTTTTGATCATCAGTGAGCTTCTGAACGAGCGTTTCCTTCGTCCCGCCATCCCATAGCCGCCAATTCAGAACCTTCCCTCCAGGGGCACTTCCGCCCTCAAGCCGCATCAGAGGTTGTTTCTGCGCCCACTTAGGAAGGGCTTCATTTGTTACCCAGCGCACTATACCACGGCGTGCGGCAGCACCCAAGGGAAAAAATACGAAGAACGCTTCCCTCCGAGTGGCCAGGTCCTTTAATGAGGAAGGTTGCGTCTCGTACATGCCCGGAAGGATCCTGATCAGATACGTGTATCGAGGATGCTTAAGACAACATTGGATGTATGCGTACCCTTTCGAGGTTGCGAGTTCAAAGACATCTCCGGGTCTTGGCCTCATTCGCGTCCTGCTCATCATTGGTACCCAATCGTCTTAAGCAACTAGCCCAAGCCACGCCGCCACTTCAAGGGAAAGTGAGGACACAATACCAGTTATTTTCCTCCTTTTCGTGCGCCAGCGCCGTCTTTGCGCGGCCGGCCACCGCTGCTCGGCACGAGCCGCCGTCCCGTCCGCCGCTCCTGCCGTGAGATAAACACCGCGGATCTGCACGGTCTCCCCGTTGCGTTATGTGATACGCGCAGGCCGGCACGACTACTCTGGCGATTCTTCCCGTGCGCGAACCGTACCACGGCTCCGCACCAGCGTCAAGAAAGAACCGGTATTGTGCACGGCCGACCATCTGCGGCGGCATTGTTACGGGACCGGCCTTGCCTGCGACCGCTTCTGCAGGACTGCCTGCAATTCCATGGGAGTTCCGTTGCGGGTGATCCCAACGGTGACGGCGTCTCCAACCCGGTAAAGACGAACCGCTTGTAGCAGTTCCTCAGAGTTGCGGACGGAATACTTGCCAAGCTGCGTTATTACATCGCCTTGGCGGAGACCGGCTTTTTCGGCCGCCGATTCAGGAATGACCTGGGTGACCAGGCAGCGGTCTGAGCTCTCCTGCATGGCGACTCCAAGCAGCGGGCTGTTCGCGTTGACAATCATCATTACAAAAATGCCGACGGCGAAAAGCATGTTCCAGCCCGTATGAACGAATACCGGGGTCAGAAGCGATTTTCGCCACTCGTAGACGGCCGTGAGTATCAAGCCGATGAAGAAAACAGCGACCATATACATCAGGCCGTAACCTATGTGAAGGAGCGCGAAAATCGCCCCCTGAAGCAATGTCGCCGGAACCACGGCCAGGCGCGAACGCAAAGCGTTCTGCAGGAAGCCGCGAAAAAAGATCTCTTCGGTAACCGGCCCAAGCGTGAAGGCAATCAGCAAGATGAGAACCATTTGCCAGGTGATTGGAGCCGAAGCTGCACGCTGCCATACCGTAGTAAGCGACGTGTCCGGCGAAGCAAGCCTGATCAAGTACGTGGCGACGCAGAGCAGGATCAGCATGCCGATGACGATGGGGATCGAGAGGCCGGCCTCAACCAGCACTTTCCTCCAGCCGGGCCAGGCATATATGGCTGTAAATCTGCGGCGTTTCGCAAGGGCGAGCGGATAAGCAAGCAAAAACGCGTGAGTAACGACCGCCGCGATAATCCAGGTCAGGGCGGGCGCCGCCACGACCCATTTCCAGCGGACGGACGCAAAGGCAGCTAAGGCCATCACCAGCCCGACCCCGATGCCGACTTCGAGGAACGTCCATTTCGGGCGCTCCGGCGATGCCCAACCCTTCGCCATGCTTCCGTTCGGCATTCCAGTCCCTGCGGACAGCCCGGAATTTTCCATATGCCGCCTTTCGCGCGACCCGCCACACGACCGGCGGGCAAGCCGTCCATATTGTGGTCAGCCGTCAACTGTCGGATTCTGACCCTCAGAATCCTGCTTGTCAAGAGGACGCTGCGCGGCAAACTAAGGGCGCTGGACCGACGCACCTCTCCGCTGGTGGCGTGACGGACGGCTAAATTCTCCAGCAAATCCCTCGATAATCTTGAGGCAGCGTTCCTCCCCGGAGTCTCGCGCATGACTGAAAGGGCCATCGCACGATGAAGTCGTTCATTGCGCGCCAACCGATCTTCGATCGGAGCCGGGAAGTCTATGGCTACGAGATGCGGCTCCGATCCGGGCCGATGAGCCTTTTTGCGCAATCGGACCAGGCGGGCGCCGGGATGGTGGTCAATGATTCGGTGCTGGCAGACGTCCAGGCCCTGAGTTCCGGCAAGCGGGCATTCATCCCCGCGACGCGCGACGCGCTGCTCAACGACTACGCCGTGCTGCTGCCGCGCGAGTGGCTGGCCATCGAGTTGCGGGACTCCGCCGATGCCGGGACCGAGTTGGCGGAGGCCTGCCGCAGGCTCAAGGACTCAGGCTACACGCTGGTCCTGGGCGACGGCGCGGATGGCCGTCATGAGGGACTGGCGGAGTCGGCCGATATCGTGAGGGTGGACTTCTCCGCTTCTGCGGAGGCGCGGCAGCATGCTCTGCCTCGGCAATCGCTGTCCAGCCCGCGCTTTCTGGCCACAAGAGTGGAGACCCGCGAGGCCTTCCATGAGGCGCTGAACGCGGGATATGACTACTTTGAGGGACGTTTCTTCTGCAAGCCGCTGGCCCTGTCCACCGGCAGCGTGCCGGAAAACAAACTGAACCTTTTGCAGATGATCAACGCCCTGCTGTCGCCGAACGTGGAGTTCGAGGAGGTCGAGAAGATCGTCAAACGGGACGTCGTGCTCTCCTACAAGCTCCTTCAGTATGTCAACTCCGCATTCTTCGGCCTGGGGACCAAGGTCAAGTCGGTCATGCACGCCATGGCGCTGCTGGGGCTGTACGATGTCCGGCGCTGGGCCACGCTGCTGGCGATGGCGGGAATGGCCAACGACAAGCCCAACGAGCTGCTCGTGCAGTCGCTCGTCCGCGGAAAGTTCTGCGAGCTGCTGGCCGGTGGAACGGGGTTGAAGAAGCGCAGTCAAAGCCTGTACTTCGCGGGGATGTTCTCTCTGCTGGATGCCGTGGTGGACCGTCCGATCGAGCAGGCCCTGGAATTTCTGCCGATGGAGGAGGACGTGAAGGCGGCGCTCCTGGGCGAAGACAATCCCGTGCGGGTTTTCCTGGACTACGTCATCGCCTACGAAGCGGGAGACTGGGACGCGCTGGCGGACCGAGGCGCGGCCGTGGCGCCGCCGGAGACCGAACCGCCCGCGCTTTATCTGGAAGCGGTGCAGTACGCTGTGCGGAGCTTCGAGGCGGCCTCGGGAATCGTGTAGCGGCCTGTGGAGACAAGGGAGATGATCGCGACACAGAACGCCGAAGAGCAGGCAACGATCCGCATCGAAGACCTGATGCGCGACGCTGTCGGCAAGAAGGCGTCCGACATTCATCTGGTGGCCGGCCAGGCCCCCATTATGCGCATTCACGGAGACATGGTCGCGGTGGAGGGATTGCCGCCCATGTCGCCCGCGCAGACCTCCGCGGCCGGTCAGGAGTTGACCAGCAAGGCGCAGTGGGAACAGTTCGTGGCGGAGCGCGACCTGGACTTCTCCGTATCGCGCCCGGGCCTGGCGCGATTCCGGGCCAACCTCTACTGGCAGCGCGATTCGGTGGCCATAGCGCTGCGGCTCATTCCCGAGCACATCGCCACCTTTGCGGAGCTGGGACTGCCGAAGCAACTGGAAAAGTTCGCCATGATGGAGCACGGCCTCTTCCTGGTCACCGGTCCCACCGGCAGCGGCAAGTCCACGACGCTCGCGGCCATGTTGGACTGGATCAACGAGCGCAGGTCCTGCAACATCATCACGATTGAGGACCCGATCGAGTTCCTGCACAAACACAAGAGAGCGCTGATCAGCCAGCGCGAGATGAACCAGGACACGCGGTCCTTCGCCCAGGCGCTGCGGCGCGTGCTGCGGCAGGACCCCGATGTCATACTCGTAGGCGAGTTGCGGGACCTCGAGACCATTCAGATGGCCATGACGCTGGCCGAAACAGGGCACCTGGTGCTCTCGACCCTTCACACGACCGACGCCATCCAGACGGCGAACCGCATCATTGATTCGTATCCGCCCCAGCAGCAGCTCCTGGCCCGGTCCCAGTTGTCTTTCGTTCTGGCCGGGATCATGGCGCAGGGGCTCATGCGCCGGCGCGACCAGCCGGGGCGCGTGATGGCGATGGAACTCCTCGTCGCAACGCCGGCGGTGCGAAACCTCATCCGGACCGGCGAGATACAGCAGCTCTATGCGGCCATGGAGGGCGGCAACGCAGAGGGCATGACCACGCTCAACGCCTCTCTGCTTTACCTGTATCGGCAAGGGCAGATCTCGCGTGAGGATGCGATTCAACAGAGCACGCAGCCGAAGGAACTGATCCAACGGCTCTATGCTCGCTGAGCGCGCAGTGCGGCTGCTTTATTAAGGCATCGGGAGAGTATGAGGAGGACGAAAGATGGCGTATAAGGAGTGTCGCATACTGCCGTACGCGGGCGAGTATCAGGCGGGCGAGTCCGACGCCGAAGCATGGGACGATGAGAGCGACCTGCTGGACGCCATGCGCAATGACGTCACGCCTGCGGACTTGTACGAGTTGGGCGTTGACGAGTTGCCGGAAGGCATCGAGGACATCCGGGGCCGCATCCAGAATGAGACGGCGCGGGTGTTCGGCTGGCTCGACGAGCAAGGCTGCGCTCAATACGCCTGCATCGTGCAGGTTTGAGGCGGGCGCGGCGGCGTACCGCATCGCAACCTTCCGCGGCTCAGCGGCGCGGCCGATCCGAACGGACGCTCACGGAGTTGCGCGCGGACCGGGCTCCGCCGACGGCGCGTCGGGCTGCGGTCCGCTTCCCCAAGTCGGCACGTCTCCTGCGAGCGGGATGTCTGCGTCCGCCGGCTCCACATTCAAGGTGTCTTTCGGCATGACGTGCGCTGGAGTCGTCCGACCCGGCTGCGCGGCGAGCGGCGGCTGTTTCCGCGGCGCCAGGGTCGGCGTCAAGGCGGCGACTTGCGCCGACAACCGCCGGCTGAGCAGGGCGGAAGCCTCGGCCGCGCCGGGCGGTTCCGCCTTCGCCGGTGCGACGCCGGGCAGGACGATCTTCGCGGAGCACGCCGGACACTTGACGCGTTTGCCGGCCTGGTCCTCACGATACGCCAGAACGCGTTTGCACTCGCACCGGATTTTTGGCATGTGCGACCCCCTCGCCGGAATTCCCTATGTGACCGTGCTCCAAAGGACAGTCGGCCTTCAAAGGTAGATTCTACTCTCTAACTCGCCGCCGTCAAGTGGATTTTTTATAACAACCGTCAGTGGGGCTGTTGAAAAATGCTCCTGGTCATTCCCGCGAAGGCGGGAATCCGGAACCGCGCGCTGAAACCTTGGATTCCCGCTTGCGCGGGAATGACCGAGTGGAGATGTGCGCCGGACCTGGCGCGTCCGACGCCTTTTTCAACGGCCCCACTGTCCCGAATTATTATCCTTCGTCGTACTTTTATTCTTCAGTCTCGGCGCCAGAATCCAAAGCACCGTCAAGGTCCCTGCGCCCAGCCAGAAACCCAGCGCGAACACGTCGCTGATCGGCCCTGCTTCCCTCTGCCAGCGGACGCCGCTACTAGGATATATCTTGTCCAGCTTCTCCAGTTCCCAACTGTATACATCGTCATCTGTCCCATAGATGCCGTCCTTACCCGGCGAAGATATGTCGAACGGCCTGCCGTTGCGGCCGGGGCAACGATAGTCGTAGGGACGGCCCCAAGGGTCCTTGAGAAGCTTGTTGTCAATGTACGGACCGCTCCAGCGTACTTGACCGCTCGATTTTGGCGGCCCTTCGACGAGTACGCGCAACCCCTCTTCGCGTGTCGGGTAGCGTCCGTAGTCGAGCTGATAGCTATGGAGCGCTTGGACGAGCATGCGTACCTGATCCTGAGGGGTCCTGTAAAGCACATGAATGATTAAGGTTGGCTGAACGGTCCACGCGATGCCGCAGCCTACCACAAGGGTGGCCGCTAAGATTGTGAGCCGCCGGGCGATGCCTTTACGCCGGTGCTCCGCGACGACCTCAATATCGTTGATATATCCTTCGCGGCTGGGCGGCAGCGGCGGCGGGAGTTCCTGCCATTTCACGGAAAGGATGCCGACGGCCGTATCTCTGCAGAACGCTACGATGGAGAAGCCGCCCTCTATGCACATGTACTTCGCCCAGAAGGGTTGTTCCGTTTTCATCCTCTCCCGCAATAGTTCATCGGCGTCCACAAAATAAATGTCCGTGATGCTGGTCCCGGCGTCCACATCGTCATGGATCATAGATTTCAGACCTCCGAGTTCCGGAGAAACACGACTTATCTTTTTTCCCCTTTAGGTCCTGCGCGAGACGCCGATGCGAACAGCGCAATACAAGCCACCCATGAGCCATCCTCTCAATATTCCGCAAGAGGATACGGCCCTTCGTTCGGAATGGCGGTTTTTCAACATCCCTTGTTCCGGCTAAATCGGATAGGAATGGTTTCCTCGGTAAGCGCCTACAAAAAAACGCCGCGCGATGTTCCTGGAGAACAGCGCGCGGCGCAAAAGGCGCAGATCGAAAGAACGAAGCGTCGGTTACCTGCCGCTGCTCCGACGCATCCGGCGGCCGATCAGCCCGGCCAGCCCGAGTCCGAGAAGGCTGAGTGTGGCCGGTTCGGGAACGCCGCCCGCCGGGCCGGTTGCCGGGGCGAGGGTGAGGTCGAGGAAGAACTGATCACCACTTGATTCGGCGAGGGGCGTGGCGGCGCCGGTTGTCTGATTCAGGGTATATTCATTCCCGATGTCGCCGACTCCATAAAGCGTGCCGCCGGATAAAGCTAGTCCGAAGATCCCCGCGACGTCGGTCAGGCCGGTCGAGCCGATCGTCGTGACGGCGCCGGTGCTCAAGTTAACGGAATCAAGCGTCTGCGGCGTGTGCTCATACCCGGCAATGATGTAGGCGTTTGTGCTGTCGATGTCGGTCATGGCCGTGGCGCCCTGGTCAACAATGAGCGGGCTGGTGTTGGCCAGGAAGGTCGGCGCGGCGGTGCTGGTGTTAAGGGAGTAAAGGACGACTCCGGCTCCTGCATTCGTGGCGGTGATGAGCGTCGAGCCATCGAAAGCGAGGGCCTCGAGGTCGCCTAATCCGGTGCCGCCGATGAGGGTGGGCGCCGCGGTGGTTGTGTTAATGGTCCAGAGTTGGCCCGATGTATCGGTGCCGTAGAGGGTCCCGCCGGGCGAAAGGGCGAGGCCTTCAAAAAAGACGCCTGTAGTGCCGATAAGGGTCGTATTCGCGTTGGACAGGTCTATGGTGTAAAGGTTGTCCTCGTTGTCCACGACGTAGCCGATGGGTATCCCAAGCGCGCCGGGCGCGAAGGCTGCGAGGATTACGGTGAGAGCGAGAATCGAACCGACGAAACCATTTTTGCGGCTCATTGCATTGGCCCCCCATTGCATGTTCTGGTTCAGAGCGAAATGGACGAACGCGCCACGCTGATCAGAGGTTCCGCAAAACCCGGTGGCTGCCCTTTTACGAGATCCTGGATCTCCGCGTCAGCTTCCTTTCCCAATAAATGCCCGCAGAGTTCGCAGGCAAAGAATACCACTCGAGCCTTCCCCAGAAGGCCTCCCGGCACCCCAGCCGAGTAGCTGGATTTCCCGCTGCAATTCGCGTGCCGGACTCAGGGCTCGCGCGTTGCGGAGCCGGTTGGCTCAATGAATACGGGAGTGTTGATGCGATAAGGCGAGCTTGCCGCCGATTCATGCGGCAGCCCTGTGTTGCCGGCTCTCAACATTTCCCGGCCGCCGTGTCGCGTCGGCTCCACATAACGACCCGGCGATCACCCGGCATCGCGAATTCGACCTGCGCCCGGCGCCACGGCGGCGGTTTGACCTGCCGCTTTAGTTGGGTCTCTTGAGTTCTTTTGCGATGGCGTTTTTGTAATAGGAGTCGTCGTGCTGCTTCGTCCAGCCGTTGGTCGGCGGCATGCCCGGCCCCGCGCGATATTCATGCCACATCTCGTTGACGAAGTTGTCGTCGGGCCAGGCGAACCCTTGCTTGGACCAGTCATGGTCGAAGTTCCCGCCGGTGGCGGCCTTGATCTTCTGAATGAAGTCGTCGTCTTTTTCGTACATCCAGCGATCCACGTAATCGAGGAACGGATCGTGGTTCCAGGCCTTTTCGGCGTGCAGCAAGCGGAGCACCAGGGCCTCCGAGACCCAGCCGTTCGTGGTGCTCGTGCGGCGGTACCCTTCGCTGGTGTTCTGGCCCGGTCCCCAAGTGGTGGGCGGCGTGTGCTCGTAGGGGCCCCAGGCGCCGGGACCACGCGCGTAGTCGCGGCCGATCCCGGTGACTACGTCAATGCCGGAGTGCCCGGTGAAGACGACCTTGGCGCCGGTCCAGGAGTCGCCGTAGGCGGTCTGCTCATCTTCGCTGAAGGCGGCTTTGGGGAATGATTTATTAATGTTCGCGAGTTCCTCGTCGCCGAGGAGCAATCCGGCGAAGACGATGGGGAACTTTCGGCCGGTGCCGTGGCCGCCGAAGCCGGCAAACCCGGGATGCCCGGCGCGGATCATGCCGCCGTAGTCAATGCCGACCTGGACGAGATTGTCGAGGAGCGGTTCTTTCTGCTGCGCCGCGAAGTTCGAGCACAGCAGCAGCCCCGCGTTGCCGACGACGCGGCCGACCTCGCGGCCGTACCACGGCATGTTCTCCACGGGCTCTTCGAAGCCGAAGAAGCAGGTATTCACCCAAGGGCGCTGGGTGTAGCGGATGTAGTCCGTGATTTTGGACGTGTCGCCGGGGCGGACCAGGTCGGGCAGCAGCTCGCGCTTCAGGTTGCGCGCCAGGTAGATTTTCTGAGTGCGGTCGCAGAACGCCGGGCGGAAGGCGTCGGGCGGTTGCGGATCGGCGACGCACGTCAGCACGGCGGCGTCCTTGATGGGGCTGGCATCCTCGTCGCCGCGGACTTCCGGCCCGTTGGCGATCGCGGCCCGCAGCGACAGCCCGAACGGCATGCTGATGGTCGAGACGAGCGAATCGCCCGGCTTCATGGAGACCGGCAGCTTCTGGATCAGGGACGGGGCGAACCAGTTCCGGACGCCGCTGTCATAGGAGATCTTCTGCGCGGCGGGCGGGTTGAGCATGAAGCCGTTGCGGACGCGGTCGTTCACCGGGTGTTCTTTGTCCCTGGCGTCAAGCTGGTTGGCGGGAATCTCGGCGCCGTAAAGAGGCTTGGGCGCAATCGCGGCGATCGTCACCGGCCCGACGACGTAAAAGTCCCCGTTGACGAATTGCCCGACGCGCGCCGGCTTCTCGAACGTCCAGGTCATGCCGTACTGCGACACGCTGTCCTTCATCGGCAGGTCGTCGAGCTTCGGCGCCGCCGGCGCGTTGGCCTGCGTGTAAATGACGACCGGCTTTTCCTGGCTCCAGGCCGGAGCCGCCAGGCCCGCCACCGCCGCCGCAGAAAGACCGACCGCTAAAATCTTTCCGAACATAATACTCCTCCTTTTTGTTCCGCCTCGGATGAGCCCGACACAGCCGCATTCTGCCCGCCGGAATCCCGCTTGTCAAGGCAAGAACGGACGAACGCCCAACATCCAAGTCAGCGGAACGGGTCGCGCGAGCACTTGGGCGTTGGACGTCCGATGTTGGGTGTTCGAAGTTCATCCGCAACTGCGCATGGTGTCCTTCGAATTAGATCAGGCGGCCTTCCCGCATGGCGCGGCCAAATGGGAAACCCCGGTTGACACGCGTGAGTTCAGTCGTCACAATACGACACTTCATGCCCGACCGTCGGGGAACGGGCTGGCCTGGGGCGAGTCCCGGTTAAGCTGAAAAAAAGGAGAAGCTATCATGAAGTCCAGGGTCGTCGTCGTGGCCTGCGCCGCTAGTGGTTTTATTTCACTTCTTTGCGGCGGCTGCGTGATTCAGGGGCCGCGGGTGGGCTTCGTCGCGCCCGCGCCGGCAGTAGTCGTCACGGGCGACGTGGAAGTCGTCGAGCCGCCGCCGGACGATAGAGTGTACATCTACGACACGGGGTATCCGCCGGGTTGTTATTTGTACGGGGGCTTCTACTTTTATGGGGGGCGTCGCTACACGCACGACGTCTTCGTCCGCGATATCGTCACCGTCAATATCCGGGAACACCGCTACGTCAACGTCGAAGAAAACCGGAGGGCCGGCGAGCGGATTAAGGTGCAGCACGCAACCGAATACAAAAAGACCGGAGGCCATCCACAAGCCGGCAAGCCTGCCCATCCCGTGGAAAAGGCGCCCGCAAAGGGTTCCAAGGACAGCAAGGAGTCTAAAGACAAAGACAAGGAATCCAGGCAGTAATTATTCTTCCCGGCCCTGGCCGATCATGCCGGTTTTATTCGGGACAGGCCCCGTTTTCTGCGCGCACTGAAAACGGGCCTGTCCCTTTTTTCTCCCCAGCGTTTCCTCCTCGTCCAACACCTTGCGCGTCTTATGCACGAACCTGCGGTCAAGTCTCAGAAGGGGCGAGAAGATAATCCCCATGTCATCCTCTCGGACTGCTTCTTTGCCGTAGATGTCCAGATAGTGATGATAGTACATGCAGGGCGGTCGCCATTCAATCATGTCGCTAGCCGAAAGAGCATAATTCCATCGCAGCCGGCCAGACTGTTCAAAACAATACTGGCCGCGAAGGGACAAAAAGCAGTAAGACGCTATATATGTGATGAGGCCGACAAGGAGGATGGCGGTGCACTTCTTTAGCTTCGCCCGCCAGCCTTTTCCCATTTGCGCTCCCTCAAGACGCCAGCCCCAAGCACTACATCATACGCTCGAAATGGCCGGCCTCAAGTTTGTACCGGCTATTCCGGAAAATGATGCGCCCAAGCGCACCCCACGCGCGGCTGAATGGAATGAGGAGCCTTAATAATAGGGGGCGAATAATAAGGGGCGGTGACCTATTATTGTGTTACGCTGTCCTCTTCTGACGCCGGTTACATCGCCGTCTGCACTTCGCGCCTGTAATGCGCGAATGCTCCTGTGATTATTCAGCCGCGGGCGGCAACGACGCTCCATTTCTCGTATGCCCTTCGAATTCCCCTTGTCTAAGCGCGTTTTCAAGACCAGCCAATGGGCTCCATAGTTCTCGTTCCCATTCATGGTCGAAAAGGCGAAACGTTATTCTCTCCCCTTCGTCGTTGCCGATGTAGATTCGAGAAACAGCAAAATAGGATATCACATAGGTAATGGAAATCGCGAGTATAAATGCACCGGCATACTTTCTTGGACATGTCGCCACGGCAGGCACCACCTTTCCCCTCGCGCCGACAGTATTGTACTCTTACAGCGTCTGTTTTCAAAGTTTTGCGGCTGTTCTGGGGTATTCCGCGGACATAAACCTGATTATTTTCAAGTGGTTTCTCAGCCGTTCGTAAAGAGATATGCCCACGCGCGGCCCTCGCGCGCCTGATGTGGACAAGTAACCTAATTGGTTTACTGTAGGACCTATGTGGCCAGCTATTGATGGCGTTACGACAAACCGGAGCCTTACCGATACGCGTCTTTGCGGTCATCAAGCGTGAGCAGGTAGATGATCCGTTCATCTCCGTCAACCAGATAGAAAAGCCGATAGCGCCCTAGTCGGTAGCGCCAAGTCTCCGGCGAATAGCCCCGCAGTTTCTTGATGTTCGGCCCGAAGTATGGTTGCTGGCGAAACTGGGGATAGACATGCGCGTTGAGTTTGTTCTCGAGGAATGCCGACTGCGCGGCGGGCAATCTTGCGAGCGCCTTCTGAAATTCGGACGTCTTGAAGATGCGGAACTTAGACAAAGCGGCCCCGCTTCCTCACGGCATCAGCCAGCCCTCGCTTCAGGCTGCGGTTCAATTCCACGTTGCCGAGGATTTCGGCCATCTCGAATTCGTCCACGAGGCCGTGCTCCTCGACGAAACGCATCGCAGCCGTCTCGATGAAGTTCGACAGCGGCCGGTTCTCCCGCTCCGCCATCGCCCGGAACATCCGGTAAGCGGGATCGTCCAGCCGCAGCGTCACCATCCTGGACATCGCTTGTCCTCCTGTATTCGTATAGCTACGTTTAGAATACACTAGTAAGCACGGCAAGTCAAGCCGCGGGAATGGCGAACTCATGGGTCAAAGCGTCATTCACCGCATCTGATCCTATTGACCATTGACCGGCTGAGCCCAGTTTCACGCCCCAAATGCCGGGGACATAAGCCTGATTACTTTCAAGTGGTTTCTCCGCCATTCGTAAAAAGATACGCCCACGCGCGGCCCTCGCGCGCCTGATGGGAAAGAGTAGCCGGTGCGGTTTACCGGAGGACCCGGATGGCCAGGCGTGTTTTGGACCTCAGCCGCCCGCGGAAAGAGCGCCCTGGCGCTGCAGCAGGGGGAAATAACTGGTCATGTGTCCCCAGATTGCCGAACGTGATATTCCTCCGTTCCGTTTCGCCTGGGATGACACCGCTTGCCCTCCTGCCGATACGCCTGCAGCAGGGCCTCGACGTTCGCAGGGGGACAGTCCGCCTGGATGTTGTGCGCGGTGCAAAGGATATACCCGCCGCCCGGGGCCAGTGTTTCAACGCGCCGGCGGACCTCTTCGCGCACCTGCTCGGGGGTGCCGCGAGGCAGCGTCTGTTGAATGGATACGCCGCCCTGAAAGGCCAGGCGCCGGCCATAGGTTGATTTCAGGAAGGCATAATCGGCGGCCATCGCTTCCGGCTGGAGTGATTGAAGGATCTGCAAGCCTCGGGCGGCCATCTCCCCGACCAGCGGAGTGACCCTTCCGCAGGTGTGGTGCATGGAGCGCGCGCCGCCGGTTCGGATGATCGTCATGTACTCCTCGAACCCATCGCCCAGGAATTGCCGCCACATCGCGGGGGACAAGAGCGGAGCATTCTGCGAGCCGAAGTCGTCGCCGGTGACCACGATGTCAACTCCGCCGTCGGCGGCTTCCAGCACGCGGGAAAGGTATTCGACATAGAACCGCCGAAGGTGGCGAAGAATGGCCTGGGCTATCTCCGGCGCTTCGGCCAGGTCCATGAAGATCCGCTCCACGCCGCGCAAGTACATGGCCGGCTTGAGCTGCGCGACGCGGTTGAGCCGGTCTCCCATGAACACGGCCACGCGCCCCTTGCTGCGGATCGCCTCGCATTGCGCTTTGACCGGTCCATAGTCGAACCAGTCAGGGGAAGGCCAGTGGGCGTAAGCGTCAATCTCCTCGGCCGTCTGCGCGGCGGCCAGCGGAGAGCGTGCGACCTCCTGGTAGATTTCTTCGCCGAACTGGGTTGGCACGCGCACCGTTTGCCTCGGCACGCCCCAGATATCCGTCCGGATTCCATCAGCGGAAACCGCCGGCGGCGGCCCGACGTAGCGCGGTCCCTCGATGTACCGGAAATCCACATCGTGCCGGTCGAGAAACGCCGCCTTATCCAGTCCCTGCTGAAGCGACCGGTAAAACCCCTCCGAGCCCCAAAAATCCACCGGCACACGGTCCGGCTCCTCGAAATTCAGGGCCAGGAAAACGCGTTCTCTGGAATCCATTCGCGCCCCGAAACTCGTGACATCCCAGTGCGGCGTCCCGGAAATAACTTGCGCCGCTTCCTCCAATTGCGTTCTGATCTGAGTGTTTCAGCGACTGTGCCTTTCCCGGGAACTCCCGCTGGATCAAGCCGGTCATCCGGGAAGACCCGCGAGCGGGCGCGCGCGTCGAGCTGCTTATTCCTTCCCGTCATTGGGCACGGAGGTAACGTTTGGATAGAACTTTACCCAGTCGTATACCGTCACCGCATCTTCTGTCGGGGGCAGGCCGCCCCAGTTTTTGTTGCCGGTCCAACTGTTCATCATGATCCAGCCGGGCTCGCTGGCGACTCCCGGATCCTCGAAGCTGTAGACAATTTTTCCGTCAACGGTCCAGTCCAGGCGGGTCGGCTGCCAGAGAAACCCGTACCGGTGAAATCCCTTGGAGGGATTGAATGGAAGCTCCTGGTAGTGAACTTTGCTCCGGTTATCATCCAGGTGATAGTTCATGGTGACCTGGCCGCTGTCGGGAGAGGTGATCCATTTATCGTTGGTCAGGAACTCGAAATCCCATTCGGCCGCGGCATAGTCTTTTTTCTTCCAGAAAAAAGAAGCGCAAACGCCCCGGTTGGTTGCAGGGTCGCCGACGCTGGTTACTTTCATCCTCACCTCGTAATAGCCGTAGCCATAACACGGGCCCGAAGAGATCGTCTGTATTTCAGATCCATTAGTCGTATTGGCTTTGGACTTGAAATGCATGAAGCCTTTGCTCTTCTCGCCAGGATAGGTTTCCGTAAAGGTGACGTTGGCAGGGTCGAACGTGTTTTGCCCGGTGCCTACCCAAATCCCATTGATTTTCCAGAGGCCATCCTGCGACGTATTGTTGGTCCAGCCCGGATTAAAATCCTGGAAGAGGGCCGGTTTCACAGCTCCTCCCTGCTGAGGAAGCGCACCCGTTGTATCTCCCGGATCGCGATTGGCGCACGATACGCATATCATTGACAGGAATAACGCGGCGATAACAGGCATTGCAGTACGACGCATCTTCGCGGTGATTGGATTCATGGCTTTCTCCCTGGCTCAAACTGACCGGTACGGGACTATCTGATCCGGGATTTCCCGGATGGCTCTGCCCACGACCGCCGTGGGCCTCTGATTCGGCATTTGCCATTTGACCGTCCCTCCGAGAACGGCCACCTCCCGCAGTTGAGATTGTACGCCCGAGCCGGCCATTGTCAACACCATTTCCGTCGCCGTCTGTCCTTCGCTCCTGGAATAGGCGGCTGTCCACTATTTTTCAGGCGGGGCGCGCACCGGGCCGGAAGTCGGGCACGGTGAGCATGACGCCGTCGCGTCGAGCCGATTCGGCGGCGAGGATCGCCGGCGCGGCGGTTTCGACGGCCAGATACACGTCCATCGCCGGAAGCGTATCGTTCAGAACGCATGTGACGAAAAGGTCCACCGGCTTGAAGTCCCGCCCTCCGTGTCCGGATTTCAGTTGCTCCGCAGTCGCATCCTGCGGGGAGGAATGCAGGTCCATCGGCTCGTGCGCGGAGGTGGATTCCTGCCAGCGCCAGAACTTGTCGTCCGGGCGCCGCGGCGATTCCACGCTGGCCCTGGTCCCGCGCAATTCGTACCAGTGGTGCTCCGTTTCGGCGTGCCGGTGAGGATAAGGAAAACTGAATCCCGCGCCTGTGGCCAACACCGTGTCCTTGGCCGTGTGCATGAGCGCGTACTCGATGTCCCTGACGGGCAGGTTGATGTCGGGCCAGGTGTAACTGATCTGCTGCGTGCCCATGCAGGAGACGCGATCGACGCGATCGCCCAGGATGTAAAGGAGGGGACTCAGCGTGTGCGGCAGGTAGTAGATCGGATCGGCAAACAGCTTGAGACGCCAGCTCGGGATCACGGTCCGATCCGTGGGGCGCGCCGGTTCGCAGATGTTCTCACCCGTCGCCGGGTCAATCCAGTAGTTGCAGTTTTCGATGAAGTGGATGTACTCGCCCTGCGCGAAGCAGACGTGGCCGAACTCGCCCCGTTCGCGCATCCGTTTCCAGGTTTCGGCGAAGCCGCTGTAGCGCACCTGCTCCATGAGCATGTACTTGCGCCCGGTTTTTTCCACCGTTCGGACCAGCTCCCAGCACTCGTCAATGGAGAATGCGGCGGGGACGTCGGTGCAGACATGTTTTCCCGCCGCCATGGCGCGGCAGGCCATGTCCACCTGAACCATCGGGTCGCACGCGAGATAGATGGCGTCCATGGGCGCGTCGCGGAGCATCCGGTCGAAGTCGGTGAAGACGCGCGCCTCGGGCAGGTGTAGCTTTTCCGCGGCCTTCTGCGCCGGCGCCGGGTATTTGTCCATGACGGCCGTCAGTTCACATCCGGAATGGTCCTTGAAAAGCCCGCCGATGTACGTGCCCCGAGGGCCGCAGCCCGCAACGCCCAGCCTCATTTTCCCGGCCATACGGCGTTCCTCCTTGAAGTTGCGGACGCCATACGCAATTAGCCGAATGAGTCCGGCATGGTCTCCCCGCAATTCTCGCATTTTCCGCGGGCCTGTCAAATCCAGCTCGCGAAAATAAGCGCACTGAAACCGCTCCGAAGCGCACTCAAGCGCACTCAAACCGCTGCGAAGCGCACTGAAACCGCTCGCAAGCGCACTCACTTTCACTGCGGCCATCGCGGCGAAAATACGGCCTTATAATCCAGAGAGCTTCATGAGTGCAGAGCTTGCCCGCCGTAGCTTTAGCGAAGGCGGGTGCAGAGGGTGCTCCAAAGCCTGGAAGGAGTTATTGATGCCACATGACGCTCCGCTCGACGCTGACAACCACCGCGCGGCGGATTACGCCGGGCCGGAGCGCCGTCGGTGCCCGCCGGAGGCGTATTGCATCAATCTCTCGCGGATCAAGATCGAGTTCGAGGGGTTCAAGCAGAAAGCCTCGGCGGAGTACGCGGCGCTCGAACGGCTCGTGGGCGAGCTGCGCGAGCTGGTGGTCGCACTGCCGAAGGAGGTGGCCGCGCAGATCGCCAAGGAGCGCAGCGAGCTGGACCGCACTCTCGATAAGGGCGGCGAGGATTTCAAGGAAATCTTCCGACGCCTCGCGAAGCTGGAGAAGGCGGTGCTGGCGGTCTACATCATCGTCGCGCTCGTGATCGTCGGCAAAGGCCTGGCGTGGTTCCTGGGCCTGCTGCACATCCTGTAGGAACGGTCCGAGTTTTTTTCGGGAGCGCGCGATGAATCTGCAGGAGGTCCGCCGGACGGCTGAGCATCTTTTCGTGCGCGAGGTGAAAACCCTTGACGAGATTGCTCTTCAGACGGGCTTTAGCCGGCGTACGCTGGCCCGGTGGTCGAGCAAGGCCGACTGGATGAGGAAACGGCTGGAGTGGCAGTACGAGTCGCCGCGGGCCGCCCTCGATATCCTCAAGAAGCAGCGCCAGTTCCATATGGACGCCGTCGGCAAGAAGGCCGCGGCCACCCCAGAGGCGCTTGAGGCGCTGAACAAGATCACGCTGCTCGTCGAGAGGCTGGAGTCGCACGTCGAGGCGATCGGGCCGATGCTCGACACGCTCGAGCGTTTCGCGCAGTTCGTCGGCGCGCGCGCCGAGTCGGAGGAGTGTGCGGTGCTCTACAAGTGGACCGAGCAGTTCCTCGATGAACAGCGGCGCAAGCACTCATAAGGTTTACTTTTCGTCGTGTCCCGTCGTGCCCGTCGTGGTGAGGAAAAATTGTGGCAGACATTGCGATGCAACTTGAAATCCGGCGGCAAATTTCGGCGTGCGATACGGACATGAAGCGCGCGACGGAGCGCGCCGCCGACGCGGTCCGGCACGTCAGCCGGGCGACAGTGCTGTTCAATTCGCCGATGGACATTGACCTCGACGTGGTCGAGGCCGCCGTGGCCGACGTCCGAGACGCGCGCCAGGCGTACATCAGCGCGCTGAAGAAGAAGCAGGAGCTTCGTGCGACGCTGGGCGAGGAGTGAAACGTGAATAGTGCAAAATGCAAAATGCAAAATGAAAAGTGAAGCGTTGCCGTCCTTGGTGTCTTGGTGACTTGGTGGTGAGGTGAACGTGGCTGACCGCTGGACAAAGGCTTATGAGGCGCAGCGCGGAAGGATTCTCGCCGCCGTGCTGCGCGAGGCGCGGCCGTTCGAGGACTCGTCCCACAAGGCAATCGCTGCGCGCCGGGCGCTGCCGTTCGACGCGTGGATCCACGCCTACTTCCCGCATTACATCTTCTGCGAGTCCTCGCCCCTGCACCTGGCGGCCGACGAGATCGTCGAGGAGAAGGGCATCCCGATCGCCGAGTACTGGTTCCGCGGCGCCGGCAAGACGACGCGCGCGCTGCTGCGGCGCGTCCGGCGGATCGTCGAACGCCGGGCGCATTTCATCATCGTCGGCGGCCAGACCGAGGAGAACGCGGCGGAGAAGCTCGACCTGATCAAGCTGGAACTGGTCAACAACCAGCGACTGCGCCGGGACTACGGCGACCGGATCGGCCCGCGCGGCGGCAGCGACACCGACACGGATTTTGTCGCCGTCGAGACGCGCGTGCTCGCGCGCGGCACGGGGCAATCCTGCCGCGGCCTGCTCCACGGCCCACACCGGCCGGACGATTTTCTCGGCGACGACCTGGAGGACGACTTCCTCGCGCGGAACCCGCAGCGCGAAAAGCATCTCTGGGAATGGCTCTTCGGCAACGTCTTCCCCGCGCTCTCCGTTGAGCACGCGGTTTCACCGCAGAGACGCAGAGAACGCGGAGAACTGCACGGAGACGGAAAACCTATTCCTGGTGAAACACTCCGCGACCTCCGCGCCTCTGCGGTGAATACCGGCGGCGCGTGGTGCGAGATCCTGCTGAACAACTATGGCACGCGCCACGGCCTGAAGGCGCGCTTCCAGGAAGCCGCCGCGCAGCGCGATGCGGCCGGCCGGCCGATCTGCCGCTACGTCGAGTACCTGGCCGAGGACGAGCGCGGCGAATCCGCCTGGCCGGAGCGTTTTCCGACCGCCGTCCTCCGGCGCATGTCCGCGATCATGGGGCGCGGGCTCTACGGCCGCGAGATGCTCGGCAAGTCGTTTTCCGACGACGAGGTATTCCGCCCGGACTGGGTGCGCGATTTTCGCGCGGCGGAGTTCGACCGCTCGACCGCCGAGGTCCGCGCGGCCGTGGACCCGAGCGCTACGGCGAAGGAGACCAGCGACTACAAGGCGCTCGTCGTCCTGGCGCGGCCGCGGGGCACGCGCGAGCTGCGCTGCCTCCACGCCTGGCTGCGCCGCGCCTCGCCCAACGAACTGATCGCGGAGATCCTCCGCGTGTACGACGCCTTCTCGCCCGGCCGCATCGGCTGCGAGGCGAACGGCTTCCAGGCGTTCCTCTGGCCCCTGCTCGAGGCGAATGAGGAGATCCGCGGGCGCGTGAACCGGGTCGGGCTGTTCCCGGTCACGAACGCCGCCTCGAAGGAGGACCGGATCCTTTCCTTGCAGCCCGACTTCGAGCGGGGCCTTTGTTATTTCGACGAGGGCGAGGGCGATCAGCGGCTGCTGCTCGACCAGTTCCTCGATTTCGGCAAGCCGGGCGTCCACGACGACGGCCCGGACGCTTTTGAGATGGCGCGCCGGCTTTTCACGGATTCCCGCCCCGGCGGAAAACCGCGCGAGCCGCTGATGCGCCTTCAGCCGCGCAACAATTTCGCCGTCGCGTTCGCGGGAGGCGGAGGCTTGGAAGTCAGAGGGCAGAATGATGAATGATGAAGTCCGAGCGCGCATCCCTGATTATGCTAATCCGCGCTCGTTTGCCGAGGGGTGTCAAATCCAGCTCGCGAAAATAAGCGCACTGAAACCGCTGCGAAGCGCACTGAAGCGCACTCAAACCACTCCGAAGCGCACTGAAACCACTCGCAAGCGCACTCACTTTGTCGCGCGGCTCCGGAGCGGAATTTCACCCTTATAATCGGGAGAGCGAGCGAGGAGCCGGAAGTTAATTGCTGAGGGATTCTTCGATGAGCGATGTCACGCTGATGACGATGCTGCCGACCGGCCTCGACAAGTATGGCCTGCCTGCCGTGAGCAGCGCCGAACGGCAGCAGCCGCAGCCGGCCGCAATGCGCGATCCGCACGCGATCCTCGATCAGTACGGCAAGCCGTACACGAAGCCGGAGACGCGCGAGATCGCCCCGGCCACGCTCGGCGGCTGGCGGTATTACATGGCGAATACCGTCGCCGATCTGCTGACCCCGGCGCGCCTGGTGAACCTGCTCCGCGAGGCCGAGCAGGGCAACATCCTCCACCAGATGGAGCTGTTCGAGGCGATGGAGGAGCGCGACGCGCGCCTCTCCGGCCTCTTCACGCAGCGCAAGGCGGGCGTGACGAGCTGCGAGTTCGCGCTGGAGCCGGGCGACGATTCGAGCGCATCGCTCCGGGCGCGCGATTTCTGCGCCGCGCTGCTGCCCGCGCCCGACGGCAAGCGCCTCGGACGCATCCAGTCCTGGAGCGACCGCCTCCGCGACCTGCTCGACGCGGTCGCCAAGGGATTCGCCTGCCTCGAAATCCTCTGGGAGACCAGCCAGCGGCAGTGGCTGCCGAGCGACCTGAAGTTCCGCCCGCAGCGCTGGTGGACGCTCGACCTGGTGGACCGGCAGAAGCTGCTCCTGCGCGACGTATCGGCGCCGCTCGGGCTGCCGGTGAACCCGTTCAATTTCATTCTCCACCGGCACAACGCGCTCAGCGGATCGCTCCAGCGCGGCGGCATTTCGCTCGCCTGCGCGCGACCGTTCCTGGTTCGCAACTACGCGCTACGCGACTGGCTGCAACTGGCGGAACTCTGCGGGATTCCCGTCCGCCTCGGCGAGTTGCCGCCGGGCGCGACGCAGGAGGACGCCGACCTGATGTGGCGCGCGCTGACGTCCCTCGGCAGCGCGGCGGCGGGGATGGTGCCCGCCGGCGGAAAGATCACGTTCGCCGACGCGGCGCGCGCGTCGAGCGACGGCGCGATGTACGACCAGTTGCGCCAGCGCGCGGGCGAGGAGATGGCGCTTGCGGTGCTCGGCCAGACGTTCACCGGCGGCAACGGCGAAGGGCACACGCTCGGGTACAGCGGCCGGGCGCACGAGGCGGTGCGCTTCGACCTGGTGGATTCGGACGCGCGGGCGCTCGACGAGACGCTGAACCGGCAGTTCTTCGGGCCGATCACGCTGCTGAACTTCGGGCCGGAGGTCGCCGCGCCGGTCTATCGCACGCTGGTCGAGGAGCCGGTGGACTTGCAGCGGCTGGCGACGAGCGTCTTGACGCTCGTCAGTGTCGGGCTGCGCGTGCCGGCGAAATGGGCGCGGAGGAAGTTCGGGATTCCCGCGCCTGCCGACGGCGAGGAAGTGCTGGCGCCGATTGCGGCGGATCGGACGAACGCGTCTTCCGCGACGACAACCGATGGAAAGGCGGGTGACTGACCATGGAAAACCGGGAACAGCTCAGCAACTCCGCCGGTGCGCTTCCCGCCGACCCTTCGGACGTGAGCTCAGGGCCGAACGGCGTCCCGGCCGAAGGCTGGTACCAGGTGGATTTGCAAGGCGAGTGGGAAGGCCACCCGGCCGGCGCGTACCGGTTGACGCCGGCGGACATCCGCTGCATCGTCGAGTACTTCAACCAGGCCTGCCGCGCGAACGGCGTGGACCTGCCGGTGGACTACGAGCATCAGGGCGTGGTCGCCAAGCTGCTCGGCAAGAGCGCCGAGTCCGGCGGCTGGATCAATTCCCTCGAAGGGCGGAACAACGATACCGAACTGTGGGCGCACATCAAGTGGGTGGCCGACGCGCGCGCGCTGATCCGCGAGAGGAAATTCCGCTACCTCAGCTCGCACCTGCTGAAGGATTACAAGGACCCGGTCACCGGCCGGATCATCCGGTGGGTGCTCGATTCCGTGGCGCTGACGAACCGTCCGTTCAAGAAGGCGCTTCCGGCCGTGGCGAACAGCGACGCCGCCGCCGCCGGATTGGCAGAGGAGCGCACCGGCGCTCCCGATTCAGCCGTCGCAGAAGAGGAGGGCGGAGCCATGCAGAATTTGCTCGCCTTGCTGGCGGCGGCCATGAACGAGGGGCGCGCAGGCGCTCCCGCGCTTGACGCGAAGACCGTCGCCAACAGCCTGGGCGTCGCGGAAGACGCCAAGGCGGACGTAATCGGCAGAGCGCTCATGACCCTGATGGACGCCGGCACGCGCGCGTCCATCCAGGTGAAGGTCTTCGCCAGCTCGCTCGGCGTGGCGGAGACGGCCGACGAGGCCGCGATCAAGGCGGCACTCGACAAGCTCAAAGTAGCGCCTGACGGCGCCTCTACGAGCGATGCGGATGTGAAGCTGCTCTCGATCTGCAACGCGCTCGGCGCGACGCCGGACAGGCCGCTGGCCGAGCTGCTGGCGCTGATCGGCGCGAGCCGGGCGATGCCGGCGCAGTCGGCGGCCGAGAAGCTCATCGAGAACGCGATCTCCGTCGAGCGGAAGATCACCCCGGCGAACCGGGAGGCGTTCATCCGGCTGGCGATGCAGGACTTCGAGGGCGCACGGGAAATCCTCAACAGCATGCCGCCGGTGCTCGGAGGCGCGACGAGCGCCGCCGGCGCCCAGGCCGCCGCCGAGACGCCGGTCCTCTCCGACGCCGACCGCTGGGCCTGCGAGCAGGCGGGGCTGAAGGAGGCGGAGTTCCTGGCGACGAAGCGGCGGATGGTTGGGTAAGGACATCGTCTGTCGTCTATGGTCAATGGTCTCTTTTTTAGGAGCAGTCGCATGAGCAACTTGACGTCGGATCGGGACACGGAGTTCGTGGACGAGCTGCACCGCGACGAGGCGCCCGTGGCCGCCGCGACGCAGATCTTCAACGGCGCCGCGGTGGGGCTGAACTCGGGCGGCTTTGCGGTTCCGGCCGGCCCGGGCGTGAGGCATTTCCGCGGCATCGCCGACGAGACGGTGGACAATTCCGCCGGCGCGGCCGGCGCTGAGACCGTGGAGATCATCACGCCGGAGGCCGCGTACTGGGATTCGGCCGCGACGCTGACGCAGGCGAGCGTCGGCCAGCCGGCGTACTTCGCCGACGATCACACCGTGACGCTGACCGCCGGCACGAACACGTATGCGGGCCGCATCAAGTCGGTGGACCGATACGGAGTGCTGGTGGACATGCGCGGCGCGTACGTCGAGCCGGCGCTGCCGGTGACCAGTGCGCCGACGACGGCGGCCTAACGGAATTGCAGATTGCCCGTGTCGCGCTTGCGCGACAGGAATGCCGATTGCCGATTGTGTAGCACAGGAATTTTTTTAGGAGATGACGCAATGGCAGTAGTCAATGCCGCAACGCTGGAGGCGTTGTGGGTGTCGTTCAACACCATTTTTCAGCAGACGCTCGAGCGCACGAAGACCCGGATTGACGACATCGCCTCGGCGGTGCCGTCGTCCACGCGCATCGAGCACTACCCGGTCGCCGCGCTGACCGGACGCATGCGCGAGTGGGTGAAGGACCGCGTGATCCAGGACCTGGCCGCGTTCGAGGCGAGCGTCCGCAACCTGACCTTCGAGCACACGATCGGCGTGCCGCGCGAGGACATCGAGGACGACGTGACGGGGGCATACGCGCTGGCGATCCAGCAGCAGGCCGCGCTCGGCGTGCTCGAGCCGTGGCTGCAGGTGCAGGACGAACTCGGCGTCGGCGCCTTCGCCGAGTCGGTCGGTTTCGACGGCGTGCCGTTCTTCTCCAGCTCGCACGTCTGGCAGGGGATGAAAGGCGCCGCCGGCGCTCCGCAGTCGAACCTGACGACGGCATACCTCTCGGCCGCGGCGGTCTACGCGGGCATCAAGCAGATGAGCACCTTCGTCGGACCGGACGGCATCGTGCTCCTGGTCCAGCCGACGCACTTCCTGTTCTCGCCGGCGCTGGAGCAGGCCGTGGACCAGCTCTTCAACGTGCCGCTGGCCAACTCCAGCCAGATCAGCCAGACGCTCTACGGGAAGTTCCCGAAAGAGAACCAGATCAAGATGCCGATGTGGACCGGCAACCAGTGGATGATGCTGGACTGCTCGAAGCCGATCAAGCCGGTGGTCAACCAGGTGCGCCGGCCGCTGGCGCTGACGCCGATGGTGAAGCTCGACGACCCGAACGTTTTCTACCAGAAGCGCTTCGACTTCGGCATGGATTACCGCGGCGCAGTGAAGGCCATCGCGTGGTGGCTCGCCTACGGCTCGCAGGGCACTTCCGGCGCCCCGACGACCGCGGCGTAACGAGTGCAGAGTGCAGAGTGCGGAGTGCGGATTGCGGATTGAATTCCGCAGTCCGCATTCCGAAATCCGCAATGGAGTAACCGATGAGCTATTGCGCTCCGACTGACTTGGCGAACGTCAAGACCACCGCCGAACTGACGCAACTCAGCGACCTGGGCGGGACCGGCTCGCCGAACAACACGGTCCTGCAGGCCGCGTGCGACCAGGCGTCGTCGCTGATTGACGGCTTGATCTCGCCGCAGTATCCGCTGCCGCTGGCGACCGTGCCGCCGATGCTGCTGAGCATCGCCGTCCGCCTGGCGCTGTACTACCTGTACCTCGGCCGGCAGTCGCTGCCCGACGAGGTGAAGAACGGTTATGACCGCGACGTGGCGTTCCTGGAGCAAGTCGGCCAGGGCCAGGCGTCGCTCGGCGAGCCGAAGGCCGACGACCGCGGCGACCGCTTCCACGGCGCAAAGGCCTCCGGCCGCCGGCGGCAGTTCACGCGCCGCCAGACTCGTGGTTTTTGAATGCCGCACCGGATTCGCACTCGGCTTTGGGAGAGATTCTGATGGGCCTTTCGACCGATGTCTTGAACGCCGTCTGGAGCCGCCTGCAGGCCGACTCCGCGATGTCCGCGCTGCTGAAGGGCGGAACGATGTTCCGGTTCAACGGCCAGGGCGTGTTGACGCGCATGGAGATCATGCCAGCGGTCTGCCCGGTCTTCGCGATGGGGCCGGCGGAGGACTTGCATCACTGGCCGCCGGCGAAGTGCAAGCGCGGCCCGGCGGCCGTACTCGAGCGCCGGACCGCGTTCCTGATCGAGATGGCGACCGCCGGCGAGGACTCGCGCCGTATCGTGGACCTCGCCGAAGGCTTCGAGGACTTCATGAGCCGGCAGTTCCAGGCGGACAATTTCGGCCTCGGGGCGACGTTCGCCGAGGCGGAGTACGCGAACCCGTCCTACGCGCCGAAGATCGCCCTGCAGAAGCACATCGAACTCTGGCAGTTCACGACGACGATGGTCTGCAAGTTCAGGATTTCTTGAAAGGAGGCGGCGATGCACCGCAGAGACGCGGAGAACGCGGAGACGGAAAGTTCTGGCAATCAGGCCTTGAGGCGTTTCGCCGCTCTCGGCGTCCTCTGCG
>Ga0187876_1000263_pt1 | contig 55359 bp, 44 predicted proteins | sample June2016WEW_17_4_FD_133000 | JGI IMG/M metagenome (GOLD analysis project Ga0187876, IMG submission 133000) | Peatland microbial communities from SPRUCE experiment site at the Marcell Experimental Forest, Minnesota, USA - June2016WEW_17_40 | ecosystem: Environmental > Terrestrial > Soil >... | reverse complement strand
TCGGAACGTGCCCTCGATTTGCAGGCCATCGACGACTTTCGGTCCCGTCCAGCCCTTGGGTGACTTGAGGACAATCATTGGCCAGCGCGGCCGAGTGGTGTCATTGTTGTTCCGTGCATTGCTTTGGATTTGACGGATATCTTCAACGGCCTTGTCCATCGTGGTGGCCATGAGTTGATGCATTTTTTCCGGCTCGTCACCTTCCACAAAGTGGGGCGTCCAGCCGCAGCCTCGTAGAAATTGCTCCAATTCCTCATGCTCGATGCGGGCCAAGACGGTCGGATTATTGATCTTGTAGCCGTTGAGGTGCAGGATCGGCAGCACGGCTCCATCGGTGATTGGGTCGAGGAGCTTGTTGGACTGCCATGCGGTCGCCAAGGGCCCCGTTTCCGCTTCACCGTCGCCGACGACGCAGGCGACGATCAGGTCGGGATTGTCGAACGCCGCCCCGAAAGCATGGCTGAGCGAGTACCCCAACTCGCCACCTTCGTGAATCGATCCCGGCGTCGTCGGCGCAACATGGCTGGAAATCCCGCCGGGGAATGAGAATTGCGTGAACAGCTTTTTCAGTCCGGCTTCGTCCTGGCTGACGTTCGGATAAATCTCACTGTAAGTGCCTTCGAGATAAGTATTGCCCACCAGCGCCGGCCCGCCGTGACCGGGACCGGCGATGTAGAACATATCCAGGTTGTACTTCTTGATGACGCGGTTCAAATGCACGTAGATGAAGTTCTGGCCCGGCGTTGTGCCCCAGTGTCCGACCACCAGCGGCTTCACGTGCGACAATTTTAGGGGCTCCTTCAGCAGCGGATTATCGTAGAGATAAATCTGGCCAACCGACAGATAGTTGGCGGCGCGCCAGTAGGCATCCATCTTGTGGAGCAGTTCCGGGGAAAGAGTTGAGGAATGACTTGGGGAAAGAGTCTCTGTCTTCATGGTTCAATTCTCCTTTTTCAGCCAAGGCCGAGAACGCAGCAAACCGTTTCGGCGATCATGCGTTCTTCTTCCATGCGAATGACGCCAATCGCAATCCGGCGGGCCGCTGCGGAAATCGCACCTGCATTCGCCGCGTTTCGCTTTGATGGCGTTGGGACGTTAGGTGGAGAAGTATTCCGGAGGCTCTTTGGCTCATGCCGAACCTCTTCCCGAGGCAGATTCCCGCTTCCGCGCCAGAAGTATCGCGCTGGAGCGGGCTTCTAGGCGATACGTCTTTAAATTATCCACAAGGGCTTCCTCCCCTTGGGCGAACAAGTCCTGCGGCGACAAACGAGACGTATCGACCGCTAGATGCCAGCGGAACTCCTGAGGCAGCGGCGGGAACCGAAAGTCGATTCCATTCGTGCCAGCATTAAACATCAGGAAAAGCGCACCTTGTCCATCTTCCTCGATTAAGCAGGCGAATTGTTTTTCTTTCGGGTCAGTCCAGTTGGGCAATCCTCCTTGCGCGCCAAACCAGTGAATCTCGGCGTCCGTGTAGAATCGCTCCTCGCTCAGAATCGGATGGGCACGGCGAAAGGCGATCATGCCTCGGGTGAAGCGGAAAATTTCCTTGTGCTGTTTCAGACAGATCCAGTCATGCCAGCTCGTTTCGTTGTCCTGGCAGTAGGCGTTGTTGTTACCGCGTTGAGTGCGGCGAAATTCATCGCCGCCGAGCAGCATCGGCACCCCGCGCGAAATCAGCAGGGTCAGAAGGAAGTTCTTGATCTGGCGTTTCCGCAACGTCTCGATCCCAGCATCCTTCGTCTGGCCTTCCGTGCCGTAGTTCTCGCTGAAGTTGGCGTCGGTCCCGTCATGGTTGTTTTCTCCGTTTGCTTCGTTGTGCTTTGAGCGATAGCTAACCAGGTCGTTCAGAGTGAAGCCGTCGTGGCAGGTGACGAAGTTGATGCTGCCCTCCGGGCCTTTGCCGGACTTGGTATAGATGTCGGCGCTACCGCAGATGCGGCTGGCAAACAAACCGAGCATCCCCTCATCGCCGCGCCAGAAGCGCCGGACATCATCTCGATACCGGCCGTTCCACTCCGCCCAGCGCCGCTCCGAAAAACTACCCACCTCGTACGCACCGGCGGCGTCCCACGCCTCGGCGATGATCTTCACATCCCTCAAGATCGCGTCCTCGGCGATCCGCTCGAGGAGCGGGGGATTCGACAGCAAGTTCCCGGAACGGCCCCGGCCGAGCACTGCGGCGAGGTCAAAACGAAATCCATCGACATGCATCTCCACCACCCAGTGGCGCAGCGCGGACAAGATGTGGTCCCGCACCACGGGATGGTTGGCATTTATAGTGTTGCCGGTACCCGTGTAGTTTTTGTAAAAACGTTTATCGTCCCCCAGCATGTAGAAGATCGTGTTATCAATGCCGCGGAAAGACAGTGTAGGCCCTTGTTCGTTTCCCTCGGCGGTGTGGTTGAAGATTACGTCCAGGAACACCTCGATGCCCGCCGCATGGAAGGCCTGGACCATTTCCTTGAATTCGAGCTTCTGCTGACCGACGCCTCCCGAACTGCTATAGGAAGCTTTGGGCGCGAAAAAGGCCACGGGATCGTAGCCCCAGTAATTGCCGAGTAGCTCGCCTGTTTGCGGATTGATGCCTGTCACCTCGTGTTCGTTGAATTCCTGCACGGGCATCAGTTCCACGGCCGTTACCCCCAGTTCTTTGAAATAGGGGATCTTTTCGGTCAGGCCTCGGAAAGTGCCGGGATGCTCCACACCGGAGCTGCGATGGATCGTGAAGCCACGCACGTGTGTTTCATAAATGACCGACTTCGACCATGGATGCTTCGGCGGACGGTCTCCATGCCAGTGAAAATGGTCCTGCGTGAACACACATTTCGGCATGGCTCCGGCATTATCGACCATCGAACGCACCGAATCTGCGTCGGGTACGGACGGATCGTATCCCAGCGCCGGGCCGAACTCCCAGGCGGGCAACCTCGAGATCGCCGCGGCGAAGGGATCTAGGAGAAGCTTGTTGAAATTGAAACGATGGCCGTCCTTGGGTTGATAGGGTCCTTCCACGCGATAGGCATAGAGTTGACCGGGACCGATCCCCTTCACCCAAACGTGCCACACGTCGCCAGTGCGGTTGCGCGCGGGATCCAGATCGATCACTCTGGCGGCCGTGGCGTCTTCGGAACGATCAAACAACTCCAGCCGAACGCGGCTGGCGTATCGGCTGAACAACGCAAAGTTCACTCCTTCACCAAGCGCATAGGCTCCCAGGGGTAATGGCACACCAACCCGAACTTCAGCCCGTTCCGATACCTCTGCGAGATAGTCATGCAGAGGGCGTTCGGACGTGGCCAGGTCTGTGGTCGCGTCCACCTTCTTGCCAGCTGGCTGCTGCATTCCTTTCAATCTTTTTGATTCTTTCATTGGTGGTCTTCTGCCATCCTTCTCCGAAGGAGGTTGATTCACCGCTGCCAGAGAATGGGAGCAACTTCCAGGGGCACCGCTACGCCGGCGCAGTGCGGAATGATGCGCGCCGTAAAGTCCCCCGATGCGCGAGCCGCAGACACAGAAGCGCTGTAAACATAGCTGCCCGACGCGCTGGCCAGTTGGCGAACGCACTTCATCTCCTGCCGCACGGGAGCACTGCCCATGACGCCATCGGCGTAAAGCTCTAGTCGCACCGCCTTGGGATCGAGGTCATTGAGGCGGACCTGAACCTCAAATACGTGCTGCTCGCCACGAGTCTCAACTTTCACTCCGCCGAAACGCAGCGTCGCCCATTTCTGTTCGAGACCGTGTTGCCAATCGACCATTTGCCTGCCGATTGCGCCTTTGTTCGCCGAGCGCTCATGGTAGGCAGTAGCAGCCGGGAGGTAGCGCTGCTCGGTGTATTCGCGCACCGTGCGGTTCGCGGAGAAGCGCGGTGTCAACTGCGCCATGCTTTCCCGCATCCGCTTGACCCATGCGGTTGGAAAGCCGCTCTCGTCTCGGGTATAGAACTCCGGGATCACTTCCCGTTCGAGCAATTCATAGAGCGCGTTGGCTTCGACAGCGTCCCAGGCCGGATCGTCGCCATGTTCCTGGCCATCTCCTAACGCCCACCCCACTCCAGGCGTGTATGCTTCCGCCCACCAGCCATCCAATTCCGAGAGATTGATACCTCCATTGACGAGCACTTTCATGCCGCTTGTCCCGCAAGCCTCCCAGGGCCTGCGCGGTGTGTTGATCCAGACATCCACGCCCTGTACCAATTGCTCGGTCAACTGCATGTCGTAATCGCTGAGGAAGATTACTTGGGAGCGTGTCTCGGGTCGCCGGATGAAATGAATCCATTCTTGGATCAGGGACTGCCCCGCCTGGTCCGCTGGATGCGCTTTCCCGGCGATGATGAGTTGCACCGGGCGCTGGGAATCGCTCAATAGACCAAGCAGTCGCTCTGAGTCGTGCAGTAGTAGGTTTGGTCTCTTGTAGGTCGCGAAGCGCCGCGCAAAGCCCAGGGTTAGCGCGTTGGGATCAAATAGATGTTTCGCTCCGTCAATCGCGTCGGGCGACGCGCCGGAGACGGCCAGTTGTCCGGACAATCGCTCGCGAGCGTATTCAACAAGAGATTTCCTGGCGGCTGCGCGGAATTGCCAAAGCCCTGCATCGGAGAGGCGGAGAATGTCCTGCTCTAGGGTTTCTGTTGTCCCCAGCCAGCGGTCCTTTCCACAGGCGTCGGTCCAGAGATCATCGGCTCGCGCCGAGTCCCAGGTCGGCGTGTGCACTCCGTTAGTTACGTATCCGACGGGCACTTCGTCCGCTGGCCAGTGGGGGAAGAGAGGCTCAAAGAGGTGTCGGCTGACTTCCCCATGCAAGCGGCTCACGCCATTCACCGCCCCGCTCCCCCGGATTGCCAGATAGGCCATGTTGAAAGTCTCTGACGAGTCATTCGGATTCTGGCGGCCCAAGGCCAGCAAATCATGGACTGTTATGCCGAGTTTCTTGTCCGCATACCCTCCGAGGTATTGTTCGATGAGAGCCGGAGCAAAACGATCGAAGCCGGCGGCCACTGGCGTGTGGGTCGTGAAGACGTTCCCCGCTCGCGTAACGGCCAGCGCGACTTCGAAAGGCTGCCCGGTTTCTTCCATGAAACTTCGGGCACGATCCAACACCGCGAAGGCCGCATGCCCTTCATTCAAGTGACACACTTCCGGCTTGATGCCCAGGGCTCCTAGTAACCGCCAGCCGCCAATCCCAAGAAGCATTTCTTGCACGAGGCGCAACTCCGGCCCGCCCCCGTAGAGTTCGCTGGTGATCCCTCGATGAGCGGGGAAGTTGGCCGCGTCATTGCTATCCAGCAGGTAGAGCATGACTCGACCGGCCTGGACTTGCCAGGCGCGCAGCCAGACCGAGTAACCAGGTAAGGCGATTTCCAACCGCAACCACTCGCCGTTCGGTCGGCGCAAGGGCGTGATCGGCAACTGTCCGGGGTCGTTGTACGGGTAAAGAGCCTGTTGCGCTCCGTCCTTGTCAATCACCTGGCGAAAATACCCTTGTTGGTAGAGCAGCCCCACTCCGACAACCGGCACGCCCAAATCGCTCGCAGCTTTGAGTTGATCGCCAGCCACATTGCCAAGCCCTCCCGAATAGATTGGGAGTGCTTCGCTCAACATGAATTCCATGCTGAAATACGCGACGCAGGTCAAAGGAGTTTGCGGATGCTCTTTCTGAAACCATGCAGGCGTCTCCGCCGCCTGACGCTTGGCTCGCAGATGGTCATCAACGTTCTTACGGAAGGCAGGATCGGCCAGCACGCGCTCGAGTTGGTCCCGCGAGACCGTCTGCAGGACAACCCAAGGATTTTGCGTGAGGTTCCACAGGATGGGATCAAGCGTGCGCCAGACTCCGTCGGTGGCATGATTCCACGACCAGCGCATGTCCAGAGCAAGTTCTGCCAGGGAATCGAACCCTTCGACGTCCGTGGGTAGAAGTCCGTAGATCGGGTGGCTGACACGTGCCTGCTTGCTCATGATTTCCGCCCCGAATTTGTTGTGGACCGAATCTCCGAATGCATCAGTTGTTCCCTCGTTACGCCATGGTTCCTTTGCCGCGCCCGAGCACCGACACTGCCGCCAAAGCGTCGCTGACAATCGTCTGGGCTTGCTCCAGGATGCGGCGCAGATGATCCGTTCCCCGGAAGCTCTCCGCATAAATCTTGTAGATATTCTCGGTGCCGGACGGACGGGCCGCGAACCATCCGCTTTCGGCTACCACTTTCAATCCGCCGATGGGAGCACCGTTGCCCGGCGCCACGGTGAGGACAGTCTGGACCTTTTCGCCTGCCAGGTCGCTGAGCTTGACCTGCTGGGGTGAGAGCTTCACCAACAGTTCCTTTTGATCCGGAGTGGCTGAGGCTTCAACGCGGTCATAGATAGGCTCACCGAGTTCGCGCGTAAGTTCGTGGTAGATTTCGCCGGGATCGCGACTCATCCGGGCGGTGATCTCCGCCGCGAGCAAAGCCGGGACAATTCCATCTTTATCCGTCGTCCAAACGGTGCCATCCATACGAACGAAGGATGCCCCTGCGCTCTCTTCGCCACCGAAGCCAAGCGAACCATTGAGCAAGCCATCGACGAACCACTTAAAGCCAACCGGCACCTCGTAGAGCTTCCGGCCAAGCTTCGCGGTGACGCGATCGATCATCTGGCTGCTCACCACGGTCTTTCCGACCGCCGCTTCCTTGGGCCACTTCGGCCGGTGTTGGAAAAGGTAGAAAATAGCGACAGCAAGATAATGGTTGGGCGGCAGCAATCCGTCGCTCTTGGCGACAATACCGTGCCGGTCATGATCGGTGTCACAGGCAACGGAGAGGTCAAAGCGATCCTTCATCCCTATCAATCGCTGCATCGCGTAGGGTGAGGATGGGTCCATTCGGATCTGGCCGTCCCAATCCACGGTCATGAAACGAAAGGTCGGATCGACAACCTCGTTGACAACCGTGATGTTCAATCCGTATCGCTCGGCAATCGGCCCCCAGTAGTGGACGCCTGCGCCCCCAAGGGGATCAACACCCATGCGGAGCTTCGCGCCGCGAATAGCGTCCATGTCGACTACGTTCGCGAGATCGGCGATGTAAGTGTTGAGGTAATCGTGCCGGTGCGTTGTGGAGGCGTGAAGAGCCTTCTCAAGAGATATCCGTTTCACGCCCTGCAGCCGGGCTTCGAGAAATTCGTTTGCTTTCGCCTGAATCCAATCCGTGACGATGCCCTCCGCGGGCCCGCCGTTTGGCGGATTGTACTTGAAGCCACCATCATGTGGCGGATTGTGCGACGGCGTGATGACAATACCGTCGGCGAGTCCGGTCTTGCGCCCGCGGTTGAAGGTGAGAATCGCGTGAGAAATGGCCGGCGTGGGAGTATATTCGTCCCCTTCAGCGAGCATGATTTCAACACCGTTAGCCGCCAACACCTCAAGCGCACTCGCCAGTGCCGGCACCGAGAGGGCATGCGTGTCCATGCCAAGATACAGCGGGCCATCAATCTGGCACCGCTTTCGGTGCAGGCAAATCGCCTGACTGATGGCGAGGATATGCCACTCATTGAAGGCCTTTTCGAATGCGGAACCACGATGTCCTGAAGTGCCGAACGCAACCCTTTGTTCCGGAACCGACGGCTCCGGCACTTCCGTATAGTAGGCCGTGACGAGTCGGGGCACGTTCACCAGCATCGATGCGGTGGCCGGCTTTCCTGCAAAAGGGCTTATTTTCATGACGCTCTCGTCAAATGCCGCTGTGACCCTTGCGCCAAGCTCTCCATCAGCTTGTCGAACGGCTTGTTGAATTTCTCGACTCCGTCATCTTCAAGTCGCCGCGTCACATTGTCGATGCTGATTCGCAGTTCCGGCAGTCGCTCCAACACCCAGCGGGCTTCCGTGATGTCTTGTTCGAGCCGGGCTTTCGGCTCTCCATGGCCGCGGTAGACGTTCAGGGATTCCTCCGCGAGGAGAACATCAGGTCTGCTCATGACATGGGGCTCCCAAGTGCAGCGAGGTGTGTTGCGCCGCCGGCCCAGGGCGGGTGATAACGATTCGGCGATAGGACAAACGGGCTTGTTGAAGCTATCAGGTCTCGCCTGTGGTGGTGTCGTGTTTCATTTTTTTCTTTCCGGCTGCCGCCGCGGATTACTTGTTATGGCTGCTCTGTGCTAAGTTCACGCTCTGCCTGAAACCAATCTTGCACCTCGTCACCAGGCGCCCCGTTCCGAGAAACATAGATTTCGTATGCCCGCTGGCGAATCTGTTCGGGCGTTGGCTGGGTCTGTAAGGCTTGTTTCGGCGGTTCCGTCATAGATGCGGTTTTGACAGCGGTTGCTTGACTCACTTTCTTCCTCCCATTGGAGTTGCCATTCCTGCTACGCATGCGAGCTAACGCGAATCGCTATTTCTTCCTCACGCGCCTACTTGCTGAAGAGTGTGAAGATATTTGACGATGTCGCCTGTCGACAGCATTCCGACGAGGTTGTTCCCCAGCATGACGGGCATTTCATTGATTCCATCTCGGCCCATCTTTTCCATTGCTGTCCACAATTCTGCTTTTGGATCGATCCGATTTAGCTTCTCGATGGGTATCATCGCTTGGGCTGCGGTGGTCGTCGCCCATGAGGGTCGAGGAATCTCCTTTATGTTGTGTAGGGTCAGCAATCCGACCACGCGGTCTCCGCGGTCCACGAGGAAGCAATGTCGACCGTGTGTCAGGACCTCCTGATCGATTAGCTTTTGTAATGAAGTATCTTCTGATATGTGGGTACACTCACTTCCCATCGCTTCGGACACTTTGTGGCCCCCTAATAGGCCTTGCACCATTTGCTGCTGGACTTGAGCTCCGGCTGCGCTTTCGAGGAACCAGCCGATGAATGCGATCCACAATCCATTGATGACGTTTCCTCTCAGGGCTTGCCATACGCCCACAATAATAAAAAGGAAGCCAAAGAATCGGCCTGTGCTGGCCGCGATCAAAGTCGCGCGGCGGAAGTTCTTGTTCACTCCCCAAACGATGGCGCGAAAAACGCGACCTCCATCCAGGGGAAATCCTGGAATGAGGTTGAAGACTCCCAGGAGGCCGTTAATGAGCGCGAGATACTTGGCTACTGCTAGCGCCGGAGGGACACTCACAAGCAACCGCTCCAAAAGGAAAAAGATCGCCGCCAACGCAAAGCTAGTGAGCGGTCCCACAACTGCAATTAGGAATTCGGCGCTGGCGCTCGGGGGTTCGCCTGCGATCTGGGATACGCCGCCAAAGACGAACAAAGTGATCCGTTGTACGGGTATTTTGTAGCGAAGGGCCACCCACGAGTGGGCCAGTTCGTGCACAACGATGCTGCCAAAAAACAGGACTGCTGTCACAGCGCCCATCAACCAGTATTCCGCGCTCGTGCCTCCCTTGAATTCGGCCGGATAGTAATTAGCGGCCAACATCCAAGTGATTAGGGCGGCGATCAAGAACCAGGAGTAGTCCAAATCGATGGGAATTCCAAGGACGCGTCCAATCGGAATCGTATGGCGAAACATAACTCACCTACCTTTTGCTAGAGAGCGAACCGGCGTTCTCGCCGAGCAGTCGTCCGTCGGTACGAGCAGGGAAGTCCAAATCGTTTCGACGGCCGCGAATAACCCGTTCCGCGTTCGCTCATCCCGCGGCCTTGCGCTTCGCTAAGCCTTGCTTCTCGACACGCGCTGGATTGGCCGCGGCTAATTCCACCCGCGACCGTAAAGGCGACATCACGAAAACGTCTGCTCGGAAAACCGGTAGAGGCCGGCTTTCATGCACCGCATGGGCATCGCTCTGAATGTCCTTAATCGTTTGGTCGAGCAGAGGAACGAATTCACTCGGGCGAAGTGCAGATGATCCAAAGCACTTTTCACCGCGCCGAAGAGCAGGTAACCACCAGCATCCTCGCTCTACCGCGTGGGAGTAGAACACCGTGGTGTCCGATCCCTCGAGCAGATTCATAATGGAATAAAGGGTACCGTCGCTCAGACTGGTCGGACTAAGCACCAAATCGAACCGTCGGTTACGGAGGATGAGGAAAGCCTCCTGACAGGACAGAGCAAAACTACACTCGCAACCGTGATTGTTCAGGCGGCTCGCCAGGTACGAGAAACCCTGGACGTTTTCCCCGATTAAGAGGACTTTGGGCCTTTTGTTGTCTTCCATGGCCTTTGCTCCCCTCGTGGACGGATCGGCCAAGCAGCCAATCTTCGAATTAAAAAGATCCGAGAAACTTCGCCGCACCAGAGCCTGTCCTTGGCTCAACCAAACTAGACGGCCGTCGACGCTGCTCGTCGAGTACTCGCCATCCTTCTCATGGCATCGATCTTATGTTTAAGTATGACGCCGCATTAAAAAGGAAACTGTTCCATTTTGGACAGTTTGCGTTGCGCCACGTAAACCAATATCGGCAGTGCGAAATGACGTCGCAAAAATAGACAGTTGGCGTACTTTGCCAATACAGAAGTGCTGCTTCTCGCGCTGAGAAGCGGGGAGATTTGAACAACACGATTCAAGAATTCCACAGAGGCGTAGAAATCGAATTGGAGATTCATCAATTGCCGCAGGGTCTTTGGAAGTGCGATTACACGCTGATAACGCATCCAGAACGAACCAAAACGATCCATCGCGGAGATGAGGAATTCCCCACGATGGACTTGGCCAAGGAATATGCATTGCAAGCAGCTCGGGACGCAATAGACCGAAACAGTGAAGGACAGCCCGAAAGAGAGATAGTGAATCCGCCAAGGGAAGTGCGTATCAAGCCCTACCCAGAATAAGTTGAAGCATGACAGATGCATCCGCAAAAGCATTACGAAATCGAGCACAAATGCGTCTTGAAATAATCTGCGTGGACTTCCTAGCTGACGCTCGACTTGAGGGCGAAACGTCAGAATCCGCTCTAAATTGCGCCACCAGTATTGCGGGGAAGTGCCCAAGCCCGTTCACGGTAATTCCATTCGTATCTGCGCTTACCATTCGCGACCAGAATTGAAATCTGTTCCTTATTGCATGGTTCGCGTCACTGGCCGGCGTGCGTTTCGGAGTAAGAACTTTTTCAGAGCAAATTCCTTCGGTTTCAATTCAACCTTGCGTCCACCCCGCGTTACCACGCGTGTCACTGTATTCATTTCAAGGTCGGCCACGCGAAGGATGAGGGCCTCCGGATAACCTCTTCGAAGAAGCGCGCGGATCCGCGCCGACAGCTCAGCGAATGCAAAGGGTTTGACGAGATAATCGCTTGCGCCGCTGTCGAGTCCTTTCACCTTGTCTTCGAGAGAGCCCTTGGCGGTGAGGATGAGCACTGGAAGGCCTACTTTGTGCGCACGGATTTTGGGTAGGACGTCCAGGCCAGCCAGCTTTGGAAGCATCAGATCGAGAATCACCGCGTCGTAGTCGAAGTGTGTCGCCTGATACGCGCCTTCCTCTCCGTCGCGCGCGATATCTACGGCGTAACCCTCCTGCTGCAGACCCTTTTGGATAAAGTCCGCCACTTTCTGTTCGTCTTCGATGATGAGGACGCGCATTGCTCTGGAGCTAGTCTTTTATACGTTAGTGGGAACCGCCCTGGTGGCAAATTCGTTGTGTCGACGGCAGGGGAAGCGTACGATTTGCGAGCCAGAGGTACAAATCGGAAATTCCGGTACAAAGGAGCGCTCTACGAGAAAGGCTCCGGCGCTGGCTCCGGCTCAGATCGACGGATTGCGACGCCTGGATTCCGCAACGGTCGCAAACGCCGTGGAAACGTTCGGGGTGCGGCTGCCCAATAGGGGTTTTACCGATTCCAGGATTCATTGCCTGTTTCCGGATTTTCCGCCCATGGTTGGCTATGCGGTGACGGCCCGATTTCGAACCGCAAATCCGCCGATGGAAGTGCACACCTACATCGACCGACGGACTGGTTCAATCACATTCTGTCTATTCCGGAGCCTCGGGTCGTCTTGGAAGACATGGATGAACCTCCCGGACTGGGCGCGTTCATCGGAGAGATGCACGCGAATATCCAGCGCACGCTCTTGGCTCGCATGGTCGAAAAGGGGCTAGGCCACTTTCTAATGGGAAGCGTTTCAGAAGCCGTCGCTCGCCACGCCGGATGTTCTATCGAGATCATTCGAATCCCGTCCAAGCACTGTGCCCGGCCGTGATTGGGGCGGCAAGATGAATACGAAAGGCGTGCAAAGCGAGGGGGCCCCCCCTCATCTGCCACCACAGCAAGGCATTCACAATTGCTTCGGGAGATTGCTTTGATAGGTGATCGCACAGCATCGGCGACCCGAACAGTGGGCCCATCGATCATGTGGGCGCTGTCGGTCTTGGTCGGGATCGTCGCCGGCCTTGGAGCCGTGGCTTTCCGAGCGCTCATTGGGATCTTTCATAATCTTTTATTTCTTGGCAGGCTCTCTGCCGCGTACGACGCCAACACGCATACGCCAGCGAGTCCCTGGGGACCATTTGTGATTCTCGTTCCGGTCGTCGGAGCCTTCGGCGTGGCTTTCCTGGTGAAGAACTTCGCTCCAGAGGCGAAAGGTCACGGCGTACCGGAAGTCATCGACGCTGTTTACTACCACAAGGGAGTCATTCGTCCGGTCGTGTCAGCCATCAAAGCGCTGGCGTCCGCGCTATCGATCGGGAGCGGCGGATCCATTGGCCGCGAGGGGCCCATCATTCAGATCGGTTCTTCTTTTGGTTCGACCATGGGACAGCTCTTGCGTCTGCCTACCTGGCAGTGCATCACGCTCATCGCGGCAGGCGCAGCCGGGGGAATCGCAGCTACATTCAATACTCCCGTTGGCGGCGTGCTGTTCGCGGTAGAGATCGTCATGCACGAAGTCAGCGCGCGGACGTTGGTGCCAGTGGTCATTGCTACAGCGACGGCCACCTACGTCGGCCAACTCTTCTTCGGCCCACATCCATCTTTCTCCGTCCCTGCTCTTGAAATGACATACTTTCAGTTGACGGATCCGATGGTCCTCGTCGCCTACGCCGGTCTTGGTGCGATCACCGGTCTTATTTCCGCACTGTTCATTCACTCCGTTTACGGATTCGAGCACTTCTTCGAGAATCGTGTCAAAGGCGGATACTACGAAGGCGTTTTCTCAGGAAACCCTGGCCCAGCTTTTCGGGAGGAAGTCTAATGGCCCAACCTCAACGAGCTCGGAACCCAAAGTCCACGTCTGAACCAGGGTCCACAAGCGACTTGGTCACGGCGTCGCTCGAATCCGTAGAGTCTCAGTTGGGAGTTTCTTCGGCGGGCATCAGTGACTCCGAAGCCCAAGCCCGGCTTGGCATGTAGCAAAGAGTCGAAACGGAAATCCGAGTGCACTTCGGAAGTGAGGCAGGCATGAAAATCTTGCTGGCTGTCGACGAGTTCAAATTCTCAGAGGCCGCCGTGCAAGCCGTGATTGAGCAATACCCGACGCCCGATCCAGAAATAAGCGTGTTGCACGTGGTAGAACCAACTGAATGTTTTGGCTATCCGGTCCCTGAGTCGCAGAAACAAAGGCAGCAGGCATAAGAGTTGGTGAATCGGGTCTCACAGACGCTTCGCGCCGACGGGCGACTGTGCGAGTTTCGTTTAGAGATGCCTGCGACGCCGGAGATTTCGGGATCAATACGACGAGGACTGCTGCCTCTATGCGACTGATCCAGACTGGGAATCAGAACAAATACTTGGCCAATTGAAGTGCCCCCTTCTTCCAAGGCACGCGATGGGAGATTCCGGTCTTTCCCCGATACTCGTCGCGGTGAAGTACGTACCAATCATAGTTGCGAATTAGGGCATCCTGATTAGAGTAGCGCGGCGCGAAGCCGAGGCCTCGTTCCATTCGTTCGATGGAGACAAAGCTCTCCTGAGCCGCGGTGTCATAGATCCACTTGTAGATCGGAGAAAGGTGCAGCTGCTCCAAGAATTTCAACGTCCAAATCACCGGCAGAGCCGGCAAACTGATGACATGCTTTCCATGACCGGCCCGGTCGAGCACGGCCTGGAAATTCTCGCGCATGGTTCCGAACTTCTTCGCGCCGACATTGAAGGTGTTATTAACCCGAGTGGGATCAAGTGTCGCGCAGAGATAAATTGCTTCGCACAGGTCCTCGACATCCAGGAGTTGATAGAGATTGTCACCGGATCCAAGCACAGGGAAGTTCCGGCCTTCATACGCCCAGTCGTAAAGCAGTTCGAACACCCCGAGCCTTTCGGGTCCGACGAAACTCTTTGGTCGTAACACAGGAACGCAGTGTCCAGCGGCGCGGAAAGAGAGGCAGTGTTTCTCAGCTGCAATCTTCGCCTCGCCGTATGGGCCCACGCCTTGCAGTCGGTCTTCCTCCAGCAGTGGATGGTGGTCTGGAATCCCATAGACCGAGGTGGAGGACGTGAAAATTAGGCGCGATACACCACGGCTAAAGGCTGTTTCTAGGACTATACGTGTGCCCTCCGAGTCGGTTGAAAGGATGTCTTCTCTTCGACTTAAAGGAAGAGCTGCCGCTGCATGAACGACGATCTCCGCGCCTTCCATCGCGGAGGCGACAGCATCGCGATTGCGGACGTCGCCGACGATAGCATCGACGTCGCTACGTTCTGGGTAATCAAACGGCGCAATATCCAGAGATCGCACCCTCTGTCCACGCGCCAGCAGATAACGGCACAGATTTATGCCAAGAAACCCTGAGCCTCCCGTGATCAGAAATGAAGACACCGCCATTGCACTCCGATGAGAATTAGAAAGCACCGACCTCGATATCAGGTGGCCATACAGCCAAGCCGCACATGCGGCGCCAGCGCACGCGAGAAAGTCGATTTTCGCAGCGTTTGCCTCGTCTCGAAAACATGCCAGCGCTGCTTCACCGTGGTGAACAGAGTAATCATTTCGCGCTTGAATGCGGGCAGGTCGGAAGGCTGCCGGCTGCTGACCCAGTTTCGGTCAACAACCACTTCACGATCCGCCCAGTCACCCCCGTATTCTTAGTTTTTCGGTCTCAGAACTGCAGTGATGCGTGTCACCCAATCTGAAGAAACCCCATCTTTGCGAGCCACGCGCACGCGATCTTTTTCAGGGATCTTAAAAAGAGATATGGAATCCAAGCGTTGCTGCAGATCATCGGGCATAGTAGACTGTAATGAAAGAAAGTCGTTTTACGGGCAGAAAGGCACCTTGCCCAGGGGGTTCTACACTGCACGCCAGCACACAACTTAAGCTTATTGCCGTTCTTATTTGCTCGGTTGTTCTTGCGCACATTGCAAGTCCGAGTAGGGTGTCGGCCACGGCCGTTCGGGTCGAGGAGCTAAGCCGGAGCATTCCAGCGAGAGCTGGTCACGATCTCACCGGATCGCAGTTTGCGCAGTACGTCGCGAAAATGAATCCGCAGCAAAGGGAACAAGCTATACAGGACGAGATCCTGAGGGGAAATCTTCCCCAATTTCTCAGGAAACTGGTGCCTGTTGAACTCCACTGCGGACTACCGAACGGCAAACGCCTCACCGCCACAATCTTTGTCGCGCCGGACTATCTCGCCATCGGCTCAGACGACGACTTCTTGCGAATCCCTATGAATCTCCATACGGCGGTTACAATCGCCGAGCGCTTTGGATTTATCTTGCCGACTAAAAAGATGGTCGACGCCATATATCTTCAGTCCCGCTATCATCTGATCCCCCAACCCTTGCCGGCGGGGCCCGAGATGAGATCCACGGAATACTATTGGACACACAATCAGATGATCGAAGAGCAAGCTCGCACTCTCGGCGTGCGGTTAGGTGAGCTCGTTTCTGGTGACAAGAAAGATGTCGTGATGACGAACTTGCTGTCCAGTAGGGTGGGGAGAATTGCGATCTATGGCTGGCATCGGGGACCGGGGGACCCGATTCAACCTTTGAGTACAGTTCATGGCGCCAATTACGCCGATTACAGCCACGGAATTCGCCTCATCAGTGACATGGCGCTGATCGGCGGGAAACTTCGATTGGTATATGACATTTTGCGGGATCCATCCGCAGCTACAGTTCTCAGCGATGAAGGTCCCATCCGCAACATCTGGGAGTCCCTCCCAGCCCGCCAGGACCCATCAACAATTGTAATGGCAGCGAGCAACTGAGCATAGAAAGCCGACGCTGCTGAAACCGCGAAGTATCCTAAGACCAGTCTCTAATCAACGCTCATTCGAGACTTTTGCAACAGCGAAAACCCAAATGATAGTTCTCATGACTGTGCTCATCCATAACGCGCGATCCATGCCAGAACGGCGCGCGCCAGCGGCACCAGTCATCATGCGCACGGTAAGTGTCAAAGATAAACCAGCTACCTTTCATCTCCGTGTAGCCTAGCTCGGTGCTGCCTAGGCTCGACATTTGACCTTCGTTAAGCGGCAGATTCATGTGCTCCGCCACATTGCCATTGAGATCGTAGACGCCCAGAGAACTGCGGCACGCGGGGAAAGAGCCCGTCGGATAGGTGTTGGACCCGCACCCTGTCCAACTTCCTCCGTTGCAACCCGCCGTCTTCTTGCTTCCGGTTGCGCAAATTCCTTTTTGGTAGGTCGGGCCATAGCTCCAAGACTTGGTGGCACTGTAAGCCTGATTGTGGGCAATGCGCATTCGACGAATGCCCTCTTCAGGGCTCACTCCCTTGGCGAGGTCAAAGCGATAATCCGGCGGTTCAAGGGCTCCCGCACATGCGCCCTCCCATTCATGGGCATCGCATAACCGCTTGCCCATGGCCCAGCAGATCTCTGCAGCTTCACGGGCCCTTACCCAAACCACTGGATAAGTGAAGGGGATGTCGGGAAATTCAAATTGATCGATGCAAGCTTTGGCATCTTCCGGCTTCTCCTTCGAGGGATCGTAGAGGGGAGCCATATATTTGCCCTTACAGATTTTCTCAAATTCGGGATTTTCGTAGTGCACTCCCATGTTGTTCACTTTTGCTTGACTCTCTTCCGGCGTCATCGGGTGCCGGGTTATCGTTGGATTCCCTTGGCCGATATAGCCGGACTTCGCGAATATTTTCCGGATGGCATTGATTTGATCGTCGGATAGTCCGTGGACGCGTTGCAATTGCCGGAAGAGAATTTCATTTTGCTGTTGCAACGATTGTGGTGAAGCAACGGCGAAACCGACGAGGCCCAAGAGGACCAGCAAACCCGAAGCCAGTACACGTCTCACTTTCATCGCTTATCCTCCTTGTCATTAATCGCGCCTCATTAGATAAAAGAAATCCCTATTGTCCGGATAGCCCAGAAAACGCGGAACGGGTCCGCTCGGACCGGATTTATCCACTTGACTCATTCCATTTATAAGGTAATCGACGAATAGTTGCGACCCGGCCCGCCGATAAAGTGCGAGGTATGTGTGTTCCAGGGCGTTCATGTCCAGGAGCATGCCGTAACGGCATTGGTACGCCTGAAATACGCGAGCCATCGCAGAAGGCGTCGCATCAGAAAACACGGCGTAAATCAGGAAGCGCTTTTTGCCATTCCACTGTAGAGCGGCGCCAGAGCGTATCGTGCGTAGTTTCATATCTTCCGAACCGGACCAGTTCCCGGGTCCCCAACTGTTTACCAACCGACCTGGAACTATTGACTGTGACCGTTCATCGAACTCAACAAGAGGGACGCCATTTTGCCGCGCATATCTGATCTTGGCTAAGATCTGATCGTCCTGGACTTCCCAGGTCTTCATCTGTATCGATCCGTCGTCCAGCACAAAGACCGTCGCCAAGCCCGGTTGCAGCTTGCTGAACACCACGCCATTCTCCAGAAACCCGTAGTGGCTGCCGTAATTCTTCGAAGCGAACTCTCCAAACTTGAAGGCTCCGTGGATGCGCTTAAAGCCGCCGGTGAAGGTCGCCACGGTTCTCCGGGCATTTTCCGGACTGATCAGGCCAGTCGAGACAAGTGGGGAAATGTTTCCGACGCCATCCGGACCCGGAAGCTTCGGATTCTTGATTCCGGGTTGGATGTGATCGGACCAGTTCACCGCAGGATGCTCCGTACCGAGCGCATAGGCGAGATCGAAGTGATCAAGGTCAAAAGCAACTAGGTAGCAAAGCGCCGAAGCCTCGACACTGTCGAGCCTGTTGACCGCTGCTTTGTGATTTTCCAGGATCGCTGCGTCGATTAACTCTGGCTCGATGATGCTGACGTAGATGCCCGGATTCCCGCTTGCGCGATACCATGCGCCGGGGCGCATGCCGGCATGCTCCGAAGTTTCTACAGCGAGCCCGAGGTCAGTGGGCGTCACGACGCGGTTCGCGTATTTCGAATCGATCATGGCAGGAAGCGGAAGAGCGGTTTGCATTTCTCTGCTTACTGCACCCGCAGCGCCCTGTTCTTCGGTATGCATTTCCCCAGTTTCGCGGTATCTATTTTCCAACAGGTGATGAAACAGTATGATCACCTTCTCTCCGCCCCAGACTTGGTTGCGCAAGAATTCGGCCGCAGCCTCCAAGCTCGTACGATGTCCTCTGGCAGGGTTTCTGAGGTAAAGATGGGTATCACATAGCGGCGCGTAGATCAGTTGCGAGTTTCTCGCCTGCTCCAAGGAGTTCGTTGACCCGCCGCCCAAGAGATCGCAGGGATATCGAGCTTTTCCTTCCACAATCTCGACTCCCAGCGGATATTCCGGGTCTAGAATCAATCTTCGAGAACGTGGTTCGGGGTTCTCCAAATGATAGGAGAATTCGGAGCCGCCCTGCCAAGCGACATTGAGCAGGTACCAGGCATTGATTGTGGGATTGAGATTGACGAGCGTAGCCATTCCCACGGCGCCTTGGTCCGATCTGATCGGGATTGAACTCGTCTCTCGAAACTGCTGTAGCTCCACGACGGTCTTAGGTACCGCAGCTTCGTATTCTGCTGCTTGCTTCCTGCTTGGGACGGCTTCCTGGCTGATGACGCCTTGGCCTCTCGCTGCGAGCAGCATCCCAAGGCTTGCAATCGCGGCCAGGACAAGAAAAGGCAGCCGAAGTTTGCAACCCGTTTCTGCGATGCTCTTACTTCTTGTAAAGGGTAAAAAGCTTCTTGACATCAAACGAGAACCCGCAAAATTGCCGAGGCGGTTTGGAGGCTCAGGCGTGCCGTTTCGTCTCCTCATCCGCATATCCAGTCTCTCGGCAAGTTACATGGCTAATAGCACCGTACCCAACATCAACAAGATCAGAATTCGGCTCGTCCGGTCGCGCAGCGCGAATACCACCGGATCGTCATGCATTTTCCCGCGATGTGCCACCAGCCAGATGTGGCCCACCCAATAGAGCAGCAACGGACACAGAAACCACAGGAATTTGTGTCTTCCGTAAAGGGCCTTGGCCGCACCACTCGTGATGTATAGCGCGAGCACTAAAACCGCGATATACCCACTGGCTGTTCCCTTGGACGCCAGCAACTCTGCATCACTAATTTCATAGCCTCGTGCCGTGGCGCGATCCCCATCGACTTTGCGCATGACTACAAGTTCGTCATAGCGCTTCACCAGCGCCAGGCTGAGAAACAGGAACATGGAAAATGCCACCAACCACTGTGATGGCCAGATCGCTACCGCCGCCGAGCCTGCCATGATCCGCAACGTATAGAGGCCGGCAAGGACGATGACGTCCAGGAGGACCACCTGCTTTATATAGAGAGAGTAAGTAATGGCCAACGCGAAGTAGAGCAGCAACATTCCGAACAAAAACCGCGAAACGAACACGCCCAGCACGCAGCCCAGCACAACCAGAACAGGAATCATGGCGAGGGCGTAGGAAAGTGGCAATCGCCCTGACGCTAACGGTCGCAGGCGTTTACTTGGATGGTGGCGATCAGCCGACAAATCCAACAGATCGTTGAAGAGATAACCGCTCGACGCACAAAGGCAGAAGGCCACGAAAGCAACGAGAGCCCGTCCCAACAGCGCCGGTTCGTAGAAACGGTGTGCCGCAAAGACAGGCACAAACACAAGAAGATTCTTCAGCCAATGCTGAGGCCGCAAGGCATTCAAATATTCAGCGAGATGGGCGCGACGATCTTCGAATACGCTCTGAACCTCTGCCACTCTCGCAATGGCTCGCACCAGCTGCTGGTTCGGGTTGACCACAATCGCTTTCCTCGCCGAAGACCACACTGCCATGTCACGACTTCCATTGGCGGCATAGTCGAAGCCTCTCTCCCCAAATTGGCTCAGGAGACGCTCTCGTTTGCGTTCTCCGGAGAGATTGGTGCTCCCATCACTGGCGAGAACCGAATCGAAAAGCTTCAGATGGTCCACCACCTGCTGGGCGAGTCGCTCGTCGCTGGCCGTTGCGAGAACAATCGAGCGTCCCTTTTCATGCTCAGCCCGGAGGTGTTCGAGAACGACTGTGCGATACGGGAGCAATGCGACTTCGAGCCGGACGCGGCGGGCAATTTCGCGCTTTAGATGTGCTCGCCCCTTGAGTAGCCAGAACGGCAGAGCGAATAAGGATAGCGGTTCTTGCCGCAGCAAGCTAAAGAGGGACTCGATTAACAGATCGGTTTTAACAAGCGTGCCATCGAGATCCACGACGAGCGGGGGCAATAGACTGGATGGCGCGGGAAGTGTTGTCCTTCGTTGTTCGGAGGCGGACGTTGAAGTGTCGGGGTTCATGATGTTGCCTGGCGTAGTCGGAGCACACAACAACCATCATACTATCCCATCGAAGTGAACCGCTGTGAGCTTCGTCACAAAGGACTGCATTTCATCCGGGAAGAGAGAAAAGAACCGATGACGTGAGCCGTTTTCCTATATTGCATGAATGGGTTTCCCCACTCGGTCTGGAGCGTTTGCCTGACGCGGCGGCACGCAGTTGCACCAAGTTTGGCGCCTGTGGCTGCAAGCCGCAGACTTCTGTTAACGTGGCCGAGATGATCTCCGCGTCTAGCTCGTCACCGGTTCCAAGCCAATCCTGCACCCAACATTAATCACTACGCGGATGTGCGAAAGTACGTTGTGCTGGTTCTGCCGCTTGTGGTACTGAACGCTTATCACGGCGGACTTTCTAAAGGCGACTCGTATGGCTTGGGTCTCCCCAGTGAGCGTCTGCCTTCTAAGTCTTGCTGCCCGAAGAATCGATAATTTAGCGGGAGTGAGCACGACGTAGCCCAGATGAGCGAAAGAAAACAAGTCAGAGCACCAAGGGACTCAGTCTGTCCGTCTAGCTTGTTCAGGCGAGTTCAGGGGTGGGCACAAAACTGGGCACAGCGAAAGGCGCTCCGGAAACCTCAGTCCCAACCGCTTCGAGGTTAAGCAATGCGTCGCGCTATGCTGGCTCGCAATGAGCAAACTCGGGGCGGCGGCGATCTATCGCAGCAAATTAGTTGGCAGGATAGGTAACCGGCCTTCCGGCTCTTCAGCAGTGAGCGACGAGGCCGGTCCCTATTGTGCAAACTGGCGGCTCTCTTTATGCCGCTTTTATGTCGCCGCGCGTGGTAGCGGCTTTCGCCGCCTTTGGGAGGTTGATTTCCAGGAGTCCGTTCTTGAGGGTGGCTGTGGCCTTTGCGCTATCGATCTCCAACGGCAAATCAATGACTCGCAGAAGCTGCTCGGAGCATTGCTCTTGTTCTTCTTTGGTTTCCTTGTTACCGCTGATCGTAAGCCGCCATGGCTCGAGACTGACTTCCAGGTCCTTGGCGCTGAAGCCGGGCACCTCCGCTTCAACGGTTACTGCGTCATCTGTTTCTGCCATTCGGAGTTGGACCGGAGGAAGTATTTCGGATTCCGCCTTAAACCAGTCTTCAAGATCTTGACCGAACGTCTTCCCTCTGCCTTCAAAGATCTCGTAGGCACGACGTGAGATTTGTTCCGAGAGTTTATTGAAGCGTTCCCGCAAGGTTCGTGGTTCGACGATTTTTACTTGCGTGGGTTCTAGGGCCGTTTGCGTAGCTGTAGATCTTTCCGTCATTTTCTTGCTCCTTAAACGACCACGTGCGCGAATTGGCGTGGCCATAGGCGTTAGCGTAAGTGAGTTTAGTGCAATTGGTAAGCACCCCAGGTTACAGGCCGATGTATCACTGGTTACAATACCGCAGTAGCTCACGATTAATGGCGTTAGCCCGGATATGTTGGGTTAACCGCCTTCCCAGCAATAACTTCTGATTTCCTTCTTCAAGGCAAGAAACCAGCCACATGATGCGGTTCATAACAGGGTGACCTGGGTCACAGAATCGAGCGCAGTCCTTCGGGGAAGATTGGTTCTGCGGCTACTCGGGCGGATGGAGTGTCGGTACTCAACTGCCGCGCGGGAGGCAAATCATAAATGGAGAAAACACCCAAAGTCTTAATCTTATCGAGAGGGAATGCGTCGCGGGCGCAAATGGCAGAAGGATTTTTACGTGTTTTAGCGGGCAGTCGATTCATTCCACTTAGCGCAGGGACGGAGTCCGCAGATGTGAGTCCCTTGGCGATGGAGGTCATGTCTGAGCTAGGGATCGATATCTCCGCTCAGCGGCCACGCGAGGTTGCTTCTCTGTTTCGGGAAACTTTTCGCTATGCGGTAGCTGTGTGTGATGAGCCACGCGAACGATACCCTGTATATCCGTTCACCCGGAATTTACTCAGGTGGTCCGTACCGGACCCCGAAGCTGCGGCCGCCGAACCAGAGGCGAGAAAGCAGGTATTCCGCCAAGTTCGGGATCAAATAAGAAGTAGGGTGGAGGAATTAATTGAAACGACGAACCAACCTGCTAGCGCCCTCGCAAAGGCCCACGCCGCAGCTGCATGAAAACTTGTGGCGTTGCACAATCCGTCCGTTGACGGCGCGAGGGCAGGCATTCACAGACCTGTAACGAATCCGGGATAGACTGATGGTTTGCCTTAGTTGCAGGCCAAAATGCAAAACAGAAACCAGGAACTCCCGCAGCAGCTAATCCAGCAGCTCAACCTTCTCCGATCCGAGATGCTGCAACTCGAAGCCTCCGGCATGCTCGACTCTGCCGGCGTCCACGCCGACCACCGCGCGAGCGCCGTGAATCTGATCCACTATCTCGCGCTTCGCCGCCACGACATCCGCCAACTCCAAGCGCAACTCGCCTCGCTTGGTCTTTCGTCTCTCGGCCGCACCGAATCGCACGTCATCGGCGGCCTGCACGCCGTGATGAAGGTGCTCAATCAACTCGCCGGCTCCGCGGAGCCGCCCTTCGATCTTCCCGACGGTGCGCCCGCAATTGGCGACGGCGCTGCCCTGCTCGACAAGAATTCCGAAGTGCTGCTCGGTCCCGCGCCCGCGGGCCGCACGGTCCGCATCATGGTGACCATGCCTTCCGAAGCCGCTACCGACTACGATCTGGTCCGCGATCTCGTCCTTCACGGTATGGATTGCATGCGCATCAACTGTGCTCACGATGGCCCTGAGGCGTGGTCCGGAATGGTGCGCAACCTTCGTCGCGCTGAAAAAGAAACCGGCCGCCCCTGCAAAATCTCCATGGACCTCGCCGGCCCCAAGCTCCGCACGGGCCCCGTCGAGCATGGGCCTGCCGTGCTGAAATTTCGCCCGCAGCGCGACGACTTCGGCCGCGTCGTTTCTCCGGCGCGCATCTGGCTCACTCCCGGCTCGCAGCCCGAGCTCGCGCCTGCCAGGGCCGACGCCTCGATCCCTGTGCCGGCCGAATGGCTCGCGCAAATCAAGCCCGGCGACCGCGTCCGCTTTACCGACGCGCGCGGCGCATCGCGCTCCTTGAAGATTACCGGCGTCGACGGCAACAGCCGCTGGGCCGAATCGTCCCGCACCGCCTACATCACCCCCGGACTGGCGCTGGAGCTTACCCCTCGCGCTGGAAAGAAAATCGCGAAATCTCTGCGCCTCGCGAGCGTCGGTGCGATTCCTCCGAAGCCGCAGACGCTTCGGCTCGCCGTCGGCGATACGCTTGTCCTCACGCGCTCGCTCGATCCCGGTCAGCCCGCTAAATACGACAAGAAAAAACAGTTGATCAGCCCGGCGCGCATCGGCGTCACGCTGCCCGATTTTTTCGATTGCGTCCGCCCCGGCGAACCGATCTCGCTCGACGATGGCAAGATCGGCGGGATCGTCCGCACCGTCGCGCCGGAAAAGGTGGCCGTCGAAATAACGCGCGCGCGCCCCACGGGTGAAAAACTCGGCGCCGAGAAAGGCATCAACGTCCCCGACAGCCAGCTCAGCCTTTCGTCGCTCACGAAAGATGATCTCAAGGCGCTCCCGTTCGTCGTCAAGAACGCGGACATCGTCGGCTATTCCTTTGTACGCAAGGAAGCCGACGTGCGCGAGTTGCAGGCGCGCCTTGCCGATCTCGGCGGCGAAAATCTCGGCATCATTCTCAAGATTGAAACGCGCGAAGGCTTCGATCAACTGCCCTCGCTACTGCTCGCGGCCATGCGCAGCCGCGCCGTAGGAGTGATGATCGCGCGCGGCGACCTCGCGATCGAGTGCGGCTACCAGCGTCTCGCCGAAGTCCAGGAAGAAATTTTGTGGATCTGCGAGGCCGCGCACATGCCCGTGATCTGGGCGACGCAAGTGCTTGAATCGCTCGCCAAGACCGGAGTTCCGTCGCGCTCGGAAATCACCGACGCCGCGATGGGCGAGCGCGCCGAGTGCGTCATGCTCAACAAAGGCCCGTACATCGTCACCGCCGTCCGCATTCTCGACGATATTCTCCGCCGCATGCAGTCGCACCAGGAAAAGAAGCGCTCCATGCTCCGCAAGCTCCACGTAGCCTCCGCCTTCCGCGCCGGCGCCTCCGCCTAGCAGCGTGCATCCGTGGCGCCGCTCGATCCTTTTGGCATGGAGCCGCGGCCAAGGTAGTTTCCGTAGGGGCACGGCATGCCGTGCCCGGCGCACATCCTTGGCGTGATGCTGCCGATCCAGCGATCGTGCGCGTCGCCCCTAATGATGTTTCTCTGCGCCCTCTGCGTCTCTGCGGTGATGTATCTGCTTTTGCCTTCGTAGCGGCCGCCTTCAGGCGGGTGCCATTGGTTTTGCTTCGGGGACGATTGTGCAACCTGCCGCCGCGCGATATCCTTTCGAGCGCCCATGAATTCGACGACCAGCAAACTCGCGCTGCCTTTCGACCACGTCGAAGCCCACGCTCACCTTTCGCGCATCGATAAGCGCCTCGCACGCGTCATCTCGCGCGTCGGCGAATTCCAATTCAAGCTCGACGAATGCGATAGCGTCTACGAATCGCTCCTCGAAGCCATCACGCACCAGAGCATCGCGGGCAAAGCCGCGCAAGTTATCTTCGCGCGCATCATGGCGCTCGGCACCGACGGCCGCTGCCCCACGCCCGAGGAACTTCTGCGCGTGCGCAAGCCGAAGCTCCGCAAAGTGGGCCTCTCGCACGCGAAAATCGCCGCCGTCAGGGATCTCGCGCAGAAAACGATCGAGGGAGTGGTGCCCACCATCGAAGCCGCCGGGAAAATGTCCGACCAGGAACTTGTGGACCGCCTGATTTCCGTGCGCGGCATCGGCGCCTGGACTGTCGAGATGTTTCTGATCTTCCGCCTCGGCCGCCCGGACGTTCTCCCGATCCACGACTACGGCGTGCAAAAGGGCTTCGCCATCACCTACGGCAAGAAAAGCATCCCGAAGCCGCGCGAGCTTGCCGAATTCGGCGAACGCTGGCGCCCCTACCGCACGGTCGCAAGCTGGTACATGTGGCGCGCCGTCCAGCTCGCCGGCCCCGCCGCCCGCAAAATCACGAAACCCCGCCCTGCAAAGAAACGCGTCAGCCTGAAGAAACGAATCGTGAAGAAACGGACTGCTTAGCGGTTCAAAGTACGTTTGCGCCATGCGGGATTTTTTGGCGATTAGCGCTGGGTGCGGGTGTGTGTTTTCAATAATTTGCAGCGATTCTACTCGCCGCGTTTGGCGATTAGGATTTGAATCGGGCGGGTGGCTCGCTCTGTTGGAGGGAATACGTTTCGTCAGTTTCGCTCTCCTGCGATACGGTCGATTCCGACCGGGAGCCTCGACACTAGCCCAACTCACGATAAGGCATGGCGAGGACCGATTTCAATTGTGGAAGATACGGATACCGTACGCGCAAGATATAAATGAGATTATCGGGGCCGGAAGGCGGGTAAGGTCGCCAGGGAGTGTTTCAGACCGCACGTTCGCGTACGGTGAGAAATAGCGCGACCAAGCCTGCGATGAGGACGCCGCCCTCCAAATCCACCGATGCGCGATGCAACCGATCGAACTCCGCGCGCCGCGCGTCGCTGCTCGGCGTCGCCTCGACCGAACCCATCTGCGTCCGCAGCACCGCCATCCTCGGCATCACATAATCCTGCGACGCGATCGTCAGCACCGCCATCAGAATTACGCCCAACACCGCCGGCTCCATGAATGCCCGCAGCGACTTCACCATGGCCACCGACGCAATCACGAAAATCACCGCTGCGACCAGCCCCATCAGGTGCAGCCCTCCGAGCGTGAACCCCACCAGCAGCCCGGCCTCATCGCGATTCGTCAGCACCGCGAATGCACCCTGCGTCACCACCGCCACAAAATAAATGATCGCCCCGACCCACGTCCCCAGTGCGAGCACCCGAACAAACCGCCAAATTTGGCTCATCTCACATCCTTATCAGAAACGCGCACGCGACCTGGCATGGGACTCTATTTCCGCGAAAGCGACTGCTTGAAATGCAGAAAGCCGCAAAGAAATCCGAACGCAAAGATCAGCGCCGGTACAAGAGTGAAAACAACCGGGTGGCTATGCGCAAACGCGATGAAATCCCATCCGAATTCGGGAGGATTGTCGGACGCCTCATTCTTGAGCATAAGTGCACCGACAACCGGAAGAGCTACAAAAACTCCGATACCAATCGCTGCAGCCACGCTAGCGAATCCGACCAAAACGCTGCGGAGAATGACGTTGGACATCTCAGTCCTTCAGTGCGATCGCCGCACGGATCGCAATATCTACCCCATCATCAATCTGCAGCTAATCTAATCATGGTACTCGCAGGGCGCTTAGCGCGGAAGACTTCTTGGGCACACCTGCACAAATCACAGTTCAGGCAGCCAATCACTTAATGGCAGAATCAAATCGGGGCATGGTGGGCGACCAAGGACTTGAACCTTGGACCTCTCCCGTGTGAGGGGAGCGCTCTAACCACTGAGCTAGTCGCCCATAATCGTTTTGCGCGGCACAGGCACTCTTGCCTGTGCGGGCAACGGGGAACTCACTTTTTGTAGCAGAAGGCTGAGCCAATTGCAAACCGCGACCAACGCCACGACCGCCTCCGCCAGCAGCCGCCTCGCCGAGCTTCAGCACTCGATCGCGCGCGTGGTGAAGGGCAAAGAAGAAGTGATCCAGCTCGCGCTCACCACTCTTCTCGCGCGCGGCCACCTGCTGATCGAAGACGTTCCCGGCGTCGGCAAGACCACTCTCGCGCAGGCGCTCGCCCGCTCGTTCCACTGCTCGTTCCAGCGCATCCAGTTCACTTCGGACATGCTTCCGAGCGACGTGATTGGCGTCAGCGTCTACAATCCAGCCGCGCAGGAATTCGAATTCAAGCCCGGCCCGATCTTCGCCAACATCATCGTCGCCGACGAAATCAACCGCACCACGCCGAAAACGCAGTCCGCGCTGCTCGAGGCGATGAACGAATCGCAGATCACCGTCGATAATCACACGCATCCGCTGCCGCAGCCCTTCATGGTGCTCGCGACGCAGAATCCGATCGAGCATCACGGCACCTATCCGCTGCCCGAATCGCAGCTCGACCGCTTTCTGATGCGCATCCGTATGGGCTATCCCTCGCGCGCCAGCGAAAAGGAAATCATCCGCAATCATTCCGGCGTGGGCGGCGTCGACCAGATCGCGGCGCTCATGGACGCGACCGACGTCTCCGCGATGCAACAAGCCGCGTCACAGGTGAAAGTGGACGACAGCCTGCTCGATTACGCGCTCGAAATCGTCGAGCGCACGCGCCAGAGCGAACAGCTCAGCCTGGGCGTCAGCCCGCGCGGCGCCGTTATGCTTCATCGCGCGGCGCAAGCGCGCGCGTTTCTTGAGGGTCGCGACTACTGCCTGCCGGACGATTTCAAGCGCCTCATCATTCCCGTGTTCGCGCACCGCGTCGTCGTGAGTTCGCGCTACGTCTCGACGCAGAAGAAGTCCGAGCAGACCGACGCGATCCTTCGCGAAATCCTCGACACGACTCGCGTTCCACTCTGACAATGCGACTTTCCGTTTGGTTGTCATTCCGAGGAGTTCGCCGCAGGCGGACGACGAGGAATCTCTCTTCGATTCGCGCAGGAGCGCCGCCGAGGACTACACGCCCATGACGACGCAAGAGTCCACCCTTCAGCGCTGGTGGCAGGGCCGCGACCGTCCCGGCTGGCGCAATTTCGGCATCGCCATGCTGGCGCTTTCCGCGGCGCTCGTCGTCGCGCTTTTTTCCGCCGCCGCCGCGCAGGAAGGCCGCGTCCTGCTCGCGGGAATCACCACGATCATCGCCCTCGCCATCGCCGCATGGGTCGCGGTCGCGATCGTTCCGGCGCTCGCCAAGCGCACCAGCCTGCGCTGGCTCGCCTATCAAGTTGACTACCGCCTGACGCGCGACGGCACCATCTATCTCGCCGCGGTCTTCGTCCTCGTGCTCGCCGCGGTCAACACGGGCAACAATCTTCTCTTTCTGATTCTCGCCTGCCTGCTCGCCGGCATTCTCGTTTCCGGCGTGCTTTCGCGCGTGGTGCTCACCGGCATCGATCTCAAATTCGACATGCCCGAACACATCTTCGCCGAGCAGCCCGTGCTCGCCGAAATGGAGCTGCGCAACGAAAAACAGGCGTGGCCGTCGTTTTCGCTGCGCGTCGTTGGCGCGGGCAAAAGCGCCGCGTCCGAAATTCTCTCGCGCCCCGTCTTCTTTCCGTATATTCCGCGCATGAGCGCCGCGCGCCAGAAAGTCGAGCTTCGCTTCCCGCGCCGCGGCGTCTATCGGCAGGACGCCTTCGGCATTCGCACGCGCTTCCCCTTCGGCTTCTTCGAAAAAACGCGCCGCGTCGAATCCGATATCGAGATCACCGTGTATCCGCGCGTCGAGCCGACCGAGCAGTTCTACGAAGTCCTGCCGCTGCTTTCCGGCGAAATGGCCAGCCAATTCCGCGGACGCGGCCACGAACTGCACTCGCTGCGCGACTATCTGCCGACCGACAGCGCGCGCTACGTCGACTGGAAAGTCACCGCGAAGTCCGGCCGCCTGATGATTCGCGAATTCGCGCGCGAGGACGAGCGCCGCGTGATGCTCGTTCTCGATCCGTTTCTTGGCCCTCCGCGCGCCGATTTAGGCGAACTCGCCGCCGCCGAGCATACCGAGCGTTTCGAGCGCGCTGTTACGATGGCCGCCTGCATCGCCTGGCACTTCAACGAAATTCACTCCGTGATGCAGTTCCGCACCGATCGCTTCTCGACGCCCATGGCTCCCGCCGGCGAAATCATCTACGACACGCTCCGCGAGCTCGCGCTGATCCAGCCGCAAACGTCCGCCGCCGGCGGCGCATTTCTCGACGACCTCACCACCGAACGCGAAGTCTTCAAAATTATTCTTACCGCGCGACCCCAGCGCTCCATTCCCACCGCCCTCTGGTCCTCCTCCTACTTTCTCTTCATCGACCGCCTGTAATTTCCTTCACTGTCATTCCGAGCGCAGCGAGGAATCTCTCTTCATGCGACAATACCGCCCGCATGCCGCCGCAATTCACGCCTCGATCGCTCGCGCATTTCCAGCGCCGCCTCCTCGACTGGTTCCGCGCGCACCGCCGCGATCTTCCCTGGCGCGCCAGCCGCGATCCCTACCGCATCTGGATCGCGGAAATCATGCTGCAACAAACGCGCATCGCCGCCGTCCTACCCTACTACGACCGTTTCCTGAAAACTTTCCCCACCGTCGAATCTCTCGCTCGCGCCCGCGAGGAAAAAGTGTTGCGCCTGTGGTCCGGCCTCGGCTACTACAGCCGCGCTCGCAATCTTCATCGCGCCGCCAAGGAAATCGTCGCGCATCACGACGGCCAATTCCCGCGCACGCTCGACGCCGCCCTCGCGCTCCCCGGCATCGGACGCTACACCGCCGCTGCCGTCCTCAGCATCGCCTACGACGTTCCGCTCGCTGTCCTTGACGGCAACGCCGCGCGCGTTCTCGCGCGGCTCGGCGCGATCCGAGGCGATCTCCGCGCGCCGCGCCGCTGGCAGCAGCTCGCCGCGTCCGCGCGAAGCCTCCTCGCACTTACCGCGCCCGGCGACTGGAACCAGGCGCTCATGGAACTCGGTGAAACCGTCTGCACGCCGCAAACTCCCCGCTGCGGTGGGTGCCCGGTTTCGCGCTCGTGCCTCGCCCGCGCGCGCAATCTCACGCGCGAAATTCCCGCCGCGCGTCGCAAACGCGCGGCGGTCAAGATCCGCGTCGCCGCCGCCATTCTTCGCGACCCGCGCGGGCGCACGATCCTCGTCCGCGATCCCGGCGCGCACGACGACGTCCTCTTCTCGCGCATGTGGCAGTTCCCCGCCGTCGAGGTCGCTCATGATCCGCGAGCCGAACTCGAACGTCACGTTCGCGACGTTTTCGAGCTCGATGGCACTCCGCTTCACCTCGAGCCGCTTCCAGCCGCGCGCCACGGGGTCACATTTCGCAACATCACGCTCTTGCCGTTTCTCGCGCAGGTTCCGCGCCTTCCGAAGCGCCCTCGAACGCACGTCCTGCTGCTCGCTCGCCTCCGCGACCTGCCCGTCTCCAGCGCCACGCACAAAATCGCCGCGGCCCTCTCTCCGCAGTAAGCTGCACCATCCGTGTTCACACCCGGCCCATTAGCCCTTTCGCAGCGCGCCCGCGCGCCTCGCAACCGCCGCGCCACCGCCGGGTGCTAGCATCGTAGGAGCGCCATGTCTTCCGCCGCGCAATCAACGGCGCAGCCTCGACCCGAGCCTTTTGTCTCGCGCGACGGGCTGCCGGCCGTGCAACGCTACTTCGAGGTCTCGCTCTACCTGCTCGTCTCGACGGGCATCCTCGCCATTCTCTCGACTGGCAAGCTCGATCTTTTCTCGACGATCGCCGCGCCGGCCGCACTGATCTGGAAGGGCCTCCGCATCCATCGCGGACGCGGCCCGGAACTCTCTGCCCGCGTGGCCACCTGGTTTGTGCTCGCGTATTTTCTCTTTTTCCCGCTCGACCTGTGGGTACTCTCGCGCGGGATGGCCGAGAACGCGCCGAATCCGCCGCTCTACGCAGCGCTGCTCTCGAGCGTGCACCTGCTGCTCTTCGCCACGCTCGTCCGCCTCTACTCGGCGCGCACGAATCGCGACTACACGTTTCTCGCGGTCCTCGCGGTCGCGTCGATGCTGGCTTCGGCGATTCTCACGGTGGAGACAGGATTCCTCATCGCGCTCGCCGTTTTTCTGGTGCTATCCGTTTCGACGTTCGTGGCTCTCGAAATCCGCCGCAGCGCCGCCGGAGCGGTTTCGCCGCCTCTCGAAGCCAACTCGCCGATGGCACAGCGCTTGACGCGCGCGCTCGGCCTCACGTCGATTCTCGTGGCCGTGAGCGTGCTGCTCATCGGCGCCGTGATCTTTTTCATGATTCCGCGTTTCACCACGGGCTACCTGAGCGCGCTCAGCCTCCAGCCCAGCCTCATGACCGGCTTCAGCGACAACGTCACGCTCGGCGATATCGGCCAGCTCAAGCAGAACACCGCCGTCGTGATGCGCATCCGCATCGAGGGTGATCCCGCCCGCGCGCAGGACGTCCATTGGCGCGGCATCGTCCTCACAAATTTCGACGGAAGCCACTGGTCCACTCCCGTGCGGGACCAGACCATCCTCATGCCCGACGCGGAAAGCAGTTACCGGCTCGGCGCTCCCTCGCTCGCGCGCGGCCAGTTTTATCCGCTGCACTACACCGTGCTGATGGAGCCGATCGCCACCGACGCGATCTTTATCGCTCCGCGCGCCGAATTCGTGCGCGGACGCTTCGGCGACGACGTCAGCCGCCCCGACGGCTCGATCCGCCGCGGCTATCTGCTTCTCGACGAAACCGGCTCGCTCTTCAACTCTGTTCACAACAATTTCAAGATTCGCTACGAAGGGATTTCACGCCTCCCTCTCGTTCCCGCGGCCGACCTGCGCAAGGACTCGACCGGTTTCCCGGAGACCATCCTTTCGACCTACCTCCAGTTGCCGCCGATCGATCCACGCATCCAACAGCTCGCCGAACAAATCACGGCCGGCTCGAACAACGAGTACGACAAGGCCGCGAACATTCAGCGCTACCTGATCGCGCACTATTCCTACACGCTCGATCTTTCCGGCCCGCGCGTGGCCGATCCGCTCGCGAACTTTCTGTTCGTCCGCCGCTCCGGCCACTGCGAGTATTTCGCCTCGGCGATGACCGTGATGCTCCGCGCCATCGGCATCCCCGCGCGCTACGCCACGGGATTCCTGCCCGGCGAATACAACGACGTCGGCGGCGACTACATCATTCGCGAGAGCGACGCGCACACCTGGGTCGAAGTCTATTTCCCGGGCTACGGCTGGATGACGTTTGACCCCACGCCACCCGGAAATGACAACCACGCCGGCCTGCTCGCACGGATGGGGCTTTACTGGGACTGGTTCCAGTTTGCCTGGGGCGAATGGGTGATCAACTACGACTTCACGCACCAGTTGACGCTCGGCCAGAACATCCAGAAGTCCTCGCGCAGTTGGAGCGACCGCGTGCGCGATTCCTACCGCCATAGAGAACGAGCCACCATGCAATGGCTCCTGGCGCTCGATCGCAGGGTCGAAGCGTCGCGCTATTTTCTGCCGGGCGTGCTCGCCTTTCTCGTCGTGCTGCTCTTCGCGCTTCGCGGGCGCTCGATGATTCGCTACGCCGTCGCCCGCTGGAGCCTGCGCGCGCGCCGCGGCGGTAATCTGACCGCCTCACTCGCTGCTCTCGAGTACTCCGAAATGCTGCGCCTACTCGAAAGGAGCGGCTGGAAAAAATCTCCGTCGCAGACCGCGCTCGAATTCGCCGCCGCGATTCCCGCGGCCGATCTCTCCGCTCCCATCGCCCGTTTCACGGAGCTGTACCAGTCCGCGCGCTTCGGCGACCATCCCGCCCGCGTCGAGCAGATGTCCTCGCTCCTCCGCTCCATCCGCGACTCTTTGCGTTCCCGCAAGCCCGTGACGCAATGAATCGTCGCCTGTGGATTTTGCTGGCGGCCATCTTTGTCGCCGTGTTCGTCGTGTATCTCTTCCCCGCAATTCCGCAGAGCGAGGCGTACCACAATTTCGCTGATAAGCGCACGCTCCTCGGCATCGCGAATTGCCTCAACGTCATCTCGAACGCGCCTTTCCTCGTCGTCGGACTGGCTGGAATGGGTTTTGCGCTCCGCGACACGGCGGAACGCGGAAGCCGCTTCGTTGACTCGCTGGGACGCTGGCCCTACTTCGCATTTTTCGTTGGCGTGGCGCTGACGGCCTTCGGCTCCGCGTGGTATCACCTGCGCCCCAACGACCACACGCTCGTATGGGACCGCATCCCGATGGCGATCGGCTTCATGTCGCTCGCCGCGGCGCTCGTCGCCGAGCGAATCAACCTGGAGACCGGTGTGCGCCTCCTTCTGCCGCTGATCCTTCTTGGCATCGCCAGCGTGATCTACTGGGATGTGACGCAGGCGCGCGGCCACGGCGACCTGCGCCCCTACGCGATCGCGCAGTTCGGCTCGCTTCTTGTGCTGCTGCTGATCTTCGTCCTCTTCCCTGCCCGCTACACGCGCGGCGCCGACTTCGTCGTTTCGCTCGGCATCTACGGCCTTGCGAAAATTCTCGAAGCAGCCGACAAGCCCATCTTCGCACTCGGCAACGTCGTCAGCGGCCACACGCTCAAGCACATCTCCGCCGCCGTTTCCGCCTACTGGATTCTCCGCATGCTCCGGCTTCGCGCTCCATTCCGCGCCCATCCCGCATAGCGGGTCCTCGCTATCAAAAGTGATGCAACGAAACCAGTAGTTGGCGTTAAGATAAGCAAAGTCTGCTGAGCGCAATGTCCTACAAGAAGAAAATCTTGCTCGCCACGATGCTGACTTTCGTAGCGGCGCTGCTTTCGACAGCGGCGCCCGCGCAAGAACAAGAGCAGGAAGCGCCCGCAGCGCGAGCTCAAGGGTTCCCGGTCGGGCCACCTTCGCGCATCACCACGTTCACCGCCCAGCCCACCACCATCCAGCCCGGCCAGCCGGTCACTCTCACGTGGGCAGCGATCAACTCAGACAACATGTCCATCGATCAGTGCGTGGGAATTGTGCCAGCAAGAGGAAGCCGGCAAGTTTCGCCGAGCGCGACCACGACTTACACACTTTCCGCGAAAGGACGCGGCGGCAACGATAAACAGTCCGTCACGGTTACGGTACCGGGCACCACTCCGGCCGCTTCCGACGCTGGCTGCGCGGATGCGAAGGACAAGCCGATTCCTCGAATGGGCGATCACCCGGATCTCTCGGGCGTTTACATCGGCGGCTTCGGCATTGTTCCGATGGAAAAGATCACGCTCAAGCCGGGCGCGGAACATTTCAAAATGACGGCGCAAGAACTCGAGCTTGGCGCGACGGTCACTTGCCTTCCGCCGGGCGTGCCGGTCGCAACCATGTGGCCCTATCCTCTGCAGATCGTGCAAAAGCCGGGGCTCGTCGTGATTCTCTACGAGGCGTATCCGATGTTTCGCGTGATCCCGACCGATGGGCGTCCGCATCCGGATGACCTCGATCCCACGTATATGGGCAATTCCGTGGGGCACTGGGAGGGCGACACGCTCGTCGTGGACGTGACCGGCTTCAACGACAAAACGGTGGTCGCCGACTATCACCATTCGACTGCGTTTCACGTGGTCGAGCGCTATCGCCGAACTTCATACGACACGCTCAGCTACGTGGCCACGATCAATGACCCGAACGTCTTCGCAGCGCCCTGGCAGTATGGCGGGCCTTTGCGCCTCCATCCCGAGTGGGACCTGCAAGAGTACGTCTGCGAGGAGAACAACAAGAACTATCAGGAATTGCTGGTTCCCAAGAAATAGCACAACCCGCACCCGGCAGACCCCGCTGAACTCGTTCGCATCTCGAAGCATCAACTCGTTCGCAATGGCAACAACAACTCGTATCGGATAACAGGCAATTTTTGGCGCTAAAGAGCGCTTAGGAGCGCTTAAAAGCCATAATTATGCAGTTTTTCGCAATTTCGCGTCCGGGTCGCGATCAACGCATTCCCGAAGTCCGGTTTCGCGAGCGGCGATCCGTTCTGCGCTGGTTTTCGACTGATTTCTGCCCAACGTCCTTGACAATCCTCCGCCCACGGGACACGATTCAGCGCGGCAAATTTTTCGCCGCCTTTTTCATCACATGACCACTCGCCACCGCATGCTGCTCGCGCTGATTCTTCTCACCGCCGTCGTGCTCGGCGGCACGCTCGGCTTTCACATCATCGAAGGCTGGTCGTTGTTCGACGGGTTCTACATGACCCTCACAACGATGACTATGATCGGTCACGGCGAAGCTCATCCGCTCTCGCACTCCGGGCGCATTTTCAATTCGTTCATGATCGTGGCCGCGGTGCTCGCTGGCGGCTTCGTGATTGCCACGTTCTCGCAGACGTTGTTAGAATTCGAATTCGGCAAGGCCCTCGGGCGCCGCCGCATGGAACGCGAACTCGCAAAACTTTCCGGGCATTACATCATCTGCGGCGCGGGCCGCGTGGGGCGGACCGTCACGCGCCAGCTTCGCGCGCACGGCGAAACCTGCGTTGTGATCGATCGCGATCCCAATCGCGCGCGCTGGGCCGAAGAAGAAAAAATTCCGGTCATCATCGGAAATGCGTCGAGCGAGGAAATCCTTCAGAAGGCGCACATCGACACCGCGCGCGGGTTCGTCTCCGCCGTCAGCTCCGATCCCGAAAACCTCTACATCGTGCTGACGGCTCGGGGATTCCGCCCCGATTTGAAAATCATCGCGCGCGCCAGCGAAGAGGAAGCCACTTCAAAACTCCTGCGCGCGGGTGCGTCGCAGGTGCTCTCGCCCTACCATTTCATCGGACATCGCATCGCGCAGCTGCTGCTCCGCCCGAACGTTCTCGATTTCGTCGACGCGGCGTTCGGCCGCGAGCGCCTGGACTTCGAAATTGGCGAGGTGCAAATCGCCGCAGCCTCGAGCCTCGTTGGAAAAACTCTGGCCGATCCCGCGATTCCGCGGGATGCCGGCGTCATCGTGCTCGCGCTGAAAGGCACCGACGGAAAAATGACATTCAATCCCCCGCCCGAATCCGTCATCCGCGCCGACGACTGCCTCATCGTCATCGGCAAGGACGAGCAGCTTCGCCGCCTCGAATCCCTCGCCTCCTAACACTCGCCCTCCGACACTTACGAGCGTCATGATATAGTCTTGCGCGTAAATTGCTATTGAGGATACCCCCGGCCATCCTCAACAGGAGGGTGTCTATGTCCGTCGAAGAAAACATTGCTCTGATGCGGCGGTGGTTCAAGGAAGTTTGGAACGAGGGGCGCGTCCAGACCATTTACGAACTGCTGTCTGAAGATGTGATTGGCGTCGGGCAGGACGTGCCAGGCGTCGAAATCCACAAGCCTTCCGATTTCGTGACGTTCTACAATCGACTTCGCGGCGCGTTTCCGGACATGAAGATCGCCATCGAAGACGCGTTCGGAGCGGGCGACAAAGTTGCGGTCCGCTGGTCCGCCGCAATGACTCACACCGGCGACCACCTCGGCATCCCGGCGTCGAACCGAAAGGTCTGGATCACAGGCATCACGATTGCGCGCATCGAGAACGGCAAGATCGTCCAAGGCTGGGACAGTTGGGACCAGCTATCTCTGATGCAGCAAATCTCGGCCGCCGCCGCTTCCGCGCGCTAGGGCCGGGCTGTGGGTCAACTGTGCGGCCCCACTGAGCTATTGGAGCGAGCTCCCACCCTCTGCTGGGCAAAGGATTGGGGCATCCGGCTGATGGCCCTCGTCCTCCCCCTGGACGACGTGTCAAATTGCTTTCTGAGGCTCCAAGCCCCACTTGATGCCGGCCCACACGCGCTCGTGCAAGAAATAGGCAACGGTGGTGTAGATGTTGCTGATAATCATAAATGCCGCTGCCGTCATCACTTTGCCCGTTAGCAAGTAGATCACCAGGAAATCGAGGCAGACGATGATGGCGCGGTACGTGATGGCTTTGACAATGGAGCGCTTTCTGCTTGCACGACTCTGCATGGTCACCTCTCGTTTCGGTCTCCTGCCTAGTATCCATGAATCGACATTACCGGGTAATCTGCTTTGAAAACGGACTGTAAGAGCTAGCGAAAGACGGCGACCCGACCACGTTTTTGTATAACGGCGAATGGGAAGAAAGTGGCGCGCCCGGCGACGGGGGTAAATGATTTGCTACGTGGGGCGGGAGGCGAGTATATAGTCAGTTCAGTACTACACTTGATTCTTGCGGTGCGGTCGGATACAACTGCGTTCGAATCGTTCGGGATCTCTCAGGGGAGCCGATGAGCCAACCTGACAAAACGCACCCTGGGAATCGCAAGTCCGAATCATCTCTCGCCGCAAGATCGCTCCGGTGGCTCAGTCTAATTCCCTTTCTTCGCGCATCCATCCTGGCGCTGCTCTGCCTGGCGGTCGCCGCGCAACTGCGCGCGGACACGATTTCAGGCACGGTGAAAGACCCTTCCGGCCTGGTCGTCGCCGGTGCGCGCGTCGAAATCACGGGCGGCAATCTGACGCAGCCGCTCGTCCTCACGTCCGACGACTCCGGCAAATTCGCCGCGCCGAATCTCACTGCCGGACAATATTCGGTCCGCGTCGTGAAGGACGGCTTCGACGATCTCATCACGCCGGTCAACTTGCGCGGCACGGCCGATCTCGCGCTGAGCCTGACGCTCGCCGCGCAGCAGACGCGCGTCACCGTGACCGCAACGAGCACAGGGTTCGCGAATTCGGACGCCGCCTACAAGCAACTGCGCGACGTCGGATTGGGCGACACCTACCGCGTCGAGAATTACACGATGAATTTGGACGTGGGAAGCTTCGAGTTCAAGTCCGGAACGATTACGCTGCTGGGCCTCGTGAACAATTGCGAGACGGGCGCGATTTTCGTCGGGCAAGGACACTTCACGCTGAGGCCGCCCGGCGGGCTCGACACGCGCGAGATGGTCCGGCGCAGCGGCGGGAGTCCGACCGCCGAGGAAGACTTCACCGAAGTCGTATTTCGTTTCACGAACAGCCTTTATCCGCAAGTCGCCAAGGCGCTGAGCGCCAAAAATGACACGCCGGGCCAAGCTGCGTCCGCGCTTCAGAATTGGAAAAATAACGTTCGCCATCGCCATGAAGTTCCGGAAGGATTCACGCAGGCGATCCTCGAAGACGAAACGATCGACAACGTGGACGCCGATGTGCTCGCCTCGGTTTACAATCCGAAACATCCTCCGTTTATCAACGCCTACATGCGCGGCTCGCCGCACAAGGACTTGCGATTTTTCATTCGCGTGCGCGTGGGCGCGGTCCCGCAACTCGATTCACCCGAGGAAGTGGCGCTCATCAATTGCAACGGCGGAGGAATGGACGACGGCGTGTGGTACTCCGAGCACCTTGCATCCGAGCTGAACGCCCACACCGCGAATTCGCGCGAGGACCGGCGGCTTTTTGCCACGCACTGCTACACCATCGAAACCGACATCGCCAAGAACGATCACCTTTATAGCCGCGCCACGATCACGTTTGAGCCGCTCGTCCCCGGCGAGCGAGTGATGAAATTCGGGCTGCTCCCCACGCTGCGCGTTACGCGGGTCACCGACGAGAACGGCAAGGACCTGCACTACATCCAGGAAAACAGAAAGGAAGACGGCTCGTTCTACGCGATTCTCGACGCGGCGCCGGAGATGGGGAAGGAACACTCCATCACGGTCGAGTACGTGGGCGACAAAGTGCTGGCCGACGCGGGGAACGGAAGCTACTACGTTGGCGCGCGCGAATCTTGGTATCCGAACCTGAACGGCTTCGGCGAAAAGGCGCTCTACGATCTCACGTTCAAAGTGCCGCACTCGAATGTGGTGATCAGCGTCGGCAAACTCGAAGGAGAATCGACGGAAGCCAATTTTGCGGTGACGCACTGGGTGACGCCGGTGCCGGTGGCGGTCGCGGGCTTCAACTACGGCCAATACAAGAAGATCGATTACCCCGACACGATCACGCACTACGACATCTCCGGATATTATTTGGAAGAGTTGCCCGACACCCTGAAACCGTATGAAACCAACCCGAATGCGGGCGGGATGTCACCATTGAGCGGCATGAACTCACTCGGGATGACGAAGTACGCGCTCGATCAAACACGCGCGCAGATGCAATTGTTGACGTTTTATTTCGGCAAGGCTCCCTACGACCACGTGGACATCACCGAACAGCCGAATTTCAATTTCGGGCAATCGTGGCCCAATCTAGTCTACCTGCCGATTTCAGCGTACATCGACTCGACGCAACGGTGGCTGCTGTTTGGCCGCATCGACACGAAGTTTACGGGCTTCGTCCGCGAAGTGACGCCGCACGAGGTGGCGCACCAGTGGTTCGGCCACGGCGTGGGGTGGGCGTCCTATCACGATCAGTGGCTCTCGGAAGGCTTTGCGGAATTTTCCGCGGGATTATTTCTGGAGCAGGCTGTGGGACCGAAGTGGCAGAAGGACTACCTCGATTTCTGGGAACGGCAGCGCACCCGCATCCTTGAAAAAAACAATTTCGGCGTTTCACCGAACGACGCCGGCCCTGTGTGGATGGGAGAGCGGCTGGTTTCTCCGCGTACCGGAGATGCGTATCAGGGCGTCACCTATTCGAAGGGCGCATATGTGCTGCTGATGCTGCGGTCGCTGATGTACGACGATCCAGGCGCAAACAAGAACCGGGATCAGGCGTTCATCGACATGATGCACGATTTCATGGAGAGCCACCGCGACGCGCCCGCTTCGACCGAGTCGTTCAAGGCCGTCGTCGAGAAGCATATGACCAAGCAGCTTGACCTGCAGAACAATGGCCGCCTCGATTGGTTCTTCAACGAGTGGGTGTACGGCACACAGGTGCCGCGCTATCAATTCAAATATGACTTGCAGCCGGCCGAGGGAGGCAAGTTCAGAGTGCGCGCCGAAGTCACGCAAAGCGAAGTGGACGACCATTTCGCGATGTTCGTGCCGGTGTTCGCCGATTTTGGAAACGGGATGGTGCGGCTCGGCCAGGTGGAGATGGTCGGAAATTCCACGCGGACCATCGATTTCGTTCTGGATAAGCAGCCCAAAAAGGTCGAACTAAACGCCTTCAAGGATGTTCTCCAGCGCTGAGGTATCCACACGGCTTTCACCTTTGGCTGAAATTTCGAGAGAGTAGTTCGCGCGGGTGACGGTTCATCGCGGCAGGGCATGCTAGAATTGATCGTTTGCAAGCAGCACTGAGGACCGCGCCGAGATGCCGAAGGTTGGATTCGTAAGCCTGGGATGCCCGAAGAACCTCGTGGACAGTGAGGTGATGATGGGCACGCTCGCGCGCGCGGGCTACGAAATCACGCCGCGCGCGGACGAGGCGGACGTGCTCGTCGTGAATACGTGCAGCTTCATCGCGCCCGCGCAGCAGGAGTCGGTGAACTCGATTCTCGAAATGGCCGAGTACAAGAAATTCGGCCGCGCGCAAAAACTGATCGTCGCGGGATGCATGGTGGAGCGATACCGCAACGAAATCCGCGAGCAGATTCCCGAAGTCGATGCCGTGATCGGCACCGGCGAAGTCGAGAAAATCCTCGAGGTGTGCGAGGGCCGGATGCGCCCGGACGCGGACGCGAATTCCGCTGGGATACCCACGTATCTTTATCACGACCTCACGCCGCGCATTCTCTCGACAGCGCGCCACACCGCATATATCAAGATCAACGAGGGTTGCGACCATCCCTGCACGTTTTGCGTGATCCCGCAGCTTCGTGGAAAATTCCGCAGCCGGCGATTTGAATCCGTCGTGCGCGAGGCCGAAAATCTTGCGGCCGCGGGCGTGCGCGAAATCAATCTGATCGGGCAGGACACGACCTACTACGGCGAAGATTTGGGCATTCGCGACGGGCTTCCGACGCTGCTTGAGCGGCTCGCGCAAGTCGAAGACCTGAGCTGGATCCGATTTCTCTACTGCTATCCGAACCGCATCACGCAGAAATTGCTCGACACGATCGCCGCGCATCCGCGCCTCGCGAAGTATCTCGACGTGCCGCTGCAGCACGCCAGCCGCAGCGTCCTCGCGCGCATGAAGCGCGGCTCGAATGCGGACGCATTCTTGAAAACGCTGGAAAAAGTTCGCAAGACGATTCCCGGAGTTTCGATCCGCACGTCGTTCATCGTCGGCTTCCCCGGCGAAACCGAGAAGGATTTTCGCGAGCTGTGCGATTTCGTGCGCGCCGCCGAATTCGACTGGATGGGCGTTTTCTCCTACTCGGACGAAGATGCCGCTAAGAGTTTTTCGCTCGAGAATAAAGTGGACGCGAAGACGATTGCGCGCCGCAAGAACGCGCTGATGTCGCTGCAGAAGACGATTTCGCGGCGCAAGCAGCGCCGGCGCGTCGGCGAGCGCCTGCAAGTAATGCTGGAAGGCCCGTCGAAGGATACCGATCTGATCTGGGAGGCGCGGCACGAAGGCATGGCTCCCGATATCGACGGCAAGATTTTCATCACCGAGTTCGGGGGCGTCACCGACGCCGTGCAGCTTCCCGCGCCCGGCACGCTCGCCACGCTCGAAGTAACCGAAGCGAAGGATTACGATCTCATCGGCCGCGTCGTCGAGTTCGCGGCTCCGCCGGACGCCGCAAGAATCCCGCCGACCGCCAAAACGTTTTTCCCCATTCTCGCATCGCGCTAAGAAGCAACAATTTGACGGGTTGCGCTCGCGGCGATGTGTGTATAATCCCGGCAAATGAGCGTTACAAAAACCGATCGGCGAACTGTGCCCGTGCCGGAACCGGACCTGACACCGGACGCGATGATCCAGCGGGCGATCGCGCTCCAGCCGCTGCTTCGCTCCGAACAGGATGCAACCGAGCGCCGGGGATACCACTCGGAGGCGATTCACGAGGAATTCCGGAAGGCGGGCTTCTATCGCTGTCTTCAGCCGCGGCGCTTTGGCGGCTATGAGTTCGACCTGAAGACCTACTATCGCCTCGGCATCGAGATCGCGCGCGGCGACCCTTCTGTTTCCTGGTGCTTGATCGTCGGCGCGGGCCACTCGTTGATGCTCGGCTCTTACTTCTCGGAAGAGGCGCAGGCGGACGGCTTCGGCCCCAACGGCGATTTTTCGGCTCCCTCAGTGGCAGCGCCGAACGGAACGGCGACGCCTGCCGACGGCGGCTGGCTGGTGAAAGGCAAGTGGGGCTACGCGTCCGGCGCTCCGTACGCGACGCACTTCATGCCGAGCGTGCTGATCCTTGAAAAACCGGACGAGCCGTGTGCGGGAATCGCGCTGGTTCCGCGGTCGCAATGGAAAATGCTCGATGATTGGGGCGCGATTCTCGGCATGCGCGGCAGCGGGTCGAACTCGATCGTCATCGAAGGCGCGCGCGTGCCCAAAAGCCACGTGATCCCTTTGGACATGCTCAACATCGATATTTCGCGCGGAACTCCCGGCTTCCAGCTGCATGGCAACCCGATGTACGCAGGGCGGTGCCTCTCATTTTTCCACGCGGAGCTTGTTTCGGTTCTCGTGGGGCTGGGCTACGCGGCGATCGACGAGTACGAAAAAATCATTCGCACGAAATCCACGCTCTATCCCCCGATGATTCCGCGGTATTTGCATCACGACTATCAGCGCTACCTCGGGCTGGCGCTCGGAATGATGAACGCGGCCAAACGGCTCGTGCTGAACGCGGGCGAGGTCTACATGGAGTATTGCCGGCGGGGACTCGAAGGCGGCCAGCCGTTCACCTTGGAAGAGGACCTCGAGCTGGTCGCGAGCCTCGAGCACGGCGGACGGCTCGTATGGGAAGCCGTGGAAATGCTGTTCCGCACGGCGACTTCGAGCGCCGCGAAAGACGGCGAACGCATGCAGCGCTACTATCGCGACGCTTCGATCTATCGCGGGCACCTTTCAGCGCAGTACGAAATGGTCGCGCAACGTCTCGCTCTCGTCCACCTGGGACTCGAACACGGAGTCTCGACCGAAGACCGCGGCGCGCCTGCACCGACCCGCGATCCGAAGAAATAGCGACGTTCCGTCCATGTAACCATTCGCGAGAGATGAAAGGCCTGCGGCAGATAGCTTACGAGTAGGCGACGATCCATCCGCGATCCGCGCATGGCTTCTCAGAACCGGGCTTCTGGCTAACATAGAACCAATTGTGTGTTCGACGCCTGAGGGGCCCCGAGGGTACCACGGAGTTTCGTGCCCGCTGACGGTCACGGGCCTCGGGCAATTCAACGTCAAAGATGGCCTTGATCAAGAACGCGAAGGTGACCGGGGGCACCAGCCTGATGTAAGATGCGCTTCGGTCGGCCAAGCAACATACGATCTGGTAGGAAGTTCACCTTTGGGGGCCATTACTGGACAACAAAATTTGAGGAGGTAAACAATCATGGATAGACGAAAGATGTTGGCGCTCTTAGGCATGAGCCCGGCGCTCGCCGCCGGTTCTCCAGCCTACGCACGGACAGCTCCGAAAGCTGTCCCGGAGGTTCCCTCTGGAGACGGAACCAGCGAAGGGTTGATCACGGTGATGAACCCTGCAATAGCCGGCAAGCTGGCAACCCGGGTTCCTCTAGTACCTCCGCTCGATACTCTTCAAGGCAAAACAATCTACATGATCAATCTTTCCTGGGAGGGTCCGGATGCCGCGAACTACTTCTATGGAGCGATGACGGAGTGGCTTGACAAGCATTATTCCGGCGTCAAAACAGTAGTGAAAGTCACGGCCGAGGGCATGTTCGGCAGCGATCCCTCCATCTTGAAGGAGATCACTGCCAGCAAGGCCGACGCAGCTATTGTCGGCGTCGCTGGTTGAAACGGCTGCTGCGCGGCCGTCGGCCGCTGGGCAAAGCAGATCGAGATGCAGTGCAAGATCCCCGCCATTGGAATTGCCTCCTCCAACATCGTGCACTACGCAACGGGCTACAATTTCAAATACAACAACGGCATGCCGATCCGTTACGTCTCCGTGCCGTTTCCTTTTACAGGGCAGCCGCGCGCCGTCGACGTGGGATATGTGACTGGTAAGGACATGCTCACCGGTCAGCCGTTGATGACCGCCGTGATTAACGCGCTGACCAGTCCTCTCACGGCCGAGGAAAAGATATCGGGAGCGCCGCCCGAGGAGGCGGTCGAGCCGAGGTTCCTTTCGCCCGACTCCGAGGACAACCTGCGGCGCCTGTTTGACGACAAGGAATGGACCGATTTCAACTCGATCATTCTTCCCACTGAAAAGCGTGTCACCGCGATGCTCAAGGGCACCAGCCACAAGCCCGACGAGGTGATCAAGACAATCAATATCACCGGCGGCGCGCGGCAACTCACCGTGGAGAAAGTCGCCATCAACGCCGTGATGGCCGGAGCCAGTCCTGAACACTTCCCGGTGATCCTGGCGCTCGCGACGCAAGCGCCCTTCGGCAACTCCACCAGCTCGATGGCGAATATGGTCGTGGTCAGTGGACCGATCCGCAATCGGCTCAAATTCAATTGCGGGACGAATGCCATGGGTCCGTACAACAGATCGAATGCAGTCGTCGGCCGTGCCTTCACGTTGATGTCCAAGACGGCCGGCGATCTCCGCAACGATGTCAATGCCTGGGAGACCCTGGGCAACACCATGCAATACAACAATATGTGCTATGGCGAAAACGAGGAGGCGTTGCCCGAGGGCTGGGATCCTCTGCACGTTGAAATGGGCTTCAAGCCCACCGACAGCGTCCTTACGGTGGGAACGGGCTGGAGCAGCATTGCCAGCGTTGGTGCCAGCCAGAGTATCTACCCAACCCATTTCTTGATGCGCGACTACATGAGCTCGTTTTGCGCATCGGGCTCAGCCGCCACCATCGTGATGGATCCTACCGTGGCGGGGCTGCTCAAAGACGTTCATGGATTCAAGACCAAGGCCCAGTTGAGTGAGTGGTTTTCCCGGAATGTGACGAAGACGAACGCGTCATATTGGGGAAATGGCGTCATTCAAAGCACCGCCGTTCCGTTTGCTCTGCAGGGGCTTGAGCCTTATGCAAGCTGGAGAAAACTGCCGGACGACGCCCTCATCAAACCATTCACCAACCCCAAGGCCATCCACGTGGTCGTGGCGGGCGGAAAAGTTCAGACCATGTGGTTCGTCACTGATTTCGGCATCCGCCGGGGAGTGCTGATTGACGATTGGGCGTAGAATTGAATTGAACTGAATTGATCGACGGTGGCGCGGGGCGCAAGCCCCGCGCCTGCCGCAGTAGGAAGTGCATATGAAGCCTCAATTCTTTGCGGTCTTTCTGCTCGGAACGCTCATGCTGATGCCGGCGGCGCTTTCCTCCCGCGCCTTGCCAAAGTATCCGCAGCAGGCGCCTTCCGCAAAAACCGGCCAGGGCGCGTCCGCGAAAGACAATGAACCCTTTCCACAGGTGCCGCGCATCACTGGCGAGGAGGTCGAGCGCCTGGCGAAGGACAAGGGAAACGTCGTGCTCGTGGATACGGACGATTCCGAGGCTTACGCCGCCGAGCACATCAAGGGAGCCGTGAACATTGCCTATGATCCCACGGTCGATGCCCGCGAACAGGATCAGTCGCTCAGTGCATTGCCTGGCGACAAGTTGATTGTCTTCTACTGCAATTGTCCCCACGAAGAAGATAGTGCGCCGATGGTGCTGGAGATGTGGGAACTCGGTTACGACCACGACAAGGTGAAAGCATTGAAGGGCGGCCTCACTCGATGGGAACAGTTGCACTACCCTCTTGCTGGCACGGATGTGGACACAGCTCAAGAAAAGGGAAACTGAGTCAACTTTCCCTCCCTCACAAATCTCATCCTCTCCAAGCTGTCCATACCGTCGCCAGGATCGGGAGCACTCTATATCGTGCGGAATATCGAACTCGCGTTGCCCGGCATGGCGCAGAGCACAGCGTACCTGCGCGCTCCGTTCGCCAGCGCGGAAGCGCCGAAAGCTCGGACCAAGAAAATGAACAAAGTTTGATTTCGAGCGGGTGACGCCGCACTCGGAAGTGATTCACCTGGCTGCAGACGCTCCTTCGGGGAGCTCATCCGCTAGGCGCGCCACCCCGCAGCGATCTAAGGATATACAAGCCAAGTGCACGCTTTTGATTCGTCCGGGGACCAGTGTGATTTACGAGACGGCCTCGGCGCGCAATGCTGTGGCTAAGGCGTAGCCGGCGTGTGATCCAGCTCACATCTTCTAGTAATAGCGGTCACCGAGGGCGAGGCAAGCCCATGGGAATATTGCCGTGGCAATTGGGGTCCACGAAGGTGACGCGCCCCGAGGGAGGCGACAATGGTAGGAATACCAACTGCGGTGACTTATATGTTGATCGTGTGCGGCATAACCACGGCTATCCTGGCGATCCTGGTGATTTACGGAAATGCGCTTTCATCGAGAGAAGGAGACCAACTGTACCTCAATAAGGCTGAACAAAGCATGATGGCCTCCGAGCAACAGGTGCTTGTCGGGAAGATGGATCGCCTGAAGAAGGTGATCGTCGTCCTGGCGGTGATTGCGGGCACTTTGGTGGTAACGAGCTTCTGCACCTGGCTCTGGATCGGGCTCACGAGATAGAGCGATCACGTTTTAGTCCGTGGTTCCAGCCCGGCCGGAGAAGATGTGGCGCGATGCAGCGAACGTCGCGCCCGGAGCAGTTCACCGAGCGGCAAAAACCCATTCAACTAAGTAGCCCACCTGCCTGAGTGAGGCTTGCTGCGCATCGATGGCCTTTGCGGTATGCTCATTCAATGAAGCGGCAGTGCCCAATCTGCAAGAAACCCACGGACTCCGAGGCCGACGCGGACTTTCCCTTTTGCAGCGAGCGATGTCGTCTGCTCGATCTGGGCAACTGGTCGAGCGAGAAGTACGTGATCAGCGAGCCGGCGTTCGACGAGTCCATGTTCGAGGACATTGATCCGGATGCGCCGCAGTCGGACGCGGACGGCCAGGAATGAGCGCGAGCGCCGAGCCACAGGCGTCCGCTGGTGATTCGCCGACCGCTGCTGCCGCGCGCAAGCCGCGATTTGCGCTGTTCGTCGCCACGGCCTGCGGCCTTGGCTATCTTCCGAAAGCACCGGGCACGTGGGGCTCTCTGGGCGGTCTACTCATTGCGATGCTTCCCGTCTGGATATGGCTTTTCACTGATGTGCATTTTAACGGTGCTTCGGCGTCGATCCTGGGACGCGCGATCGATCCGCTGTTGTGTGTCCAGTGCCTGGTGGCAATCGCAGTCGCGACCATCGGGGTCTGGAGCGCCGATCGCGCAGCGAGCTTTTGGGGACAGAAAGACCCTCAGCGTGTCGTCATAGATGAGGTGTCAGGGCAACACCTTACGCTCCTGCTTGGTTGCGCGATTCCCCAATGGTGGAAGGCTGCGCAAACGTCGAGCGGCTCTTCGCTTGGCTTCATCACGATGCACAGCACCCTTAACTGGAAATATTTGCTGGTGGGTTTTATACTTTTTCGCGTATTCGACATCTGGAAGCCGTTTCCGGCGCGGCAGGCGGAATCATTGCCGGGCGGCTGGGGAATCATGGCGGACGATTGGGTCGCCGGAATCTACGCGGCGATCGGGTTGTGGATCGCACGGGCGGCGGGGCTTTGACGGAACACAAGGAATAAGAAGAGGCAGGTCCCGATCTTCGTCCCGCTCCCATCGAATAGCGATGGGAGCTGCAAAACGCCCGGGACTTCGCTCCCTTCATTCGTCAGGGCAAGCGGGATGACACCAGGTAGGTTAAAGTAGCTCTTGAAAATGAACGGCCCACCAAGAATCGAAAGCATAAAACCGGGCGCGGCCCTGCCGGGCGGCGAGGTTGCCATTACCGGCTCAGGTTTCGCTTCGCGCAATCACACGCGGCCTCAGGTGCAGTTCGGCACGGTGGACGCGAACGTGATGCTGGCGGCGGAAAATCTTCTGGTCGCGGCCGTGCCGGAAGGGGCGGCGGGCGGCACGGTGCGCGTGCGGATGGGGAGCGCTGAAAGCGCGCCGTATCCGATCGCGCTCGGCGTACAAATCGCGGACAACCTGCACCCGGTCGGCAATCCCGCGGTGGACGCGGGCGGCAATGTGTACGTCACCTTCAGCGGGCAGCGCGGACAGAAAGTTCCCGTGTCGCTCTACAAAGTCACGCCGAACCACACGGTGAAGCCATACATCACCGAGCTGATGAATCCGACGGGCCTGGCGATCGACCGCGACGGCAATCTTTTCGTCTCCTGCCGGCACGAGGGCACGATCCATCGCGTGACGCCCGACGGCCACTCGATGCAGTGGATCGAGGGTATGGGCATCGCCACCGGGCTGGCCTTCGACAAGGCGGGCAGCCTCTACGTCGGCGACCGCAGCGGCACGATTTTCAAGATCGGGCCTGACCGGGAGGTTTTTGTCTTCGCGACGCTTGAGCCGTCGCTCGCAGCCTATCACCTCGCGTTCAGCCCGGCGGGAGATCTATTCGTCACCGGGCCGACGACGTCGAGCTTCGAGCGCGTGCACCGGATCACTCCCGCGGGCGAAGTGAGCGTGTTTTTCCGCGGGTTGGGACGGCCGCAGGGGCTGGCGTTCGATCGCAAGGGGAATTTGTACGTCGCGGCGTCGCTCGCAGGGAAGCGCGGCATCGTGCGGCTCACGCCGCAAGCGGAGCCGGAGCTGGTACTCGGCGGGAGCAATATCGTCGGGCTCGCGCTGCTGCCCACGCATCGCGCAATGATCACCACGAACAATGCGCTCTTCTCCCTCGACTGGGATGTCGAGGGCCTGCCGCTGAACGGGTAATTCGCTCGACCGGGCGCATTGCAGTAGCACCTAGAAAATCTGCAGATCCCTCATGGATTTTCGAAAGATCTGGTGACCCGTCTTCGGAGTCCAGACGGATATTGTGACTTCGGAGTTCAGCGCGTCCGGCGCGTCGTAGTTCGTGGCATCCACGAAATAATCGAGAGTCATCCCGAGCACAGGGTCGCCCGGATAGAGGATCACCCGCCTCTCCTTTTCCGTCATTCGAAAGAAGCGATGTGTCTTCGTTCTCCGTTCCGAGACTTCGAGCGCGAAGATGGTGCTCGTCGAGAGAAAAAGGAGGGGAAACTGGACCTCTACTCTATATTGAGAAATTTCTTCAAGACCCGCGTTCTGCAGTTTCACTAATAGCCTGTAATCGTGTCGCTCGCCGCTGATACGGATTTTCTCGTAACTGATTCCCACATCGACGCCTGAAGGAGCCGCAGCCTGTTCAGGGAGCTTCCAGTTAGGCAATATCGCTTCAAGATCATCCAGAATCTGATCGTGCGAATCGAATGTGATTGGATTCAGGAGGAGTTTGTCACGCATGCCCTCTCGCGCGACGCCCGTCTGTACGTAGACCCTGACGAGCAGCGGTCTGGCCAAAATCTGCGCAACAAATGCCGCCACGGCGATCTCCTGCTCGATCCAGACCGAGGCCCGTGTCACCTCCCCTGCAGGTGTCTTCACTTGCCCACGGTCGTGGAGAATGGCGATAAACCCAACACATCGATTCAGTCTGCCAAGTATGTTTTGCGTGAAGGCCTCTACGGTGTTCTGGGTCTGTGCAAAATACGCGTCGAACGGTGTTAGCTTGCGGACCATCTCCGCTGCCGATTCACCCAATTTTCTTTCCTCCTGAGTGAACTGGCCGCAGGAGATGAATACGATTGGCCTTTCTTGAGACATTCGAAACCTCGTCGTTGTTGCTGATAGCCTAGCACATAGTCACAGCCTCATCCCTTTGATGCGACAGCGCCGCTTGCTTGGCTCGGTGTCATCGAGTAAAACTCTTAAATCATGAAGGCGGAGATCATCGCCGTCGGTTCGGAACTCCTGACGCCCTACCGGCTGGACACGAACTCGCTGTTCCTCACGTCCGAGCTGAACGAGGTCGGAGTGCGCGTGGTCCACAAGGCGGTGGTGGGCGACGCGCCGGACGAGATGCGGTCGTCCTTCCAGCACGCAATGGACCGCGCGGACGTGATCGTCTCATCAGGCGGCCTCGGCCCAACCGACGATGACCGCACGCGGCAGACCGTCGCGGACCTCCTCGGGCGCAAGGTTTACACCGACGAAGCCACCCTGCGAAAAATCCAGGAGAGGTTCCGGCGCTTCGGGCGCACCATGCCGGAAATCAACGCGCGGCAGGCTCTGGTTATCGAGGGCGCGATTGTGCTCCCGAATCCGCGCGGCACCGCGCCCGGCCAGTGGATCGAGGCGCAGGGACGAATCGTGGTCCTGCTTCCCGGCGTGCCGCAGGAGCTGCGCGCGCTGATGGAAGCGGAGGTGAAGCCGCGCCTCGCGAGGCTGGGAATCAAGGAGCGTCGCTGGACGCGCGATCTGCGCATCGCGGGGCTTTTCGAATCCGAGGTCGAGCAGCGCGTTTCGCCGCTCTACGCGGCGTATCCCGACACGGACACCACAATCCTGGCGACCGCGGGAGGCATCCAGCTTCATCCGAGCATATGGTCGGAGGACGCTGCGCACGCGCAGGCGCGTCTCGACGAGCTTGTGGGGCGGATGGCGCTGGCGCTCGGCGAGAATCTGTATTCCACGCACGGCGAGACGATCGAGGAAGTCGTGGCACGGCTGCTGATGGAAAACCGCGCCACGATTGCCGTCGCCGAGAGCTGCACGGGCGGTCTGCTGGCCGAGCGGTTGACGAGCATCGCCGGAAGCTCGGCGTATTTCGTGGGCGGCGTCGTCTGCTACAGCAACGAGCTGAAGACGAGCCTCGTGGGCGTACCGGCGGAGATGATCGAGGCCAAGGGCGCCGTCAGCTCGGAAGTGGCGCTCGCGCTCGCGGACGGAATTCGCAAGCGCACGGGCGCGACGATGGGCGTGGGGATCACGGGAATTGCCGGGCCGGGCGGCGGGACGCCGGAAAAACCGGTCGGGCTGGTGCATATCGGCGTCGCGGACGAGCGCGGGCCTCGCGAGAAGAGTTTTCGCTTTCCCGGCGATCGCGAGCGCATTCGTTTTTTCGCGACGCAGAACGCGCTCGATTCCGTGCGGCGGCATTTCATGTATCCCGCGCACGGCCGGGCATAGGCGATGAGGCTGTTTGTCGCGCTCGATCTGCCGGAAGATGTGCGAGCAGCGCTTGACGAGTTGATTGCGACGCTCAGGCCGCTGTGCAAGAGCGCGCGCTGGGCGCGGCCGGAGACGATGCACCTGACGCTGAAATTCATCGGTCACGCGATCGACCGGCCGGAGAACGAGAAGTTCGGCCAGCTTCGCGCGGCCCTGGCGGGCGTGCGGTCTGACGCGCCCGTCGAGATGCACTTTCGCGGCGTGGGATTTTTCCCGAACGGGCGAAGGCCGCGAGTCGTATGGTGCGGAGTCGAGGCGTCGCCGAATCTGGCTCCGCTGGCCGCGGAGATCGAGAAGGCGGCCGAGCAAATCGGAATCCCGCGCGAGGCACGGGCGTTTGTGCCGCACCTCACGCTGGCGCGCTTCAAGGCGCCGGAAGGCGTCGAGGCGCTCGTCCGAGCCACAAACGAATTCTCCTCGCGAGATTTCGGGGGCGCGCGCGCAACGGAATTTCATCTCTACGAAAGCATGACGAAACCATCTGGCTCTGAACATCGGAAGATCGAGACGTACAGCTTCGTAAAGGCGGCCGCGTGACTCCATTCTGGCTGATTCCGGTCGGCGCGTATCTGCTGGGGTCGATTCCGTTTGGGCTGCTGGTGGTGAAAGCGAGCGCCGGACGCGACATCCGCGCAGTCGGCAGCGGCAATATCGGCGCCGCGAACGTGGCGCGCAACGCCGGGCTGGCGGCCGGCGCGCTAACGCTGCTGCTCGACGCCGGAAAAGGCTACGCCGCCGTCTGGCTCGCGGGACACTGGAGCGGCGGTAATTTGCGATGGATGATGGCTGCGGCGGTGGCGGCTGTGGTCGGGCACGTGTTTCCAGTGTGGCTCAGATTCAAGGGCGGCAAAGGCGTGGCGACCGGCTTGGGAGTCTTTCTGCCGATTTGCCCATTGGCGGTGGCGGCCGCAGCGGGCTTCTGGATTCTGGTTGTGCTGTTCTGGCGATACTCGTCGCTGGGATCGATCGTTGCGGCAGCGGCTCTGCCGGTTCTGGTGTATCTGTTCTACGCTCCGCCGCACGCGCCGCCGGAGTACGTCCTTCTCGGCACGGTTTTCATCTCGCTGGTCATTCTCGCCAAGCACCGCGGGAACATGGAACGGCTGATTGCGGGCAAGGAAAGCCGCCTCGGCTCGCGGGAGTAAAGAACTGGGGCCGGCCGCGCTGTGCCTAAGTGTTACAAGCGGTGTGGCTTATACGGCAACTCTAGTACGATAGTCCCGTTGTGCCTCCCCTTCGCCTTCGATAGCATTTTCGAGCGGGATTCAAATGCCCATCGAAGCCCTCAAGCGTTTTACGACGCGACGACTGCGCATACTCTGGATCGTGCTGGGAGCACTGCTGCTCGTCAGCGTGACGCCCCTCTGGCTTTACCATCGCCAGGCTCTGCGCCTGAGCGAGGAAAAGCTCCAAGATACCGAGCGCGTCCAGCAAAGCGAAATCACGCGTTCGCTCGCCAACGAAACACTCCAATTCGAACAGGGAGTGCGCCAGCAGCTCCTGAGCCAGCGGCAGGTGCTCGCTCTCACGGGCTGGATACAGAATGTTGACGATCCCTCGCACGGACCGCAGCTTTCGCGGCTGCTGCAAGACTTCGTGGAAAACAACCCGAATATCCTCTACATCTCCGCCGTGGACCGCCAGGCCAAGGGGCAATCGGCCGGCAGCTTCAGCGCGGACCGCGATCCGTTCGTGGAAGCGGGGCTGAAGCGCGCGTTCACGTCGAGCATTCAAGGATTCGATTCGATCAGCGAGCCATTCGCCCTGGGGCAGGATAACCGCCCGGCGCTGGTGATGTCCGTGCCGCTGCTTACCGATGGCCAGTTTGCGGGAATGATCGCGGCGGTCGTGTCGCTCGACCGGCTGCAGGCGCGGCTGCGGGATGCGAGCGTCCGCGACCGCACCGTGTACATCGTGGACGGCCACGGGCAAATCGTCGCATATCCGGACACTCGCGAGTTCGTGCCGGGGAGAGATATCACGTCGATCTCGCCTCTCGCGAAGCAGGTGACGGAACTGCCGCAGGAGCTGCGCGCGACGCAAACGTCGAACTTCCTGATGCCCGGCTCAGACAAGAGGCACGGCGTCGAAATGATCGGCACCTACAGCACGATTCCGGAGCTTCGCTGGGCTGTGATCGCGCAGCGCAGCCTGGATGACGCGCGCATCGACGCGGGCGTGAAGGAGCTGACGTCGGAGGCCTTGCAATTCGTCATGGGCGTCACGCTCGTGGCGCTGCTTCTCGGATATTTCTTCGCCGTCGGAATCACGCGGCCCATCCGCGGCCTGGTGGAATCGACGCGCGCCATCAGCCGCGCCGAATTTCACGAGCGCGCGCAGGTGCGCGGCGCAGCCGAGATCGGCGAGCTGGCCGAGACGTTCAACAACATGGCGAACGACATCGAGGAGTACGTCGATCGCCTGAAGGACGCCGCGACCGAGAACCGCGAGCTGTTCATGGGCTCGATCCGCATGCTCGCGGCCGCGATCGACGAGAAGGATCCGTACACGCGCGGCCACTCCGGGCGCGTGGCGAAATACTCGATGATCCTGGGCGATGGCCTGGGCATGAACGCCGAAGACCTCGACCGGCTGCGCATTTCGGCACTGCTGCACGACGTCGGCAAGATCGGCGTGGACGACCGCGTGCTGAAAAAGCCCGGCAAGCTCACCGATGAGGAATTCGAACTGATGAAGCAGCACACGGTGAAGGGTGCAAACATCATGCGTCCCGTCGCGCAATTGAAGGACATGCTGCCCGGAATCGAACTTCACCACGAACGCATGGACGGCGGCGGGTATCCCTATGGCTTGCACGGCGACCAAATTCCGCTGATGGCGCGCATCATCGCCGTGGCCGACACGCTCGACGCCATCACCACGAATCGCCCGTATCAATCGGCGATGGACCTCGACTATGCGCTCGACCGCATTCGGTCGCTCTCCGTCACGCGTTTCGATCCGGAGGTAGTCGCCGCGCTCGAAACAGCCGTGACGGCCGGGCGCTTGCGTCTCTCCGCCACGCTCGTCGAAGTCTGACGATCCGGCAAGGATCGTCAGTCCCGAGCGAAGCCGAGGGACCGACTCCTTCTCGGCCCAACCGTTGCCTGGCTCTGTTGACACTCTCATTCTGACGGGGTAGCCATACTTATTTAGGGCACCGCTAACCGGGTCGTCATTCTGAGCGGAGCGTCCCGACGTCTTCTTCTTCCCCGGAGATCGGCCTTCTCGATCTCCGGGTCGGGACGCGGAGTCGAAGAATCTCTCTTCGGCGTCGCCTACAAAGAGAATGTCCACAGAGCCCCGTCGCTTCTACCCCAAAGCCGGCAATTCCCCTCTTAGCATGTAGCCGCTCGTGCCCATTTTCATCATCTGCGCTGCGAGATTCAGAATGCGTGCGGCCGCGTCTTTCGGGCTGAGGCCGCGCGCGTGAATATTAGAGACAAGATTGCGATTGGCGTCCGAATGCTCTGCGCGCGGGCGATACGCCATGTACGCGGACAGGCTCTCCGCCGTTGCCAAGCCCGGCCGCTCTCCGATGAGCAGCACCGCGACGCGCGGATTTAGCAGTTCGCCGATTTCGTTGAGGATACCCACGCGGCAATGGTGGATCACGAACGTCTGGCCGACCGCCCATCCGCGTGCCTTGGCGCCCTCGTGGAGCAGGGGCAGTAACGCGGGAACTTGCGCCGCAACCGCCGGGACGGACAGCCCGTCGCCGATCGCGAGTTGAAGATCGCTCTCGCGCGGGCAGCGCTTCTGTATTTCGGCGCTGGACGCAGCATCAAAATGTCGGCCGAGATCAGGGCGCAGCAGGTATTCGTCTTTTCGGCCGGCGTTTGTTCGGACCTCGAACAGCCTCCATCGCTCGACGAAGGCTGCGCCAAAGGCACTCTCTGGATCAAGCTCCGCGCGGACCGCGTCGCGCGCGGCGGCGTGGGCCTCGCGCAAATCCAACTGGGTGCCCGTGCGATACGCGGCTCCCGCGCGGCCAACGAGCAAACGCGCAGGCGTCCGCGCGCGAATCTTGCGCACGATTTCCGGCAGCTCGGAAGCCGCCAGCGAGGAATCGTGCTCATCTGCCATTCAGGCGATCTCCTCGAGCGACGATTCCAATCTC
>Ga0187876_1000259_pt1 | contig 55561 bp, 53 predicted proteins | sample June2016WEW_17_4_FD_133000 | JGI IMG/M metagenome (GOLD analysis project Ga0187876, IMG submission 133000) | Peatland microbial communities from SPRUCE experiment site at the Marcell Experimental Forest, Minnesota, USA - June2016WEW_17_40 | ecosystem: Environmental > Terrestrial > Soil >... | reverse complement strand
CTCGTCCTCGTCCTCGTCCTCGTCCTCGTCCTCGAAACGTAGTTCAGTACGACCGAGGACGAGGACGACGACGAGGACGAGTACGATTCTAAAGCGTGCCCGGATTATAGGCCCGCTGAAATCCCCTGTCAACGAGGCCGGAGGACAGCCCGATCAATCCCAAACCGGACCCTGCGGTTTGCCGTCGTCGCCGGCTTCCTTGGCTTTCTCCTGCGCTTTTTTGAAAAGCTCCTCGATACGCTCCTTGCGTTGCGACTCGCGCTCCTTCGCCGCCGCGAGCTTCGCCTCCTGCTCCGACTTGGACTTCTCGATGCTGTGCAGGATCGAGCCGAGCTTCTCCTCGGGTTTCTGCTGCGGCTGGCCGGGAACGATGTGGTCCACCACCCGGCGCAGGCGCTCGTCAATCATCAGGATCCCGCCGCAGACGGGGCATTTCACTCGGAACACTCAAGGACTCCTTTTCAGATTGCCGAATGCCGATTGCCGAATTATGACCGCGAAGTGGAAAGGAACGGAGAATGGCCGCCGAGGCGCGCGTCAGCGCGCTTTTCACGGGCGAAGCCCGATCCGCTTTCCCATTCGCCAATCGGCAGTCGGCAATCGGAATTTGACAACACTGTACTCGCACGCTTTACTGGAGTCAATCTCGCGGAGGAGGTGCTTATGACCGCGGACATCGGCGCGTTGCCGAGGCGGTTTCTGCGGCGGCTGGAGCAGGAGCGGAACTATTCGCCGCACACGCTCCGCGCGTACCGGAAGGACCTGGAGGAGTTCACCGAGTTCCTGGGCCCCGGCGACGGCGGGCTGACGGCGGTCACGCGCGTGCAACTCCGGAGTTTCCTGGCGCACCTGCACAGCCGGCGGCTGGGCAAGCGGACGATCATGCGCAAGCTGGCCGCGCTGCGCTCGTTCTACGGCTTCCTCTGCCGCGAAGGCGAGGCGCAGACGAACCCGATGCTCGGCCTGCGCACGCTGAAGCAGGAGAAGCGGCTCCCGAGGGTGCTGAGCGTCGAGGAGGTCTCGCGCCTCCTGCAGACCGCCTCCGGCGACGACGCCGCGGACCTGCGCGACCGCGCGATTCTGGAGACGCTCTACAGCAGCGGCATCCGCGTCGGCGAGCTGGTGGCGCTCAAGGTGAGCGACGTGGATTTCTCCGCCGAGGTCGTGACCGTGATGGGCAAGCGCCGCAAGGAGCGCGTCTGCCCGCTCGGCAGCTACGCGCTCAAGGCGCTCGAAGCCTGGCTGGCGCGGCGCGGCATTTCGCCGGTCCGCGCGCCGCAGTGCGGCGAGCCGCTGTTCCTCAACCTGCGCGGGACGCGCCTGACCGACCGGAGCGTCGCGCGCATGCTCGCGCAGCGCTTGGCTGAGGCGAACCTCGGCGCGCGCGCCTCGCCGCACACGCTGCGCCATTCCTTCGCCACGCACCTGCTCGACCGCGGCGCCGACCTGCGCTCAGTCCAGGAACTCCTCGGACACGCCAGCCTCAGCTCGACGCAGATTTATACTCATCTCTCCGCCGAGCGCCTCAAGCAGGTCTACGACAAGGCGCATCCGCGGGCGAGGAAGTGAATTCGCAATCGCAGCCGACGGCGACGCGAACCTTGACATCGAAGCCGCACGCTCATACGATTGAATATTGAATTGAAACGGCCGCTCCGCTCCATTCCGGGAGAGCGCTCGACATGCCGCGCCCGCTGACGGTTTACCAGCTCGACACGGTCGGGTACGAGGAGGCGCTCTCGCTCCAGAAGCGCGTGATGACCGAGTACGCGGAGAGTTTCGAGGACGCCGGCACGCTCATTCTGCTCGAGCATCCGCCGGTCCTCACCATCGGCCGAAGCGGCACGGAGAAGAACATCCTCGCGTCCTCGCAGGAGCTTGAACGCAGCGGCGTGCGCGTCATCGAGACCAACCGCGGCGGCGACGTGACTTACCACGGACCCGGACAGATCGTCGGCTATCCGATCCTGCCGCTGGCGTTCCACGGCAAGGACGTCCACCGCTACCTGCGAAGGCTGGAGGCGTTCCTGATCGCCACGCTCTGGGAGTACGGCATCAAGGCGGAGCGCAAAGAGGGCTTCACCGGCGTCTGGACGCCGACCGGGAAAATCGCCTCGATCGGCGTGGCGATCACGCACTGGGTCAGTTGGCACGGCTTCGCGCTGAACGTGGCGCCGAACCTGGAGCATTTCAAGCTGATTCACCCGTGCGGGCTGGTCGGGGTCGAGATCACCTCGATGGAAAAAATCCTCGGCCGCGCGCCCAGCCGGCGCGAGGTCGAAAGCCGGCTCATCGCGCACTTCTGCACGGAGTTCAAATTCGAGGAAGGCCGGACGCTCAGTCGCCTTCCGGCCGTTCCGTAAGCCGCAGCGGATGCCGTCGGATGAGAGGAAGACGTGGAGAAGACGAAATTTCCGCCCTGGATCAAGAAGCGCATTCCCGCCGGCGGCGCGGGCGAACGCGTTCGCGAACTGCTGAGCCGGCTCCAGCTCGCCACGGTCTGCCAGAGCGCGCACTGTCCGAACCAGTGCGAGTGCTTCGCGCGCGGGACCGCCACGTTCATGATCCTCGGCACCGCCTGCACGCGCAACTGCGGCTTCTGCGCGGTGGCGCACGGCGCGTGCCCGCCGCCCGATTCGTCCGAACCGGCGCGCGTGGCCGAGGCCGCCGCGGCGCTGGCGCTCACCTACGTGGTCGTCACCTCCGTCACGCGCGACGATCTCCCGGACGGCGGCGCGGAGCAGTTCCGGCGGACCATCCTGGCCCTGGCCGAAAAACCGTCTTGCCGCGTCGAAGTGCTGACGCCGGATTTCCAGGGAGACCGCGCCGCCATCGAGCGCGTCGCCTCTGCGCATCCGCACGTGTACAATCACAACGTCGAGACCGCCCCGCGGCTGTACGCCGAGGTCCGGCCGCAAGCCGACTACCGGCGCTCGCTGGCGTTGCTGCGGCAGGTCAAGGACCGCCACCCGGAACTGCGCACCAAGAGCGGGCTGATGGTCGGCCTCGGCGAGACGCCGGGCGAAGTCCTCGCCGTCCTCGCCGACCTGCGAGAGGCCCGCTGCGAGATGGTCACCATCGGCCAATACCTCCAGCCGTCGCCGCGGAACCTGCCCGTCCGCGAGTTCGTCACGCCCGAGCAGTTCGTCCTTTACGAGGTCCAGGCGCGCGCGATGGGTTTCGCGGCGGTCGCTTCCGGGCCGTTCGTCCGAAGCTCCTGGCATGCCGACGCGATGTGCGCCTCAAATATTTCCGCCGGAGATGCTTGACAAGCGGGCGCGAACTGTTTTTCATAATCACGGAAACATGGCGCAGCCCGCTTTTCGTTGGGGGACGGGTGACATGAACATCGAGGTCGAATTGCCGGACCTGGGCAACTTTGCCGGCGACCACGCCACCGTCGTGGAGTGGCATTTCGAAGAGGGCGAGTCCGTCGAGCAGGGCGAAATCCTGATGGAGGTCGCCTGCGAGGCCGGCGTGATCGAAGTGCCCGCCCCGCGCGCCGGCGTGCTGATCGAACGGGTCGTGGAAGAGGACGAGATCGTCCGGGTCGGCGAACCGGTCGCGCTCATGGAGTGCAGCGACGAGGACGAAGCCGTCGAGGAAGACGAAGAAGAAGAGTGAGCCGCCGTCCCTGACGTTCGGCAACGTGCTCGGACAGGAGCGGGCCAAGCTGCTCCTGGCCGCGGCGTTCGCGCCGGAGCGGCTGGGGCATGCCTACCTGTTCACCGGCCCCGACGGGGTCGGCAAAACGCTCCTCGCGCAGGAGGCCGCGCAGGCGCTGCTCTGCCGCGGCGACGGCGCGCGCCCTTGCGGGGCCTGCCAGGACTGCCGGCTCTTCGCCCATGACTCGCACCCCGACTTCCTGCTCCTCGAACCCGAAGGCGACAGCCGCGTCATCAAGATCGATAAGATCCGCGACCTCATCCACACGCTCAGCCTGATGCCCGTCCAGGGCGACCGCCGCGTGGCGATCATCCGCGAGGCCGACGCGCTTCAGGAGCCGGCGGCCAACGCGCTGCTCAAGACCCTCGAGGAGCCGCCGGCCTCCGCGCTGCTGATCCTCACCTCGTCGCGGCCGCGCGCCCTGCTGCCGACGCTGCGCTCGCGCTGCCAGGAAATCCGCTTCGAGCCGCTCTCCGCCGAGCACCTGCGCGCCATCCTCGACGACCGGCCCGGGCTCGACGAGGAGGACGTCGCCGCCGCCGTGCGCCTGGCCGGCGGCTCCGCGGACCGCGCGCTCCAGCTCATCGAATCCGGTTGCCTGGAAATCCGCAGGAAGACGCTCGCCCGCATCCTGGCGCTGCCGGCGGAGGACGTGTTCGATCTTGCCGACGACGTGCTCGACTGGGCCAGGGCGGCCGCGAAGCAACTCGAGCCGCAGCGCGAGCGCCTCCGCGCATTTCTCTACATGCTCGAAAGCACCTATCGCGACATCATGGTCCGCGCGGTGTGCGACGGCAAAGAGGGCCCGCAGCAACCCGCCCTGAGCGAAGTCGAAGGGCCCGACGCCGCGCAGCGGCTGCCGCCCCGGCGGCTGCTGGGCATCCACGAAGCGGTTTGCGACGCGCGCCGCCAGATTGACGCGAACGCCACGATTGATTTCGTCCTGCAGGACCTCTTCGAGCGAATCGCCCGCCTGCAGCAAGCCACCTGAGTTTTTGATCTCGGCTTAAGGAGAAATAGGGCTTCTTGCCTCGTAGCGCGAGCCTGTCTTCTCCTGCCTTCGGTCTCCCGTTTTCACTTCGCCCCGCCCACGAAGGTCACGTCGGACACGTGCGGGCGGATCTCCAAGTGCACTTCCTCCGCGTTATTGCATCGCCGGCCGTTCACGCGCACGTTCTCGATCGTGACGCCCTTCACGTCGTGCTCGGCGTCCAGCCCCTGGAAACGCGACGGGAGGAAAAGTTTGCTCGTGACGGTGATGTCCTTGAAGACCACATTCCGCACCACGCCGTGATTCGGGTCGGCCGACCAGGAGTTCGGCTCGATGACGATATACATGAGATACGGCCGGTAGTCGTCCTTCGGATCGGTCACGTACTTCTCGTCGCGGGTCTTCTGAATGACCGGCCGCAAGTTGACGTCGTCGGCCTCCACGCGGATGTTCTCGAAGCGGATGTCGTGCACGTTGGCCCGGTGGCCGTGCTGGATATCCATGGCGATGTAGTCGGTCCGGATGATGTCGCAGTCGCGGAAAACCACGTCGGTGATCTCCGGCGTACTGGTCTCCGCGCCGATTTCCAGCGCGCGGCCCCAGTCGTTCCAGATCACGCACCGCTCGACCAGGATCCCGCGCACCGGCCGGTCAACGAATGAAACGGCCGATTTGCCTCCGCCGCCGCCCATCAAGCCCTTCAGCACGATGCAGTCGTCGAAGGCCCGCACAAAGCAATCGTGGACGTGAATATCCTGGCTGTTGCAGAGATCAATCCCGTCCGAATTATACCGCCACAAGCCGACGCACTTGACGTTGCTGATCTCCGCATTGTGGCAGCCGAGGAGCGTGCAGCACCAGACGTCGGGGTCGCGCAGCACCGGGCCGTCAATCCTGATGTCCGAGCAGTCCCTCAACCGGATCGCGCCGCCGCCCTTGCCGCGCTCGGACTCGCTGACATCCACGATGCCCCGGCCCAGGATCCGAATGTTGCTGGCCTTCTGCGCCGAAATGCTGCCATACACAACCGCGCCGGCCGCCACGTAAATGGTCTGGTTGCTCTCCAGGACGATCTTCCCCGGATGATGCACGCCCGGGCCGAAATACTTAACGTTCGGATCGTCAGCCCGCGGCGCCGCCTGTTCGGGCGGATTGATGAACAGGTGCAGCGCGTTGTGCCACCCGTCCACTTCCACCGTGAGCTGCCCTGGGCCTGAAACGTCGAAGCTGATCTTCCGGCCTTTGACCGACGGCGTTATTTTTCTGGACAACGGCCGGACCACCACGGACTTTATTTCCCGTTGCGCCGTGACCTGCACGGAGACGGGGCCTGCCGCCTCGCAATAAGCGAAGCCCGCCAGCTCGGTCTGGTCCATCGGCCGTTGATACCCCGGCCAGACCTGGTCCAACGGCACCGCCGAAACCCGGCAGCAATACACCGGTACCGCGACGCCGCCGACGACAACCGAGTAGTCCTCCGACAAAGCCTCGCCCGCCGGCGCCGGCTGCACTGAGACCTTCGCTTCCTTCGACTTGCTCATAATCCCAACCTCATTTCCAGTGTCGCCTGAACTCTGGGAACCATACAGGCCATTGTGGTGCGAATACATGAGATTAGCTGCACCTACAATCGCAGCCGCAGCACAACATTTGATCAGATACTTCCGCACAGTCGGTCTTGCTGGCAGACTTTTCCAACTCATGACAAGCTGACCTCTATATTCTTCAATGGAGTTCAGAGGATAGCGCGGACAAGTGAGCCTAACCCTTTAAATACCCAGAATCCCAATTAGAAGTTATCCCTGCCGGCGTTTATCACTAAAATAGTCGCATCACCATTCCGTACGTCGATCACGCCGATCTTCTCTAAAACGGTCACCTTCATCGGCAGCAATTTCTGCAAAAACGTGACCAAGCACAAGTTCCATTCAGTTCGATATTCTCTGTAACAGTATAACTGCATCCCATTAACCCCCGAATATGGGTAAGCAGCAACGAAAATGTATTTGTTACCGTTGCTGGTTACTGGAATAAACTCGGTATATAGCACATGCCTTTCAAAAGCTGCTACCAACTCCTTGGCATTGCCAAAATGCGATTTATCTTCAAATGTCCATTTGCGAACCGTTTTATCAACGGCATCGGGATTCTCTACGTGGACAGTCTCCCCTTTCTCGAGACGCTCATACGGCTTCTCATCCGCAGCGCCGCGGGAACTGCCTCCAAAAGCGAACGCCACGAGAAAGGCAATGACTGGCATCATAATTAACTTCCTACACATAGGCCACCTCAATTCTTGTCGGAGTTCCTGGGACATCATACTTAATGGCTATTTCCCAATTAATGTAAAAACAGCATGGAATTTCTCGCCTATCCGTGCCGCAAAGGCAGAAGTCTCGGAACGTTCCGCCGCAGCTCCTCGGTCGCCTGCATCCAACGTTCGACATGGAACTGCCAGGACCGCATAGGCCTGAATTCGCACCGCTGAAAATCTTCGCCGTTCAAAGTCGGCTTCGTGCGCAGTCCGAACTTACCCTCGGTCAACGCGTCCAAACAGTACCATGCGGTGCTGATGAGCCAGGGACGCACAGTGTCCTTTGTCGCGCGGATGAGAGCATGAGAATCCACGTTCCCCTCGCCTCTATCCAGAACCTTATGTCCCTGCTCACCGAAGCCGATGAGTGCCGTTTTCAGCCAACTCTCGCCCTTCCACCGGACGTACCACTCTTTCCATGCGTCCGCCACCTTTCGGCAATGGGAAATGCGCCCGATCATAAGCGGAAAGTCCGCTTTCAATGCTTCGCCTTCGACGAGGAGATACCAGCCCGTATGGTCGCCGAGCGCGCTTCTCAATGTGTAGAAGGCGTCGTCGTACTCGGAAGAGATTCGGTCCTGAAGGTCGGCGATGTAGTCAAGACCGTTGATCAGCGGTTCTACGGCGTACATCCCGGGCGCGGCACGCGAGAGGCCGTTGAGGACTTGCTGAAGCGTTCCTGACGCGCCCAGTTCGCTCAGCCGGTTCGGCGATGAAAGAACATCGGGTTCGAGGAGTTCTGCCGCGTATTCGGGCCCGAAAGAATCGTCCGCTATCGAAGATACGATGGCACAACTCTCGCTCCTGCGCTTGTAGGACTTGCGGTCCGCCGGCCGCGTCTTGCGAAAGATGCGCATAAGCTCGGCCGCAACCTTCGGGGCTTGGAGTAATATCGTCCGATAGCCGCGCGACTGGGAAATATCGTACCGGTTTTCGACCGAAACTTTCTCTCCAAGCGCGCTTTCATACTCTTCCCAGGTTACTCGGTGATGCGGGCCTTGGGTACAGACCCTTCTTGGTCCGCCGTCCTTGGAGATAGATACTGACCGTCTTTCGTCCGCATCAAAAGGAAATGGTTGCGGCTCTCCGATGTAATCGCCCGCTTGCCCGATGGCGTCCAGAAGCTGAACGAGCGTCGCTTGTTCATCCACAGCCATCGCTTTGCCCTTCGCTAACGCTGCGGCACGAAGAAAACGTGCACGGACGAGTTCCGGCAGGAGTTCCGGGGATACCAGACCGCAACGACAGGAAGTGAGCCGTTCTATACTCCCTCGTCCTTCCCTTTGCCTCGCCTGCCGCACAATATACGCCTCGGCTCGGCGCTGCGTCAAGGCGTTTCCGGACATCAGCGCCGGAGGATGCGGCTTCCCCGCGGAAAATTTCCTAACCGCCGATGAACGCAGATGAACGCCGATAAGAAACTCAAACGCAATTCGTATCTGCGTTCATCGGCGTCCATCGGCGGTTCAACCACTTATTGGATATTGGAAATTCGGATTTGGAAATTGACGCTGCGCTACAGCAGCGACACCGGGTCCACGTCCACGGTCAGTTCAACGCCTTCGGCGCGGCGGCGGTCTACGCCGCGGAGGGCATCGCGGAGCGCTTCGGGATCGGGGGCCTTGATGAGCGCGTGCCAGCGGAACAGGTTGTTGATGCGCCGGATGGGCGCTTCCGCCGGACCGACTACGCTGACCGTTTTGGCCGTCACTCGCGCCCGAAGCGCGGCGACGGCTTCCGTGCAACGCTTCTGCGTCTGGCCGGCGTCGCGGCCCCTGTAGATCAGCCGCGCGAGGCGCGTGTACGGCGGATAGCCGTACCGCTTGCGTTCCTCCAGCTCTCGCCGGGCGAACGCCTCGTAGTCGTGTTTCGCCGCGTCGCGGATGCAGGACTGGTCCGGCTCGAAAGTCTGCACGATGACGCGCCCGCCTTTCGGCCCGCGGCCCGTCCGGCCGGCGACCTGCGCCAGGAATTGAAAGGTCCGCTCGCTGGCGCGGAAGTCCGGCATGTGGATGCTCGTGTCCGCGTTGATCACGCCGACCAGCGTCACGTTGGGGAAGTCCAGCCCTTTCACGACCATCTGCGTGCCGAGGAGGATGCGGGATTTCCCGGCGCGGAACGCCTCCAGCACGTTCCCGTGGCTTCCCCGGGTCTTCATGGAATCGGTGTCCATCCGCGCGACGCTGCCGGCGCCGAAGAGCCGCTGGACTTCCTGCTCGACGCGCTCCGTGCCGGAGCCGTGGAGCAGCTTGATTCCATGTAGCCCGCAGCTTGGGCATGCCGCCGGCGGCTGCGTCTTGTAGGCGCAGTAGTGGCAGCGGGCGGTGTCGCTCTCGCGGTGGTAGATCAGGCTCACGTCGCAGTTCGCGCAGCGCAGCACGAACCCGCAGCGCGGGCAACTGATGTACGTGTTGAAGCCGCGGCGGTTGAGGAAGAGGATCACCTGCTCGCCCTTCCCGAGCGCGGTTTCCATCGCCAGGCGGAGCCGCCGCGAGAGCAGCGGCGGCAGCCCCTTCTTGCTCAGCTCGGTCGCCAGGTCGTGAATCTCGACCGGCGGCAGCGGCCGTCCCTCGACGCGGCGCGGGAGCGTGAGCAATTCGTACTTCCCCGAGCGCGCGTTGTAGAGGCTTTCGAGCGACGGCGTGGCGGAGCCGAGGATGACGAGGGCGTTCTCTTGGCGCGCGCGCCAGATGCCGACGTCGCGTGCGTTGTAGCGCGGGGCGTTCGGCTGCTTGAAGGAAGGATCGTGCTCCTCGTCCACGACGAGCAGGCCGAGTTTCGGCACTGGCGCGAAGACGGCGGAGCGCGTGCCGACGACGACGTCGGCCCGGCCTTCGTGGATCGCCGTCCACTGCTCGCGCCGCTCGGAATCGGTGATGTCGCTGTGCAGCACGCGGACGCGGTCGAACCGCGCGCGGAACCGCGCCACCGTCTGCGGCGTGAGGGCGATCTCCGGCACGAGGACGATGCCCTGCCGGCCCGAGGCGACGCAGAGGCTCAGCGCCCGCAGATAGACTTCCGTCTTGCCGCTGCCGGTAACGCCGTGGAGCAGCGCCACGTGGAACCGCCCGCGCCCGAACGCCGCCTGGATGCGGTCGAGCGCCGCCTGCTGCTCGGGTGTCGGCACCGGCGGCTCGGTGCGCTCGACGGGAGAATCGAGGAGCGGATCGCTCGCGGCCCTTTTCACCAGGGTCAGGAAGCCGGCCTCGCCGAGCTTCGCGATGACGCTCGCGGCGGCCGCGGCGAGGCGGGCCAGTTCGCCGGCGGCGATTTCGCCCTGAATCCCTGCCAGCGCGCGGAGCATGCGCGCCTGCCGCGGCGAGCGCTTCTCGATCTGCGCGGCGTGCGCGAGCAGTTCGTCCGCAGGGCGCGCGGCGGAAACCCACTGGACCGTCCGCGCGACGGCGCCTGTCTTGATGACCGAGGGCAGGACGGCATCGAGCGTCTTGCCCCAGGAACAGCAGTAATATCGGGCCATCCACTCCGTCAGGTCGCGCATGTGCTCATCGAGGAACGCGCGCTGGTCCAGCACCCCGAGAATGTCCCTGACGCGCGCGAAATGGATGCCGGGATCGGCCGAGAACTTGATGCACGTCCCGGTCATCTCGCGCCGGCCGAACGGCACGCGCACCCGCGCGCCGACCGCGACCGCCCCACGCAGCGCCTCCGGCACCCGGTAATGGAACAGTTTGTCCATGGGCACATTCAACGCCACCGCCGCATAGAGAGGAGGTGCGTCCGCCATCGAGCGCCGCTTTCCGCCGCGATTCGGTCAGAGATTGAACTGGTCTAACGTCGGCAGAGCATTGTAGCAAAGGCGACTGACACTGTATAAACTACATTGCCGATTTCCGAATGTTGAATAATAACGGAAAAGTGGAAAGGAACGGGACAATGGCCGCTGATGGCGCGCGGCAGCGCGTTTCAAACGGACAAAGCCCTTCGGCCGTGAGCTCAGGGCCGAACAGCCCGCTCCTTACTCCCAATCGGCAATCGGCAATCGGCAATCGGCAATCGAAGAGTCTGGTCGTTCTGGACGTAGACGGCGTGATCTTTCCGGACCAGTTCATGATCGCGCTGGCTCGGCGGCGCGGCACGTGGAGTTTCGCGCGGACCGTGACCGACTGCCTGCTCTTCAACCTCGGGCGGATCGGGCTGGAGGAGTTGCTGCGCCGGTCGTTCGGGCGGCTGAAGGGCATGCTGTGGCAAACGGCCTGCGAGGTCTTCCGCGGCATGGCCATCGCGCCGCACGCGGCCGAGACGATCGCGGAGCTGAAGGCCGCGGGCCGCCAGGTGATCCTGCTCACCTCCGGCGTGCCGGACCCGTTCGTGAAGGAGCTGGCGGCAGCGCTCGGCGCGGACGGCGGCGCGGGGACGCTGGTCGAGGTGAAAGGCGGCCGGCTGACCGGCAACGTCTCCGGCGCGCTGGCGCGGACGAACAGCAAGCGCGAGTTCGTCGCGCGGCTCATCGAGCGCGAGGGGATTCCGTGGAGCCACGTGGTCGCCGTCGGCGACGATCCGAACAACCTGTCCCTCATGCGGCGCGCCGGCATCAGCATCGGCTTCCACGCCGTGTACAACGTGCGGCGCGAGGTCAGTCACCTGGTCGAGTCTAACGACCTGGCGGACATCCTGCCGTGCGCGCTCGGCGCGGCGGGCCCGCACCTGCTGCCGCACCACCCGAGCGCGATGCGCTCGTGGCATCATGAAATCCTCCGCAAAAGTCTCCACATGAGCGCGCTGGCGGTGCCGTTCCTGGCGGGATACTCCGTGATGGGGGTCTCGCTGCTGCTGCTGGCGCTCGCGGCGGGGTACCTGGTGCTGGAGTTCTGGCGGGTGCACGGCGTGCATCTGCCGCTGGCGCACCGGCTGACGCAGGTGGTGCTGCGGAGATCCGAGTCGCGCCGGCTGGCGACGGCGCCGCTGACGCTGGGGTTCGGGATGCTGGTTTCGCTCTGGTGCCTGCCGCTGGCGGTGGCGCAAGCGTGCATCCTGATTGCGGCGGTGGCGGATTCGGCCGCGTCCATCATCGGCGCGCGATGGGGGCGGACATTCTGGTCGCACAACCGATTGAAGTCGCTGGAGGGCTCGACCGCGTTCCTCGTCAGCGCGATCGTGTGCGGTTCGGTCTACCTGCCGCTGCGGAGCGCCGTGCCGCTGGCGATCGTCGCCGCGCTGATCGAGTCGCTGCCGCTGCAGGATTGGGACAACTTCGTGATGCCCGTCGGCGCGGGGTTGATCGGCGTGACGTTAATGGGGATTGGCTGACGAAGCTGCTCAATCGCCGTTAATCATTCGGGAATCCGCCTTCGCCCTTCGACTGCGCTCAGGCCTACGGCGGACAAGTCGGCAGGCCTGTTCATTCTTCCAAGTCTTTAGCCAGGCTCTTGAGCGCGGCGCGGTGAATCTGGCAGACGCGCGAATCGGTCACGTGCAGGATCGCCCCGATCTCGCGCAGCGCCAGCCGCTCGAAGTAATAGAGGGTGATGACCAGCCGCTGGGTCTTCGTCAGGCGGAGGATGGCCTCGGCGAGACGCGACTTTTCCTCTTCGAGCGATGCGTGGTCCAGCGGCTGCAGGGCCGGGTCGCGCTGCTCGTGCTGCGCCAGGGCGCACTCACCGTCGGGCGCGGCGGAGAGCGGCATCTCGTCGAGCGAGTAGAACACGTGCGCGCCGGCGCCTTTCAGGTCGGCGAGGTCCTGCGCGGCGAGTCCCGTCCGGTTGCAGACTTCCGCGGAGGTGGGCGAGCGGTGGACTTCCTGTTCGAGTTGCGCGCTGGCCCGCGCGACGCGCCCGAGTTCCGAGCGCACCGACCGCGGCAGCCAGTCGTCGGAGCGCAGCGCGTCGAGCATGGCCCCGCGAATGCGAGTCACGGCGTAAGTGTGAAAGCGCACGTTCCGCGCCGGGTCGAAACGGTCGGCGGCGTCAATCAGCCCGACTGCGCCCGCCTCGAGCAGGTCGCCGCGGTCCACGTGCGGCGGCAGGTGCGCGGCCACGCGGCCGAGCACGTACTTCACCAGCGGCAGATGACCGAGGATCAGTTTCTCCCGCGCTTTAGCCGAGGAGCGCGCGACTTTGCGCATGCGTCCTGAGTTCGCGTGTCCGTTTTCTGAGGGTTGCCGGCAGGTTCGCGCGCGGCGAACCATGGGCTCGGCGATCTGAGCCGACGCGTGGCTGGCCATCTGGATTTCCCTTCCCTGCGTAACGGTCGGACGCCGCTTGCAGCGCTCCATCCGTGGGGCGCCGCCGCCGGCTGCACTTCGATTACCAGCGGAAAAGAGCAAAATCTGTGCCGAGGAGCTACACTCGGCTTTAACTGGAAGGATATTCGAGCGTCGCAGCGATGCCGCTGAGGCGCCGGATTACGCGATTTTCCGGAAGCCGAATGCGAACATCGGGATGTCGCAACTCCTTGCTTAATAGCCGGCTACGACATGCGAAGTGAAATCATCGGCGGCAACCCTCCGCCGCGCGCCCGGCGCGCCGATTTGCGTTCAGCGCAAATCCGAAACGAACCATTGTGCGACGACGGCCCGGACAAGCCCTGTCCGATAATGCACGTTTTGCGGTATTTTTGAACATGTCCGCCGCCTGGCTCTGGAGGCGCGGCAGGTTCATGTGGAACGCACGATTATGGAGCCGACGCCATAATAAAAGCGCGCAAAGCGCAAAATGCGTCGGGCTTGTCGAAGGCCGTTCGCACTTTTCATTTTGCATTTTCCGCTACTGACCGATAGAATCCGCGAGTCGTTCCGGCGGTTCCTTCCGCGCCGGCTGTCGAGGGAGCGCGTGTTACACATCCTTTACTTCCATCTGCCGATCGGCGGGCTAAGCTGCCTCAGCCGGGCGTTTGTGCTCGGGATCATCTTGAGCAGCCAGGCGCTGCTGGCGCGGCGCAAGCGCGTCGGTTTCGAGCAGCACCTGATCCTCTTCAGCACGTTCAGCTTCCTCATGGCCGCTGAAATCTTCGGCATCTCTCTGTCGCTCCTGGATTCCGGTCCGGAGATCGGCCTGCCGGCGGCGATGTGGGTCTGGTATCCGGTGCTGTCATCGGTCGGGCTGCTCGGCCTGGCGTTCTGCTTCGACTTCATGCGCCTGACCGGCGGCGAGCCGGACCGCGGCGCTCCGCGCCGGTCGCTCCGGTCGCACAGCCTGCGGTTCCTCGTCGCGGCCGGGATTCTCTTTGCGCTGGGCGCGCTGCTGATGCAGGCGTCATTCGGCCACGACGAATTCCCGACCTCGCGCCACCAGATGGGCTCCGTCTCGTACCTGCTCCACGGGATCCAGGCCGCGGCGATGGCGCTGCTGGTCTGGAAGGCGCTGATCACGCGGCGCGTCTGGCTCTCGCGCACGGAGACGCGCATCTTCGTCCTCGCCGCCCTCCTCGGAGTGATCGGCGCGCTCGTCCAGATCCTCGACGGCCCGCAGGAATTCCTGACCACGTTCGCCTTCACGCTCTTCGTCGGGGTGCTCCTGCGCGACAACTATCGCCGCAGCGAGCTGGACGCGGTCCGCGCCTCGACCGAGCGCACCGCGCACATGCTGCTCTTCCATCGCATCACCACGCAGCTCAAATCCACCTCGGACCTGCCGCGGCTTTACGAGATCACGCTGAACAGCCTGCTCGACCGCCTGCACGCCGAGTCCGGCGCGATCTACGTCGGCGCGGATGCCGAGTCGGAACTGCTGCCGGCGCGCGTGCAGGGGCCTTATCCGCCGCCGCTGCCGCTCGGCGATCTCGCCTCGAGCGACGCGGTCGAAATCCGCACGCTGATCTCCAGCGCGCACGTTCCGCCGGGCGCCGGCATCATCGGCCGGGTCGCAGCGACCGGCGTGCCGCTCTACATCGCTTCGGCCGAGGACGCCGCCGCGCATTACACCTGGCCGACCGGCGCGGTCCATGTGCGCACGGCCATCACTCTGCCGCTGCGCGGACCGGCCGGCGCCTTCGGCGCAATCCAGGTCGTCAACCGCCGCGACGGGGCCGCGTTCAGCGAATCGGACCTGCACTTCGCCAGCCTCATCGCCGAGCAGGCCGGCCTGGCCATCTACGACGCGCGCCTCCACGCGGAGATGGTCCAGCGCCAGCGCGCCGAGGAGCAGCTCCGCGTCGCGCGCGAGATCCAACTGCGCATGATCCCCTCCGAGCCGCCGCACATCGAGGGACTCTCGCTCGGCGCGGAGTACATGCCCGCCGAAGAAGTCGGCGGCGACTACTTCGATTTCTACCGCATTGACCACGACCACCTCGGCGTCGTCATCTTCGACGTCGCCGGCCGCGGCGTGCCGGCCGCGCTGCTCATGGCGATCACCAGCACGTTCTTCAAGATGGCCGCGCCGCGCTCGAACTCGCCGGCGTGGGTCCTCAACGAAGTCAACGCCGCGCTCACCGCCGAGCTGCGCCACGGACTTTACGTCACCGCGCTCTACGGCGTCCTCCGGCTCAGCACGCTCCAATTCACCTTCGTCTGCGCCGGCCACACCGACGCCATCGTGATGCAGGAAGGCAAGCTCGAGTGCGACCGCCACCGGCCGCGAGGCGCGGCGCTCGGCCTCCTGCGGCCGAACCGCTTTCGCGCCGTGATGGAGCAGGAGACGATCCAGCTCCGCGAGGGCGACACGCTCCTGCTCTACACCGACGGGGTCGTCGAGGCGATGAACGACGAAGGCGAGCAGTTCGGCGAGGACCGCCTTTGCGAGGTCGCGCGCGCGCACACCGCCGACGGCGCGCGCAAGCTCGCGGCCGGGATTAAAGACGCCGTCCGCCAGTACTCCGGCCCGCACCGTCAGGACGACGACATCACCGTCCTCACGCTCCAGATCGCGCCGGAGCCGGAGACGCCGGCGCGCGAACCGCAGCCGGAACCGCCCGCGCCGGAGGCGGAATCACCCAGTGCGGAGGCGCCATGACACCATCGGGCCGCACCCAATCGTCCTCGTCCTCGTCGTCGTCCTCGTCCTCGAACTGACGTTTAGAACGACCGAGGACGAGGACGACGACGAGGACGGTTACGAGGACGGCGATTACGATCCTCACCAAATCATATTTGAGGTTTTGAGACCGCTTCCATGAATGACTCGCCTCCACCCGCCGCCGGCCGCATCCGCCGCCTCGGGCCCGAACTGGTCAACCAGATCGCCGCCGGCGAGGTCGTCGAGCGCCCGGCTTCCGTCATCAAGGAACTCGTCGAGAACTCGATTGACGCGGGCGCATCGCGCATCGAGGTCGCGCTCGAGGACGGCGGCAAGAAACTGGTGCGCGTCTCCGACGACGGCATCGGCATGTCGGCGACGGACCTCTCGCTGCTCTTCGAGAGCCATGCCACGAGCAAGATCGGCGGCGTGGACGACCTGGCCCGCATCCGCACGCTCGGGTTCCGCGGCGAGGCGCTCGCGAGCATCGCCGCGGTCAGCCGGTGCCGCGCCGTCTCGCGCGAGCGCGGCTCGGCCGAAGCCTCCGTCGTCCAGTGCGAAGCCGGACGCGCCGGCGAAGTCCGCTCCTGCGGCGCGCCCGAAGGCACGCTCGTCGAGGTGCGCGACCTGTTCTTCAACACGCCCGCGCGATTCAAGTTCCTGCGCTCGACCGCGACGGAGCTGCGGCACATCGTCGAGATGATGACGCGCCTGGCGCTCCCGCATCCGGCGCTGGCGCTCGCGCTCGTCCACAACGGCAAGCCGGTCCTCAAATTGCCGGGCTGCGCGCCGCCGGGCGCGGCCGGCCAAGCCCAGGCGCCGCAGATCCTCGCGGAGCGGCTCGAGTCGCTCTACGGCGCGGAATTCGTCCGCCGGCTGCTGCCGGTGCGGTCGGAGACGTCGGCGATGCTCCTGAGCGGCTTCGTCTCGCCGCCCGGCGAGGGCGAGGCTTCCGCGCTCCAGCATTTCTTCCTGAACGGCCGGGCGATCCGCGACCGGGCGCTGCAGCGCGCCGTCGCTGAAGCGTATCGCGCGCGGCTGGCGCATGGCCGCTTCCCGGCGGTTTTCCTCAGCCTGGAGATTGACCCGGGCCGCGTGGACGTCAACGTCCATCCCACGAAAATCGAGGTGCGGTTCCGCGATTCCGGCGCGGTCTTCGCGCAAGTGCTCACGGCGCTGGAGAAGGCGCTCCGCGCGGCGGCGCCGACTTCGGCCGAGCCCTCAAAACCGCCCGCCTCCGCCGCCGAGCGGCGCGAGAACGTCCGGCAGGCCGTGACGGAATTCTTCGACCGCTCGTCCGGCCGCCGCGATTTTCCGCCGCCGGGGACCGGCGCGCGGACTGCCGCTTCGCGGGAGCCGGCGCCGCCCGCTCAGCCTCCGCAAAACGCGCCGCCGTTCGAACCGCCTCCGGCCGCGCCGCAGGCTGCGCCTCATCCTTCGCCCGTCGCCGCTCAACCTCCCGCGCCGGCGCCGCCCAGGAACTTCATCCAGATCCACGACCGCTACCTCGTCGAGGAAACGCCCGGCGGGTTCCTCGTCGCCGACCAGCACGCGCTGCACGAGCGCATCCTGTACGAGGAACTCAAGCAGCGCGTCAGCCACGCCGCCGTCCCGCGCCAGCGGCTGCTCATCCCCGAGATCGTGGACCTGCGCCCGGCGGATTTCCTGCGGGTGATGGAGATGCGCGAGACGCTGCTGAAAATGGGCGTGGAGGTCGAGCCGTTCGGAGAGAAGACCGTCGCCGTCCACGCCGTGCCGCACCTGGCCACGGGCGCGAACCCGCGCGAGCTGCTGCTGGAGATCCTGCGCGAGACCGCCGAGGAATCCGAAGGCGGCGCCGTGGACCGGCAGGAGCGGCTCCTGCGCGTGATCGCGTGCAAGGCCGCCGTCAAGGCCGGCGATCGCCTCTCCAGGACACAGGTCGAGGCCCTGCTCGACCGGCGAGACCAGATCGGCCCCGAGACCATCTGTCCGCACGGCCGCCCCACCACGCTCCGTTTCGACCTCCGCGACATCGAGCGGCAGTTCCTTCGGAAATAGGTTGCCGGGTTCATGTCATTCTCGGGAGCTTGACCTTATTTATTTAGAAATGATACCTTGGACTGCTGTGGGGACATCGAACCGCCGGTCATTTGGGGACAGGAGACTGTCATGAAAAATTCCAGGGCATGGATGGCGGTGGCACTCTGCGGGCTCCTGGGCGCGCTGACGGCGTGCTCCTCGGGTTCGAGCTACGTGAAGCCCGGTTACAACTTCAACTCCGTCGGCAGAGTCGCGGTGATCGTCTCGATGAGCGTCGGCTACCCGCCGCAGCGGCAGGAGATCGCCGACCTGTTCGCCATGCACATCCTTCAGAAAGGCTACGACGTGATTGACCGCGCCAACGTGCCGGACCTGGCGCAGGAGGTCGCGTTCCAGAATACCTCCGGCATCACCAGCCCGGATGGGCGCGAGAAGCTCGCCATCCACAACGTCTCCACCGTGGTCGTCGTCAACATGGCCATGCAAAACGAAGAGGATTTTTCCATGACGGCCAAGATGCTGGACGTGCAGACCGGCACGCTGCTCTGGGCCGGCGAGGGGACCGGTGCCCTGAAGAGCGGGCTGGCCACTTTCGGCGGCGCGGTGCTGGGCGCAGGCGCCGGCGCGGCTATCGGCTCCATCGGAAACACGACCGGGGCGATCGTCGGCGGCGTGGCCGGCGCTCTGGGCGGAGGCGTGGTGGGCGCGGCCCTGGAGCCGGGCCAGGCACAACTGCTGCGCTCCGTGATCGAGAAAACGTGCAGGGACCTTCCCGCGCGGATGCCGGCGGGCGCGGTTCCGAGCCCGCACTGACGTCCCAATCGTCCTTTTCCTTCGCATCATGGGGCCATCTCCTCGCGGAAATCCGTTGACTTCACTTGCCGCGCTTGCTATACTTCTGGATTCAGGGCCGCGGGAGCGCGATGAATTCCAACGGACAAGTCCCGCAGCCTCAGGGAGTTACAGGCCATCGGCCGCCGCGTTCGATCGGCGGCGCCTGCGACAGGGAAGATATTGTCCTCGTCCGGTTCATTGATCAGCGGGCCAATGAAGATCGAGCAACTTCGGACTCGGATTGACGAGATAGACCGGCGCATCATCGGCCTGCTGAACCGGCGCGCGCAGATGGCGATGCAGGTCGGCGAGATCAAGCACCGCGAGGGCGCGCCGATCTTCGCGCCCGAGCGCGAGGAACAGGTGCTGCGCCGCGCCGAGGCCTACACCGCCGAGCACGGCGTGATCGAGCCGGAGACGATGCGCGCGATCTACTCCGAGATCATCTCCGCGTGCCGTTCGGCCGAGCGGCGGCTCAGCGTGGCGTTCCTCGGGCCGCGCGGCTCGTTCAGCCACCACGCGGCCCGGTCGGCGCACTGGGCGACCGTCGGCGGCAGCGCGGTGAAACGGCGGTTCGGCTCGTCGGTGGACCTGCTGCCGGTGAACGGGATCGAGGCGGTCTTCGCCGAGGTCGCCACCGCCCGCGCCGATTACGGCGTGGTGCCGATCGAGAACACTTCCGAGGGCGGCATCGGCGCGACGCTGGACATGTTCATGGAGTCGGACCTCAAAGTCAGCGGCGAGATCCTGGTGCGGGTCCATCACGCCCTGCTGGCGCGATGCGCGCCGCGCGCGATCCGCAGGATTTACAGCAAGGCCGAGGTCCTCGGACAATGCAAGCGATGGCTGGCGAGCCATTATTCGGACGCGACGCTGACCGAGGTCGCCTCGACCTCGCACGCGGCCGAGTTGGCCTCGCGCACGCGCGACGCGGCGGCGGTGGCGCACGAAGAGGCCGCGGCGATCTACGGGCTCAACGTCCTTCACCGCGGCATCGAGGACAACCCGTCGAACATGACGCGCTTCTACATCATCGCGCAGCGCGGCGCCGCGCCGAGCGGCCGCGACAAGACGAGCATTCTCTGCTTCATCAAGGACCAGGCCGGCGCGCTGCACCGCATCCTGTTCCCGTTCTGGCGCGCGCACGTCAACCTGACGAAGATCGAGTCGTGGCCGTCGAAGCGCAAGGCCTGGGACTATTGCTTCTTCATTGATTTCGAGGGGCACCGCGACGATCCGAAGATCGCAGGCCTGCTCGACCGCGTGCACGCGCAGTGCAGCGAGATGAAGATCCTCGGCTCCTTCCCGGCCGCGCGGTGAAACATACGGATACGGAAACTGACAACTTGGAACCACAGATAACACAGATGAACACAGATACGAAGAATCAGGCAGTCCGTTTCCGTCGTCATCTGTGTTCATCTGTGTCCATCTGTGGTTTAAAAACCAACTCTTCGTTTACTGAGGCCAGCGCATCGTGAGAAAATCGTTCGTCGCCGGGAACTGGAAGATGAACACGAACGGCCAGGAAGCCGTTCAGCTCGGGATGGCGGTGGCCGTCGGCGCGCACGACGTGCGCGCGGACCTGGCGGTCTGCCCGCCGTTCGTCTATCTGTGCGCGGTGGCCGCGGCGCTCAAGGGCAGCCGCGTGGCGCTCGGCGCGCAGAACATGTACTCCGAGCCGAAAGGCGCCTACACCGGCGAGATCAGCGCCGCGATGCTCAAGGACGCCGGCTGCCGCTGTGTGATCCTCGGCCACTCCGAGCGGCGCCACATTCTCGGCGAGAAGGACGACCTCATCCGCGCCAAGGTCCGCGCGGCGCTCGCGGCGCAGCTCGAGCCGATCCTCTGCGTCGGCGAGACGCTCGAAGAGCGCGACGCCAACCGCACGCTCACCGTGATCGAGCGCCAGGTGCGCGAGGGGCTTTCCGGCACCCCCGCCGAGCAGGCGCGCCGGGTGACGCTCGCCTACGAGCCGGTCTGGGCCATCGGCACCGGCCGCAGCGCCGCGCCCGAACAGGCGCAGGAAGTCCACGCCGCGATCCGCAAATTGCTCGCGGCGCTCTTCGGCGCCGATACGGCCGAGGCGATCCGCATCCAGTACGGCGGCTCCGTCAAGCCGGAAAACGCGCGCGCCATCCTCAGCCAGCCGGACGTGGACGGCGCGCTCGTCGGCGGCGCATGCCTCAACGCCGATTCATTCCTGCAGATCGCGCGCGCGGCCAAACAGGTCTGATTGCGGCCGCGCCGGGAATCGGATTTTTGGGCCGGGCTGCGGACCGACGCGGGCGCGGCTCGGGAACTTCATTAAGGGAGACGACTCGTGGGCATCTACCGCGGGATAGTGCTGGTGTTGCTGGTGATTGATACGGTTGCGCTCTGCGGGCTGATCCTGATCCAGCGCGGCAAAGGCGGCGGGCTCGCCGGCGCGTTCGGCGGCGGCGGCGTGGAACAGGCCTTCGGAACCCGCGCGACGACCCTCGCCCAGAAAGCCACCGCCGTGCTCGGCGGAATCTACCTGCTCCTCTCCATCGTGCTCGGCCTCAGCCTCGGGATGGGCCGCGCAGGCGCCATCGCGCCGACGCCGAGCCCCGAAATGCCCGTGAACACCATGCCGGAGAAGGCGCCGCTTCCCGCCGCGCCCTCGAATCCCGGGAATGCCAAATAATGGACCATAACCAGGTCGAAGCCGCGTTCAAGAAGTGCGGCGCCTTTCTGCGGGGCCACTTTCAACTGACCTCCGGGCTGCACAGCCCGGGCTATCTCCAGTGCGCGCTGGTCTGCCAGGACCCGGTCCTGTGCGCCCGGCTGTGCGAAGAGCTGGCCAAGCCGTTCCGCGGCATCCGCGTGGACGCGGTGATCGGCCCGGCGATGGGCGGCATCGTGCTGGCGTACGAGCTGGCGCGCGCGCTCGGTGCTCGCGGCTTGTTCACGGAGCGCGGCGAGGACGGGCGGATGACGCTGCGGCGCGGCTTCGCGCTCAACAGCGGCGAGAAGGTCGTCATCGCCGAGGACGTGATGACCACCGGCGGCTCCGCGGCGGAGTTGATCGAGATCGCCAACGCGGCCGGCGCGGAAGTCGTCGGCGTCGCGGCGCTCGTGGACCGCGGCGGCGCGAAACGGTTCGAAGGCCGGCGCGTCGCCTTCGCGCTCCAGGTCGAGCTGCCGACGTACAAGCCCGAAGAATGTCCGCTGTGCAAGGAGGGCGTCGCCCTCGTGAAACCCGGCAGCCGGAAACGCCCAGGAGCTTGACATGGTCCGAAGCATGACGGGATTCGGCCTCGGCTCGAGCGAGACCGGCCGGTTCGCCGTGCGCGCGGAGGTCCGCTCGGTCAACAACCGCAACCTGCGCGTGACGGTGCGGCTGCCGGAACGCCTTCAGGCGCTCGAGCCGGAGTTCGAGAAGATGCTCCGCGACGCGATGTCGCGCGGCACCGTCACCGCCGCGGTCACCGTGGACGACGTCAGCGGCGATCCGGGCTACGTGCTCGACACCGCCGCCATCGAGTTCTACCGCGAAGCGCTCAAGAAGGTCGAGAAGGGCAAGGTGCCGCTCGCGGTCCTGGTCTCGCTTCCGGGGGCCATCCGCAAGAAGCCGGTCGAGGAGATCCCCGCCGAGCTGATCGCCGCCGTGCGCGAGGCGATGCAGAAGGCCATCAAGGAACTCGTCGCCGCGCGCGAGGTGGAAGGCGCGTTCATCTGGAAGGACATGACGGCGCGCTGCGTGGCGATCGGCGCGCTGGTCGAGCGCGTCGAGGCGCGCATCCCGCGCATGATCGAGGATTACCGGCGGCGGCTCTCCGAGCGGCTCGCGAAACTTCTCAACGGGATCGGCACGACGATCACCCCGGAAGACGTCCGCAAGGAAGTGGCGCTCTTCGCCGACCGATCCGACATCTCCGAGGAGATCACCCGGCTCCGCAGCCACCTGGCGCTGATGGCCAAGGCCGACAAACAGGACGAGCCGTACGGCCGCAAGTTCGAGTTCGTCATGCAGGAGATGTTCCGCGAGGCGAACACGATGGGCTCCAAGGCTACCGATGCCGAGATGGTGCAGGACATGCTCGACATCAAGTCCGAGATCGAGAAACTGCGCGAGCAGGCGCTGAACGTCGAGTGAGGCGCGCATGTTGCCGGCCGAAACCGGGCGAAAGTGCGGGCTTGCCCGCCATCCGTATGGCGGGCTGGCCGTGGTCGTCTCCGGGCCGTCGGGCGCGGGCAAGACCACCGTCTGCCGCGGGCTCATCGCGCGGTACGGCTACGAGCGCTCGATCTCGGCGACGACGCGCGCGCCGCGCGCCGGCGAGCGCGACGGCGTGGATTACCATTTCATGACGCGCGAGCGGTTCCTGGAAGGCGTCCGGCGCGGCGAGTTCCTGGAGCACTCGGAACATTTCGACAACCTGTACGGCACGCCGAAAGAGCCGGTCGAACGGGCGTTGCAGCAAGGGCGGACGATCATCCTGGAAATCGACATCAACGGCGCTCAGCAGGTGATGGAGCGACTGCCGGCGCAGGACCGCTTCTGCATCTTTCTCACCGCGCCCGATGCGCGCGAGCAGGAGCGCCGCCTGCGCAGCCGCCGGACCGAAGGCGAGGAGGCCGTCCGCACGCGGCTCAGCCGCGCCGAGAAGGAAATCGCCCAGGGCCTGCGCTACGACGCCCGGGTGGAGAACGACGTGATCGAACGCACCGTCCTCGAAGTTCATGCGCACATTCAGAAAGCGGAGGCGAGGAAAAACGATGGATGTGGACAGGCTTGAGCACTTGACGCAGAAGGTCGGCGGACGGTTCCGGCTGACCGCGCTCCTCCAGAAGCGGCTGGCGGAACTCGTGAAGGGTTCGCCGCCGCTGGTGGACCTGCCGTCGAACAATTTCTTCGAGGTCGCCCTGCGGGAGATCGAGGAAGGCCGGATCGAGCTGCTGCGCGCCTGGACGGCCCAGGACGGCGGCGGCCGCGCCGTCTCCGCGCCCCCTGAGAAAGAAGCCGACGAATGAAGGCCGCGCATATCCTGCTCGGCGTCACCGGCAGCATCGCGGCCTTCAAGGCCGCCGACCTGACCGCCGGCCTCACCAAGGACGGCGCGGAGGTCACCGTCATCATGACGGAGTCCGCGCAGCGTTTCGTCGCGCCGCTGACGTTCGAGACGCTCGCGCGCCGGCCGGTGATCACCAGCATGTGGACCCGCACGGCCGAGGTCGGGCCGGTCCACGTCGAACTGGCCGACTGGGCCGACCTGCTCGTCGTCGCGCCGGCGAGCGCCAACTTCATCGGCAAGCTCGCCCACGGCATCGCCGACGACATGCTCTCGTGCATGGCGATCACCATGACGCGTCCGCCGCTCATCGCGCCGGCCATGAACGACAACATGTACCGCCACCCGGCCGTGCAGGAGAACATCCGCACGCTGCGCCGCCGCGGCTGCACGTTCATCGGCCCCGTCGTCGGCCGCCTGGCCAGCGGCAAAATCGCGCTCGGCCGGCTCTCCAGCGTGGAGGACATCCTCTCCGCAATCCGCCGCGCGCTGAAAACCAGCGGGCGGAAATAGATATCGTCCTCGTCCTCGCTCTCGTCCTCGTCCTCGGTCGTAACTAACAGCGGTTCGAGGACGACGACGAGGACGAGTATGAGGACGAGGACGATGGATTTCTGAGGCGACCTATGCGCTTCATCGTCACCGCAGGCCCCACTCGCGAGTACCTCGACGACGTGCGCTTCCTGACGAACGCCTCGAGCGGGCGGATGGGCTATGCCGTCGCCCGGATGGCGGCGCGGCGCGGGCACAGCGTGGACCTCCTCACCGGCCCGGTGGCGCTGAGGGCGCCGTCCGGCGTGCGGGTCCACCGCGCAATCAGCACTCAGGAGATGTACGAGGCGGCGAAGAAACTTTTCCCGCGCGCGGACTGCCTCATCGGCGCGGCGGCCCCGGCCGACTTCACGCCCGTCCGCCGGATCAAGGGAAAAGCGAAGAAAGCCGACGCGTCCCTCGTGCTGCAACTGAAGCCGACGGTGGACATCCTCGCCACGCTCGGCCGCGCGAAGAGCCGTCAGGTCATCATCGCCTTCGCGCTCGAAGTGCAGAGCCCGCTGAAGAACGCTCGGCTGAAACTGCGCCGCAAGAACGCCGACGCCATCGTCCTGAACTCGCCCGCCGCCATCGGCGCGCCCCGCTCCGACGCGACGATCCTCCTCCGCAGCGGCGCGCGACTGGAAGTCAAGCAGGCCACCAAGCAACGCCTCGGCCGCATCCTCGTCGGCCTGGCAGAATCATTGCGCGCAACGGCGCGCGACGATGGACGATAGACCATCGGCGACGGACCATCGTCCTCGTCGTCGTCCTCCGCCCTCGTCCTCGTCCTCCGCCCTCGTCCTCGTCCTCGTCCTCGTCGTCGTCCTCGTCCTCGAACCGCCGTTAGTTACGACCGAGGACGAGGACGATCTAGCGCGGGCGACGCCATTTCTGCTATCCGCCGCGTTTCCCCGTTTCTCTTGCGCCTCTTCGCGGCTAAACTTTTTTCAGCCGTCCCCGCGCGCGGCGGGCTTCATCCTCGGCGATCCACGATTTCGCGAGCGCCTCGACTTCGGCCGGCGCGAGGTCGGTCGGTCCGCCGATCGCGCGCCGCCGCAACGACGCGGCGATGTAGATCGAAATCCCGGCGGCGACGGAGACGTTCAGGCTCTGCGAGAAGCCGGGCATCGGCAACTGGTATCGCCCGTCGCACGCCGCGAGCAACTCGTCGGAAAGCCCGGCGTGCTCGCCGCCGAAGACCAGCGCCACCTTGCGCCCGAAATCCAGCGCCTCGATCGGCTGCGCCGCGCGGTCGGGCACCGCCGCCCACAGGCCGAAGCCCTGCTGGTGCAGCGCCCCGGCGCACGCCGCGCCGTCGGCATGCGCGTGAAGCTCCAGCCATTTCTCGCAGCCGCAGGTGATCGCGCGGTTGAGCGGCAGATCTTCCATCGCGCCGACCAGGTGAACGTGCTGCACGCCGAACCCCTCGCACGAGCGCAGGACGGCGCTGATGTTGTGCGGATCGTGGACGCCGTCGAGCACCACGCGCACGCCGCCGAGCCGCCGGCCGGCCACCAGCCGCATCCGCGCGGGCCGGCGCTCCTCTTCCGGGATGTCCGGCGGCAAGTCCTCCGGAACGGGCGCTCGACCGGATGATCGTTTCGTCGCCAAATTCGGACCGCTTATGGAAGAACCCGGACAGGGTCAGCGCGCCGGCATCCTGCCGCCGGTAATAATGCAGTGCCCCCGAAATAACATACGTAAGTCCAGCCAGCGTCATGTCGCGCGCAGTACGCTGCGCGCTCTGGCTGCTCGTAGTGTGCCCGTAAGGGCATACGACGTAGCGCCTGACGGCGCCACTACAAGCGCTGGAAACTGCCGATGCGGGCGCGGCGGTTGCCCTGGATTTTCCTGACGGCGGATTCGAACGCGGCGACCTCGCTCTTCGTCGTCAGCGCGCCCAGTTCCAGATCGTACTGCACCGTTTCGCCGGGCTTGAGCATCCTCAGCCGCCCTTCGGCGCGCTCCTTCGCGCGGCCATGGACCGAGTTCGTGGCCGGCTCGACGCCGACGACGTACGTGCCCTTGCCCAACTGCTTCCACTCGATCAGGTGCGGCAACTGCGTCTTGCGGTACACCACGTAGCCGCCGAATCCGAGCGCCGGGTTCACGATGCCGGCCATCGTCCGTCCGCCCGCCGTGGCGACGTCGTGGTGGTACACCTTCTCGCGGTACCCGGCGACCGGCGCGTGGAAGGAGGCGTACTCCGCCTTGCCGTCCTCCGCGTCGGCGTCGCGCGGCGTCACGCACAGGCTCGGCGAGACGAGCCGCGAGCCCGCGTCCACCACCGGGAAGCCGAAATTGATGTGATAGAGCAACATGTGCGGCGCGGGCTTGTCGTCGAGGTTCGTCACTTCATCGTGCACGTACAGCTTGTTCTGGCCGAGGAACGCGAAGATCGAGCGCGTCAGGCACAGGCACGGGCCGAAGACCTTGCATTCCATCACCTTCCCGCGGACGCCGACGACGTAGTCGTCGCCCTTCCAGCCGCTGATCGTCCGCACCTCCTGCGCGGGAGTATTCGAGATGCGGCCGTGGAGGCCCAGCGGCACGCCCTCGTCCACGCACGGCGCGCCGAAGTGCGTCAGCCCGCACGTGCAGACCAGCCCGCCGAAGAACCCGCGCAGCCACTCGAGCCCTTCGGGCTGATAGAATTCCGGCGCCGTATCGCCCGCGCACGACCGCCAGCAGAGCGACCGGCCGTTGTGCTCCGCCGCGCTCACGTCCAGCGCGCGGTCGGCGAGCACGGTGAAGCGGAATCCCGACCCGGTGCTCAGCTCGATGGCGGCGACGCCTTTCGCCCGGCCTTCGGTCAGCGTGTGTGGCCGCACCGTGGCGATCTGCGAAGGGTCGCCGATACGCTCGAGGAGCTGCCTGCGCGTCCAGCTCCGGCCGAAGAGCCATGCCATGGCGATTCTCCTTTTGATGGAACGCGCGCTGTGAACGCCCGCCGTTCAGTCGGCAAGGTAGCGACCCGCGCCACAACTGTCAAGCCGAGACCGCCTCCGGCTGAAATCCTGCGGAAAAATCCGGATTCTCCTTGACAGGCTCGCGCGGGTGGGCTATCTATTACGGAAGAGGTATTCGGCCGCTGGCGGAGGAAGAAACGCGGAATTTATCGCCGATTTCGCGGCGGAATGCAAGGAGGCGCTCCGTGGCGACGATCCTGCTGGTCGAGGACGACCTCAACGAGTGCGTGCTGTATGAGCGCGAACTCGGCGAACAAGGGCACAACATCCTGATCGCGCACAACGGCCCGCAGGCGCTGGCGATGTGCGAAGACGCCAAGCCCGACCTGGTCGTCATGGACGTCAGCATGCCGGGGATGGACGGGATTGACGTGATGGGCCGCATGCTGTGCAGGAACCACAAGCTGCCGATCATCCTCAACACCGCGTACGCGTCGTACAAGGAAGATTTCCGCTCGTGGGCCGCGGACGCTTACGTCGTCAAGTCCGCCGACCTCACCGAGTTGAAGCAGACGGTCAAGCACGTTCTGGAGACGCGCCGGCAGGGCGCCGAGCCGAAGCCCGGCGGCGCGAAGGGGTGAGATGCAGGAATCGAGCGCGTCGGACCAGGGCAGTCCTTCCATGGACCCATGGATGAAGGCATCATCAACACGCCCGCTGAGCCATGCGCTCGGTTCCTGCGTCGCCTGCCGAAGTTAATCCTTTCCTTTGCCGACCTATTACCTGATCAGGAGAGGACTCTGGGCGAGACTTGAAAGCTTGAAGCCAGAGGGGTAGTATCGTGTCCTGAGTCCAACGCTATTCACGTGGAAAGGGTACCGGTTCTTCTTCTTTTCGCGCGAAGAGCCACGTCCTCATGTTCACGTCACTTGTGCCGACGGTGAAGCGAAATTTTGGTTGGGGCCAGCCGTTTCCCTGGCGAAGAACTACAGACTGTCAGGGTCGGAAGTGTCAAAGTTGAAGAAGGTGGTGGAGGAAAAGAAAGATGAGATCGTCCGTGCCTGGAACGACCGCTTCCAAGGTCGAAGTCACTAACGTCGGCTCGTTCGGCCTGTGGATTCTCCTCCAAGGGAAGGAATATTTCCTGCCCTATGAACAATATCCCTGGTTCAGGGAAGCCCGGATCGCCGACGTCCTGAACGTCGCTCTTGTGCATGAGGATCATCTGCACTGGCCGGCGCTGGATGTTGACCTTTGCGTCGAGTCACTGGATCACCCCGAAGACTTCCCTCTGATTTACAGAGACCGCGCCGCCGCATCCAAACGCCGCGCCAAGTAGACCGCGCTGCGATTCTCAGCCGCAGAGTACCCCTAGCGATATTTCGATTTTCAGGCTTGACATGGATGCGAGGGAATATTACTCTGTAATGCAGAGTGCTCTGTAAGCTCCCGTCGGCCAGCATAATTTGGAGGCCACTGTGATGGAAATTTCTTCGGAGGAGGCCCGGGAATCACTGGCGCAGGCGCAGGATGCGGCCGCGCGCACGCGGAAGCTGCTGGCCTGTCGCGGGGCGGATGCGCTGTTTGTGGTCTGGGGCTTGGTCTGGTTCCTGGGTTACCTGGGAACTGACTTAGCGCCCCGGCTGCTGGCGCTCGGGAAAGGCGGCGAGGACCGCGGAGAGACGGCCGTCTGGATCGTGAACGGGATATGGCTCGCCCTGATCGCTCTCGGCATCGTGGTTTCTGTCGCCGTGTGGAAACGACGCTCGCCGACGAAGACGAGCAGCGGAGCGCGGTTGGGCTGGTTCTGGCTGCTGCTTTACGTCTATGTGAGTGTCTGGATCTTCCTCCTCTGGCCGTTCATCAAGGTCGAGGGCGCAGCGGAATCCGTTCGGTTCGGGCGGCACATGGGCGCCATCGAAGCGACGGTGCCGATGTTCGCATACGTGGTGATGGGACTCTGGCTCGACCACTTCATGATCTGGATAGGACTCGCCATAACCGGGCTGACGGTGCTCGGCCTGTTTCTGGCACCGGCCTGGTTCTGGATCTGGATGGCGGTAATGGGCGGCGGCTCGCTCGTCAGTACCGGCTTTTTGATCCGCAACCGCTGGAGGTAGCCATGGGCCGCATTGACGAGGTTATACACCAGTCGCTGCGCTTGCAAATCATGGCGTCGCTGATCACTCTCGATCCGCGGCAGTCGGTGGATTTCGTTTATCTGCGCGACCTGCTCAAAGCCACAGACGGCAATCTCGGCGCGCATCTGGAGAAACTGGAGGCGGCAGGCTACGTGAAGATCGAGAAGACTTTCGTCGCGCGAAAACCGCGCACGTTCGTTTCGGCCACAGCGAAAGGGCGCACGGCGTTCGAGGAGCACGTGGCGGCGCTCAAGACGATTCTGAACATGAAGTGACGCTGCTCGAGGCAGTCATTTCCAGCTTGACTATCGCAGCCGTTCGTTGTGACTATTCGCGGGACATCAAACCTATTTGGCAGCCCGGCTTCAAAGCGTGAAGGACACGCGTGGCCATCTCGTAACTCCAACATGCCCCTCCGGCTCCTCTTTCCGATCAGGCGCGCGAGGGTTGGGTCTGGGCGTATCGTTTCACAAGTCAGCCGAAAAACCGCTTGGCGACGGACAACTGTTACAGTACACTCTCGCCTTTAAAAGCGAGCCCTCCTTCGGAGAACGGTCAAATGGGAAATCCCGGATGAAGCGACCCATGACATCCGACAACCGCGCCGCAGCACCACAGACCCTCTGGGTTATGCTGGCCTGCGCGTGGATTCTGGTCGTCGCGGTCGTGGTTTGGGCGAACGGCCTGAAAGGCCCTTTCATCTTTGACGATCTCATCGCGATCCGAGACAATCCGACCCTCCGCCATTTTCCCGCCTGGGAGAATTTCGTCCCGCCGCATGAGAACTCGCTCTCCAGGAGGCCGGTTGTAAACCTCACGCTCGCGCTCAACTACGCCATCGGCGGCCTCGACGTGCGCGGGTTTCACGCCGGGAATCTGCTCATCCATCTGCTGACGGCGCTGCTGCTCCTCGGCATCGTCCGCCGCACGTTGAACGAATTGACGATGGACCCCGGACGACGGACGATGGTCCATGCTCCCTCGTCCATCATCGCCGTTTCGTTTGCCGTGGCGCTCATCTGGGCGGTCCATCCCTTGCTGACCGAACCGATGGACTACTTGACTCAGCGCACCGAACTGCTCATGGGCCTCTTTTTTCTGCTCACCCTGTATTGCGCGGTCCGCGGCGCGTCCAGCGGGCATCCCCGGCGATGGCACGCAGCCGCCATCGCCGCCTGCGCCCTGGGCATGGGCTCCAAAGAAGTCATGGCCGCCGCCCCGGTCATCGTCCTGCTGTACGACCGATGCTTCCTGTCCGGCTCGTTCCGGGAGGCGTTGCGCCGGCGCCTCTCCTTGTATCTCGGACTGGCCGCCACCTGGGCGATCCTCGGTGCGCTGATGATCGCATATCCCTGGGGCGGCGGAACCGGCGCCGGGTTGGGCCTGGTGGGGATCGGACCGTGGGAATACGTGCGCACGCAGCCGGGCGTCATTCTGAACTACCTGCGGCTGAGCTTCTGGCCGAGTTCGCTGTGCCTGGACTATGGCTGGCCGATCGCGACGAGCGCAGGGCAGATTTTCCCGGCGGCGGCCGTCATCGCGGCGATGCTCGGCGCGACGTTGTGGGCGCTGAGCCGGAGGCCGGCGTTCGGATTCCTGGGCGCGTGGTTTTTCCTGATCCTGGCGCCCACCTCGACTTTCGTGCCGATCGCCGACGCGGCGGCCGAGCGCCGGATGTACCTGCCGCTGGCGGCCATCGTGACGTCCTGCGTCCTTGCGGCCTATTGGCTCGGCGACCAATTGGTCCGCCACGTGGCCGAAGACGTCGGGACGCGCAAACTCCTCGGAAGAGTCCTGGCGGCTCTGGCGCTCCTCCTTGTAACGGCCGCACTGGGCTATCGGACGTTCGAGCGGAACGCGCTTTACCGCGACGCGATTTCCATCTGGCAGGATACGGTCACCCAGCGCCCTCGGAATGCGCGCGCGTGGGGCAATCTGGGCATGTGTTACGTTGATGCCGGCCTTCCTGGCGAGGCCGTGCCATGCTTCAGCCAAGCCATCGAATTGAAGCGGGACAACTCCACGGCGTACAGCAACCGAGGGAGCGCCTTCATCCACAATGACCGCGGCATCGCCTTCGCCAGGATGAACCGCCTCGACGAAGCGGTCCAGGACTACGACACGGCCATTGCCCTGAACCCGGATTATGCCGAGGCATACGTCAACCGTGGCGCCGCCTATGCGGACTCCAACCGTTTCAATGAGGCCCTCCAGGACTATAGCCGGGCTGTTGCGCTGCAGCCCGATAACGCTCGCGCCTACAGCAACCGCGCTGTGGTGGGCCTGCGCACCGGCCGCTTCAATGAAGCCCTGTCCGATTGCGACAAGGCCATCGCGCTGCAACCTGACTACGCCAATGCCTACCTTAACCGCGCTTACGGCCGGTACCTGGTGAAAGAGTTCGACAAAGCCCTCGCCGACTTGAACACCTGTGTGCAACTGGGCGGCAAGCCGGATCCTGAATTTATCGGGAAGGTTCTGCAAGCCGCCGGACAGGCGAAATAAGGCGAACCTGGTCACCCTCCACACGCCCCGTATCGCCATAGACACGCTCCTCGGAAAAGGTCCGGTTCGCCGTAACGTGCTAGATGGCCGGCCAAATAGGTCGGTTGACAAACCGCTCCGGCTCCTCTTTCCAATCAGGCGCGCGTGGGCGTATTGTTATCCAGAACGGCCGAGAAACAACTTGACGGTGGGCACGCTTTGAGTACAATACTGTCGCCGCGAACGACAGCCGAAGGCGCAAAAGCCGCCGCAAGGCGTTAATTCTTAAAGCTCCTGACCTCTTTATATGCCGCACGGGAATACTGGGGATGAAGCGGATACTCATCCTGCTGCATGAGCACTTCAAACACGAACAGTATCTTATCTATCGTCTCCGCGAGGCGTGGCAGAAACAGGGGCTGCACGTATCATGTGTTTACGGCATTAGAGACCGGCCCGAGGCAGACCTGCTGATTCCGCACGTTGATCTGACGCGAACACCTCCCGAATACATCGAGTACATCCGATCCTATCCCAACGCCGTCAACCGCAATGTGGTGGATATCTCCAAGCGCAGGATCAGCGCGAACCTGCTTCGCGGTGACGAGGACTTCCGCGGGCCGGTCATTGTGAAGACCGACAACAACTCGGAAGGCGGCTCGGAGGAGTTCCTGTACCGATGCCGGCATCCCCATCTCGCGTGGCTCCGGGGGAAAGCGAGCGCGGTCCAGGCGCATCTGGCCGGGCATCGTTCCACGGCGCGGAGTGGTCTGCACGAATATCCTGTCTACAGCAGCCTGGCGGAGGTTCCCGCCGGCGTGTTCAGAAACCGGGCGCTCGTGGTGGAGAAGTTCCTTCCGGAGAGAGAGGGCGATCGCTACTTCGTGCGTGTGTACGTTTGCCTGGGCAGTCACACACAAAGCATCCGCATCGCCGACTCGAAGCCCTTCGTGAAAAGGCCCGCGGCTCGGCAGGTGGACGAAGGACTTGAGGTTCCCGAGCCGGTGCTGGACCTGCGCCGCCGGATCGGCTTGGATTATGGCAAAATTGATTACACGATTCATGAGGGGCAGGTCGCCATCCTGGACGTGAGCCTCACGCCGGGGTGGTCTGCCGGGACTGAGCTGACGGCGCGCACAGTCGGCATCCTGGCGGGCGGCATCTGGTCGCTGCTGCCGAACCAGGGAAATACTTGACGCATGCGACCTGTTCAGGACGGAGCGCGTTTGGACAAGACCGCAGGGATGATGCTCGCGCCCTTCCCTCAAGGTCATTCGGCTCGCTTGCCTCCCGGAAATGTCGGCCGAAGGCCATGAGCCGTTCGACGTTGCTAGCGGCCCTGAGTCCATCGAAGGGCGAACGAAGCGAGTTGAATGGCCGGCCAAATAGGTCGGTTGACAAACCGCTCGGGCTCCTCTTTCCAATCATGCGTGCGAGGGGTGCGCGTGCGCGTATCGTTTTACAGAACAGCCGGGAAAAACTTGAAAACAGGCTCTTTGAGAGTACAATGTTATCGGAGCGATCGGCAGTCTAAGAGGGAAACGCCGTTGGAAGTCGGGCGGGGAAAGCGACAATAGGTGATGTCCCAAATTAGTAATGACAATACTTATGAAAACATCGTGCAATATCGCCAGGCCTGATTTTATCTTGCAGGTTGAAGCGATCGAGCCATCGAACACTGGTTTTCTTAAAAACCGGCCGTGTCGGCTAATACTTGCAGATGGGAAAGCTGTTGAACGTGCGATTTGCGTGGAAGATCATCGTGGATTCTCAGGCAAGTGGTGGATCCACCCGGAATGCGTCGCAAGGATTGAGGCGTCACGAGAGAGGATGCCGGCGAACCTCGCATCCAAGTTGTACGTCGCAGGCGAATCAGGAATGGGTTACCAGATATTCAAAGTTAAAATGAGAGACGGCACATCCTATCCGTTCCTTACCGGGAACATCGTTGATTTTCCGGATTTCCCTGAGGGATACAGCACGGATGATGTCGTGGAAGTATACCCGCACGAAGGAAGATACGAATTCGGCCTGAGGCGGAGCCGGAGTTTCAAGTGGTGTTTCTATGTTAAAGAATGAATCTCCTGCGGAATTCGGCGGACACCATAGGCAACTACGGATGAACTCCCAACACCCAACATCGAACGTCCAACGCCCAGGTACTCGCGCAATCCGAGCCGCCGACTTGGACGTTGGGCGTTCGGCGTTGGATGTTGAGCGTTGATCCGTTCATGCCTGAGCATCCGGGACCTGAACCTGGGGTGATTCAGGAACAATATAACATTCGAACAACCGGAATTGCCAGCCGGGAAGTCGCCTGAAACAGCGTCCCGACGGCTGCGGTATCTCTGGCGCATCGCAGCGCCAGGGAGCCAGACCGCGGCGGCGCCGCTGCTCGCGGTGATAGGGAGAGACACCGAACCGACAGATCGGGTCGCAAACTTGGATGATTTGGACTATACTCCCATGCATTCCGTTTAGAGGCACATCGAGGGAAGTTGGCGCCTTCGGCACATGCGGGATCGTGACATGAACATGGCTGGTCAAAATGAGTGACAGGAGACTGCGATGATGATTCGCTCGGCGCGCTGCAAGGCGTTTTGCGTTTTCGTCCTGGCGGCTGGAACGCTCCTATGGGCGGGCCAGTCTTTTGCCGCGGTGCGGTTGGCGCGGCTCTTCGGCGACGGGATGGTGCTGCAGCGCGAGATGCCCGTGCCGGTCTGGGGTTTTGCGAAGGCGGGCGAGAACGTGACGGTCCGCTTCGGTGGCCAGGAGAAGTCGGCGACGGCCGACGCGAGCGGCAAGTGGATGGTCCGCCTCGACGCGATGCCCGCAAGCGCGTCGCCGCGCGAGATGACCGTCGCGGGCGAGAACACACTGACGCTCAAGGACGTGCTCGTCGGCGAAGTGTGGCTCTGCGGCGGCCAGTCGAATATGGAGATGACGGTCAACAACAGCTTGAACTTCGACGCCGAGAAAGCCGCCGCGACCAATTCCGCCATCCGCCAGGTCAAGGTCCCCCGCAGCGTAGCCGCCGCGCCGAGGGACGACCTGAGCGATTCGCCCGGCAATTGGGTCGTCTGCGCTCCGGCGACCGTCGGGCAATTCACCGCGGCGGGCTACTTCTTCGCGCGCGAGATCGCGAAGGCGCTCGACGTGCCCGTCGGCCTGATCAACGATTGCTGGGGCGGCACGTCCATCGAGCCGTGGACGCCGGCGGAGGGATTCCGGCTGGCGACATCCGATCCGCAGATGCGAGACATCAGCCGCCTGGTGGATTCGTGGAACCCGACGACCGACGCCGGCCAGGAGGCATACCGCCGGTATCTCGCGCAGGTCAAGGAATGGCTTCCCGCGGCCGAGGCGGCGGTCGAGGCGAAGCGCGTCCCGCCGCCCGCCCCGAAAACGCCGGAGCCTGCGCCGAACAACGGCCAGCCGACGTACCTCTTCAACGCCATGATCGCGCCGGTGATCCCCTGCGCGATCCGCGGCGCGATCTGGTACCAGGGCGAGGCCAACGGCGCCGAGGGCATGGTCTATTTCCACAAGATGAAAGCCCTCGTCGGCGGCTGGCGCCAGCTCTGGGGCCAAGGCGATTTCCCGTTCTACTACGTCCAGCTCCCCGGCTGGCAGCGGTCCGACCCGGCCAAGCCCGCCGGCGGCGACGGCTGGGCGCACCTGCGCGAAGCCCAGCTCCGGTTCCTCGCCTTCCCCAACACCGGCATGGCGGTGGCGATTGACCTCGGCGAGGCCGACGAAATTCACCCCAAGGACAAACAGGACGTGGGCAAGCGCCTGGCGCTCTGCGCGCTAGGCGGGACTTATGGAAAGAAGATCGCCTTCAGCGGCCCGCTCTGCAAGAGCGTCGCCGTCGAAGGAGACAAAATTCGGATCGCCTTCGACCACGCCGGTGGCGGGCTGATCGCCGGCGAGAAGAAGGGGCTGGCGCCGGTCCAGGAAGCCAAGGACGGCAAGCTGAAATGGTTCGCGATCGCCGGCAAGGACAAAGTCTGGTACTGGGCGGATGCCGTCATTGACGGGCAGACCGTCCTCGTCAGCAGCGACAAAGTCCCCGAGCCGGTCGCCGTCCGCTACGCATTCGCCATGAATCCCGAAGGCGCGAACCTCTACAACAAAGAAGGCCTGCCCGCCTCGCCGTTCAGGACGGATAGTTGGTGAAGTTGATCGCGACGCTCATCGGCGGTCCGCGCTGCGCGGACCGCCGAGAAAATACTTGACAGCGACAACTCGACCGTTTAGTCTCAAGTATGGAGGCGGACTGTCCGTGGGGAGGACAGTCGAGTGGGGAATCCCGGATTGCCGCAGAGCCGTCATGTCGGCGCGCGTGTACCGCGCTCGCAACCAGGCGGGGCTGCCGCTCCGATGCAGAGTTGAATCCGGACTGGCACCAGATTCAGGAGTTCGAAGGGGACGGAAGGTCGCGGCCTTTCACGAAAGGGGTCAAAGTGGGGAAGGAGATGAGCCGCCGCGATTTCCTGACGTACTCTCTGGCGGCGGGCGCCGGCGCGGTTCTTTTCGGCGTGCCCGGAAGCCGCTCGGCGGTCGCCCAGTCGCCTGCCGCGGAAAAGGATAATGGTGGTTCCGTCGCACTGGCCCGTGATGAAAAGGAGAATGCCATGCCGTTCGCATTGCCGCCGCTGCCGTATGACAAGGCCGCTCTCGCGCCGTACCTGAGCGCCGAGACGCTGGAGTATCATTACGGCAAGCATCACCAGGCGTACGTGAATAACCTCAACAAGCTGACCGAGGGCAAGCCGGAGGCGAAGCAGTCGCTGGAGAAGATCATCATGTCCGCCGCGCCCGGCGGTCTGTTCAATAACGCCGCGCAGGATTGGAACCACACGTTTTACTGGAACAGCATCAAGCCCAACGGCGGCGGCGAGCCGACCGGCAAATTGAGCGCGGCGATCGAGCGCGACTTCGAGTCGTTCGCGAAGTTCAAAGAGCAGTTGACCGCCGCGGCGGCGACGCTCTTCGGCTCGGGCTGGACCTGGCTGGCGCTCGACGGCGGCAAGCTGAAGATCGTGCAGACCAAGGACGCCGACCTGCCGATGAAGCACGACCAGGTCGCGCTGCTGACGATTGACGTGTGGGAACACGCCTACTACATTGACTACCGGAACGCGCGGCCGAAGTACATCGAGGCGTTCCTCGAGCACCTGGTCAACTGGGATTTCGCCGCAGCCAATCTCGCCAAGGCAAAGTGATAGAACTGAACAAACTAAGGACCTGGCCGCCTGAGCGGCCAGGTCCTTAATTAATCAGCATTCGGCATTCGGCAATCGCCAATCGGCAATCCCGTTAGTGTCCGCATCCCGCGCAATTCGACCGCCGGCATCCGCCGCACGAGGCGCCGGATGAAGCCTCGGACCTTCCGGCCGAACCGCTGCTCATGCCGAAGACGGAGAACTGCCGCTGCGTCTTGCGGCTGCGGCACTTCGGGCACGCGGGCGGTTTCACCTCGCCGCTCGACCGGAACAGTTCCTCGAACTCTTTCCCGCATGCGCTGCATTGGTATTCGTAAATCGGCATCGGCGGCGTTCCCTGTAAAAACCTATCGCGGCAGCACGCGCAGCGGGTCCACGAACTGATCGTTCTCCATGACGCGGAATTGAAGCTCCGCCCTGCTCGCGCCGCTCGAAGGACCGACGGTGGCGATCGCTTCGCCCTGCTTGACCCACGTCCCGTGCGTCACGAGGATCTCGCCCAGGCGCCCGTAATACGTCGCGCTGCCGTCCTCCTGCTCGAGCACGATCACCTTGCCGTACTCGGGCGTCTTCTCGAAGATGTTCACGCGCCCGCTCTTGGCCGCGACCACCGTCTGCCCGGCCGTGGCGCGGATGTCCACGCCGGAACCGCTCTCCATGAACCGCGCAACGATTTCTCCCCGCAGCGGCCACACGAAGCGCGGCTCGGCCGGAATCGGGCCGCTGTATCCGGGATTGCGCACCGCCACCGGCGGCTTTGGCGTCGCGATCTCGACGGTTTCGGCGGGCGCGGGCGGCGTGATCGTGTAAGCGGCCGGCCGCACCGGTGCGGGCCTTACGCACCCGGCCGGAATCGCGGCCAGCAACAGGCCGGCGACTCCGGCGCACCGGCGCCACAGGCTCATGCTCACGGCTGATCCGCCCATCGTTATAAAATTATGGAGCGGCGGAAGGGACTCGAACCCTCGACGTGCAGCTTGGGAAGCTGCCATTCTACCACTGAATTACCGCCGCCTCACTTGGCGCGAAAGCGTCGTCGCGCCGCAATGAATCCTCGGCGATTATATCGTCCGCCGTTCTCCTCCGTCAAGTTGCGCTCCCGCCGCCGCCTTGACAGGCCCGGCGCGGGAGACCATAATTCGGCAGGAAGGCGCGCCGCAGCAGCCCGCGCCGCGCGAGGTTTTGGAGGCCATAAGATGATCGGCAAAACGATCCGGCTCGAACGCATCATTGACCGCAATTCCGGCCGCACGGTCATCGTGCCGATGGACCACGGCATCACCCTGGGTCCGATCCGCGGGCTGGAGGACATGCGCACGACCGTCGAGCGGATCGTCGCCGGCGGCGCCAACGCGATCATCGAACACAAGGGCATCGTCGTCTCCGGGCATCGCGGCTCGGGAAGGGACATCGGGCTGATCGTCCACCTCTCGGCGAGCACGTCGCTCAGCCCGGACCCGGACTCCAAAGTCGGCGTCACCGAGGTCGAGGAGGCGATCCGCATCGGCGCGGACGGCGTCTCCGTGCACGTGAACCTCGGCGCCTCGACGGAGATGGAGATGCTCCGCAACCTCGGCCGCACGGCGCGCAAGTGCAGCGACTGGGGCATTCCGCTCCTGGCGATGATGTACACGCGCGGCGAGAAAATCCAAAACCCGTTCGACGTCAAGTACGTCAAGCACGCCGCGCGCGTCGGCGCGGAACTCGGCGCGGACGTCGTCAAGGTCGTCTACACCGGCGCGGTCGAGAGCTTCCGCGAGGTCGTCGCCGGCTGCCCGGTGCCGGTCCTGATCGCCGGCGGCGAGAAGATGGAATCCGACGAGGAATTGCTCACGGTCGTCGCCGGCGCGCTCAAGGCCGGGTGCGCCGGCGTCAGCATCGGCCGCAACGTCTTCCAGCACCGGAACCCGATGCGGATGATCGAGGCGATCAGCGCGCTGGTGCACCGGAACAAGAGCGTCGCCGAGGGGCTCAGGATTCTCAAAAAAAGGCAGCAATGAAAAAAGTCTGGGTGCAGATCATCCCGTGGGACAAGCCGCTCGCGCTCGCGGCGCTGGAGGGCGGCGCGGACGCGGTGGTGCTGGCCGCCGGCGACGCGCCGCGCATGCGCGAACTCGGCCGCATGACCGTCGTCGCGCCCGACGGCGACCTGCGCCCCGGCCGCGACCTGACGGAGATGGAGATCCGCTCGAAGGCCGACGAGCGCGCCGCCGCCGCCGCGCCGGGGAACCGCACGCTGCTGCTGCGCATGGCCGATTGGACGATCATCCCGCTGGAGAACCTCATCGCGCAGCGCGGCAACATCCTCGTCGAGGTCGCCGGCGCCGAGGCCGCGCGCACCGCCGCCGGCATCCTGGAAAAAGGCGTGGACGGCGTCGTCCTCGCCGCGCGCGACCCGGAGGAAGTCCGCAGGACCATCCGGCTCGTCCGGGAGATCGGCGAGTCGCTCGCGCTCGAGACCGCCGCGGTCGTCGAAGTCCGCACGCTCGGCATGGGCGACCGCGTCTGCGTGGACACCTGCACGCAGATGGAGCCCGGCCAGGGAATGCTCGTCGGCAACACCACCGAGGGCTTCCTGCTCGTCCACAGCGAGAGCATCGAGAACCCGTACGTCGCCGCTCGGCCGTTCCGCGTCAACGCCGGCGCCGTGCACGCCTACGCGCTGTGCCCCGGCGGCCGGACGCGCTACCTGAGCGAGCTGAAGGCCGGCGACGAGGTCCTGATCGTGGACCACGCCGGCCGCACGCAGGTGGCCTACATCGGCCGCGCCAAAGTCGAGCGCCGACCGCTGATGCTCGTCCGGGCCGAACTCGCCGGAAAGGAAATCGCGCTCGTCCTCCAGAACGCCGAGACCATCCGCCTGACCGCGCCCGGCGGCAAGCCGATCAGCGTCGCCGCCCTCAAGCCCGGCGACCCGGTCCTCGCCCACCTCATGGGCGGCGCGCGCCATTTCGGCATGAAGGTCACCGAGACGCTGAGGGAGCGATGACCAAGCGTGGCCCGGCGCGCCGTAAATCGTCCTCGTCCACGGCCTCGTCCTCGAACTGGTTCTAACGACCGAGGACGACGACGAGGCCGAGGACGATCGGCAGGAACGCTCAAGGAGCAATGAACGTGAAGAGGAAAGCCATCCGTCGTCCGGCGCGCAGCGCGCAGGAACTGCCCGCTTTCGACCCGGCGCCTTCGGCCAGGGCCGGCGTCGAGATTCTGGAACAGGCGGGTGTCGGCTATGCGCTCGTCGGCCGCGTGGCGGTGTGGCTTTATCTGCCGCCGGAGCAGCACGCCTATACGAAGGACGTGGATTTCGCAGTTTTCCACGACGACCTCGGCCGCATCGCCAGGGCGTCCGTCGCCAAGGGCTACCGTCTCAAGCCGCTCAGCATCGGAGGGTTCGCGGTCCGCGGCGGGCCGGTGACGGTGGATTTCGTTGATCGTCATCCGGAGCTCTCGAACCTGTTCGCCGGCGCCATCCGCGCCGCCCGCAGAAGCGGGCCCAGGTTCGCGGTGGGGAAATTGAAAGTGCCCGTGGTCCCGAAGAACTACCTGGTCGCCATGAAGATCGCCACCATGGAGGACAAAGACGAACAAGACGCGGCGTCGCTCATCATGACCGTTTCGCCGGAGGGCTACCGCGCGCTGCGGTCGTTCGTCCGGCGGCAGCTCGGACCGCTGCTGGCCCTCCGCCTCGACGCGATCGCTCGAAGGGCGGGGCACGCCGGCGCCGTGCGGGCCGAGTACCGATAGCGCCGCATGCTCTTGGACCCGAAGCCGGTAATCCGTGGCCATCCGTGCAATCCGTGGCTAAGGCGGCTTCTTTGTTTATATAAAGAGCAATAATGACTGCGCTTGAATTCGTCCTCATCTGCTTCTTCGTCTCCATCGTCGGCGGGTTCATCGGCTCGCTGCTGGGGCTGGGCGGCGGGCTGATCGTGATCCCGATGCTGACCCTGGCGCTGAAGGTGGACATCCGCTACGCCATCGGCGCGAGCATCGTCTCGATCATCGCCACCTCCAGCGGCGCGGCGGCGGCGTACGTGCGCGAGCGCATGACGAACCTGCGCGTGGCGATGGTGCTCGAGATCGCCACGACGCTCGGCGCGCTGACCGGCGGTTACATGGCCGGCCGGATCGCCGGGCGCTGGCTGTTCGTGGTCTTCGGCGTCGTCATGGCCGCCTCGGCGGTGATGATGCTGCGCAAGCGCCGCAACCTGGCCAGCGACGAAGGCGAGGGCACGCCGTGGGCGAATTACCTGCGCCTGCACGGCAGTTATTACGACGGCGCGCTCCAGAAGGAAGTGCCTTACCGCGTCGTCCGCGCGCGCCTGGGGCTGGGGCTCATGTACATTGCGGGCATGATGAGCGGGTTGCTGGGCATCGGCTCCGGCGTGCTCAAGGTGCCGGCGATGGACCTGGGCATGCGCCTGCCGATCAAGGTCTCCACCGCAACGAGCAACTTCATGATCGGCGTCACCGCCGCCGCCAGCGCGGGGCTGTACTTCGCGCGCGGCGACATCAACCCGTTCATCGCCGGGCCGGTCGCGGCCGGGATTCTCGTCGGCGCGATGGTCGGCGCGCGCGTCATGGGCCGGCTGCATAACGCCCTCATCCGGTACGTCTTCGTGGTCGTGTTGCTCATCGTCTCGGTGCAGATGCTTCTCAGGGGACTGAAAGGAAATTAATGACCTCCAACGGCTCCGACGCGGCATCGCCTTCCGCTCCGCCAGAGGACCGGCGCGTGGTGCGCGTGGAAATCGTCATCAGTTGGGTGCTGCGCGTCGGCGTCGTCACGAGCCTGGCGGTCGTCCTCGTCGGCCTGGTGCTGATCTTCGTGCACCATCCGGAACTCCTGACCTCGACCACGCGATTGCAGGACCTCACGCAGCGCGGCGCCGTTTTCCCGCACACCCTGTCGGAGGTGTTCCAGGGCGCGCTGCGCACGCGGGGCGAAGCGATCGTCGCGGTCGGCCTGTTGCTGCTGATCCTCACCCCGGTCACCCGCGTCGCCGTCTCGATCCTGGCGTTCGTCTACCAGCGCGACCGCGCCTACACGTTCATCACGCTGACCGTCCTCATCATCCTGCTGATGTCCTTCGTGATCGGCCGGCTGGAGTAGGCTGCGCAGCGGAAGCTTGACCTCCAATGCCGCGCCTGATATACTCCGCTTCCCGAATGCCCGTGTTCACGCAAACAGGCGGACGCCTTGTCCGCTTGCGCCTGACGGAGCCGGGCGCAATGTTCCTCCTGGTCTCTGAAGTAAGGTGGCACTATGCCATATCACTGCATCGTGCTCGCGAAGCAGGTCCCGGACACGAAGAACATCACCGGGCAGGCGATGAAGGACGACGGCACGGTCAACCGCGCCGCGCTGCCGGCGATCTTCAACCCCGAGGACCTCAACGCGCTGGAGCTGGCGCTGGACCTGCGCGACCGGTTCGGCGGGCGCGTGACGCTGATTACGATGGGGCCGCCGGCGGCGTGCGAGCTGCTGCGCGACGCGCTCTATCGCGGCGCGGATGAGGCGATCCTCCTGTCCGACCGCCGCTTCGCCGCCGCCGATACGCTGGCGACCTCCTACGCGCTCGGCTGCGCGATCCGCAAAATCGGCGACTTCGACCTGGTCATCGGCGGCCGGCAGGCGATTGACGGCGATACCGCCCAGGTCGGCCCGCAGACGGCCGAGAAGCTCGGCATCAACCAGGTGACGTACGTGGAGAAAGTCCTGAAGCTCGACGGCCGCACGATCGAGATCGAGCGCGCCATCGAGGGCGGGTTCGAGCGCGTCCGCGCGCAACTGCCGCTGCTGCTGACGGTAACCGGAACGGCGAACGAGCCGCGTCCGCCGCGCGCCAAGCGACTGCTCCAGTACCGCCGCTACACCACCGCGCCGGAGATCGCCGGCCGCATCCGCAAGCAGATCGAGCAGTCCGGCCGCACGCCGACCGACGCCGAAATCGCCGCCGCGGCTGCCCCGCTCGTGGAGACCGCCGTCCGCGAGAAGCGGACCTTGACGCTCTGGGACGCCGATACCGTCGGCGCCGACGCCGCCAGGATCGGCGGGCGCGGCTCGCCGACGAAGGTGAAAAAAATCGAGTCCATCGTCCTCAAGGGCCGCGACCTGGCCTGGATCGAGCCGAACGACGAGGGCGTCCGCGGGCTCGTGAAGGGACTCGTGGAAGAACATATCATCGGGTAAGAGACTTTCGCGCGCCGCGCGGCCACGGCCGAAAGGCAGAAAATTTATCGCGCTATTCGCTTGACATACAAGAAAACTTATGATATACTCCCGCAAGCGAATGAGGGCTGAAGAGCGGCCGCGTGTCGAAGGTTGCAAGTTGTTGACGGGGAAGAACCTAACGCGCAAAAAGCGAATTGAAAAAACGAATCCAAATTGATTTGAAAAAACGAACCCGGCTTGTCCTAAACTGTGGTTCGTAGCAAAAAGGAACGCGAGCGGGAATCACGTCTTAGGCAGGAACGAGGCGATCTGAAAAAACGAACCCAATTTGTCGTAAACTGCTGTGCTGAGGAAGAAAACGAATGTCAGGAAAGAACGACGTAATGGTGTTCGTCGAGCAGAACGAAGGCCGGGCCGCCGACGTCTCGCTCGAACTGGTCTGCAAGGGACGCGAGTTGGCCGACCGGCTGCGCGTGGGGCTCTCGGCGGTGGTCTGCGGCGAGCACATCGCCGGCCTCGCGGAGAAACTCGTGGCGCACGGCTGCGACGAGGTCCACGTCGCCGAAGACGCGCGGCTGCGGCAGTATCGCACGCTGCCCTACTCGCGCGTGGTGAGCGAGGTGATCCGCAAGGCGCAGCCGCAGATCGTCCTGTTCGGCGCCTCGCCCGTCGGCCGCGACCTGGCCCCGCGCATCGCCAGCGAACTGAAGGCCGGCCTCACCGCCGACTGCACCGACCTCCAGATCGGCGACCACTCCGAGCCGGGCGGCGGCAAGGAATACAAGGACCTGCTCTACCAGATCCGGCCCGCCTTCGGCGGCAACATCATCGCCACGATCGTCTGCCCCGAGACGCGCCCGCAGATGGCCACCGTGCGCGAAGGCGTCATGAAGATGACCCCGCCCGACGCGAAGCGCAAGGGCAAAATCCTGCCCGCGAAGGCCGCGTTCCGCGACGAGGATTTCCTGCTGGAGATCCTCCACCGCGAGCACAAGGAGAAGACCGTCAACCTGCGCGCGGCGAACATCGTTGTCAGCGGCGGCGCCGGCGTCGGCAGCAAAGAGAATTTCAAGCTGCTCTTCGACCTGGCGCATGCCATCGGCGGCGTGGTCGGCGCCTCGCGCTCGGCCGTGGACAGCGGCTTCATCCCGAAGGATCACCAGGTCGGCCAGACCGGCACCACGGTCCGGCCGAAACTCTATATCGCCTGCGGCATCTCCGGCGCCGTGCAGCACCGGGCGGGCATGCAGGAATCCGCGAAGATCATCGCCATCAACACCGACCGCGAAGCGCCGATCTTCGACGTCGCGCACTACGGCATCGTCGGCGACCTGAACGTGGTCATCCCGATGCTCATCAAGGCGTACAAGAGCAAATAAGAAGTATGAGTGATGAATGACGAAGCACTTCCTCATTCATCATTCGCAGTTCCGACTTCCATTGTGAGGTGAGCCCATGGCGAATTTCTTCACCGACAACGCCGACATCCGCTTCCACTTCGACACGATGGACCTGCGCGAGATCGTCGCGCTCAAGGAAGGCGATTTCAGCGAGCGGCAGAAATTCCCGTACGCCCCGGCTTCGCACGAGGAAGCCGTGGAAGGCTATCGCCGGATTCTCGAGCTCGTCGGGCAGATCGCCGGCGACGTGGTGGCCCCGCGCGCGCCCGACGTGGATGCCGAAGGCGCGCAGCTCCATGACGGCGTGGTCACCTACGCGCACGGCACGCGCGAGGCGCTCAAGGCGCTCTCCGGCGCCGACCTGATGGGCTTCACGCTCCCGCGCCGCTACGGCGGACTCAACCTGCCGACGATCCTCTACACCTCCGCGATCGAGATGGTCTCGCGCGCCGATGCGGCGCTGATGACGATCTTCGGCCTGCAGGATATCGCCGAGACGATCAACAGCTTCGCCTCCGAGGAGCAGAAGCAGCGCTACCTGCCGAAATTCTGCAGCGGCGAGGTGACCGGCGCGATGGTGCTGACCGAGCCGGACGCCGGAAGCGACCTGCAGGCGGTGCGCCTGCGCGCGTACCAGGACCCGAGCGGCCAGTGGCGCCTCAACGGCGTCAAGCGGTTCATCACCAACGGCTGCGGCGACGTGCTGCTCGTGCTCGCGCGCACCGAGGAAGGCACGCGCGACGGCCGCGGGCTGAGCATGCTGGTCTGCGAGAAAGGCCCGAAGGTGGTCGTCCGGCGGATCGAGAACAAGCTGGGCATCCACGGCTCGCCGACGTGCGAGCTGCACTTCAAGGACACGCCCGCCGAACTCGTCGGCCAGCGGCGGCGCGGGCTGACGAAGTACGTGATGTCGCTGATGAATGGCGCGCGTATCGGCATCGCCGCGCAGGGGCTGGGCATCGCCGAGGCGGCCTACCGCGACGCGCTCGCTTACGCCGTCGAGCGCGAGCAGTTCGGCAAGCGCATCGTGGACATGGCGCAGGTCGCCGACCTGCTCGTCTCGATGAAAGTCGGCATCGAGAGCGCGCGGTCGCTGCTCTACGAGACCTCGCGCGTGGTGGACCTGGCGCAGGGTTACGAGCGCCTCGCCGAGACGGCGGACCGCAACGATCCGAAGACGAAGGAGATCAAGGAGAAGAGCGCCCGCTACAACCGGCAGGCGAGCATCCTCACGCCGATGTCGAAGTACTACTGCTGCGAGATGTGCCTGAGCGTCACCAGCGCGGCGATCCAGGTCCTCGGCGGCAGCGGCTACATGCGCGACTACAACCTCGAACGCCACTACCGCGACGCGCGCATCACCACGATCTATGAGGGCACCTCCGAACTCCAGGCCGTGGCCATCATCGCCGGCCTCAACGGCGACAAGCTCGACGACTGGTTCGCCGGGCGCGCCGACCGCACCTACGAGGGCGGCACCGCGCTCCTCGCCGCGCTCGCCAGCCAGACGCAGCAGCGGCTGAAGGACGCGATGGGCTTCCTCAAGGCCGAGGCGAACACCGAGTACACCGACCTGATGGGCAAGCGCCTGAGCGATACCGCCTGCGCCGGCGTCATCGGCCTGCTCCTCCTCGAAGAGGCGCAGCGGTCGCCGCACAAGCGCATCATCGCCGAGAAGTTCATCCGCGACAGCGCCATCCGCACCGCGGCCAACCACACGGCGATCACCTCCGGCAACGACCTGGTGCTGCGCGAGTACAAGACCCTGCTCGGGCCGGACCTGCCCAAGGCTTGACGGAAAGCGGGAAATGCACGGCGCAGGTTCCCGGGCTTCGCGCTTCCCGTTTTTCGCTCGCCCAGGCTGCCCCTTGCTTGCGCCCCTCTTTTGTGCTATGAAACTAGCATGGGGGCGGCAGCGGTTCGATTCGGGAGGCGGTTGTGGCGGAGATTGACCCGTTCCTCAAGATGGGCCGTCAGATTGACGCGTCCGACGTCCACATCGCCGTCGGCTCCCCGCCGATGATCCGCCTGAATGGCGCGCTCCGCAAGGTGAAGTACCCGGCCTTCACGGCCGACGACACGAAGCGCCTCTTCCACGAGATCCTGACCCCGGAGCAGGTGAAAGAGCTCGACAATGAGTGGGAGCTCGACCTGAGCTACGACTCGGGGGAAGCCGGCCGCTGCCGCGCGAACATCTGCGTGCAGAACCGCGGGCTGGACGGCACCTTCCGGCTCATCCCGTCGGTGGTCAAGGGGCTCGACGACCTCGGCTTCCCGCCGGTCGTCAAGAAGTTGCTGGAGTACCGCCAGGGCATGATCCTCGTCACCGGCAAGGCCGGCTGCGGCAAGACCACCACGCTCTCGGCGATGATCAAGCACCTCAACGAGCGCCGCTACGACCACATCATCACCCTCGAAGACCCGATCGAAATCCTCCACCCGATGATCCACTGCCAGGTGACGCAGCGCGAGGTCGGCGTCCACACCTCGTCGTTCGGCCGCGCGCTCCGCGCCTGCCTGCGCGAGGACCCGGACATCATCATCGTCGGCGAAATGCGCGACCTCGAGACGATCTCCAACGCCATCACCGCCGCCGAGACCGGCCACCTGGTGCTTGCCACCCTTCACACGACCAACGCCGCGCGCACCATCGGCCGCATCCTGGACGTGTTCCCGCCGAGCCAGCAGGGCCAGATCCGCACGATGCTCGCCGACGCGCTCCGCGGCATCATCTCGCAGCAGCTCGTTCCGACCTCCGACGGCAAAGGCCGCGTCGTCAGTCTCGAGGTGCTCGTCGTCACGCCGGCCATCTCGAACCTCATCAAGGAAGACCGCACCTTCCAGATCCCCTCGCTGATGCAGACCGGAGTCAAGCTGGGCATGCAGCTCATGGACGACGGCCTCTACAAGCTCCTGCAGCAGGGCGTCATCACGCCGGAGACCGCGCTCGAGCGCGCCTACGACCGCAGCAAGTTCACCGACCTGACCAAGACGCGCGAGCGGCAGATCAACTGGGAGGAGTTCATGGCGCTGCCGGACGACAAGGCGAAGAAGAAACTGCTCATCCAGATGGGCACGGTGCTCATGGACCGGAAGACCAAAGCCGCCCATTCGATCAAGCGGGAGCGCGTGCCGTTCCTCTTCTTCCAGACCAAGCACGGCAAGCTCCCCGAAGATGCGATCTGGGCGGAGCTCACGCGGCTTTATCCGGAAGTCGCCTTCTCGGCGGAGGAGTAACGTTGAGCGGCGCCGAGCGTGGAAAGGTAAGTTATGGCCCAGGCCGATGAATGGCTGCTGAAGATGCGCGCGCTCGGCGCCTCGGACCTGCACCTCTTCGCCGGGTCCCCGCCGAAGCTCCGCATCACCGGCGACCTGCACCCGACGAACGAGGCGATCCTGACCAACGAACGCCTCCGCGAAATTCTCCCGGAGCTTTGCACGCCCCAGCAATGGGAGAGTTTCGTCAAGGACAGCGACATGGACTTCGCGTACGCCATTCCCGGGTACGCGCGCTTCCGCACGAATTACCTGATGCAGCAGTTCGGCATCGGCGCGGTCATGCGCATGATCCCGGACAAGATGCTGACCTTCGAGGAACTCGGCCTGCCCAATACCGTGCTGCAGTTCGTCGAACTCGGGTTCGGCCTCGTCCTCGTCACCGGGCCGACCGGCTCGGGCAAGACCACCACGCTCGCGAGCATCATCAACTACATCAACGACCATTACCGCCGCCACATCCTCACCATCGAGGAGCCGATCGAGTTCGTCCACCAGCACAAGCAGTGCCTCATCACGCAGCGCGAGGTCGGCCTGCACACGCACAATTTCGCCGCGGCGCTGCGCTCGGCCATGCGCATGGACCCGAACGTGGTCCTCGTCGGTGAAATGCGCGACACGGAAACCATCTCGCTGGCGCTGACCTGCGCCGAGATGGGCATCCTCGTCTTCGGCACCCTGCATACCAACAGCGCCTCGAAGACCGTGGACCGCATCATTGACGTGTTCCCCGCCGAGGAGCAGGCGCGCATCCGCACCATGCTCGCCGGCTCGCTGCAGGGCGTCATCGCCCAGCAGTTGCTGCGCACCGCCTCGGGCAAGGGGCGCGTCGCCTCCTTCGAGGTGCTCGTCGCCTCGCCGGCGCTCGGCAACCTCATCCGCACCGCGCAGACCGCGAAGATTGACTCCATGATCGAAAGCGGCGGCAAGATGGGCATGCAGACCATGGATTCGCACATCCAGAAACTTCTCGATGCCGGCACGATCACCGGCGAAGAGGCGTACATGAAGGCCTTCGACAAGAGCAAATTCGAGAAGCACTGGAGCTTCACCGTCGAAGAGGACGAAGAAGCGAAGTGAACTCGAGCGCGGGCACTGCTCCCCGTTCTGCAGTCCCCACTCGACAGTTCGCACTCCTCAGTCCGGACTCCTCACTCCGCGCTTAAGTCGCGAGGAAGGAAGGAGCGAGCGACATGGGAGCCGTCGGCTACGTCATCGTCGCGCTGGTCATCACCGTCGTCGTCCTCGTCGCACTCTTCACGGTTTACCGGAGTCGCGGCCAACGGCCGGACCTCGTCATCCACATCAGCGCGCCGGTCATCAAGCCGGTCAACAACCGCCCGGAGTGGTACCTGGATTTCGTCGCGGAATTCGCCAACGTCAGCCCGGCCGCGCTCTCAGTCGTCGGCTTGCGCTCGGCCGTCTCCGCCCCGAAGCAGGCCCCGCTCGAGGCCAAGCGCATCCTCGGCGACGACGAGAGCCAGCGCCACGCCGTGCACCATCCGCCCGACATCGCCCTGCGCCTGCCCATCGCAGTCGCGCCCGGCCGCCGCGTCAACTACCGCTTCCACATCTTCTTCTCCGTCCATCTGCGTCGCATGTGGGACAAAGGACTCCTCCACCTTTACGCGACCGCCGACGACGGAGCCGCCTACGAAGCCGTCCGCGTCCTCACCGCGCCCGAAGACGAATCCGCCAGACCGCCCGCTGAATAGCCCCGCCTTTAATCGCAGTTGAACGCTTTCCGAGTACCCCGCATTCTCACACACATCTGTCTGATCGTTTCAGCCATGCGGCACTGACAACCGGCCCTATCGGCGGACGGTCTCCTTCGCCCAGCGCGTGCCGCGTATGACGCTTTTCTACTATTGATTGTGGAAAAGGCTGTCTGGAGGCTGCATGACAGGTTGTGAAAAGCTGCAAGAATCGTCCGGGCGGGCACTACATATTGTATATAGGCTCAAATACCACACATCGCCTAGGTGTTTTTCCTATGGTAGCTCAGCGTTTTACCTCTAAAAGCCGTTTTTCTCTTGACTGTGGGGCTCGATTCCACTATTTTTATGTCATGTGTCTCTCAGTGGGGGTAAATCCCACAGAGATACGATTTCTTTTTGCGGTGAACGACTCATGTTCGTCGGTAAGTACCCAGTCCGGCTCGACGCCAAGAACCGGGTCATTGTACCGCAGCGACTGCGCGAGTCACAAATCGAGGGTGGCCCGCTCTGGTCGAAGTTCTATCTGACCCTCGGGACAGAATCCTGCATCGCCGTCTACACGCCGGAAGGCTGGCAACAGTTAATGCAGGAGATGGGCGCGGCGAAATCGGTGGTGGACGAGTCGGTGAGAATCCTTCAGCGCATGACCGCCGCAAACGTGGATATGCGCGAGTGTGACGCGCAAGGACGGGTGGTCCTTTCCGACGAGCTGCGCAGCCACGCGGGAATCACGCGCGACCTGATCTGGATCGGCGCGGTGTCCCGCGCGGAAATCTGGAACCCGGAACGCTGGGCTGCGTTCAACCGGAAACATATTGCGGAGCTGGGCGAGAAGATGGACATCGTCTCACGAGCCGGTCTCGCCCTGCCCGAACGAAACGATCCTTTGAGGAGAGGGCCGCAGGGCTGACCCCGGCCTCTTCATCGCCTCCCGCATGGAGGCGCGGACAGAAGCGCAAATATGAGCAGCACGATTCTCCGTAGTGAGAACAGTGTACGGGCTTGGCACCATCGGCATGGCGGCTTGCCCTGGAGGGGCGGGCGCTTCCGACAACATAAAATGTGCGGGAAGATGCAGCCCCCCCTCCTCGGGCATTTCGCCGCCGGCCTGACCGACGAGGACGCGATGACGGAATCCGGGGCGCCGTTGCATGTGCCGGTGATGCTCGAGGAATCCCTCCGCCTGCTGGATCCAAAACCCGGCGAGACGATCGTGGACGGCACGCTCGGCGCCGGCGGGCATTCCCGCGCGATCCTGGCGGCGCTCGGCGCCGCGGGCCGGCTGATCGGCGTGGACCGCGATCCGAAGATGGCGCAGATCGCCCGCCAGAAACTGCTCGGCGTCTCCGCCGGCGCGAAAGTCGAAATCCTCACCGGCCACTTCGGCGACCTGCCGGCCGTTCTGGCGACCATCGGCGTCGAGGCGGCCGACGGCGTGCTGCTCGATCTGGGCGTGGCCTCGCCGCAACTGGACGATCCGTCGCGCGGGCTGAGCTATCGCGCCGACGGGCCGCTGGACATGCGCCTGACGCCGGACGCCGAGCTTTCGGCCGAGGAGTGGATCAACCGGGTCCCGCAGGACGAACTGGCGCAGGTGCTGCGCGAGTACGGCGAGGAGCGCTTCTCCGGGCGGATCGCCCGGGCCATCGTCGAGGCGCGCGCGCGCAAACCGATCCGCCGCACCGGCGAGCTGGCGGAGATCATTGCGCGCTCCGTACCGCGCGGCCCGCGCCGGCTGCACCCGGCGCGCAGGAGTTTCCAGGCGCTGCGCATCCGCGTCAACGAGGAGATGCAGCAACTCGAACGATTTCTCGCGGCGATCGCCCGGCTGCTGAAGCCGGGCGGGCGCTGCGCGATCATCAGCTATCACTCTCTCGAAGACCGTCGCGTGAAGAACGCCTTTCGCGACGGCGCCCGGGAAGGGATTTACGAACTGCTGACCCGCAAGCCGATGCGGCCGTCATTTGCCGAAGTCTCCGAGAATCCTCGGAGCCGCTCCGCCCGGCTGCGCGCTGTCCGCAGAAACGACGCAGGCGTGAGCCTGAAATGAGAGGAATCGAAACGTGACTCCGGCGCGGTACATCCTGTTGCTGCTGCTCGCCAGTTTCTTCGCCCTCCTGGGCGTGGCGCAGCGCGCGCATGGGGTTCACCTGGGGCTTCGCGTGGGGTATCTCAAGGCCGAAACGGACCTCCTCGCCGAGAACAACCGCCAACTCCTCTGTGAAATCAGCGCGCTCTCCGATCCGGTGCAGATCGCCGGCCAGGTCGAGCGTATGAAACTTGCGCTGCTGGACCCGGTTGTGCTGACCAAGGCCGTCGCGGCGGAACGTGACGGCGAAACGGTCGCGCCGGTTCCGAAGGCCCCGCCGACGCGGCGGTGACCGGCAGCGGCGCAAGTCGCGGACAAGGGATTTCGAGAGGAGAGGTTCAGGCCATGGAGGCGTCCCCGCAGAAGAACTTTCGCCTGCGGCTGATCTGCGTCAGTTGCGCCCTCCTTGCCGCCTTCCTCGGACTGGCGGCGCGCCTGGCCTACGTCCAGGCTTACCAGCATCCGAAGTGGACAGCGCTCGCCGACCGGATGGAAGCCGATTGCGTGACGATCGAGGCGGAGCGCGGGCTGATCCTCAGCCGCGACGGACGCACCCTGGCCGCGAGCGCGCACGTGCCCTCGATCTACATCAATCCGCGCGCCGTCCCGGCTGAGCGCCGCGACGAGGTCGCCGCCGCGCTCGCGGAAATCCTCAAGGTGGACGCGAACGACCTGGCCGACCAGCTCGCCCGCCCGAAGTATTTTGTCTGGGTCAAGCGCAAAGTCTCGCCCTCGGAATCCGAGGCGGTGCTGGCCGCCGAACTGCCGGGCGTCGGCATCCGCGACGAACCGAACCGCTGCTATCCGAACGGCACGCTGCTCTGCCACGTGCTCGGCGCGGTCGGCGCCGACGGCAACGGGCTCGCCGGCCTCGAGGCGGAGGACAACGCGGCCCTCTCCGGCGCAGCCGGCTCGGAGTTGGTGTACAAGGACGGACTCGGCCGCACGATGTTCGCCGCGCATCTCTCGAACGCGCTGGAGATGGTCAGCCCCGAAGAGACCCAGGCCGGCATGATCCGCCCGGCGGTGAACGGGCATTCGCTGATCCTCACAATTGACGCGCGCATCCAGGAGATCGTCGAGCAGGAGTTGCGCCAGGCATGCGAGAAATACAGGCCTGAGTCAGGCAGCTCCGTCGTGCTCGATCCATGGACCGGCGACGTGCTCGCGATGGCCTGCTGGCCGACGTTCGATCCGGCGCATTTCGCCTCGACGCCGCCGGCGATCCAGCAGAATATGGCCGTCTCCGTGGCCATCGAGCCGGGCTCCACGTTCAAGCCGTTCGTCTGCTCGAAAGCGCTCGAGGCGGGCGTGGTGACGCCCGACACGGTGTTCGACTGCCACCAGGGCGTGTACCGCATCGGCTCGCGCACGCTGCACGACGCGCACGGCTACGGCCGGCTCAGCGTGCGCGACATCATCGCCTACAGCAGCAACATCGGCATGGCGCAGGTGGGCGAACGCCTCGGCCCCGAGCGGATGTACGCGGGGCTTTCCCTGTTCGGCTTCGGGCGCAAGACCGGCATCGAGCTGCCCGGCGAATCCGCCGGACTGCTCCATCCGCTCCGGCAGTGGACGAAGCTGAGCGTCTCCTCGCTCCCGATGGGCCAGGAAGTCGCCGTCAGCGCGCTCCAGTTGACCGCCGGATTCTGCACGTTCGCGAACGGCGGCTGGTGGGTCCGTCCGCGGATCGTGCTCGGGACGGCCGACAGCCAGGGCCGCAACATGCTTCGGAGCGCCACGCCGCCGGCGTACCATCGCGTGCTCGACGAGCGCGTCGCGAAGCTGATGTGCGGCGACCTCCTCGCGGCGGTCGTCGAGAGAGGCACGGCGCGCGACTCCGCCATCGCGGGCTACCAGATGTCCGGCAAGACCGGTACGCCCCAATTGTCGCGGCCGGGCGCGCGCGGATACGAGCCGGGCGCATACGCCTCGGTGTTCGTCGGGATCGTCCCGACGAGCGCGCCGAGGTTCGTGATCAGCGTCATGATCAAGAAGCCGCAGGCGGCGTATTACGGCGGCGTGGTCGCCGCGCCCGCGGTCGCGCATATGGCCGAACGAATCCTGAGCATGTTCCAGGTCCCGCGCGAGTCGCCGGATGAGCCGGAAACCAAGGCCGTCGTCACGAAAGCGGCGTTATCGCAGAAATTGAACCATGAGGCTTTCACCACGAAGAACGCGAAGGACGTGAAGAAAGAAACGTGGTGAAAACAAGTCCATGAGAGGAAGTGAAGCGTGAAACTCTGCAAGCTGCCGAAGATTCTTCCGGGCATTCATCCGCCGGTGCCGGAGGACTGGGCGGAGGTCGAGGTGCTGGGCATCGCGCATGACTCGCGGCGCGTGAAGCCCGGCTCGGTCTTCGTCGCCATCGGCGGGCACGAGCGCGACGGCAACGCCTACATCGAGGACGCCCTCGCACGAGGCGCCGTCGCCATCGTCTCCGAGAAGCCGGTCCGCCCCTCGCGGCCGGTCGTCACGCTCACGGTCAGCGACGCCCGCCGCGCGCTCGCCGCGCTGGCGAGCACCTTCTACGGCAAGCCCTCGCGCCGGCTCCACGTCATCGGCGTCACGGGCACGAACGGGAAGACCACCACGACGTACATGATCCGCTCGATCCTCGAAGCCGCCGGCTATCGCTGCGGCGTGCTCGGCACGATCGGCTACGAGACCGGCCGCCGCTCGCTGCCGGCCTCGGTCACCACGCCGGAGTCGCTGAGCATCCAGGAGTACCTGGCCGAGATGGTCGCCGAGGGGCTCGATTACGCCGCGATGGAGGTCTCCTCGCATTCGCTCTGCATGCGGCGCGTGGACTTCGTGCAGTTCGCCGCGGCGGTCTTCACGAACCTGAGCCCGGAGCACATGGATTATCACCGCACGCTCGCGGCCTATCGCCAGGCCAAGGCGCGGCTCTTCTCCGCGCTCGGCCCGGCCTCGGTCGCGGTGATCAACGCCGACGACAAGAGCGCCGCCGGGATGGCGCGCGGCACGTTCGCGCGCGTGCTCTACTACGGAATCAAGAACCGCGCCGAGGTCTCGGCGCGGATCAAGGAATCCACGCTCGACGGCATCTGCATGACGCTCGCGACGCCCTCGGGCGAGGCGGAACTGCACCTGCCGCTCATCGGCACGCACAACGTCTACAACGCCCTCGGCGCCGCGGCCGTGACGCTGGCGCTCGGGCGCGACCTGAACTGCATCCGCGACGGGCTCGAACACGTGCCGCCGGTCCCGGGCCGGCTCGAGCCGGTGCCCTGCCCGAAGGGATGCAAGGTGCTCGTGGATTTCGCGCACACCGACCAGGCGCTGAAATCGGTCTTGCAGTCGCTGCGGCCGCTGACCTCGAAGCGGATCATCGTCGTCTTCGGCGCCGGCGGCGACCGCGACCGCGAGAAGCGCCCGCGCATGGGCCGCGTCGCCGAGCTCGGCGCGGACATGGCCTGGGTCACCAGCGACAACCCGCGCAGCGAGGAGCCGCTCGACATCATCAATGAGATCCTCAGCGGAGTCCGCAGCCGGCGCCGGCTGCACGTTCAGCCCGACCGTCAGGCGGCCATCGCCGAGGCGCTCGACGCCGCGCGGCCCGGCGACCTGGTCCTCATCGCCGGCAAAGGCCACGAGCGGACACAGCGGTTCAAGGACAAAGTGATTCCCTTCGACGACCGCGAGGCCGTCGAGCGCGCCTTCGCGCTCAAGGGATGAAATTTCACGCAAGGGATTAATGAAGTGAGCCATCAACGTCTGCGCACTGTGGGTGTGGAGATCGTGGGAGCTATCGGGAGACGCCCGGGAAGGAGGATCTGGACCATTACGGGCGTCTCCACCGATAGTCGCG
>Ga0187876_1000258_pt1 | contig 55685 bp, 36 predicted proteins | sample June2016WEW_17_4_FD_133000 | JGI IMG/M metagenome (GOLD analysis project Ga0187876, IMG submission 133000) | Peatland microbial communities from SPRUCE experiment site at the Marcell Experimental Forest, Minnesota, USA - June2016WEW_17_40 | ecosystem: Environmental > Terrestrial > Soil >... | reverse complement strand
GCCTGGAATCGCCGGATGAATCGCGCCCGCACCAAGATCAACTGGAAATTCGACCGCAAGGCTGCCCGTTGCAAGTTCGGCTACAAGAAGAAGAACGTTTCTAAGCGGTCAAAGACCTAGTTGTCTGAAGAGAGCAGGCGCAGGGCCCGCGTAATCCTGGAACCGGCTACCAAGACGAGCCCGGCAACCATGGCTGCCGGGGAGTTCTCGGCTAGCCATGTGCACATTACCTCGGAGACGCTTGAACTTCAAGCCGGCATTAGACTCAGGCCGCCGCAGGCGTCGATACGGTCTATGCTGGAAGTGATGGGTTGGGGCGGACAGAACTGGAATGGCGGCTGTCGGCTGGGCGGAATTCTCATCGGCAGGTCGTGGCGCGGACAGGCAATCACTATGCGAGTTTGCGCGGCGGTTTCGTTGATGGTCTCAGCCGCGTGTCTTCACGCCCAAGCCGGCGGCTGCGAGGCCCTGCCTGCTACGAAGCCTGACGACATCAACGCTCTGGCGAATACCGGCCTTGGGCTCTCACGCGCAAAGCAGTACGATGCCGCGGCTGTCTGCTACCGCAAGGTTCTGGCCATTGACCCGAATATTCCCCAGATCCAGCTCAACCTCGGCCTGGCGGAGTTCAAGAGCGGGCGTTTCCGCGAAGCGACTGGGCCGTTCCGGGCCGTGCTGGAACTCGACCCGAAGAATATGCAGGCGCGGACTCTGCTGGGCATGAGTTACTACGGCAGCCGCATGTTCAAGGAGGCGGCAGCGAACCTCGAGATCGTGCTTGGCGCCGACCCGGAAAACGCGCAGCTACACTACTACTTCGCGGAGAGCCTGTTGTCGTCTGCCGATTACCAGAGATCGTTGAAGGAGTTCGAGTGGCTACAGCGCCACGACCCCGATGCTGCCGCCACGCACGTGCTCATGGCCGAAGCGTTAGACGCTCTCTCCCGCCCCGAGGAAGCGATCCTGGAGCTGAAGGCAGCGATCGCGAAATCGCCGGCCGAACCCAACGTGCATTTTGCCATCGGGTATATCTACTGGTCGCAGCAAAAAGATGATGAGGCCGAACGCGAGTTCCGTCTGGAGCTGGCTCACGATCCGGCCAATGCGCAGGCGTGGGCCTGGCTGGCTGACGTCCTGATCCGCCGCAACGACTTTCAGAAGGCGAAGCCACTCCTCGACAAAGCTCTGTCCATCGACCGGAGCGTCCGAATCGCGCATCTCGATCTCGGAATTGTCTTCGCGCAGGGCAAACAGTACGACCGCGCCATTAAGTCGTTCAAGGAAGCGATCCGGCTCGACGATTCCAAAGCCGATGCCCATTTCCGCCTGGCGCGCGTGTACAAAGAAGCCGGCAAACCTGCTGAATCCGCCGCCGAGTTGGCCATTGTCCGCCAGTTGCGCGAGCAGAAGAACGAAGACAACCTACATAAGGTGACCGGCCACCCGCCCGATCTGCAACCCGACAAGTAGGCCGCTGCCGGACCCGCGCCCAATGCGGACACCGCGGAGGAGATCAGCCAATGACCTATCGCTATTTCCCCCCGTGGCGCCTCGCGATTACCTGCGTTCTGATCGCGGGCTTTCCCTCTTCGATCACGTAGAACTGATCGGCCCTGACATTATGAAAATCCTGCCGGACCCCGCTCGGCCAGCTCACTTCCACGCTGTCGATGCGCGTGCTGGACCCCAGCCCGAAGTGTGCGCGCTGGTCGCTCTGCGAAAGATAGCTGCCGGCCGCAGCAATCTCACGGATCTGCGAAATGCCGCCGGCCTTCACTCGGATGCGCGCACCCAGGGCATCGCGATTGCTGCGCGTGCCCACCAGCTTGAAGCTCACGAAGTGATTGCTCCCCCCGCTGCGGTTTCGCAATATCGACGGCGGGTCGTCGTTATTGCCCACGACAATGTCCTCGTGGCCGTCGTTAAACAGGTCGGCAAAGGCCACGCCGCGCCCGAGGTGGGGCACCGAAAAACCGTTCCCGTGGGCTTGCGCATCCGCAGTCACGTCAGTAAACGTGCCATTGCGATTGTTGTGAAACAGCAGATTGATCTGTTTGTAATGTCCCTTCACGGTCGAACTCTCCACGCCCTGATAGACGTGCCCGTTGGCGATGAAGAGATCCACCCAGCCATCGTTGTCGAAGTCTGTGAAGCCGCCTCCGAAGCTCAGGTAGCGGGCGGTGATGGTGGCGATGCCCGCCTTGCGGCTGACTTCCTCGAACACCCCGCCTCCGGTGTTGCGCCATAGATGGTGGGGCATATCCTGAAAGTCGGAAACGTAGAGATCCAGCAATCCGTCGTTATCGAAGTCATCCACCGACAGGCACATCGCCGCCATGGTGTTGCCGTCCTCGGTCAGCCCCACGCCCGCCATCAATCCGGATTCGGTGAACGTGCCGTCGTGATTGTTGTGATAAAGGTAAATCTCCATGCCATCGTTGGCGACAAACAGATCGGGCCAGCCGTCGTTGTCGTAGTCGGATGCAATCACCGACAAATTCCTGCCGTTGGGCTGATAGATCTTGGCGGCTTTGGTAACGTTGGTGAACGTGCCGTCGCCGTTGTTGTGGTACAACACGTCCGGGCTACCATGATACGCACCGGGCGGGCAGCTCGATTCGGCGTCGGCGATGATACAGGTCTGTTTCACCTCCGGGCCGAAGTCCACGTAGCCGCCGACGTACAAATCGAGCTTCCCATCGCGGTCGTAGTCGAAAAAGGTAGCGCCCAGATGCAGACGCGTGCCAAAGTCGGTACCGTCCACGTGCGCCTTCGCGGTGACGTCTGTGAAGGTGCCGTCCCCGTTGTTGTGGTATAGCACGTTCTTGCCGTATTGCATCACGTAGAGATCGGGATAGCCGTCGTTGTCGTAGTCGCCGACTACGCAGCCAAGGCCATAGCCGGTGCCCGGCACGCCGGCCTTTTCGGTCACGTCCGTGAACGTGCCGTCGCCATTGTTTCGATAAAGAGCGTTGCGCGCCACCAGACCCCGGCCGTACAGATCGCGCGCACTGACGAAGTAGATGTCCGGCCAGCCGTCTCCGTCATAGTCAAACACGCAGACCCCTGGACCAGCTTCGTCCATGATATTGGCGACGCCCTGGTTACCTTTCAGGTGGACGAAGTGGACGCCCGCCTGCTTCGTGATGTCATCGAAGCGCGGCGTGGAGTTGTCGCCGTCGTCAGCTCCGGCAAATGCCGCGGCGAGGAGCGACATCGCCACCACCGCGCCCGCCGGAATTAGAAACCGGGCGGGAGACACGCTTCTCTCTGGGTATGATCGGATTGCTTACAGGCCAAACTCATAGACCTCAGCACACTGTCGAGCACGGCATGGAAACCTATCCTGGCCTGCCGTCCACTCATCTGCGATTATCTCACGCGCGAGCAATCCCGCTCTGGCTATGCCGCCGGTGAAGATAGGAATGCCATAGACATAGTGTCTTCATCTGTATCAGTAGCACCGATCTCGTCAGGAATCATCGGAACAATTGGGGTCCGCGGCGGCCGGGATTCGCCCGACCTGACCGGCTGGGGCAAGACGGCGCTTCGCGGCAGTTTCGGCAGCATGTACGAGCGCGCTCACGGTAACGACTTCTGTAACACTTGTCCGGACGCCCCATTCAACGCGCTGAGTCATTCCGGCGCCCAATGGCCAAAGACCCAGAACTTGTCGCTGGCGCTTGTGGAAAATACGAACAATTTGTTCGCCCGCGCATAGAGTCGTACCGTAACAACACCCGTAATCGCATCAAAACACAACGTTGATACCGTATCTTACCGTAATCGTCTAACAGGAGGTCATTATCCTCCTCTATAATCTCTGCGGCTTCGTCCAGCGCCATGGGGGTGCCTGGTGATGCAAGAGAGATCTCGCTTAAAAATCTCGCTGAAGGAGAGTAATGTGAAGCACGTCAGACTACGTCAGTTAGTGCTATTGTGCATTCTCGCGCTAGCCTTCGCGTTCCACGCCGCGGCGCAGGAGGCAACAATCGTCGGAACGGTTACAGATCCCTCCGGGTCCGTCATGCCCGGTGTACAAATTACCGTCACGAACAACGAAACATCCGCTGTTCGTCACATCGTCAGCAACGAGGCTGGCCAGTACACCGTGCCAAGTCTTGTGATCGGCAAGTACAGTGTTAAGGCCGAGGCACCTGGCTTCAAGGCCGCCCAACAGAACGATATCGTCCTGAACGTTGGTGCGGTCGCTCGTGTCGATGTCCAACTACAGGTTGGCGAATCGAAAGAGAGCGTTACCGTGGAGGCGGTCGGCACCCGGGTCCAAGCGGACTCCGGTGAGGTTAGTGAAGTCGTTACCGGACAGCAAGTTACGCAATTAGCCATGAACGGCCGCAACCTGGTCGGCCTTGCGGAACTGATTCCGGGTGTGTCCTCCACTGTGGCGGATTTCAATGGCCCCAGTGCACAGGGTAGCGGCTTCACCATCAGCTTCAACGGCCAGCGAGCCGACCACAACGTCTGGATGGTGGACGGTGGTGAGGATTATGATCGCGGCTCTGGCGGAAAATTCAACATCATGCCGTCCGTGGACTCCGTCGCCGAGTTCAGAGTGCTCACCTCGAACTATTCCGCTGACTACGGACTCAATTCCGGCGCGACCCTCAGCCTGGTCTTCAAGTCCGGCACCAAAGACTTCCACGGCGGGGCGTGGGAATTCTTCCGCAATAACGACCTCGACGCCGTGAACTACTTCGTCAACGCTATCCCGGAGGCAAAGGTAACGGTTCCCGAATTACGTTATAACGTGTTTGGCTTCAACATCGGCGGTCCAGTGATTCTGCCTCACTACAACAAGGACCGCAACAAGACTTTCTTCTTCGGCAACTTTGAGTGGCGGCGCATGATCCAGGGCGGCACGAACCAGGTTCAGACGCCGACGTCCGCGATGGATGGTGGCGTATTCCCAGCTAATATGCCCATCAACGTGCCTAGCGCCTCCGCCCTGAACCCCACGGAACTCACACGCTTCACCGCGCTGGGCCTCGTCCCCGGCAAGCCCTTCCCCAACAACACGATTCCGGCCAGCCTGATCAGCCCGCTCGCCGGGTCGTTTCTCGGGCTTGGCATATTTAATGCGCCCAATACGACTAGCAACGGATTCCCTGCGTTTACTGGCGGGGCCAACGCTCCTACCTACGTGGGCGAACAGATCGCTCGTATCGACCATCAATTCAGCGACAAGTTCTGGGTCTTTGGCCACTGGGTGTCGGAGCAGCTCAGCCAAACCTATGGGACGTCCCTCTGGAGCGGCGACAGCTACCCGACCGTCGGCTCCGTGTTTGTCAACCCGTCCTGGAGCGGCGTGCTTCACGCCACGTACGCCATCAGCCCGAACGTCGTCGACGAGGTGGCGTTTAACTACAACGGCAACAACATCAACGTCACGCCGGAGGGGATCTACCAGCGCACCACCAGCACCAACCCGCCGGAGCTGTTCCCGGGCAACGCGGATAACCGCCTCCCGACCCTCAATTTCGGCGGCGGCGGCATCAATTCCACTTATGATGTGTCCAACTATCCCTGGAAAAACGCCTTCGAGAATTACCAGGTGCGTGATGACCTCTCATGGACCCATGGCCGACACAGCCTGAAGTTCGGCGGCCAGTATATGTTCCAGACAAAGACCCAGGAGCTCTTTGGCCAGTCGCAGGGCAACTACACCTTTAATGGCACCTACACCGGTGATGGCTTCGCCGACTTCCTGCTGGGCTATGCCGCCACGTATAACGAACTGGCTGTCCAGGACAGCGGAGACTGGCACACCAACACCATCGCTGTCTACGTGCAGGACAATTGGCGCGCGAACAATCACCTCACCCTGAATCTTGGTTTGCGCTGGGAAGGCATTCCGCACACATACGAAGTGAACAATCGCATGTCCAACTTCTATCCGCAACTGTACAATCCGGCAGACGCGGGAATTCTCCTCCCCAACGGGAACATAAGCCCCAGCAGCCCGGGTCTGGCTTCCGGCGTTGGAGCGGCGTCCACCCTGAACCTGTATCAAAACGGCATGGCCATTACCGGCAAGAACGGCGCTCCCACCGACATCGTCCAAAACCACTGGAACAATTGGGGCCCGCGGCTTGGATTTGCCTATGACCCGACCAATGACGGCAAGACCGTAATTCGCGGCGGTTTCGGCATCATGTACGAACGCGTTCAGGGCAACGACGTGTACAACATGGGTGCGAATGTCCCGTTCAGCGCGAGCCCGACCGTGAGCAACGTGTACTTCAACAACCCGTTGCAGAGTGTGCTCACGGGCCAGACCGCCACCGCGCCGATCACCACTACCTCGATCACCGGCGCGAGCGAGTACGACTACAAGGACCCCACCTCCTATCAATGGAGCATGGGCGTGCAGCATGAGTTCTGGCATGGAGCGGTGGGCCAGGTGTCGTATGTCGGCAATGTCGGGACGCACCAGAGCGATGCGCTCGACATCAACTCCCCACTGTACGGTGCCGCGACTCTGCCCCTGCGCCTTCAGGTGATCGCGGGAACTTTGCCCGTCGATTCAATCCGGCCCTACCAGGGCTACGGCGGGATCCTGATGTACCAGGACGCAGGCCGTTCCAAGTACAACGCGCTTCAGGCCGAATTCCGCGCGCAGGTCGGGAAGAACCTCAGCGTGCAATTCGCCTACACCTACTCGAAAAACTATGACGACAGTACCGGGATAGCCGTCAACGGGAACTCGGGCGACTTGGCCACGATTTCGAATCCCTACAACCGCAACTACGATTGGGGACTCAGCACCTATGACCGCCCGAACGTATTCATAGCCGACTATGTCTGGGACATCCCCATCTTCAACCACGCTTCCGGCGCGGCGAAAACGATTCTGGGCGGTTGGAAACTGTCCGGCATTATTACCGCGGAGTCGGGTGTGGCGTATACCGAGACGCTGGGTGGGAACACGCTGGGCATGGGTGGCAACGTCTCCAACCGGCCGGACTTGACGGGGCCGATTTCCTATCCGCACACGGAGACCCAATGGTTCAATCCGGCGGCGTTTGCCGCTCCCGGCCTGGGGTCCTTCGGCAGCGAGGGCAAGGGCGTCATTCGCGGACCCGGACGGGATAACTGGGACACCTCCCTGTTCAAGGACTTCACTTGGGAACGCGGCACTCTGGAGTTCCGCTTTGAAACGTTCAACACGTTCAACCACACCCAGTGGAACGGGTTGAACACCGCATTCGGTAGCGGCGCCGGCGTGATCACTTCCGCGTTCGATCCGCGTGTCCTGCAACTCGGTCTGAAGCTTCTCTTCTAACGGCTGAGAGGTTCGATTCCTGCCCGCTCGCGCCCCCCGGAAGGGCGTGGGCGGGCTTTCTTGTCCCACCCGAAAACTTCAGTCCGGCAGACTTTGAGTGCGCGCTCCGGGCCGGCGCACTGATGAAACAACCTTCATTCGATATGCCTCCTCAGTTCCAATTCGGGGATAAACAGGCCCGGATTCGATAGTGGGTCGGTTTGCCTTCCCACTGTTCATTAGTTATCGTTGTCTTACCCGCAATGGATTGAATCTCCATAACTTGCGGGGAGGCCTTTCAGTCTGCGGCTGCCCTGCGGAAGCGTTTCCATCCTTAGTCGGCGCAATTCGCAGGCAACTCACTGCCGCTCGTGCGATTGCTTCCCTGCTTCTCGCGCCATGTACCATGCTGCACACTTATTTCAATTTCGCTAAGAGCCGTTCCTACGATGAGGTGGTATAATCCCCCCCAAGGGAGTCGTTTCAGTAGCACGACATGTATGTAGCGCGCCTTCGCGAAGACACGCACGTCTCCTTTGACGATGCGGAACGGAGAGCTATCCGCCAGCAGTTGGAGCGGATGTTGGCGAACCCCCTGTTCAAGTACAGCAAGCGCTACCCGAACCTCCTGCGCTATGTCGTGGAACACGCGCTCGAGGGTCGCACCGGGGAGTTGAAGGAACGCTCACTTGGCGTGGCGGTCTTCGGCCGCGAACCGGATTACGACACGAATGTCGACCCGGTAGTGCGCGCCACCGCGGGTGAAATCCGCAAGCGAATCGCGCAATACTATCACGAACCGGGGCACGAGACGGAAGTCCGTATCGATTTGTCGCCCCGAGCGTACGTTCCGGAATTCGAGATACCCTCCCCGGTCCAGCCGCCTGCCGCAGCGACAGTTCCACAAGCGGCTCCGGCAGCCGACCGTCCGGCGACCGTTCGCTGGCGCGTGCTTGCGGTAGCGGTGATCGGGCTGCTGGTTGTGGCGATTGTCTGGCTCAAACCATGGGCAAGGCAAAGCGACCTCGACCATTTCTGGAAGCCGGTCCTCGATTCCTCAAACACCGTTCTGCTGTGTATGGGGCAGCGTGAGTTCCTGGGCTCGTCCCCTGAACCGGGACAGGTGGCCGTTACGGACCTGCCAGGCGCTTCCAGCGGGCCGATCACACTTTTCCAGTTGTATTATATGGGCAGTCAGAATTTATCACTGCCGGACGTGAGCACAATCGGCAGGCTCACCGGACTTCTGCAAGCCAAAGGTAAGACGTTCCATATCCGCGGCCAGCTCTCCACGGATTTCGCTAACCTGCGAGATGGGCCGGTTGTCCTCGTGGGAGCATTCGATAACGACTGGACCATGCGGCTGATGGGGCCCATGCGGTTCAGCTTCGAGCGCGACCACGACACGTTTTGGATTAAAGACCGCCAGAATCCATCCAGGCAGGATCGCGCCGTGAATTACCGGACACCTTACCTGAGCCTCACGGAAGACTACGCGCTAATATCCCGGACGCTAGACCCGACTACCGCCCGCATGGTCGTGGTCATCGGCGGCCTCACCGGCTACGGAACCACTGCGGCGGGTGAGTTTCTCACCGATCCCGCCTACCTCGAAGCCATGGCCAAAGGCGCGCCGAGGGGCTGGGAGCGGAAGAACATTCAACTGGTCTTGGCGACGAGAGTCATTCACGGCGCCTCCGGGCCGCCCCGCATACTCGAGCGGCACTTCTGGTAAGACCGGCAGCACAGCCGGCGAAGATGCCGTTAGCGTGCCGGCTCCTTTACTTTCAGGATTTGATCGCCTGGCACATTCTTTAGTTCCTGCACGACGCCCGACGGCCAATGAATCTCCACCAGGTCTACCGAGGCGTTCCGCCCCAGTCCGAAATGCACCGGGCCGGCGCTCGAGGAGGCGTAACCCACGCTCGTGGTGACGTGATTGTATTGCGCGCCGCTCTTAGTGACAATCTTGATGCGAGCGCCAATGGCGTCGCGATTGCTTTTCGTGCCTTCGAGGCGTAGCTCCAGCCAATGATTCGAGCCCGGGCTCTGGTTCATCCAGATTTCAGCGGGCGCGCCGAGCGCGCTCACCACAATGTCCAGGCGTCCGTCGCCATCGAGGTCGCCCATGGCCGAACCGCGGTGCCGCGATGGCGCTTGCGCCGCGAATCCGGCTTCACCGGTGAGCGCGGCGAACTTCATACTGCCCAGGTTGCGGAATACGGTGTTATTCTGCGCCACCATCAGGTGAGACGACGCCAGCAGCGATTGCACATGGCCGCGAGAGACGAAGATATCCTTCCACCCATCGTTGTCGAAGTCGGCGATCATCGGCGAGTAACCGGACATTGCCGCGCTCAGTGCACTCATCTTACTCTGCGAAGTTACTTCGACAAAGTCTCCTTTCCCGGTATTCCTGTAAATGGGAAAAGTTTCGTTGTCGAGCGCCGCCAGGCAAATGTCGGGATAGCCGTCGTTGTCTAGGTCACGGAAATCCACACCCATGCCCGAAATGTATGTGCCATCTTCGCGGAGCGCCACATTGGCGTCGAAAGCCACCTCATCGAACTTCCCACCGCCCTTGTTATGAAACAACGAATTGAACAGCTTATCGTTGGCGATGAAGAAATCCATGCGGCCATCCAGATCGTAGTCCGCTACTCCTACGCCCATGCCTTTGCCGGGATGCGCGCGGAAACCGGAGGAAACGGAGACGTCCGTGAACGTGCCATCGCCGTTGTTCAGGAATAACTGGTTGGGCGTCTTCCCGTAAAATCTCGGATGACAGTATTCTTTATGGCCGTTATCCAGGCATACCGGCTCCTTGTCGCCGTTCCACTGCAGGTAGTTCACAATCAGTAGATCAAGCAGGCCATCATTGTTGACATCCACCCACGCGCCACCCACGGACCAGAGTGGGCCGTACTCGGGGTCGGGTTTAGAGGATAGCCCGGCCTTCGCTGTAACGTCGGTAAACGTGCCATCGCCGTTGTTGTGATACAACGTGTTGCGATACACGCCGCCGACGAAGATGTCCTCGTAACCGTCGTTGTCGTAGTCGCCAATCGCCACGCCGGTATCGTAGCCAGACCCGTTTAGGCCCGCTTTCGCGGTGACGTCTTTGAAGTGGCCCGTGCCATCATTCTCAAACAGGCGATTCGAGTACTTCGGCGAGCTCTTCTTGAGCGTCCTGATATCGGCACCGTTGGTGAAGAAGATGTCCAGCTTGCCGTCATTGTTGTAGTCGAAGATGGCCACGCCGCCGGCCATCGTTTCAGGCGCGTGGCGCTCGGGCGTCTCGCAGTTCTCCAGCCTGAAATCGATTGGCCGATAGGCGAATCGGATGGGGCTCTCGGCGGCAGGAGGCGCGGCAATCAGCCACAGCGCAGCTCCGGCCAGCACCGCCACGGCAGCCCTGAGTGCGCGGGTACCTGTCATAAACCTGGTGCAACGAACGTCCGAAGCATGGCCATGTCTCCGTCACGCTCCGCTGTCACCGGCCCTTCTCCGACAATCGGAAGACCGAGTCGCACGACTCGCGTTCGGAATCCATTGCGCCTTACAGACGACAGTGACCACGGAGCCAGGCTCATTCGCCCTCAGTTTACAGCTCATTATAATTCAGGCCACTCCCAGCGCAGTTTGTCATAAACCTCATGGCAACGAACGCAAAGCCAGTGTCGATGCTGTCGGAACTGTACGCAGACTGTGGTGAGCCCTTCTTTTCGTGCGACAGCGCGGGATTCCCGCAGAATTGGGATGTGCCTGGTGGTATGAACCTTTCAATGTTCACTCCTGGCGCAGCGCCACCATGGGGTCGACGCGTGTTGCCCGGCGCGCGGGCAGATAATTGGCCAGCAGCGCCGCGAGGAACAGAACCAGGACGACACTGGTCAAGCTTGCCACGTCGATCGATCCCATGCCGTACAGCGTGCTGTGCATGACCCGTCCCACGGCGTAAGCGCCCGCGACCCCGATCGCCAACCCCAGCAACGCGAGCCGCATGCCATCGCCCAACACCAAGCGGACCACCTGCTCCGGCTGGGCACCCAGCGCCATTCGGAGGCCGATCTCGTGCTGCCGTTGTGCCACCGCGAAGCTCATCAGGCCGTAGATCCCCACGGCAGCCAGAACCAGAGCCAGCGCCGAGAAGCCGCCATAGAGGACCGCGCCGAAACGGTCGCCGACGAGTTGCTCGCCGACAATGTCGTCCATGGATTGGAAGCGGGTGAGCGTCTGAGCGGGCGCCGCAGCCAGAACGGCGCGTCGGATGGACCCGCTGAGGACGGAAGGACTGACCGCGGATCGAACGGATAGCGCCCCCCAGGGAAGCGGATTCTGCCAGAAGCATGCATACATGCTGGGTGCGTCCTTGTCCGTGAGATGCTCACCGTAATGGACATCGTTGACGACACCAACAACCTGATAATCGAGAGACGGCCCGAGCTTGTTCGTCCCGAGCGTCACCTGAGGGAGAAATAGGCGCGCGGCCAGCGGGTCCACGTGAGCGAGGTACCGGCGTACAAAGCTCCTGCTGACGACGACAATCCGCGGAGTGCCGAGGCGATCTTCTTCACTGACGAAGCGGCCCCGAAGTAGCCGAAGCTGGAACACGCTGAAGAAAGCGGGCGTGACGAATTGAAGATCAGCGGTCATGCGGTTCGCCTCGCGCACAGCTTGGCCAGCGACGCTGAAGGGAAAATCGTCATGCCCGCCAAGCGGCACGTTCGTGGAAAAGGCGTCGTACTGAACCCCCGGAACAGAGGCCACTCCGTCGAGGATCGTGCGATCGCGTGCGCGGATCTGCTCGGCCCCCGAGACAGGCTGGCTTGGCCGGCGGAGCCAGGCCGTAAGGATGTGGTCCGTTCGAAAGCCCAGATCGACCCGCGAGAGATTCCAGAAGCTGTGGACGGCAAGGCCGGCGCCGGCGAGCAGGGTTAGTGCCAGGCCGAATTCCCCGACTACGAGGATGTTTTGCAAGCGAAAACGGCGGCCGCCAAGCACGGTCCGCGCACCCGACTTGAGCGCTTCGTTCAAATTCACGCGGAGAGACTGCAGAGCCGGCGCGCACCCAAAGACGACACCCGCAAGAAGCGTGACCGCGCAAGTGAACAGCAGCACCGGCCAATTCAGCCGAATATCAGCTTCAATCGGCAGCGTACCCGAAGGCAACAAAGCCAGCGCGAGCCTCATCAACGCCCAGCCGAGCCCAACACCCGCCACTCCGCCTACACAGGCGAGAATGAGGCTCTCGCTGAGAAGCTGCGCAAACAACTGCACGCGCGAGGCGCCCAGAGCGGTGCGCAGGGCGATCTCCTTTTGTCGGGAAATCCCGTTGGCAAGCAGTAGATTAGCCACGTTAGCGCAGGCGATCAGGAGGACAAATCCGACGCTGGCCATGAGCAGCCAGAAATTGCGCTGTAGCTTCGGGTCGAGCCAGTCGTTGTGGAACACTTCGACGCTGACGCCCCAGTTCCGCGGGAATTCCTTGGGATGCTTGGCAGCAATACGGGGCGTGATGCCGGCGAGTTCGGCCTGGGCCTGCGCCAGTGTCACGCCGGGCTTGAGCCGGGCGAACACGTTGCCCCAGTGGGAGTCATGCACCCCGTAGGTGAGTGCAAGCGGAGTGACAAACTCCGTAGGCTGCTTGTCGGCGTTGTCCGGTATGCGGACGGCGATAATCGTATAGGGCTCGCCGTCGATCACAACCTGTTTGCCGATAACATTGGGGTCGCTGTGAAAACGCTCTACCCAGAGCCGATGGTTGAGGACCACATAATGATCGTTGCCGGGCGTGGCGTGCTGGGCGAGCCAGGCGCTGCCGAGTTGAATCTCGGGAACGCTGGTGAAAGTCTCCCATGCCGGTGGCAAGACCACCGAGAATCGGCTCGGGATCGCCTGGGAGCGTCATGTGCTGCTCAGTCCAGGCAGAATAGCCGAACGCGGTGAGCGAGCGGCTCTGGTGTAAGTATTCCTGGTAGTCATCCGCGGGCACGGGGTTCCGCTCGCCGTTAACTTTGGACCAGACGACCACCATGCGGCCGGCGTCGGGAAAAGGCAGCGGTGCGAGCATCACGCCCCAGACAATGCTGAAGATTGCCGTGTTCGGACCGATGCCTAGGGCCAGCGCAAGGATGGCGACGGCGGCGAAACCCTTGCTGGCGCCGAGAACCCGGAACCCATGTCGAAGATTACGCAGCCAAGCGTTCATTCCGTTTCTTCAGCATACAAGGTTGCTTGGCACATCACGATCCGACATGGCATGCCGCGAGTCGACGATCTCCTTCTTGCCGAACAGAAGGCCGTTCCACGGCAACGGCAAGATGAGTTGCGCGGTCTTGCCAGAGAATCGAGCGGCAGCATACGATTGCCCGGCCGCCCATCTCACCGTGCAAGCTTCACCGCCACGCTGCTTCCGCTACGGTCGTAGGCGCTTTGGGAAGTGGGCGGCTCGGTCAGGAGCCGGAGCGGCCCGCAACCATCTGCTCTGAACCTCCCGCGCGCCCGCGCGATCTCCAAGTGAAAGTTGCACGCGCTTGTGCGCGGAGCGATCCGCCGCGAGTGCAGAACGACTCACCGGAACGACTCTCAGCCGACTGGGATCCTGCGTCGTTCCAACGGCCTAGACTCGGCACCCAGTTGACTGTATGATTGAGTCCTCACGGATTGCCAGATGCCTGGCATGGCGACTATGTGAATGAGGCGGTCCGGGCGGCGCAGCTTCGGAAGGTGCTCAGCACAAGCTGAGTAGCGGGGAAAGGGGGCAAGGCGTCATGGCGACAACAAAGCGCAGGGCGAGGGAGCCGGAAGAAACCCTCGAATCGAGAGCGGTCGAGCCGCCATTCGGGCAGGATGCCCCGGGCTGCCCCGTTGTCGGCATCGGCGCGTCGGCCGGGGGGCTGGCGGCCTTCGAAGCCTTCTTTTCCGGCATGCCCGCCGATACCGATCCCGGCATGGCCTTCGTTCTGGTGCAGCACCTGGCCCCGGACCACAAGAGTATCCTCTCCGAGTTGGTCAAGCGTTATACCCGCATGGAGGTATTCGAGGTCGCGGACGGGATGGCGGTCAAGCCCAACTGCGCCTACATCATCCCGCCCAACCGGGACATGGCCTTTCTAAACGGCACGCTACAGTTGCTGGAACCGACCACGCCGCGCTTCCACCGTCTGCCGATCGACTTTTTCTTCCGCTCCCTGGCCCAGGACCAGCAAGAGCGAGCCATCTGCATCGTGCTCTCGGGCACTGGCAGCGACGGCGCCCTGGGGGTGCGGGCGGTCAAGGGCGAGGGCGGCATGGTGATGGCACAGAACCCCGAATCCACCGAGTATGACGGCATGCCGCGCAGCGCCATTGCTACCGGCTTGGTGGACTACGTGCTGCCGCCCGCCGAGATGCCGGCCCAGCTCATCGCCTACGTCGCACACGCGTTCGGAAAAACACCCCGTCCGGTCTCTCCCCCAGCCCCCATAACCGAAGACGCGCTGAAAAAAATCTTCCTGTTGCTGCGCGCCCAAACCGGTCACGACTTTTCCCAGTACAAGCGAAACACCATTACCCGCCGCGTCGAGCGGCGCATGGCCGTCCAACAGATCGAACCGCTGGACGGGTATGTCCGCTATTTGCAGCAAACCCCGGGCGAGGTGGAGGCGCTCTTTCATGACTTCTTGATCGGCGTCACCAGTTTCTTTCGTGACCCTGAGGCGTTCTCTGCGGTCCAGGAACAGGTCATCCCGCGACTTTTTGCCGGCAAGCCCTCCGACGCAGTGATCCGCGTCTGGACGCCCGGCTGTTCCACCGGCGAGGAAGCCTATTCCATCGCCATCCTGCTCAAGGAGCGCCTGGAGGCGCTGAAGCAGAATTTCAAGGTGCAGGTGTTCGCCACCGACATTGACCGCCAAGCCATCGGGTATGCTCGCGCCGGCATCTTCCCGGCCAGCATCGCCGTCGATGTCTCGCCGGAACGACTGGCGCGTTTTTTCACCCAGGAACCGGACGGCAGCGCCTACTGCATCCACAAAAATATCCGCGACATGGTGGTCTTTTCCGAGCAGGACGTGATCAAACACCCACCGTTTACCAAACTCGACCTGATCAGTTGCCGCAACCTGTTGATTTATATGGGAGGGGAACTACAGAAGAAGCTCATCCCCCTGTTGCACTACGCGCTGAACCCGGGCGGCATGCTTTTCCTGGGCACGTCCGAGACCGTGGGCGAGTTCGCGGACCTCTTTGCCACGATGGATCGAAAGTCGAAGCTGTACCAACGCAAGGAGGATGTTCAAGGCGCACACCGCCCGGGAAAGGGGGGCTTTCTCCCGCCAATGTCGGAAGATGGATCCGTCCCATGGCCCTCCGGGAAGACACCCGGCGAAAGCAAGCTCCCACTGCGCGAACTTACCGAACGGGCGCTGCTGCAACAGTGCGCCCCGGCCGGCGCGCTCGTCAACGAACACGGCGATATCCTCTACCTCCACGGCCGCACCGGCCGGTACCTGGAACCGGCCCCGGGCGAGGCCGGCATGAACGTCCTGAAGATGGCCCGCGAAGGGTTGCGGCGGGAGTTGACCACCGCCCTGCGCAAAGCGGTGGCGCTCAAAGAGCCGGTGCGCCACCCGGGCCTGCGGGTTAAAACCAACGGTGATTTCGCCACCGTCGATCTGACGGTCCGGCCGCTGTCCGCGAGCACGGACGCAGCCGTTGCGCACAAACTGTTCCTGGCCATTTTCGAGGATGCGCCGGCAGCGGACCCGGGACGGCCCGAAAAGGCCGCCGCCGTGAATGCAGGCGAAGGAGCGGGCGAGAGCGCCACGGACGTCGACGCGCGCATTGCGACGCTGAAGCAGGAACTGCGGGCCAAGGAGGAATACCTTCAGACCACGAACGAGGAACTAGAAACATCCAACGAAGAGCTTAAATCCTCCAACGAGGAAATGCAGTCCGTGAACGAGGAGCTGCAATCCACCAACGAGGAACTGGAAACCTCCAAGGAAGAACTGCAATCGGTCAACGAGGAGCTAGCCACGGTCAACGCTGAACTGCAAACCAAGGTGGCCGATCTGTCGCGCGCCAACAACGACATGAACAACCTGCTGGCCGGCACGGGCATCGGCACCATCTTCGTGGACCATCACCTGCGCATCCAGCGCTTCACCCCCGCCGTCACCCAAGTGATCAACCTGATCCTGACCGACGTAGGGCGGCCGGTGGGCCACATCGTCTCCAAACTGGCGGGCTATGACCGCCTGGTGACGGACGTGCAGGCGGTGCTGGATAGCCTGACGCCGAAAGAGCTCGAAGTCCAGACTCAGGCGGGCGCGTGGTACCTGTTGCGCATCTGGCCCTATCGCACCCTGGAAAACGTGATCGAGGGCGCGGTGATCACCTTCACTGAGGCTACTGAGATGAAAAAGGCGAAGGCGGCGCTGCAGGAATCCGAGGGTTTGCGGCGCCTGGCGGTGGTGGTGCGCGACGCGCACGATGCCATCACGGTGCAGGACTTGGAGGGTCGCATCCTGGCCTGGAATCCGGGGGCGGAAAGGATGTACGGCTGGAGCGAAGCTGAGGCGCTGGCGATGAACATTCGCGACCTGATCCCGGAGGACCGGCGGGAAGAAGCGTTGGCCATGGTCCGGCAACATAGCCGGGCTGAGGTTCTGGAGCCGTACCGCATGCCACGGATCGCCAAAGATGGCCGGATCGTGGAGATCTGGCTAACCGCCACCGCGTTGGTGAGTGACTCCGGGGGTGTGTATGCCATTGCCACGACGGAAAGAAAGGCGCCATCAGGGTCATGACTCCGAAAAAGACCCGTTCAAATCCGGCCGTCGACCCTGCCACGGATTCGACGGGTTCGCCCGCAGCAGACTCAGGACAAGCTCTGCGCCAGCGGGCGGAGGCGCTAGCTGATGAAAAAGCCGACGAGATGCCGGAAAATCTGGAGGCGCTAGCGCCCGAGGCATCACGGCGCGCGCTCCACGAGTTGCGGGTGCATCAGATCGAGCTGGAGATGCAAAACGAGGAGCTACGCCGGACGCAAGAGGAACTGGAAGCCTCGCGGGAGCGGTATTTCGACCTGTACGATCTGGCGCCGGTCGGCTATTTCACGATCAGCGAACAGGGCTTGATCCTGGAGGCCAATCTAACCGCCGCGAAAATGCTCGGCGTGGCAAGAGGTACTCTGGTCCAGCAGCCCTTATCTCGCTTTATCTTCCCCGAGGACCAGGACATCCACTACCGGCACCGCAAACAGCTTTTTGAAACGGGCGCGCCGCAGGTTTGGGAGCTGCGGCTGGCGAGAAAGGACGCCGCCCTCTTCTGGGCGCGGGTGGAGGCGACCACGGCGCAGGACGCTGACGGGGCTACTGTATGCCGCGCCGTGGTGAGCGACATCGCCGAGCGCAAAAGGGCCGAGGAGGCGCTCCAGACGATCAACGCCGACCTTCGGAACTTCGCCTATGCGCTCACGCACGACCTTAGGGAGCCGCTGCGTATGGTCGTGAACTTCACTCAGCTTCTGGCAAAGGAGCGCGAAGGAAAGCTGGGCGAAGACGCCGACAAATATATCTCTTATGCCGTCGAAGGTGCTTTAAGAATTGAGGCCCTCCTGAAGGCATTATTTGATTACTGGGAGGTTACGGAGCTGGGAGGAAAGAGCTTATCACCCGTCGACTGCAACCACGCGCTATCACATACGCTGCTAAACCTCCAAACGGCGATTCAAGAGAGCGGCGCTACGGTGACCTCTGATCCGTTGCCGACCGTGGTAGCCGAAGACGCTATGCTGGTGCAGGTTTTCCAGAACCTTATTGGCAATTCGATCAAGTACAGGGGCGAGGCAGCGCCGCGAATCCACATCTCCGCCGTGAGAATTGCCGAAGGTTGGCTGTTCTCGGTGCGGGATAACGGCGTCGGCATTGATCCGAAAGACGCTGAGTGGGTATTCGGCATGTTCAAGCGTCTGCACGAAAAGGAAGTTCCCGGCACAGGCATTGGGCTCGCACTTTGTAAGAAGGTGGTTCAACGTCGCGGTGGACGCATTTGGGTGGAACCGGAAGCGGGAGGCGGTGCGGTTTTCAAATTCACGATTCCCACGGAGGGGCCGTCTTGACGATTCGCCTCTTCGCCGAGCTCCGGGGTTTCTGAACTCGTCGATCAACGGCACAAGCTTCACTCTCACCGCCTCCGGCACTTCGGTTGGCCACCGGCCGCGGGGAGCATGCCCTGTTTTGGAGCCCAAAGTCCGGGTTCTGGGAGATCACGCCCTGCAATCCCGCGGAGGCGATTCCTGGCGACAACAGCCCTTCCATCCAGCAATCGGGCACAAATACGCCGGCATTGAAGGGGATCCCGCTGCTCAGAGTGGATGGTCGGCCACGCGGAGAATGGCCCTAGCGGGGTTCTGGGAGGTTAACTCCTGGGAAGTCCGGGTCCCTGAAGTTGAAAGGATCGGGAAGCGCGCAGACGTCGGCGACCAAGTGCGCGATCTCCAGATCGGCACTGCCGCGAGCACCGCGGCGCGCCGCTCGACGAATCCAACCCGCGCGGAATCGAGCGCGCGGTTACGCCGGCCGTGCGGCACAGCGGCGCGGGACGGTGGCCGAGGCAAGAGATGGTAAACACGTTTGTGACAGCTTCCACGATCCTACCGGCCTGGAGTCGTCATACACTTGGGGGATGTCGCAACAGAGTGCGGACCAAGCGGTGCATGAGGCGGCGCGGGCAGGGCTGCCGGATAAGCTGGCTGAGATGTTGGCTATGGACCCTTCGCTGATCGACGCGAAGGGGATGGATGCGCGGACTCCCCTGCATTGCGCAGGTACTGTACCGGTGGCAGCGTTGCTCTTGGATCATGGGGCTCGAATTGACGCCCGCGACGAGGATCACGATTCGACGCCGGCGCAGTGGCGTATCGGCGAGGCGCCGGATGTGGCGCGATTCCTGTTGGGGCGCGGCGCGAAACCGGACATCTTCCTGGCAGCGGCGCTAGGCGACGTGGCGCTGGCGCAGGGGTTGGTCGCGGAGGATCGAGGCTGCTTGGCGCACCGGATCGGCAAACTGCCGGAGTTTCCACCGCTTGGCCATCAGGGGCGAGGCGGCACTATCTACCAGTGGACGCTGCGCTTTAATTCTTATCCGCACCAAATTGCCCTGATGAAGGGGCACCAGGCGATGTTCGATTTCCTGTACGCGGCGAGCGATACGGTGATCCGGTTGTTGGTGAACTGCGTATTGGCGCGGCGGGCGGAAGCGGAGGCGATCGCAAGGGAGCATCCGGAGATCGTACCGGGACTACCGGATGTGGATCGCGAGCTCGTTGCGAAGTATTGCTGGGAGACGAACACGAATTTCGACGCGGTGAAGCTAATGCTCGATCTGGGATTTTCGGTCGCGCATCCGGAGCGCAGCCATGGTTACACGCCGCTGCACAATGCTGCGTGGGCGGGTTCGGGTGACCTGGTGGAACTGCTGATTACGCGCGGGCATCCAGTGGATATTCGCGATCCCGGCCATGATGCGACGCCTCTTGCGTGGGCGCTGTACGACTGTCTTGTGGAGAAGCGTCATCCGGAGGGCGAGTTCGCGCGAGTGGTCAAAGCACTCCTGGAGGCGGGAAGTCCGCTGGAAGGCGTGAAATATCCGACGGGCGACGAGGCGGTGGACGAGGTACTGCACGCGTATATCTAAGCTGTCACCTGCGCATTCCACTGCCCCGAGCGGATCGTCGGCCACTCGGAGAATGGCCCCAGCGGGGCTCTGGGAGGTTACTCCTGGGAAGTCCAGGTCCCTGAAGTTGATAGGATCGGGAAGCGCGCGGACGTCGGCGACCAAGTGCGCGGTCTCCAGATCGGCGCTGCCGCGCGAACGCCGCCGCGCGCCACTCGACGAGTCCAACGCACGCGGAATCGAGCGCGCGGTTACGCCAGCCGAGCGGCACCGCGGCGCGGGACGGTGGCCGACTTGTCGTTCGGGCTGACACTTCCTCAAACGCCGTTAGGGCCAACTACTCGACTGCCGACCACCCGTTCCCAATCGCCTCGCTCACTTCCAGAGGTAGCGCGCCCTACAAGGCAAAGTGAGTTCGTCGGATCCGTGGCCGCCAGTTCTCGGGATTCAGGAGACTGGTGTTGCGGATAAAGCTTCTTGTGCTTGGATCGGCCGGATCCTTCGGCGGGCCGGGCGCGCATATCCTCACGAGTGCCAAAATGGCCATCCCGGGTGAGCCTTTCGAGCGGTAGTTTCTCTGTTCGGGCGGACTCTACGACGGGCCGACGGCTGTCCAACACCGCGTTTAGCATATAATCCTTGAACACGTACTTGGTTCACAATGGCAAAGCCCGAAAAGACCGTCGAGAGTTCTTCGCGCAGGTTTCCCACCACGTCATGGTCCCTGGTATCCGCTGCGGGCCGCCACTCATCCGGTTCCGCGGACGCTCTGGGCAAGCTGTGTGCAGCATACTGGTTACCGGTCTATACCTTCATCCGCAGAAAGGGATACTCGCGTGAAGAGTCTGAGGACCTGAGCCAGGCCTTCTTTACCCGGGTTCTCGAGCACGGCACCCTGGTCGAAGCCCGGCAGGAACGCGGCAAGTTCCGCTCGTTCCTGCTGGCGTCGGTTACCCACTTTCTGGCGAATGAGTGGGACCGGTCGCAGGCTCAAAAGCGAGGCGGAGGTCACACTACGCTTTCGTTCGATTTTGACACTGGCGAAGAGAGGTATCACCGCGAACCGTACCACGAACTCACCCCTGAGGCGCTGTTCGAGCGGCAGTGGGCGATGGCGCTACTTGACCGCGTGCTGGGGCGGCAGCACGAAGAACACGCCGCGCGAGGCCAGGCAGCACAGTTCAATCTGCTGAAAGTGTTTCTGACCGGCGACCAGGACCGGGGCTCCTACCATCAGTTGGCCGAGAACCTGGGTATGAGCGATGCTGCGGTTCGGACGGCGGTGCATCGCTTACGGCGGCGGTATTCGAAACTGCTCCGGGAGGAAATCGCAGCCACAGTCACTGATCCGGCCGAAGTGGACGCCGAGATTCGATTTCTGATCGCGGCGCTGGAGCCGACGTAACATTCACGGCGGATTCCGTTATTAGCGTTCAGAGGCTGAAAAATGAGCCCTGCCGATCGTTGCCCGGAGTGCGGCGGCCCCTTAATGGCCGGCTCACAAGAGGGCATGTGTGCGCGATGCCTGCTGGCTGCGGCCCTGCGCCATCCGGCGGCTGCGCCGGCGGGTCTCCCGGCGCCCGGCGAGTGGATCGGTTCCTACCGGATTGTGCGTCTGCTGGGCGAAGGTGGGATGGGCATGGTCTACCTGGCCGAGCAGGAACAGCCGATCGCTCGACAGGTGGCACTTAAGATTATCAAGCTCGGGATGGACACGCGTGCCGTCCTGGGGCGATTTCAGTCTGAAACGCAGGCTCTGGCCCTAATGGAGCATCCCAACATCGCCCAAGTGTATGAAGCGGGATCGAGCGCCAACGGACGGCCCTATTTCGTCATGGAGTACGTGCCCGGAATCCCCATCACCGACTACTGCGATCGCCACTGCCTCGGCACACGCCAGCGGCTGGAACTGTTTTTGCAAGTAGCGAATGGGGCGCAGCACGCGCACCAGAAGGGCGTGATTCACCGCGACCTGAAACCTTCCAACATCCTGGTGATGCAGCGCGACGGGGAAGCCATCCCGAAAATCATCGATTTCGGGCTGGCCAAGGCCACGGAAAAGACCTTCGCCCAAGAGACGGCATTTACAGAGGCCGGCGTGCTGATCGGCACTCCGGAGTACATGAGCCCGGAGCAGGTATCGCAGGACCGGCGGGACCTGGATACGCGAACGGATATCTATTCGCTCGGCGTGCTGCTTTACGAACTGCTGGTTGGCACCGTCCCATTTGAGCCGAGGCACTTGCGCAAAGAGGGCTACGACGAGATCCGGCGAATCATTCGCGAAGACGACCCGCCCACGCCGACGAACCGTCTTGTCTCCCTGGGGATGAAAGTGGCGGAGATCGCATCCTGCCGCGCCACCGATGCCGGTTCGCTACGGAAACAGGTTCGGGGAGACCTGGACTGGATCACCATGACAGCCATGGCCAAGGACCGCGACCTGCGCTACGCCTCAGCTTCCGAGCTGGCTGCCGACATCGCGCGGCACCTGCGCGACGAACCGGTCATGGCCAGCCCGCCCAGCGCCTCATACCGTTTCGGCAAGTTCATCCGAAAGAATCGGGGACCCGTGCTGGCCCTGACGACCGTGTTCGTCTCCTTGCTTCTGGGGCTGGGAGCCAGTACAGTGCTCTACTTCCGGGCAGAGAGACAGCGTCTTGAGGCCCAAGTGCAACGCGCGGAAGCGGAGAGGCAACGCACCGAGGCGGAGAGACAGCGCGCCACCGCCGAGCAAGAGCGCGCAGAGGCCCGGCGGCAAGGCGCGGAAGCCGAAAGGGAGCGAATTCTGGCGGAGCGGTCGCGCCTGACCGCGGACCAACAACGCAAGGAGGCGGAGTTGCAGCATGGGGAGGCGGAGCGCCAACGCGGCGTGGCCGAACAGCAGAGCGCCGAGGCGCGGCGGCGGGGCGCTGAGGCAATGCAGGCTCGGACCGTCGCGGAAAAACAGCGCGAAGTTGCCGAACGGCAGAGCCGGGCGGCCGAAGAACAACGTGCGGCGGCGGAACGGCAACAACTTTTGGCTCAGCGGCAGAGCTATGCAGCGAATCTGATCGCCGGCGATCTCCATATCCGCTCCAACGAGATCGCCGAAGCCAAGCGTCGGCTATCCCAATGCCCGCTGGCGTTGCGGGGATGGGAATGGCGGTACCTTCTTTGGAAATGCGACACAAGCCTCGCCAGGCTAACCGGCCACGCACCGGTTGCCGCCACATCGAAGCCGGCACTGGGTTTCAGCCGGGATGGTGCGCGCATTTTCTGGGCCTCTTCAGCCGCCATGGATTGGTGGTCTGCTTCGAGCTACAAACCGCTGGCTGACTATCAGGATTTCGGGCCGGTTCTCGCCGCGGACCGGGACGGCGCTCGCATCGTGTCCGCATCCGCCCGTATCGGCGATTACAGCCTTCGCGTCTACGCTCCGGCCTCGGGCAAGATACTTTCCACCTTCGCCGGGCACAACAGCGAAGTGACTTGTGCCGCTTTCGGCCGGGATGGCACGCGGGTTGTCTCGGGCGCCAGGGACGGCGACATCCAATTGTGGGACGCCGCTTCAGGCCAGCCGCTAGCCAAGCTCGACGGACACAGATCTGGCGTGTGGGCAGTTGCCGTCAGTGCCGACGGCGAACGAATCATTTCCGCTGGTGAAGACCGAATGGTTCGCGTGTGGGATGCCGCGACGGGCCACGCAATGTACGGGATCGCGGGGCATGGAGCTGCGGTCCTGTCGATTGCCTTCAGCCCCGACCGCCGCATAATCGTTTCCGGATCCGCCGACAAGACCGTGCGTGTTTGGGATGCGGCAACAGGCCGGCCTCTGCACACCTTGACTGGGCACGAATGCGGCGTACAAGGTATTGCCATCAGCCCTGACGGCGCGACGATTGCGTCCGCGTCCTGTGCTACGTTGCGCCTTTGGGACGCTGAATCCGGCAAACTGGTCGCCACGCTGGCGGCGGAATGGCGTTCTGATATCTCGGCTGTCTCCTTCAGCCCGGACGGGTCACGGATCGCGGCGTCCAGTGCGGCGGGCGAGATCAGAATCTGGAGTTCTCTGACTTACGGCGGAGGCGTCCTTCTCCGTAACGGGAGCGAAGTGGATCGAATCGCCGTCGATCCCGGGGGTGCACACGTCGCGCTGCATCACGCAGATACGCAGTCTCTCGAAGTTTGGGACGCGAGGCAACGAAAGTCAGTCTGGACCTTGCGCGGCAATGACGCTCGGGTAACTGCCCTAGCCTTCAGGCCGGACTCCAGTCGGCTCGCCACAGGGTCGATCGATGGCGTATTGCGCATTTGGAGTGCGGCGACCGGTCGCCCGATGGAAGGTCCCGGCGGGCTTTCGTTCCCGATTACGTCGCTGGCGTTCACCGCGGACGGCACACGCCTGGTATCGAGTTCGTCCGATCGTTCCGTGTCCGTTTGGGACAGCGTGTCCCTGCATCGCATCTTTGGGGCGACGTTGCCCGGCACTGTGCGCGCGGCCATTGCCAGCTCCGACGGCAGGCACGTGGCAGCTGGAACGGGCGATCGAACGGTGATGGTCTGGGACACCGCGAAGAGCGATGTCGCGCTGAAACTCAACCTACCGGTGGGATCTGGAGCCATCCTTTCGTTAGCCTTTAGCCCCGACGGCAAGTGCATCGCCGGCGGTGCGGAACGATCCGGAGAAATCGGAATTTGGGATGCCGGCTCCGGCCAGCTTCAGGCTGTGCTCAAAGGACACTCCGCGCCCGTAGGCGCGCTCGCCTACAGCCCGGACGGAAGCCGTATCGTCTCCGGTTCGCTCGACAGGACTATCCGGGTGTGGGATGCGGCCACTTACGATCCGCTGCTGGTTATGGGAGATCACGACGAAGCGATTACGTCACTGGCATTCAGCGCGGATGGCGCACGAATCTATTCCGCTTCGTCGAACGGAACAGTCCGAATTTGGGAAACACGCATAACGGCCGATTCAAAGTAACCAACGGATGCTGAAGGGGACTATGGTGAACAAATACGCGATCGGGATTTCGTTGTTATTTATGCTCGGGTGGGGTACTACCCTCGCGGGAGCCGCCAGCAAGGAGCAACGCCAGACCACATGGGAGGGCCTGTCCGCTATCGTCGGCCAGAAAGTGCGCGTGGTGATGCCGGATGGCACGCGGATCGAAGGGCGCGCCAAGGCTCTGGAGGTTGACGCCCTGGTTGTCGAGATCAGCAAGAGCTCAAATAAGGCGGGCTATCCGAAAGGGAAGTTTCTGGTGCCACGAGCGACGTTAAAGGCGGTGGATGTAGCTCGCAATACCAAGCGCTGGCAGATCGTGGGCGTGACAGCCGGCAGCGCGGTCGGCGTCCTCGTCTTCGTGGCACTAGTCGTGAGGGGAGGTGTCTTGACCCCTAACCAGCGGACGGACGCATACGCCGCGGCGGGCGGTTGCATACCGGTCCTTGGATACCTGCTGGGGCGTGCGGCTGACCGGCACACGGTAACCTACGTGATCACGCCTTAGGGCGGCTGGGGATGCGGCCGAGTTTCGAGGAAGCGCTCTTAGTGACCGCTCAAGCGCAAGACCACAAGGCGCCCACCCTGTAACTCTTCACTCTTTTTCCCTTTACTGCACGACAGGAGCTCTTATGTGGAAAGCCCAAATTATCTTGCTCCCTTCGATGCCGGCTTCACCATTGAGGAGCCGCTGCGCGGGTAGCAGTCTGGACTGAGGGAACAGAGACTGTAATGGTCTTGCTGCGTTACGCAACTATTCAGGTAAGCGGGGCTGCCAACTACTGAGACTTGCAGCCGCAGCCAACACAGTTAAACTAGCTGCCCGACCGCGCCAGAGGGAAAGGAAGGGGCTCATGAAACGGTTCGTCGTCTTAATTGCACTGTTTCTGTCGACCGGCTGCTCCATCAAGCGGCTGGCGGTGAACCAGGTGGGCAATGCGCTGGCATCGGGCGGCTCGACCTTCACCAGCGACGACGATCCCGACCTGGTCGCTGATGCCATCCCCTTTGGCTTGAAACTCTACGAGAGCCTGCTTGCCGAATCGCCCAAGCATACCGGACTTCTGTTGGCCGCAGCTCAGGGCTTTACGGAGTACTCCTACGCCTTCGTCGATTCGCGCATCGACGAAGCCAAGGAGGAGAGCCTGGATCGCGCCAACGCCCTCCGCGACCGTGCCCGCAAGCTCTACCTGCGCGCCAACCGGTACGGCATGCGCGGCCTCGAAGCCCGGCATCCGGGGTTCGCCGCCGCCCTGGATAACGACGACGCCGACGCGCTCCAGCGCGTCGGCAAGCGGGACGTGGCGTTACTCTACTGGACCGCAGCCTCCCGCGGGCTGGCGATTTCTCTTTCCAAGACCAGGCCGGAGATGATCGCCGAGCTGCCCCTGGTGGAGGCGATGGTCCAGCGCGTGGCCCAACTCGACGAAGATTTCGGCGACGGCGCCGTGCCCGAATTTCTCATAATTTTCGAAGCTGCGCGTACTGGCGTCACGGCCGAGGTGCAACAGAAGCTGATGCGCCAGCACCTCAACCGCGCCATTGAGCTGTCCAAGGGCAAGCGCGCCGGCACTTACGTTTCCTTTGCCGAAAATGCCTGCCTGCCTGCGCAAGACGCCGCGGAATTCAAGTCCATGCTGGAAAAGGCGCTCGCCTTGGATCCGGACGCCGATCCCGACAACAGACTGGCTAATCTCGTGGCGCAGCGCCGCGCTCGCTGGCTGCTCAAACACATCAACGACCTGTTCCTGGAGTCGGCGCCGAAGGAATCGTAAGGAGGACACTATGTTGAGGCGAATTGTCTCTGCCGCGTTACTGTGCGGCCTCGCCGTGGAGGCGCGGGCCCAGAAGATCGACATGGCCACGCTGGCTCCCGCGGACTCAACCTGGTTCCAGGTGATGGAGAACATGGGCGCCGAATGGAAAAAGATCTCCCACGGCAGCGTCAACCTGGTCATCCATCCTGGCGGCGTGCTGGGCGATGAGCCTGAGTGCGTCCGCCGGCTCAATCAAAGATCCATTCAGGCCGCCGGCCTCTCGGGCGCGGGCTTGGGCGGCATCGACAAGGGTGTCGCCTGCCTCCAGATACCCATTATGTTCGACTCCTATGAGGAGCTCGACTACGTGCGGGACCGCATAGCTCCGAAGCTGGAGCAAAGGATCCGGCAGAAGGGTTACGAGGTGCTTTACTGGAGCGATGTGGGCTGGGTGCAGTTCTTCTCCACCACGCCGGTTCAGAAACTGGACGACCTGCGGAAGCTGCGGCTGTTCACCTGGGCCGGCGACGTCGCCGAAGAGGAGCTGTGGAGAGCCAACCGTTTCCGCGTGGTTCCGCTGCCCGCCACCGATATCATCACGCAACTGAAAATGCACAACCTCGATGTGGTCCCCGAAACGGCGCTGTATGCAGAGACTACCCAACTGTACAGCCTGGCCCCTTACATGTGCGACGTGAAGTGGGCGCCTTTGGTCGGCGCCACCGTCATTTCGAGTCAGGTTTGGGAAGCCATTCCCGCGTCGCAGCGCGGCCCTATGCTGGCGGCGGCGCGCAAGTCCGGCGATTCGCTGAAGGAAGACATCCGCGCCCAAGGCAACAGGGCCGTCGCCACCATGATAGCCGGCCAGCCCGGCAAGAAGGCGTTGAAGCTAACCGTCACGTACCCCGATGCTGCCGCCATGGCGGAGTGGCGCAGGGAGACCGAAGCCATGTATCCCAAGATGAAAGGCGACATCGTTCCGCCCGACCTTTTCGATGAAGTCCAGAAGCTACGCGACGAGTACCGGTCGCAGCATCCAGTCAAGGGCGGCGCCAACTGACACGCGTCTGGGGCATCCTGGGAGGTTGGGAAAAAGCCGCCGCAGTGCTGGCTATTTCCCTGGCATCCCTGCTCCCTCTGATCGCCATGGTCACCCGTCTGGCCGGTGCACGCGGAATCCCCGGTTCGGTGGTCTTCGTCCAGCAACTGACGCTGTGGATCGCGTTCCTCGGAGCCACCCTGGCCGCCTCCGGGGACCGGCTGCTGGGGATGTCGGCCAACAGCTTCGTACCGCCGCAGTGGGCCGCCGCGGTCCGCATCTTCGGCTGCGGACTGACCGCGGCCATTGGCGCCAGCCTCTGCTGGGCCAGCTATCAGTTCGTGGTTTCCGAGAGGTCGATCGGAACGACGCTGGCTCTCGGAGTGCCCAGTTGGGTCCTGGCGCTGGTCATGCCATCCGGTTTTCTGCTGATCACCCTGAGAGCGATCCGGGGCGCGGGCGCCAGTTCCCTCCATCGTTGGGCCGCGGCCTTGTTTCTGCTGGCACCGCTGCTTTTGAACCTCACGCCGAGGCCGGAAGGGCCGGCGGCGCTGTGGATCGGAATCATCGTCGTCCTCGCCGGTGCGGTGCTGGGCCTGCCGATCTTCGCCGCCTTGGGTGGCGTGGCCCTGCTCTTGTTATGGGGCATCGGGCAGCCCGCAGTGGATGTGCCCGACAACGCTTACTCCCTGATGGTCTCTGAGGTTCTACCCTCGCTCCCGCTGTACACCCTGGCGGGTTATCTGCTGGCGGAGGGCGGCGCCAGCACGCGGCTGCTGCGCGTCTATAGCGCCCTGTTCGGTTGGCTGCCCGGCGGCCTCGCTATCACCACTGCCGTCGTCTTCGCCATCTTTACTTTTGCCGGCTCCGGCATCACTATCGTCTCGATGGGCGGATTAATGCTGCCCATGCTCATCGAGGCGCGCTACACGCAACAGTTCTCCATCGGTTTGATCAATGGGTCGGGCTCTCTCGGGCTGCTGTTTCCGCCGAGCCTGCCGGTCATTCTCTACGCCATTTACGCCCAGACGGTCCAAATCGGCACGCTGTTCGTGGGCGGCTTCGCGCCCGGGTTGCTGATGGTGGCGATGGTCTCAGCATGGGGCGTCTTCCAAGGCGTGAAAAGCGGCGCCGAACGGTCGCGGTTCTCTTTCGCGGAGGCGCGCAAGGCGATTTGGATCGCCAAATGGGAATTAGCGGTACCGGTGGTGGTCATCGTCGGCCTCTTCGGTGGGTTTGGCACCCTGGTGGAAGCCGGCGCCATCGCGGTCGTGTACTCCTTCATAGCCGAGTGTTTCCTCTTGCGCGGGTTCTCGTTGCTCCGCGATTTTCCGCGCGTCGCCGTGGAATGCGTCACCGTGGTCGGCGGCGTGCTGCTGATCATCGGAGTGGCCAAGGGGCTCACCTATTACCTGGCTCTCCAGGACGTGCCGAGCATCCTGACCAACTGGACCGATGTCCACATCCATTCCAAATACGTCTTCCTGCTGCTGCTCAACATCGTGCTATTGATCAAAGGTTCGTTCATGGACGTCTTCTCGGCGATTATTGTGATGGCGCCGCTGATCCAGCCGATAGCCGCCAGGTTTGGCATCGATCCGGTGCAGATGGGTGTGATTTTCCTGGCCAACCTCGAGCTCGGCTATCTCACGCCGCCCATCGGCATGAACCTCTGCCTTTCGGCATACCGCTTCAAGCAGCCCATGACCGCCGTATACCGTGCTACGTGGCCCGTATACCTGATCCTGCTCACTGGCGTGTTGCTCATCACTTATGTGCCTGCGCTGACGACTCTGCCGGTGAAATGGCTCGGGCTGTAAGCGCCTTGGGTTACGCGAGGAAAGTCGGTAGTGCTGAGATTAGAGCAATTCGAGGTGATCCTGAAAAACGAGTCGGCCTGACCCGGGAAGCGCCGTTCACGTTGTTGCCGAGCACGGCGCCCAAGTATCTGGCTGCGCAGTCTGCGCGGAGACGTAACTCCGAGGCATTCGAAAAATGGTCGGATTCGGGTGCCACGGGCCCGAAGTCGGCTCGTGGCAGACAAGCTCAGGGGTGTCGAGGTTCTCGATATAGCAACAGAGGCGATTCCGGGGCTATGCGGCCAAAAGTCCAACATGGTTAAGGTGGCGATCACCTTTCCGAGTAGAAGCTCTTCGGATAGGGTAACGCGGCGCTACACCTCGCAGCACGGTGTCTTTTCCGATAAAGGCCGAAAGACGGAGTTAGTGGACTTCATCCGTCGGGCCGCTCCCGCCCGGGGTCATTGTCGCGGTAGGGACGACCATCACTGATCGCCCCCCGCGCAGATCCGTTACGGCCGCGTTGACGCATACCAGGCAGCTAACGTGATGTCGGTATGTCGACGGCGTTCGGCTTTCTGGGTCACAGCACTGCGACAATCCGACTTTTCCGCCATAGCGAGATGGCGGCCAAGGAGAGCTGCATTGGCGTCCCACTCTCCAACAATTGCGTACCAGTTGATCGCGGGCCGCCCTGGGACCCACCTGCCGCCGCAATCGAAATTTGCGAGAGGCACAGGCGCGAGCACTCATGTCTCCGAGAGCATTAGGGTTCAGCCGAGCTATCTCGATAGTGAGGGTTCTCGATGAACCCATGGTGCCGTAACCTGCTGAAATAAAAGCTATCGAATCTGTGGAAATATTGTGGAAATCGACCATGATTGTCCGACGAGCATTGACGATCTCCGTAACATACTGATTCTAAATGGCGGTGAGGGTGGGATTCGAACCCACGGAACCCGTAAAGGTTCAACGGTTTTCGAGACCGCCCGATTCAACCGCTCTCGCACCTCACCGAACCTTCATTCTACTTGATTTCCCAATCGCTTGCGGGAAGTGTCACCAACGGCTTTCTGCCTCAAAACCGGCACTGTCACCATTTTGGCAACCACTCCCTGCAATCAACCCAACCGCTCGCCTTTTTGCATCGCGGTTCGTGTGTGCATAGCGCATCGTCACAGACACCGACGAATGGCCAAGCAGTTCCTTCACCGTCGCCAGGTCAGCACCATTTCTGGTTAGCCGCGAGGCGAAGGTGTGCCGGAAAGTGTGCCATGTGACGTGCCCGCTGGCTATGGCCGAAACTTCGGCTTGTTCACGAGCCTCGCTTTTTCGAGCTTGGCTTTCGCTGCCTCCTCTTCACTCGCTATCTGGGCAGCATCCCTTTGCGGCGCCTCTTGATCGTCGAGTCGCTGCGCTTCGAGAATGGCGGCTTGGGCCGGCGCCTCCAGCCTCTTCATGACACCGATCAAGCTGAAACTGGGCCCATACGAGGACCGGACCAGATCGAAACGGTACTGCGCATCTTGCCATCGTGCGAGGACCTCTTCCTGATTGCTGTAGGGCCCCAACGCGGGGTTGGCCAGGGCGGGCAGCTTCGCGGCCATTCCGTAGGTCGCTGAGATTGCTCCGACGATGTCGTCACCCGTTAAGCCCTCAGTCTCGTACCGGTCGTAGTTGACGGCGATCCGAAACAGTTCGCCGTCATAGAAAGTGAAGACCACCTGTTGTACCGATTCCGTTCTGGGTGATGAGCCGAGCGATTGGGGACGCCACGCAAGCTCCTGGATGAGGGCCGGGCGGCGATCGACAACCTTGATTTGAGAGGGGCTCGCGCCTGTCTGCTTCGCGACGGTAGCCAGGTCAGTTCCGAGTTGGAAGTCTCGATATTTGGAAAGATCTTCCGCCAATACGACTCCAGACGTCATTCCGAGCAGGAGAAACGAAGTGAGAACCGATCGCGATGCCGTCCCTCTAAACCTAGTCATTGGATTTTCTCCTCACATTGCGCCAGGCGAGTGACGTGACGAATGGGACGGCGCTCGCCACTACGACAGCGCGCTGCCAGTCGCCTGAAAAGCTGAACACGGGCGCCACCGGGTTGTAAAGCAGCGCAAGCGCTCCGAACAAGGCCGCAAAGGCGTAGCGCCGCGCATGGAACGCCTGAGCCATCATGAATATGGCGCTCGCGGTCACGATGAATCTCACCGCGACCTCATACGGCGCAAGTTGGGACCCCAGTCCCGCCACGGTAAGCAGCCCCGCAACCGAAACCCACTGCACGGCCTTGACGCGCACCGCGCTGCTCCGCAGGTCTTGTGTGCGGCCTTTCGTGGCCCATGCTTGCCACACCGCTTCATCGAGCTGCTTCGGAAGCGCCGGTTGCGGAACTTCTCGTAATTCCTGCAATCCAACTGAAGCAGACATGTCTTAGCTCTCGTTCATCACCCCACAAACGTTGATCATGTGATTCCTGCACACAGCCGCTGAATACCCTGCTACGGGGGCCTAACAGCAGCCAACCGGCCCCCGTAACGTGTTCTATTCGATTTACCTGTCTGCTGCGATCGGCGTGCCGATCTCCGTGCCAATCACGTCGCCGGAGATCACTATCTCCACCCGGCGATTCAACTGCCGGCCCGCCGCGGTGTCATTGGAAGCAACCGGCTGAGTCTTGCCGAAGCCCTTTGAGGTTACCGAACTTGCCAGCATTCCTTGCTGGGTCAGGTAATCCCGCACTGCCCCGCCGCGATCTTCGGAAAGCTGCTGATTGTACTCATCGCCGCCGACGCTATCCGTGTAGCCTTCCACAGCCAGTCTTAGACCAGGATGCCCGGAGACGATGCCGGCGAGCTTGGCCAGTTTCTCGCGCGCCAGAGGCCGCAACGAGTACTTGCCGGTGTCGAAGAGGACATCCGACATGTTCACGATCAAGCCACGCGCCGTATCCCGGGTCTGAAGAATGGCGTTGAACTGCGCCAGTAGCTGGGCTCGCAGTTCCGACTTCTCGGCTTCTGCCTGCGTCTTCTCGTTGGCTGCGCGATCCAGTTCCGCCTGGGTACTCGCCCGCTGTGCGTCGTTCTCGCGTTTTAGACGATCGGCTTCGGTCTGCGCCGTAGCCATCTGCGCATCACTTTCCTTTTTCAGCCGGTCCGCTTCGGTCTGGGCGGCGGCCGTCTTAGCGTCGTTCTCACGTTTCAGGCGATCCGCTTCGGTCTGTGAGGCAGCCAGTTGCGCATCACTATCCGCCTTCAGCCTGTCGGCTTCATTATGGGCAGCCATCAGTTTCGCTGCGTTCTCCGCCTTCACGCGGTCCGCTTCGGCCAGTGCGGCAACCTGCGCTGTCTCAGCGTCCCGTGTTACACGCGCGGCTTCGGCTTGTTCCTCTACGAGTCCGTTTTCGGCGCGAGCCTGGCGGTCTGCCGCAGCCTGGCGCTCATTGGTCAGCCGCTCTTCATCGATTTTCTTGACCGTGATGATGCGGGCGTCTTCGGCCATTTGAACGGCCTCACGCGCCACCGTGCCAATGGGCTTCCTGCCCGCCTTACCCGTCAGATAGCCTTCGGCATTCTGCAGGCCCTGGACGGCCTTTTGGAAGGTCTCGGGGGCGTACCTCTCAGCGCCGGTCCAACGTGCGATCTGGACGGCATTGCGTGCCTCGTAGAGTTCCAACGGCACCTTTGAGTCCAGGCGCATTGGCTTGATCTCGGCTGGGTTGACGTTCAAGGTGTACTGGCCCCTCTGTAAAAGCTCGTACTTCGCGTCGACCTGTTCGATCGTGCCGGTTGTATCCGGCCTGACGAAATTCTCCATAACCACGACGTCGCTGGGTTGAGTCACCGCGAAATAGGGCTCCGCAGTTACAATTAAGCCGAACGACTGCAACTCCGTGGTGGCGTCCAACTTGGCCTTATCTCCATCCAAGAGCACCTCGCCAACGTTGGTTGCGCGGCCTTCGGGGGTGATGGCCCACATCACGTAGGTCAGGTACTCGGGACCGAACCTGGTGGCGGGCTCCAAATTCTCCATGCGCGCGTCGATCCTGATCACGCCTTGTTTACTCTCCACTTTGGCCTCGCCGCGGGCCTCAGGTAAGAGTGTCGTTCCACGAAAACCGATCTCTGTGGATCCGCTACGGTGGTTGTAGCTAATGGCCTTCGTGGTTCGGGCTACCACTGTGACACGATAGATCGGTGTCGAGCCAGCGGCCATCCCGGCCTCGATTTGAGTTGAGTTCTGAACTGGGCTTGGAGCCTGCGGCACCTGGGCCGCTACGAGTCCGCATACCGTCAGAAACGTACTAATGAGTTTCATCTTATTGTTATCCTTTTGTCCTTTTCCCGCTCGCTCGGCGCTCTCGCGCCGAATGCCTGTTCAGGGGAGCCATCAGGGCAGTCTCCGAGTTTGGAGCAGACCTGCCATCGGTCGCAATGTCCTGGTTCTCCGACCTTTTGCCGTAGTGCACGGTGGGCACCATCCCTAGTTCGACCGGCCACGGGCAGCGCAGCCGTGCAGGCTAAGGAGTTGTGAGTAGACTTCGACAACCGCGCTAGACTGCGGCGCTGGTGGAAGGTTAGGGCGGCTCCAGCAGGTGCAGGTTCTGTTACCGAAAGTGCAGGTATTGCTGTTAGCAGTACGAACCACACCGGACCTGTCTTAGTGTCGGTGTTGTGCGGGCTTCTTCACTTTGGCTCGGCCCGCAGAGTCACTCCGATGACCAGGGCAGCACCGATGTTGGCTCCGTGGCTACCCTAGACCGCCCGCCGCCGTAATTGCCACCCGTATAAGGTCAGGGCGAGAAGGCCCACGAAAAGCAGCGGCACGGTTCCGGGCTCGGGTACGCCTGAACTGCTGCCGGCGAAGCCGAGACTGCCGAAATCGGTGGGGCCGGTCGACGAGTAGCCGCTTGGGGTGTTATAGATACTGCAATTGTTGGAGATGAAATTGCCACCATCCATGGTCACGGAACCCGTCTGCGCGAATGCTCTCCCGCAATCGATTGAGGCGGTGGCGCCCAGCCCAATGCTCGCATATGCGAGAATATTCCCGGCAAAGGTCGTGCTGGAGCCCAGAGTCGCGGAGCTTCCGACCTGCCAAAATATGGCGTCGCTCGAGTTGCCGTTTTCCACCAGAATGGAAGCGGCGCTGCCGGTTGTCAGCGTGCTTCCTATCTGGAATACGAAATCGGCATTCGACTCGCCGTTGAAATTGAGAGTGAGTGCTCCATCCACCTGCGCCGCCGACGAAAAAGAGTAGATCCCTGGGGTAAGAGTGGAGACTGAACCGCCCGTTCCCAAAGTGATGCCGGTTTCGTTCGTGGCTGGCGACAGAGCTACCAAGGCGTTGTATGCAGCGATTTCATCGTTCTGAGCCGAAACCGCGAGATTGCCGGCGTTTTGATTCGCGGCGTACATGGTTCCATTTACAACTACGCCCGGAGGAAAGCCGGTAATCGAAGCAAGGAAGTATGGATAGTCGCCCAGGTTGCCGCTGATGGTGGTGGTCGCGGCGCCGGCAACGGTGACCCCGGCCCCGCCCAAGACGGCGAAACTCGTCGCCGTTCCCAGACCGATCGAACTTCCATACATAGGCACAACACCCGCTACAGCCATCACCAGCCAAATCAATCTCTGTCGCATTCTTTCTCCCGCCGCTCTCAGGGCTTCCGCCGCGCAAAACTACAAGAGTTCCCAAGAGGATAGACGCCAGATAGGAGCTTGAGTCCGCCCAAGCACTAGAGCACTCGGTCAACCTAGCAAGTCCAGGGCCGTTCTCCAAGCCGGAAGGAAGCCGCGCGACCGAGAGAAATGTTTAGCCAAAGGAGAGAAGTAATGAGCCAAGGGCGTCGGCCCTCGATATCCAATAACTTGCAGGGCTCAAGTGATGACGTCCACATGCCCCAAGCAACGTTGCAGTCGTGCTTGCTAACGAATCGTGGGCACCGACAGGAGGGCGAAAGTGGCGACAGCAAATGCAAGTCCTGCATGCGGAGAGTGCAGATGTTGCCGTTGGCATCAGAATTGATTGTGTTGCCGCGGCGTTATTCCATCGCGGCCAGGACCTGGTCAAGCGGCAGCGTGGCGAACGTTGTGGCGTAATCGGATATCCCGTAGGGAATGACGAGTTGCCGGCCATGCACGAGGCTGCCGCATGAGTAAACCACATTGGGCACATAGCCGTCGCGCTCGTTGATATTCGGCTGGATCAGCGGTTCAGGCAGGCGGCCGATAACCTTGGTCGCGTCGTGACGATCAAGCAGGAAGGCACCGATGCAGTACTTTCGCATTGGCCCCACGCCATGGCTGATTACGAGCCAGCCGGCTTCGGTTTCGATCGGCGAGCCGCAGTTGCCTAACTGGACGAATTCCCACGGGAACTTGGGCTCCAGAATGAGTTGCATGGTATGCCAAAAATGCAGATGGTCGGAGAACATCACGTAGATATTCTCCGCGTCCTGCCGACCAAGCATCGCGTAGAGGCCGTTGACTTTTCGGGGAAAGAGCGCCATGCCTTTGTTCTCGACGGCCGGGCCGTTCAGCGTGATAAATCTGAAACGAAGAAAGTCCGATGTTTCGAGGAATTGGGGCAGGATCAATTTCCCGTCGTATGCGGTATACGTCGCATAGTAAGTTCGCGTGCCGTCCTCGTTGTGGAAGAGGACAAAGCGAGCATCCTCGATTCCGTTGCTCTGGGAAGGAGTGACTGGGAACAGGACCCGCTCGGACAAACTCGACTCCGGTGCGAACTGTACCTCATAATTGGATCGGGCGAGCATCAGGGTTTCTCTCGCTACACCCTTACTCGTTTCCCGCCCTAACTCCGGGAGCTGTCTTGTTGTGCGACTGATACTGGTGCGCAGCTCTTCCAGTGTGAATGCGTCCGGTAAGCCGTTGAGAACCTCCCGGTTGAAATCGCCCATGAGACGGAGTTCCTGAAGCTTCCGTTCAAACAAGGGCTTCTCAAACGTCGAGTTGGGCACTTGCATCGGTTCGAGGCTGTAGCGGGAGGGCAAGTCCATCGTGATGTTGCTGTTGGCGTCCAATAATCCGCTGCGAAAAGCAATCGAGGAAACGTGCCCCTCAGCCGTGGCACGTAAACTCAGAATGAAACGCAATGAGCCGGGCGGAACGTCCGACTGATCCATGTGCGGCACCATGGAGGGATTGAACAGCGCAGAGGCTTCGAGCGAGTACTCGTGAGTAAAATATCCACCCAGCAACAATTTCCGTTCTTCGGACAGTCTTTGGCCATTGAGCAGATAGGGGCTAACCTCGTCAAACCTTCGGCGAAGGAATTCGTCGATCTTCAATTGGCGGTCACCGAATTCGGCCCGAACCTTCTCCAAGAGGGAGTGGACTGCGCTTTCGGGCAGGGCCATAACCCGGGCGGCGATCTTAACAGAGCGCTGGTCACTCATGAGACTAAAAGGACGGGCCAGCACATGAGTGCGGTCCGGGTCCAGAATGACAGTGCTGCGTTTGACCTCGATTTGCTTCATTGGGCGACGCGGGCTGCCAGGACAGTACGCTGAACGCCATGCGCGGTGTTTTGTGTCAACCGCATTTCCGCAAACGACAGGAGGAAGGCCAGCATCGATTCGGCTCCCTGGTTTTCGTTGCTTCGGTCCGCGTGCAGCCCATCGCGGCAACCGCCAGTCTGAGCGGCGTAGAGTTCCAGCCCGAGATCGTTCCAGCCCAGGAACCAGTCGAAGGCGCGTTGCGCCTGTTCATACCACCATGGGTCGGCCGTGGCGCGGTACGCTTCCAGGCAAGCCGAGACCGTGCTCTGCGCCTCGATAGGCTGCTGGTCGAAGTTTGCGCGTGCGCCGTTACGCTTATAGAATCCGTTGCTGCCAATCGGCCGCAGTTGACCCTGCTGTGAGGTCTGTACACCCACCAGCCATCGCAGCGCGCGTATGCCTCGTTCGTACACGCTCCTCTGTCCGGTGGCGCGCCCGTTGACAATCAGGGCGTGGGCCAGCTTTGCGTTGTCATAAGTCAACTCCTCTTCAAACCAGGGCCAGCCGGGCTGGGCGACCTTGTCGAAGATCGCCACTAGTCGCGCGGTCAACTCTTCGCGGACGTCGGAAGCCAGCCGGTCACCCTTCATCCGGCGCAGATACTCGTGAATGCCGATCAGGCTGAACGCCCAGGCGCGCGGCGAAGTGAAATCCAGCACGGCCGGCAACGCCTGCGCGAAGAGCTGTTCGGTCATCGTCTGGAAGCTCCAATGCGGCGAGCGCCCCGCCGCGGTGCCCAGCGCCCAAATCGCACGGCCATGAGAATCTTCGGACCCCTGTTTATCCAGCCAGCGGCGGTCAATACTAAGAAAGTTGTGGAAACGTTTCGTTTTTGGATTGAACGCGCCCTTTAAAAACGCTGCATAGGTTGTGGCCAGTGCCCGGATGCGCTTGGGAACTTCTTCCAGTTGACACAGCAAGACGGTCAGAATGAGTGCGCGGGCATTGTCGTCCGTGCAGTAGCCTTCCGACAGATTCGGTGCAGTAAAGCGCGCGTGCTGGAAAATGCCGGTTGAATCCGTCATTCGGTAAAGATGATCCAGATTCAACTCCGGCGACTCATGCGGCCGATCGCCAAACGCTCTCGCGGCAACAGATTCGCGGGGAGCCGCTTCCGCCTGACGCCGTGCCGTCTCAAAGGAGCGCATGTACAGCCGCGCTGTGTTGCTCCACACCATTTCGCGGCCCAACTTGTAGGCGTTATCGCTCATGGCGTTCCGGCGCGTTTCATCGCGTAACAACCCACTGACCTCGCGCGCAATCGCTTTCGGGTCCGCGAATGGCACCAATACGCCGCGCTGGTCCCGCAACAATTCGACGGCGTGCCAATACGGCGTCGAGATCACGGCTTTACCCGCGCCAAACGCATAAGCTAATGTTCCCGACGTAATCTGGCCTTCGTCCAGATAAGGAGTGATATATAGATCTGCCGCTCCAATGAACTCGGTCAGCTCCCTCAACTCCACAAAGCGGTTGTGGAATATGACGTTGTTCTCGAGTTTGTTTTTCCTGGCGATGGCCTCGAGGCTGAGGCGGTAGGCCTCACCTCTCGTGAGCAACTCGTTGGGGTGGGTGGCGCCCAGCAAGATATAGACGAGGTCGGGAAACTCCGCCACCACATCCGGGAGAGCATTGAGTACATTCTCAATCCCCTTGTTCGGCGAAAGCAGCCCGAACGTCAGTAACACCTTCTTGCCGGTCACGCCGAACTGGTCCTTGTAATAATCCGGGGCGAAGAATGGCACATCGGGAATGCCGTGCGGGATGAGATCGATCTTAGCCGCCGGCACCTGGTAAACCTCCTGCAGAATCGATTGTCCCCGCTCCGTCATCACGACCAGCCGGGTTGAGCGCGCGACCAATTCCTGCATTACGCGACGCTGGTCTGCGTTCGGAGCGCGGAGGACGGTGTGGAGCGTGGTGACGACGGGCGCTGCCAATCCGCGCAACAGCGCCAATAAATGGCTGCCGGCGGGCCCGCCGAAAATTCCGAACTCATGCTGGACCGAGAGAGTGTCCACGTTGCTGGTGTTCAAAAAGTCTGCGGCGCGCTGGTAGGACGCCAGATCCTGTTCCTCGATCTCGAAGCGAACGACGTCCGGATACTGATAGCATCCCCCGATGTCATTGACTGGTACCGCGAAACACCGGCTTTTGGGATGCCGCGCTGCCACGGCCCCAAGCAGGTCGGACGTAAACGTGGCAATGCCGCATTTGCGCGGCAAGTAGTCGCCGAGAAAGGCGATGGTTCGAATGCTGGAGGCTGTTTTCACAACTTGCACCCACCTTCTTCCGGCTCTTTGGCCTCACAATAACGGGTGGCTCATCTGACGGCGGTCGATGAGCCATCAAACTCACGCGGCATTGACGAGAGTCTCGCTCACATCCGTTGTCTCCTGCCGTTCCCGCTCGGCAGTTTCCTGGCACTGGATGCAGCGCGTTGCCCAAGGGACGGCTGCGAGGCGTTTTGAACTGATCGCGTAATCGCAGTCAATGCAGGTTCCAAAACTACCGTCGTGAATCCGTCGCAATGCAGCTTTCACCTGACGCAGCAGGGCGGAGTCGCGGTCGACGTTCCGGATCGCCAGATCTCGTTCCGACGCATACTGAATCTCGTCCATTTGGTCAGCGCTCTTCTCGATGGCGATGCCGTCCCGCGTTCGCAAGATCCGAGCCAGTTCAGCCTGTTTTCGTTCGAGGGTCTCTCTGACCCCGGCAATCGCAGTAGCTATCTTCATAACGGTCCCCTTTTGTGCGCCAGTTGCCTTTGGTTCTTTGCACGGGATGACCCAAAACAGAACTCCTGCTGTTTGAAGGCCGATGCCGACGGGCGAGCATGGGCGTTATGCGGAAATACCGGAGCCAAAGTGCAAAGGCTGCACCTGGAGTGCGATATTTGCCGACCCGCGATCGGCGACGCCTGCCCGGTCCGGTCAGTCGGCGGCAGGCTGGCGGGCCATTTGGCCGGGAGAGCACACAGGGTGGCGGTGGTCACCAACGTGCGTTCACACAACCAAAGAGGGGACTGCTGAAGGAGAGTTAATGACCCGCCGTAAAGCAACGCGCCGACTTCATAGCCTTCTGCCCTCAACTGCTCTTGGGCTATTGTTTCTTTTCTCGGTCCCAACGGCATCTGCCTATTCCGTTCTCACCCACGAAGCCATTATCGATTCGACCTGGGACAGCGCGATCAAACCGCTACTGCTGAAACGATTCCCGGCGGCCACCCCAGACGAGTTGGCGCAAGCACATGCATTCGCTTACGGTGGGTGCATTATCCAGGATCTGGGGTACTACCCTTTCGGCAGCAAGTTCTTCAGCAACTTGACGCATTACATCCGGAGCGGCGATTTCGTCCTCAACCTGATCCGCGACTCGCAAGACCTCAATGAGTACGCTTTCGCTCTGGGGGCATTGTCGCATTATGCTGCCGACAGCAATGGTCACCCAATGGCGGTTAACCGGGCAGTTCCTTTGTTCTACCCAAAGCTGGAACTAAAGTTTGGAAAGCTGGTGACTTATGCCGACGATCCGTCTACCCACGCCGAAACGGAGTTCGCTTTCGATGTCTTTCAGGCCGCCAAGGGCCGCTACGCCTCGGCTGCATACAAAAGCTTCATCGGCTTTGAAGTGGCAACACCCCTGCTCGATCGTGCGTTTCAGGACACCTATGGGATGAGGCTGGAAAAGGTCTTCATGGATGTCGATCTCGCCATCGGATCCTACCGTCGTGCGGTCGGCTCGATCCTTCCAGCGATGACCAGAGTTGCCTGGCAAATCAAAAAACAGGAAATCCGGAAGGACGCTCCCAGCATTACACGTAAGAACTTCCTCTACAATCTATCCCGTTCCAGCTACGAGAAGAACTGGGGCGCTACTTATAAGCGGCCGGGGATCCGGTCTAAATTCCTGGCATCTGTGTTCCGCATAGTTCCAAAGGTGGGCCCGTGGCGACCGCTGTCATTCAAGAGGCTGACGCCCGAGGTCGAGAACATGTACATGGCCAGCTTTAATTCGACGATTGCCCGTTACCGCGAACTGCTTTCGGAACAGAATACCGGCGATCTTACGCTGCCGAATGACAATCTTGACGTGGGAGAGTTCACGCCGGCGGGGAAATATAGACTGACGGATGTCACTTATGCGGAGCTGCTGCAGAAGTTGCAGGGCCACTACACGGACATGCCGCAAGAGCTCCGAAGTGATATTATCGCTTTCTACCACGAGCTGAGCCTTCCCATCTCGACCAAGACGAACGCGAGCGATTGGGCCCGGGTGCTTAAAGAACTCGGCCAATTGCAGTCTGTGGACTCGGACCTACGGCATCCGACGGCGCTTACTGCGGTGGGGATGCCCCGTCCCTGATGAACGGCACGGGGGGAGTTCGACGGCCTTGTTGCGATCCCGCCGTGTCGGCGAGGCGTACCATTCAGCGTGAACATGCCGGCGTTTGCGGCCACTGAGACGGGGACCAGCCTGTCGGCATCGACGATGTCCACTACAAAGATCCGGAAGTGTAAGGCTTAAGCGAACGACGGCAGAATGCAGAGCTTGCATTGCGACGAATGCAGGTTTTGCACAATGAGTCGACCGTTTTGCTGCCCATCGCAGGCCGGCGCCCCGCCATTCTCTGGCAATGGGATGGGCCGAACGTGCCCTATCGTCCGCGGTGTAGGCCGGGATCCAGGCCGCGCTACCCGGTGCGGAAGGCGGCGTTTTGTGATCCGGTTGAGGCGCTGAGATGCGAATGGGCTGGCTCAAACGCCTCGTCGTCCGGGGAATCGGTCAAAATCAGTCAGTGGGGCTGAAAACGAAATGCGATGGATTTTAGTTGTGTTGATGGCAGCAGCTTTGGCGACTCGCGGTCTGGCGGCAACCGACGCGCAGTGCAGTGAAATATTGCAACGTGCGCTGGATGCCAGAAATCCAGAGACGCGGAAACAAGCGGTGATCGCGTTGAGTTTGGCGTCTGGGCGCGGGCCGTTGTTTGACCAGTTAGAGCAGATGTTGCAGGACAAAGATGTCGAGGTGCGGCAAGCCGTGGTGGCCAGCCTGGCGGACGTCAAGAATGAGAGCGCTACGGCGGCGCTACACAAGGCCCTGGAGGACGACGTGGCTGAAGTGAGTTTCGCCGCGGCCAAAGCACTGTGGGCCCGCCATGACCCCGTTGGTCGGGCGGCGTTGCTGGCAATCCTCGGAGGGGAAAGCAAAAGCTCATCTAATTTCTTCTCCAAACAGAAACGCGAAGCCCTGCGCATGATGCACACGCCGCGGACCAAGTTCCTGTTTGCCGTGCAGCAGGGTGTTGGGTTCATTCCGGTGCCTGGATTGGGGGAAGGCATTGCTTCTCTGCAGGGGATTCTCGCGAGCTCGGGGGTTCCGGGGCGCGCATCAGCGGCTTTGCTGCTGGGTGCTGACAGGGATCCCGCAACCATCGACGCGCTCAAGGATGCGCTCTCCGACAAGAATTCGTCCGTTCGGGCCGCTGCGGTGCATTCCATCAGTCTGCGAAACGAGCCTGCTTTGAAGAAAGAACTGGAACCGCTGTTGCAGGACGACAATGAGCCCGTGCGCCTGCGAGCAGCCGCGGGCTACCTGAGATTATCCGCGATTGAGGCCGGGGCCAGGATGAGGATCCGTTCAACGGCGGCCCCGTCGTCCAGCGCGCAAGAGCTGAAGAAATGATCTGAATGGGCTGATTCCGTTCGTTTTCGGTAAGCTACCGGAGTCAGCCTGTGCGACACCTGACGTCAGCACTTCGCTTAGCGTAGGACAGGCATTCCTTGCTGGTGTTTTTCTTTTCCGGGCTGCATGCCAAGCAAGACCGGTTCAAACACCAACAGGAGTGTAACGGGCGGCTACCGAAATCCGCCAGAACTTGCCAGGAGCCCTAATACCAGCGGCCGCGGCCGTAATAGCCACCGCCACCGAATAGCAGCACAAGAACTACGATGATCAAGAGAATCGTCATATTTTTCCTTTAGTACACGATCTGCCGAAGCAGCACGGCGATTCGAGGGCCACATGCCGGTAGCGCCGTCTACCGGCATGCAGAGTTTGCCGCGAAACGCACCTAGCGCCAGTGCCCCTCCACTAGAACATACCCGCCGTGACGGTGAACCCAGCGATGCGCCACCCAGTGGGCATGTGCCCGTGGAGGCTGTTCCCACCTTCCCGGCGTCCAGGCGTAAGCGTTGCCATCCCACCGATGGTACCCGGAAATCCACACATAATTGCGACCCGGTGGCCGACCTCGATGTTCGACTAAGATATGAGGTGGCGCGATGCGGACCACAACCTCGGCCGCCAGTGGGCTGAGGGCCAGCGCACCAGCAAAGACCAATCCAATCAATCGTCTAGGAAACATAACACACTCTCCATTCTCAGTTACCAAACCGCGAACTAACCCAAGCGGCAGGGGCGACCAAGCTCTTCTCCGCCTGATGAGGGCATGACAAGAGAACCACTTGGACATATCTTCACCGCTGTTCGAGTGTTAGCAGTGCACGTGCGTGGCCGTGCGCAAACACCTAACACGCCGTACGCCGGCGCCGGCGAAACCTGCACGGAAATGCAAGCTTTCACTTAATGGTGGAAATCGGAAGGTGTTGCGCCGCCGAAACCGGCAGGGAGTTGCAATGGCGGCGGCGATCCGAGAATGTCAATCAGCCGCCGGGAGAGTGAAATGGAATGTCGATCCGATCCCTGGAGTCGATTCCATCCAGATTCGACCGCCCTGCCATTCGATGGCCTTCTTGCAGAATGCGAGTCCAAGTCCGTTTCCGGGGTGCTCTTTTCCGTGCAGGCGCTTGAACACCCCGAATACGCGGCCCTGGAACGCCGGATCTATACCAGGACCGTTGTCTTGGACGGAGAATACCCAATCGAGATCCGCCCGTCTGGCTGAAATGTGAACCTGCGGAGAAGGCGTACCGCAGTATTCGATGGCGTTTCGAATCAAGTGCTGCAAGACCTTGGTTAGTATTTCGAAATCGCCGCACACGCGCGGCAAAGGGTCATGGGTAACGACTGCGCTGGTTTCTGTTATCTGCTTGTCCAGCGAGAGAAGCGCCTGGCGAAGGACCGCTTCCATATCCGTCGGGGAGGAGCGCCGGTCGCCAGTGCCGGTGGCCCAGTAGTCCACCACATCGGCGAGCAATGACTGCATGTTTGCCGCACCGTCCTGGATGCGCTCGAGGAATGCGCCGGCGTCGGAATCGAGGCGGCCGGCATAGTTCTCGGCCATGAGTTGACTGAATGAAGCTACGTCCCGGAGAGACTGGCGCAGGTTGTGAGCCGCCATCGAGACAAACTCTTCAAACTCCGCGTTCGCCCGGTCCAACTTCCGCTGGACCTCGATGCCTGCCTGTGCTGACGCGTCCAGCGCCTTGCGCAAGCGCTCGACCTCGTCTTCCGCGCGGTCTTGATCAGAGTTTCCCATCTTCAGTCAACGGGCCGCGGTTCGAGCGCTGTGCGGGGGGGGTGGGGTGGAATTGTAAACTTGAATGTAGCGCCCCTCCCTGCTTCCGATTCCACCCAGATTCGTCCACCCTTGCGCTCGACGATCTTCTTACAGAGTGCAAGACCAATGCCAGTACCGGAGATTTCGATTCCATGCAAGCGCCTGAACATACCGAACACCCTGCCGGCGTCTTGCGGATCGATACCGATTCCGTTGTCCCGCACCGAAAATAGCCACCCTTCGCCGTCTCTCTCCGCCGAGACGTGGATTCTCGGTGCCTCCTCGCCCTTGTACTTGATCGAATTGGAAATCAGGTTCTGGAAAAGTTGCGTCAGCATGACCTCTTCGGCTACCACAGTTGGCAGCGGATCGGAGGTTACGATGGCACTGCTCTCCGCGATGGCCACCTGGAGGTTCAACAGCGCTTTGGCAAGGACAGCGCCGCAATCGACCGAAGCGAAGCCGTCCTGCTCCCGCCCACTGACCTCCCAATAGGCAAGCAGCGCTTTCAGCAGGGCTTCTATCCTCAGTGCCCCCTCCACGGAGTAAGAGATGAATCTGTCCGCTTCTTCACCTAATTTTCCTGCGTACTCCCGCCCCAAAAGCTCAGTAAAGTTCACCACCATTCGTAGAGGTTCCTGCAAGTCGTGCGTGAGGGCATAGGCAAAATTCTGCAGCTCGGCATTGGTTGTCCGGAGTGCTTCCTCAGCCTGCTTGCGTTCTGTCGCATCCTCAATCGCCAGAAGAATCGTTCGCGCCTGCGCATTCGGATTGTAGATCTCGCTGGCATTGAGGAGCATCACTTTACGTCCGACACGTTCAAAGTCGTGTGTCACCTCAAAATCCCGGAATGTTGCGTGGGCGGGGAGAATGTTCTCCAGCAGCTCGCGCAGTTTCGGGATATTCCATTGTCCGTTCCCGAGGTCATAGATAAGACGATTTTCCGTCTCCTCCCGCGCGGCCCGGAAGGTTGCGTAAAACGTTTTGTTCGCTTTCAGAACTTGCAGGTTCTGATTCAGGATCACCAAAGGCTCCCGTACCGTTTCGACAATAGCTTCGGCGAAGTCAAGACCGCGCTTTGCGGCATCGATATCGATCAACATCAGCACGGCGCCGTCGGTCTTACCATCCGGTCCCCGGGACGGAAGGATGCGCAGCGAATACCAGCGGCCGTGCGAGTCGCGGACATCGCGCGGTTGCCGGTTGCCGCCCTCCATGGCATCGAGCAGCAACCGCCGCAGATCGGGCAGTTCCATTTGGGGCTGAAGATCGGTGATCGACCGTCCGACATCGGAGGCGATCAGATTCAACATAGGTTCCATGGCGCGCGTAAAGCGACGGATGCGCAGATCTCGCCCCACCATGACAAGCGGTATGCTGATGCTCTCGAGAAGATTGGTCAGATCCCGGTTGACTTTGCTGAATTCCACGTTGCTGATCTTCAGCTCTTCGTTCAACGTGTTCAGTTCTTCGTTGGCCGATTCCAGCTCTTCCTGCGCGGTTTCCAGTTCCTCGTTGCCAGCCTGCGCCTCCTCGTTCGCCGCCCTGAGCTCTTCCAGGGTGGTTGCATTATCTTCGACGACCGATTGCAGATACTCTTTGGTTGCGATAAGCTCGCGCTGCAGCCGGGCGCTTCCCTCGTTGTCCTGTGTCGCGGGCTTCTGCTTCAACGCCGTGCCGCTGGTCTGCCCGGCGTCCTCGAACAGCACCAGGAAATAGCGTTCCTTGAAAGAGGACGAGCTTCTGAACGGGGTTACCTTGATTGTGACGTCTTTTAACTGGCCGCCATCTTCGATCCGGAAGCCTTCTTCTTTGGCTACAGCATTCCTTTGTCGGGCGGTTCTGATGGCCTTACCGAGACCCGCAATCAGGCCTTCGCGCGCCAGTTTGAGAAGATTCTGGGTCGGCTCACCAGGCGAAAGCTCGAGATACGGAGCTGTGCGGCCCCGGACCTGGACGATGTTCATGTGATCGTCAATGATGGCGCCGGGGGGACCATGCTCGGCCAGCACTAACCGGTCGGCTTCTCTCAGCACGTCCGGCCCGGTTCGGCCGTCGGCACTTTTTTCTCGGAGATCCACCCGACCCTCGGTTCGGCGGCCTTCGCTTAACGGCAGCGCCGGCGAACTGACAGCCGGCCGCATGCTATAGATCTTGTTGGTCTTATCCACTTGATGAAATGCCTCGGAAAGCGTGCCGATGCTTTCCGATGCACCGAGCACCAGAAAGCCCGTTGGCTTGAGGGCGTACTGCAGGATCGACCACACCTTGCGCTGCAAAACGTCTCCCAGGTAGATGAGCACGTTACAGCAACTGATGAGGTCCAGTTTGGAGAAAGGGGGATCCTGTGCCAGGTTGTGCCTGGCAAAAACACATTTGTCACGGACGATCTTCGCCACCTGGTACCCGCGCTCGGTTCGGTTGAAGAACCGCGCCAATCGCTGCGGCGAAACATGGGTCAACGCGGCGCCCGTGTATGTGCCGGAGCGGGCTTTCTCGATCGCCGTTTCGCTGATATCGGTGGCGAAGATCTCGAACGGAAGGCTGAATTTCGTGTCGTCCAGGAATTCCATCAAGCAGATGGCGATCGAATAAGCCTCCTCGCCCGTGGCGCACCCCGGCACCCAAATCCGGATTGGATCTTTGGGCCCTCTGTTCTCAACCAGAGCGGGGAACACCATGTTCTTTAGTTGTTCGAAGACCGCTGGTTCCCGGAAGAATGCAGTGACGGTAATCAGACAGTTCTCACACAGCGCGTTTACTTCCTCGCGGTTCTGCTCGAGATCCCGGCTGTAGTCCTCCAGTGTTTCGAATCCGCGGAGGGACATGCGCCGCTTGATGCGTCGCGCGAGCGTGCCGTGCTTATAGTGCGTGAAATCCACTCCGGTAGCGTTCCGCACCAGCCGGAGTATCTTGGCCAATTCCGGATCCCCCGGCGGCTCAATCGCCTCCTGAGACTCGACCGGGATCTGAAAATCGCGCGCAATGGCCACCAATTGCCGCGCGATTCCGGCCGGCGCCAGGACGAAATCCGCCACACCGGCGGCGATGGCACTGCGCGGCATGCCGTCGAACTTCGCGGTTCCCATTTCCTGAGCGAAAGTGATACCACCCGCAGCCTTAATCGCCCGGAGGCCCTGCGTCCCATCTGATGCGGTTCCCGACAGAACGACGCCGCCGGCCTTGCTGCCGCGATCTGCCGCCAGGGCTCGGAGAAATGAGTCGATCGGCATGTTGCGGCCAGTGCGCGGCCGGGGCGGGGTCTGCAGGACTCCATCGGAAATTCCCAAATTGCATCCCGGCGGAATCACATAAACATGATTGGCCTCAGCGCGAGTCTCGCCTTTCACTTCCGAGACGGGCATTTTGCTGGCTTTGGAAAGCAACTCTGTCAGATGGCTCTCGTGACTTGGATCGAGGTGCTGAATCAGCACGAACGCCATCCCGGTATCGTCCGGCAGATGGCTGAGCAACTCCGTGAACGCCTCCAGTCCACCGGCGGAGGCTCCAACGCCAACGATGAAGGGGAGTGAACTGCGTGCGGCATCCTCGTCGGCGGGTGGCCGCACAGTAGCCCCCGCGGTCACGGGACTTACGGCTGCTGCGGAGATCTTCCCTTTCGGGATTGTTCGTCTCTTTGGGCGGGGGGCGTCAGGCGTACGCGGCGGACGCACGACCCTTCCTGGCCGACGGCCGGTCTTCTCTGCCACAACGCCACCATTGCCTTTCTTGCCGCGACGAACGGGCCTCGTTGCTGGAACGCTAACGCGACCCACCTGCACGCGCCGTGCCATTCTCGCATCCGTATCGGCGCTAGTGCCTGGTCCTCGCGGCTGGCGGCCGAGCCAACTGACTGAACTGTAGCTCCGTCATCCAGCTCTGGGAACCGCGAGAAGGTCCTTGAGGATTTTGCCGATCGCCATGAATTGATCCAGACCGGAAGGCTTGGTGATGAATCGGCAAACTCCGAGCTCTTTCAGCAGGGCCTCGTCTCGCGGGGATCGGGAAGAACTCCACACGCAAACGGGAACGCCGCCGAGGTGTGTGGCGCTTCGGATCTCGCGCAAGATGTCTTCGCCGGTATATTTGGACAGGTTCAAGTCCACCAGAATCAGGTTTGGAATTGCAGCGTCCGCGTGCGCCCCCTGCCTGCGGATGAAAGCCAGGGCTTCGCCTCCGCTCAGCAGGTGAACCAGTTCAAATCGGAAATCCTGCTTGTTCAGGGCCCGCTCGAGCAGGAAGACGTCTGAGGCGTTGTCTTCAATGACAAGGATTCGGGCAGCGCGAACAACCGAAGCGTTTTCCAAACTTACTCCCAGCGGACCAAGCATGACCGGTTCCTCTTCATCATTCCACAGATCGTGCCAGCGTTGGCGGTGACACCTGTCTCGCCCTTACGATCCAGCGCTTAGGCGCCGGCCCGACGTAGTAGAAAGGGTAGCAGGTCACCAACGTCAGCACGTTCTCACCCGACGCAGCGAGTGCGCCTGTATCGTCCGGGTCCACGATCCTTAGCGATTCGACTTCATATCTGAAATCACCACGCGGCGTTGAAAACCGAATCTCGTCGTTGACCCTCAAATCTTTCAGCGCGCGAAAGAATGTGTCGCGGTGTCCGGCGAGGCCCACGTTGCCCGGCTGCCCCGGCAACGCCGTGCCGGGAATATGTCCAATTCCGCGCCGGAGTGTGGTTCTGCCGATCCCTTCCATGACGACCACGGAAAGGAGGAGACGGGGGATCTCAATGCGGCCGATCAGACCGTGCGTCGCTGCGCCCGGCGCACCTTGCGGGGAAGCGGAGGACTGCGGTTGAGGAGTGCCCTGGCTCGCCATTTGCCGGCCAATCAACTGGCGGTCGAGATCGCTGCTCTCGCGCCTCTGGAAAACCCAGGAGTCAGCTAGTGCGAATCCACAATAGCCCAGAAGCAAGATGGCGCAGACAAAGAGCACACGATGGGCCCAGTTCAGAGCCCGCCCGAGTGTCTCCTTCCTTACCAGAAGCTTCATTTGGCGACGTTCTCATCAAGCCGTGATTCGCCGCCGGCTATGTAGCCGGCGCGGGTGCGCACGGACAGTCTGCCGTGGCCGTTCGCCCGTGCCAGTACCCTAATGGCATGATAAGCACCATCGCGAGCGGGGTTGCTCGGAACATATCCGATCGTGTATTGATGGCGAATGTCACGGGCGATGCGCTCGCAGATGGTCACTACTTCGCTAGGCTGGCCGGGGAAAAAGGCCTCGCCTCCCGTCGCGTGCGCGAGGCCCGTGAGCACACCCGGGTTCCGGTCCGGATCTTCCTCGTCGAATACACCTACCGTATAGATGATGGCGCTGGATCGCTCGGCTAGTTTCATGACTTGGGCCAGGCTATGCGTGCTCACGTTGTCACCACCATCACTGATGACAATCAGCACTTTCTTATCCCGGCTGCCCGCATGCAATTCCGCCAGCCCCTTGGCGATCGCGTCGTAAAGAGCCGTCTCGCCTTCAGTAGGTGCGGCAGCGATCGCGTATTCGAGTTCGGCGGCGCTATTGGTGAATCGGACCGTGGCGGGCAGGCCCAGCGACACCTTCTCGTTGAAGTTGACGACGAACATTTCGTCTTGCCGATTGCTGGACTCCGCGAAGGTCAGGGCGGCGGCGGTCACCTCGTCAAGTTTCGGTCGCATGGTTGTACTGTGGTCGACAACCAGTCCCACGGTGACCGGAATATCTTCGTTTTTGAAGAGCCTGATGCGCTGCGGAACACCGTTCTCGCTAACCTCAAAATCCTGCTGGCCCAGATTGGAGATAAAGCTGCCTTGCCGGTCGGTTACCGTTGCGTGCAACACCACCAGGGCTACGTCTACAGAGACGCGGAAAGGTCCCGGGTCGGGTTCTTGTCTTGCTGGTGGAGCCTGCTGTCCGGCATGGGCCATCAGTACAGTCAGAAAAAGGGCCGGGAGAGCGAGCGCTTTCGCCACGCCATACTCCTCGGCCCTCGACAGCCCCTTCCTCATAGCTGCTTTACCTTCTGACTTCGTCACCGGACCAAGCCCATTACACAACGCGCTTTTGCACGAGTCGGAGGGTCCAGGCCAAGCCTAGAGCCAGGAATCCGAATAGCGCGATCAGGGGCAACGAACTAGCCGTCGCTGGCAGCGTCGCCGGCACGGGCTGCGCCGCTACCGGTTCCTCCGCTGGCGGCGGTGTGACAGCCTGCGCGACTTCCACCGTTTCTCCCGTGGGCTCAACCGCCACGACAGGCGCCTGTTTCAATTCCGCCACCTCAGGTTCGCTCACCGTCACGACCGGCTTATCGACCTCAACCGGCAACTCGACCGGTGTGGCGAGAACGACCGTATTGTTCGCCTGGGCCAACGCAACTGCTTTCGCCCGAGGGTACACAAACTCGTCGCCCCAGACTTTGCCCGGATAGAACCACGCCCGGAGTGCCTCCGGCTCACCTGCCGGCCGCTCCCGGAAAGTAACTACGGTTTTTCCCGTCGCTTTGAGGCGGTAGTTCGGGATAGCCAGGATGGTGGCGTAGACCACCGTTTCGTCCTTGTTGAAGATCTGGACGATGTGGCGGTCGGACTGCGAGTCCAGGAGCTTAAACACATAGGTGCCGGCTGGCAACACCCCCCACCCCTTGAGGTGGACTCCCGGAATCTGCACAGGCGCGCTGAAAGTCATCACGGTTTTGTTGTTCCAATCGTCCGCCTTTGCGCATGGTGAAAATGCCGCGCCGACTAGCGCCAGGCTGAACACGGTTGTTGTTACTGCTCTCAAGACACTCATCTGCTTCTTCTCCTTTGATCTACAAATCCGTGCAACCAACTCTTCGCTGTATCGGGCATCATGCCTGAAGACTTCGGCTGGCTGATCGCACACGGTGGACGAGAAGCACTCCAAGGTCCATCGGCGCATTACTGAGCGAAGAGCGAGGTAGTCATCTCGTTATAGGCTTGTGCTTGCCGCATCTTGAAGGACATGCGACGTAGCGGCAATGCTGAGAATCTCTCGAAGCCAATGTTGGCGCCCGAGCTATCGGCTCATGCAGTTATTGCCGCACGGAACGCAGGATCTGCCGCGAATGAGGTTGCAAGGATTCCGCCCAACGTGGAAACCGCGGCCAAAGAAAAACCGCATCGGAAGCAGCTCCGTGACCAGCAGGAGCTTCTCCCGATGCGGCTCGCCCAGATTCGGGCTGGGATCCGGCGTCGGTCCGTCTGGGGTATTTCCTTTAAGTCGATCCTGGCGAGGTCCACATCCTAGTCACTCCTTCGCTCGGAACGCCAGACAGCTACCGAAATCGCGATCCCTGGAGGGACCCTTATGAAAACGTCTCAAAAAGAACCCTCTGCCGCAAAAAGCAAGAGGAAAGTCGAGTGAGCGGTGCTAAAGAGTCGAACACCGGCTTTCGCCGGCACGCTCTTGCTATAGCTCACTCTTCCTCCGCCTGCCAGGTGCTGCAGAGGGCAAGGTTGAAAGTTTACTTCGCGAATTCGACTAATGCGTAGCAATCCGACGGCCACGTGTCCGTGGCAGTTTCAACAAGCAGCGCGCTTTGTGTGAATAGATAGGAGAGAGTGCGGCGCGGAGGACGGAGACGGACAGACCTTTCGGGAGGGCCTGCATTGATCGGTGCCACGGACCCATCTCTGCTAATGGTTCCGGGTGGCGATGGCGGGGCAGGGAACCACCGAAAGGATGAGGCTCAACAGCACGAGAACGGACAAGGCTATTGGTATGAGCATTGTATGCTCGATTCAGTGGCGGATGCCGAGGCGCGCTGAGCCAGGATTTCGCGCGGTAATGCCACCACGCGCGGCGCCGCAGGCGAAGGGTGCTCCCAGCAGACTCGGTGCCGCTGCCCGCACCTCCGGCACTCGTACTGCCCGTGCGCGGGCCACATTGGCTCTGTGTGCATTAACCTGCACCAAAGATTCGCGATTCGTGCTTGAGTCGGTTTCATCGATTCACATCCCTAAATTCGGACGGGCGATTGCTAAAGGCGGGTAGCAGCGTGGCTTTCGCGCCCGGATTGCTTCTGCGCGTGCGACCATTCGTCAGCCTGCTTTTCGGCCTCCGCCTTCGCCACTCCATACCGCTCCTGAATGCGCCCGACCAACTGATCCTTCTTGCCATTGATCATTTCCCAGTCATTATCGGTGAGTTTTCCCCAGCGCTCGCGGGCAGAGCCGGTGAACCGCTTCCACTTGCCTTCAATTTGATCCCAATTCATGTTTCCTCCTACTTGCTCCGGTGTCCCGGCTTAACGTATGTTGTGGCACGTTTACCGCCATTTCAATTTGAGAGGCTTATGAAACAAGTTTGCCTGGAGTTGCCCCTGCGGCTTCCAGGTGCGGCGAGGATCTGCATTCCCATAGGCAGATTTTGCACCTGCGCGTGCGGTCCTAATCGCGCATCTCCGCGTTGCGCTGGTCGGCTGGCGTTTTGGCCCGGTTCGTGCACATACACAAACGCGACACTTCGAAAAGGAGGAACGCTAAGTGACCAGGAATACATCGGTGATGGGAATCTATCCGGACCGCACAACCGTTTCGGATGCCATCAACGTCCTGCAGAAAGCCGGGTATCGGGCGACGGACATCTCGTTCTTGTCGTCTGACAATCAGGGCTCAAAAGATTTCGCGCTTGTGAAGCGCAGTAAGGCTTTGGAGGGCGCAGCGGCGGGAGCGGCAGTGGGTGCGGTGGTTGGCGCCGCGTTGGCGTGGTTCGCCTCCATTCAGAGTGCGACCATCACGGGTCTAGAGCCACTGGTCGCGGCTGGACCAGTGCTGGCTGCATTGGTTGGCGCCGGCGCCGGCGGGACGCTGGGTTGGTTCGTGGGATTGCTGGCCGGCTTGCGCGCGACAGAGTATGTCGCCAAGCGGTACGCGGGCAGAATCAGGCGAGGCGGCATTCTCCTATCCGTTCACTGCGACAGTCAGGAGTGGTGCAACCGGGCGAAGAAAACCCTAAAAGATACTGGCGCCCAAAATATCTCCTCCGCCTCGGAAACTTCCGCCGATTATGGAACGACGGACAAGCCGACGGAGAGGGCGCCAGCGGCGGTCACGAATCGCAGCGAGACGCCTGTCCAAGAGACGACAGAACTCGTCGCTCACGAAAGCAAGAGATAGGAAGCCACCGCCACGAACGGCTCCTTGCGGGTCGGACATGGGAGGTTAAACTCGTCCCAACGAAACGCAGGAGCGCCCGGTGCGAGATGGAAGTCTGGTCGTTGTTCCGGCGGGCACATGCCATGATGTGATCAACACCTCGCGGGCGGTGCCGCCAAAGCTGTGCCCGCTCTATTCTCCGCCCAGCCACCCCGGATGGGACGGTGCACAAGACCAGGACCGAAGCGGAAGCCGCACAAGCGGTGGAGCTGAGTCGAGGCGGACTGGTCGCCTGCGTGCACACCCAATAGCGATTTTAAGGAGACGATTACTATGCAGTTCGTTCGAATTACCGGCACGGCTGCCCTGTTTCTGCTTTTCGGGACGCTTGTCCCTGCGTACGCGCAAAAAGAAAAGGAACAGCGCCCGCCGCAACAACAGCAACAGCAGCGGGCTCAGCAGCCACAGCAACAGCGGCCGCAGCAACAGCAGCAGCGGGCTCAACAGGCTCAGAAACCGCAGCAGCAACAGCAGCGGGCCCAGCAAGCTCAGAAACCGCAGCAGCAACAGCAGCGGGCCCAGCAAGCTCAGAAACCGCAACAGCAACAGCAGCGGGCCCAGCAAGCTCAGAAACCGCAGCAGCAACAGCAGCGAGCCCAACAGGCCCAGAAACCGCAACCGCAACCGCAGCGGGCCCAGCAAGCTCAGAAACCGCAACAGCAACAGCAGCGGGCCCAACAGGTCCAGAAACCGCAACAGCAACAGCAGCGAGCCCAACAGGCTCAGAAACCGCAACAGCAACAGCAGCGGGCCCAACAGGCCCAGAAACCGCAACAGCAACAGCAGCGGGTTCAGCAGGCCCAGCAGCAGCAACCGCAACGTGCGCGGCAGCAGGCAGTCGCGTGGCAGCAGAAGCGGGGATGGCAACAGCAGGGCGCGTGGCAGGGACAGAGTACATGGCAGGGGAATCGTGCTCACCAGTGGGGAAGCCAGCATCGCAATTGGGCGCAACGAGGAGGCTATGGCGGTTACTACATTCCTGAGGCCAGCTTCAATCTATATTTCGGGAGTCAACACTGGTTCCGGATGCACGCTCTCCCAACCATCTATATGGGGTATCCTCGTTTCGAGTACGGCGGCTTTTCGTTCCTGCTCGTGGATCCCTACCCGGAATCCTGGCCGGAAAACTGGTTCGAGACCGATGACCTTTACATCGCTTATGACAACGGGTACTACCTTTATGACCGCTCGTATCCGGGCGTTGGACTGGCGATCACTGTCGAACTGTAGCTGACGAACGAATGAGTTGGTTGGCGACCTCCGTAAGGCTGGCGAGCGAGTTTCAAGAATCAAGGAAAGACAAGAGTGCCTGTACCCCAAAGGGAACGACACCGCACGGGACGCGTCGGCTGGCTACGCGCGGCGGTATTGGGCGCGAACGACGGGATCCTTTCGACGGCGAGTCTCGTGCTCGGTGTCGCGGCTGCGCACGCGACTCACAGCAATGTAATGATCGCAGGGGGCGCCGGCCTGGTCGCTGGGGCGATGTCGATGGCGGCAGGTGAGTACGTGTCTGTTCACTCACAGGCCGACACCGAACACGCCGACCTCAACTTGGAACGCGCGGAACTGAAGACAGACAACAAGGGCGAGCACAAAGAACTGATGGCGATCTACGTCGCTCGCGGGCTTGATCCAAGCCTTGCCAAACAAGTTGCAAAGCAACTGATGGCTCACGACGCCTTAGGCGCGCATGCCCAAGACGAACTCGGCATCTCCAGCACTCTCAGGGCGCGTCCGATTCAGGCTGCGTTGGCGTCGGCCGGCAGTTTCGCCGTCGGAGCCGCGATGCCTCTGGTTGTCACAAGCTTAGCCTCGCAAGCAGGTCTGATCCCCCTTGTCTCTGGAACCTCGCTGTTGTTCCTGGCGCTTCTGGGTGGGTTGGCTGCGCGCGCTGGGGGTGCTGGCGTGACCGTGGGCGCACTACGCGTCACTTTTTGGGGCGCTCTAGCCATGGGGGTGACTGCGGGCGTCGGGACGCTGTTCGGAACCTGATCTGCAGCAACTGCCGCG
>Ga0187876_1000251_pt1 | contig 56070 bp, 51 predicted proteins | sample June2016WEW_17_4_FD_133000 | JGI IMG/M metagenome (GOLD analysis project Ga0187876, IMG submission 133000) | Peatland microbial communities from SPRUCE experiment site at the Marcell Experimental Forest, Minnesota, USA - June2016WEW_17_40 | ecosystem: Environmental > Terrestrial > Soil >... | reverse complement strand
TCGTCCAGCCTCCACTCCCCTTTGGGACTTTTACCTCCCTCGGGATCAAAGCGTTCAACTGGCCCGGTCACCCGGCGGCCCGCCTTCCGAACCCGCCCGATCTCCGTTCGCTCCCCGCAGCCTCAAAACTAGTGAACTAGACTTGCTGGCTACGGATCACCGTTCCCGGTCCGCTACGTTTCCGGAGGCTTGCTGTTCCTCAAACCTCTTGGAACCTTCATCAATATGAACCGTGATGCGAAAAGGGTCAATCATTTTTTGCGGAAAAAACGAGCTTTTCCTCAAGATACTTCTGTTGCATTTCGTTCAGGTTACCGTCTGAATCTGTGAATCGCGCGTGGATAAAACATGCCTGCGGCAAGCTGTTCTTGCATGCCGGGCGATCGGGTGCGTCGACGGAGCATCCGGCAGGAGCGTCGGCGGCTCACTGGTGTCGGGAACCTTGGTCCGGGCGCGGCGATCGGGGTAGCCGGCGCTCAGAGATTGTTGCTCGCTGGCTCCCGACACGCTGCGGCGGCTTCCGGCGCGACCTGGTGCGGTCCAGTAGCCAGGTGCGGATCACCTTGGGGTGACGCGGCTTGTCCATACGCCCTCCCACCTGAAGTCTACACCCGCATTTTGCGGCGCGCAGGCGTCTACCGCACGGCGGCTTCGCCCAACTGCATGACAACGGCGCGCGCGGGGCCGCCGGAGCCATCGGAAACCTGCACCAGCAGGATGCGGATGAGGTCGTTGTGACGATCGACCCAGCCCTCGGTGCCGAACGCTCCGCCGTGGCCAAACGTGCCGGGAGAGTGCAGCAGCAGCGTTCCTTCGGGCTTGTCAACGATTTCGAACGTCAACCCGTAGCCCGTGCCGCCCAACCATCCGGATGGATCCACGCCAGGCGTGAAGACTCGCGTCATGGTGTCGATCGCCTGGCGGGAAAGGTAGCGGTGGCCTTGGTATTCGCCGCCCGAGAGCAACATCTGATAAAACTTCACCAGGTCGCCGGCGGTGGAATAGAGGCCGAGTTCGGGCCCTGGATAGCGGGCGCCAGCGCGATACTTGGTCGGATCGCCGGCGAGAATCTCATCGCCCGCACGCACCAGTTTGCCGCCCTCGTGCTTGTACACCAGTGCGATGCGATCGCGCTTCCCGGGTGGCGCAAAAAAGAACGTGTCGCTCATGCCGAGCGGTTTCAGAATGCGGCTCTCGATGAAGTGGACGTACTCTTCGCCGCTGACCTTCTCGATTATGCGGCCCAGCGTGGCGATTCCCATGTTGCTGTAGCGCCATCGCGTGCCGGGTTCGAACTGCAGATGGCGGGTAGCGTAAAAGCGGACCGCTTCGTCCAGGGGTACGCGCATGGTGCGCAGGTTGTCGCTCAACTCGCCGTCCGGATTCTCGGCCAGGCCGGAAGTGTGGCACATCAACTGCCAGACGGTGGGCGGGCGCGCCGGCGCGTGCGTGGTCATGTTGCCATTGGGCAGGCGTTCGTCCACCACCTGGCCCCGGAACTCCGGAAGATAGTCTTCAATCGGACGCCGCAGCTCGAGTTTCCCTTCCTCGACCAGCATCATGGCGCCCACGCCGGTGAACTGCTTGGTCATCGACATGATCTGGAAAATAGAGTCCGTGGTCATGGGCTTGCGACCCTCGATATCGCGCCAGCCCTCGGCGTCGAGAGACGCGATTTCGCCATGCCGCGCCACCAGCGCGACGGCGCCCGGAATGGTCTGGTTTTCCACCAACTCCCGCAGGCGAACGGGAATCAATTTCAGGCGGGTCGGATCGAGTCCCGTTTCGACAGGGGCCTGCGGCGTCACCGGCAACGCTGCCAGCAGGATCAAGGCAAGCGGAAAGAGTCTGCGCATGGAGGATGAGTGTAACGCGATGAAGGTTATAACGCCAGCCGCGGCGGTCGCGCTTGCACAGCTCAGGGTAACCACGCGACTGCCGTTTTGGGCGGGTCGCATCGCAATCGGCGAGGCGGACAGGCCGCTGGTCCGTCTATCGCTCGGTCCTGCCATTTCGTGGCGTGAAATTCCCGGCTGCGCGGCGCTCTGGGTCAGGCTCACTCGCCGGCGGCATGGAGACGCCCCGCCCACCGTGCCAGGTACGATTCGGAGGCGAGGTCTTCCAGGTCCTTGTCGCGCGCCAGGCGCCAGGCCTCGAAGCGGCGCTCCTTGAGGCGCTCCAGCAGGCGAAGGCGGCGGCGAGCTTCGAGCATGGCGCTGCGGCCGGCTGCCAGGCGCTCGGCGCACTCGGCGCGCCGGGCGGCCAGTTCCACGTTTTTCTTCCGCACATGAAGGCGAAAGTTGCCTAACGCCGCCAGGTCGCGGCCACACACCGGACTCCAGTCGCGGACCAGGATTTCAGCCCGAATGCCGGCGGTCTCCAGTTCCGCAAGCGCTTTGTCGACCGCGGCCACGGCGGCCGTCAACTGCTGGAACTTGAGTTCCGCCAATGCGAGCTCTCCGCGGCGCCATGCGAGCACTTTCTCGAGGGGAAAGCGAAATGCGTTCATGGCTCACCGCGGCGGGCGAAGCGGGGCGGCTCGATGGGCTTGAAGGGACGACTTGGGGGCCCGTCGAGTGCCCAGTACCCACGCATTTGCAGGCCCCACCCGGCGGATTCGGGTTCCGTGCCGAAACACCCACGCCACCCAGCGGAGTCGAGACGCGCAGCCGACGCGACATCCGTTCGGCGGGCCGGATTGGGTTGTCTGCATCATCGGCTCAGGATTTCGCCGGCTTCGCAGCAACCATGCGCTCACCAGCTTCCAGGCCACGAGCTAGTTCTTCCATCCGCGAAAGGGTCTCTTCGATGGGTGCGCTTACCCCGTGGTCCTGGCGCAAGAAGTCGATCAGTTCGGGCCGCAGCCGTATGCTGGCGTCGAGCTGCGGATTGGAGCCTGCCACGTAGGCGCCGAGCTGAATCAGGTCCTCGGCGTCATGGTAGGCGGCTAGCGCTTGCCGCATCTTCCGCGCCGCGGCCATCTGCGCCGGAGTGGAGAGCGCCGGCGACAGGCGGCTGACCGAATGCAGGATGTCGATTGCCGGATAGTGTCCCTGGCCGGCCAGTTGGCGCGACAGAATGAAGTGGCCGTCCAGGATGCCGCGGGCCGCGTCGCAAATCGGCTCGTTGAAATCGTCGCCTTCTACCAGCACGGTGAAGAAGCCGGTGATGGAGCCGCGGCGGAAATTTCCCGCCCTTTCCAGCACCTTGGGCAGCAGGTTGAAAACGGAAGGCGTGTATCCTTTCTGGCTGGGCGGTTCGCCGGCCGCCAAACCGATTTCGCGTTGCGCCATAGCCAGCCGCGTAATCGAGTCCATCACCAGCAGGACATTGGCCCCCTGGTCGCGAAAGTATTCGGCTACGGCCAGTGCAACAAAGCAGGCACGCACGCGCAGTGGCGCCGGCCGCTCGGAGGTGGCGCACACCACCACCGACCGCGCGCGGCCCTTTTGCCCCAGTTCCTGTTCGAGAAACGCACGCACCTCGCGGTTGCGCTCGCCGATCATGCCGATCACGGTCACGTCGGCCGAATTGTCGCGCGCCATCGAGCCCAGCAGGGTGCTTTTCCCCACACCGCTGCCGCCGAAGATCCCGATGCGCTGTCCCTTACCGCATGGCAAGAGCCCGTCGATGGCGCGTACGCCGGTCACCAGCGGCTGGGTGATGTGCTCGCGCTCGAGTGGATTGACGGAGACGCCGTAGAGGCTGTATTGCGCCTGCTCGTCGATGGGAGGGCCATCATCCATCGGTCTGCCGAAACCATCGATGACGCGCCCCAGCAGCCCCGGTGAGACCGGAACGCGCGCCTCCTCGCTGCGCGGCACCACCAGATCGCCCAGTTGTAATCCATCGATTTCCTCGAGTGGCATGGAAAGCACCCGCCCGTTGCGGAAACCGATCACCTGGGCCCGAATCCGGCGCCCACCGGCGGTTTCCAGTTCGCAAAAATCGCCCACCGCCACGTTGGGCCCGTGCGACTCGACCAGCAACCCCACCAGTTCCGTCACTCGCCCTGTCCAGCGCATCGGAGACACGTGATCGAGCTCGGCGAAATACGGCGCCAGAGAGATTGGATGATCCATCAAGCGCGCCTCCGCAGGCAATCCGCCAGCCCGCGCTCAATTTCGCGAAGCTGAGCATCCACCGATGCGTCCAGATTGCCGCGCTCGCTCTCGAAGATCACGGCGCCGGGCTCCCGTGACGCATCCGCGATCACTTCTACCGACCGGCCTACCCCACTCTTGCGCAGCAAATCGCTCAATAGAGCGGCATGAGACGGATGCACCTTCACGCGGGAGACCTCCTGGCCTTGCAGCTTTTCAAGCGCCGCCAGCACCAGCCCGCGAATGGCATCCGGATCCACCGCCATCTCGCGCCGCAAGACGCGGCGCGCAATCTCGAGCGCCAGCCGCAGCATGTCCGCTTCGGCCTCGCGCCGCATCGCGCTCCGCAAACCCGCCATTTCCTGGATGGAGCGCGCCAGGCGTTCGAGCGCCGGCTCCAGTTCTGCGGCGGCGCTTCTTTTCCCGGCCGCTTCACCCTCGCGGAACCCGGCGGCGTGCGCCTCCCGCTCCCGCTGTTCAGCCTGGCGCTCCAGGCGCGCCGTGGCCTCGGCCGGATCCGGCCCTCTTCCCCCGGGCTTCCGTCCCGCCCCGGTCTCCGACAAGGGCACTTCCTTCCAGGCGAAGCGAACCGCGCCGGCGGCATCGTCCGGCGGCAGCAACTTAGACGACATACTGCTCCCCGATGGTACCCTTGAGACTGATCACACCCTCCGATTCGAGCTGCCGCACCACGGCGATGATCGACTGCTGGGCCGTCTCCACCTCTTTGATCTTGACCGGCCCCAGCGCTTCCATGTCCTCCTTCAACATCTCGGCGCCGCGTTGCGACATGCATCCCAGGATCTGCGCCCGCAGTTGTTCGCTGGTCCCTTTGAGCGCCACCGTCAGCAGCTTGCGGTCCACCTTGGCGAGCACCTCCTTGAGCCCCATGGGATCGATCAACAACAGGTCCTCGAACACGAACATCAGGTGGCGGATGGTCTGCGCCAGGTTGGTATCCGCCTGTTCGATGTGATCCAGGATCTCCCGGCTCGAAGTCGAATCCAGCCGGTTCAGCACCTCGGCCACGGCGCGCACCCCGCCGTAAGACTCACGGCTGAATTCTCCGAGGGCCTGCAGCTTCTGGCCGATGACGTTGGCGATTTTGAGAATGATCTCCGGTGAGATCTGGTCCAGGCTCGCCATGCGCTGGGCCACGTCGGACCGCAGCCCGGCGGGCAGCGAGGTCAGCAACGCCGCGGCCTGGGAAGCGTTGAGGTGCGACAGCACCAGCGCGATAGTCTGCGGGTGCTCGTTGTGGATGAATTTCGCGAGCTGCTGCGGATCGGCTTTTTGCAACGCATCGAAAGAAGCGGCATCCGCACCCAACGCTTTGGTCAGGCGGTCGAGCATCCGCTTGGCGGTGTCCGGGCTGAACGCCCGCATCAACAGTTTGCGCGCGTAGTCGATGCCGCCGCGGGCCACGTAATCGCCCGCCACCGCCATATGGTGGAACTCATTGAGGATGCTTTCGGCCTGTTCGGCAGAGATGGAGGTGATTCGGGCCACCTCACGGCTGACCTTCTGGACATCATCCTCAGATAGCTGTTGCAGCAGTTCCGCCGACGACTGTTCGCCCAGCACAATCAGCAGCATCGCCGCTTTGCGCAGGGACGCCAGGGTTTCGGTCTCGGGTCTGCCGGCGTTGACGATCATCGCTTATCCACAAGCCCCCGGTGTCACGTCTCCTCCTCCCGAATCCACGTCCGCAGGACCTGCGCCGGCGTTTCCGGCTCGTGCTTGATTTTCTCCCGGAGGTGCTTGGCCAGCACTTCGGCGGTCTTGGTGATGACCGGTGTCACGGTCAGAGCATTCAGCGCCTGTGCCTCCATCTTCTGCTGCAAGGCATCGCGCTCCGCCAGCTTGGACTCAATCTGTTGCTCCACGCTGGAGCCGGTTGCCGTGAGGGCCGGCGTGGCCGGCTCGCCGTCCTCCGGCGCGGCCGGCAACGCTTGCTGCAGGGCCACTTTCCCGCGCGGTGCACGGCTCTTTCCCCGCAGCAGGAACGCAGCCACAAAGCCCAGGACCCCCAGGCCCAGTGCCGCCCCCACCGCGATCGGCAAGGTCTTGCGGTCGACGGGCAGGCCGAAGGGCCCAGTTGGTCTGGCCGGAGCCGCCGGGGCCTCCGGCTGCGGAGGCTCCAAGGTCAGCGTGGTCTCGAAGGGAAGCGACTCGATGGTAATCTGGTCGCCGCGATCGGCGTTGAAGCCGGTGACGCCCGTCACCAGGTCGCGGACCACCTTCAGCTTGTCCGCGCTCGGAGGCACCAGCACGCGCTGGTAGCCGCTCTTGTTCTTTTGCCAACTGAGGTCGTTGTCCACCAGAACCGCCAGCGACATGCGGCGCACCGTTCCCGCCGGAAGACGGGTCTTCTTCACCGTCCGGCTGGCCTGGTAGGTGATGTTTTCCGTCACGCGCGTGTTGCGTCCCGCGCCGTTGGCCGGGCGTGAGGTGGGCCTGGGCAGACTGGAAGGTGTTCCCGGCACGCCGGCCGCAAAAGCAGAGCCGGCGCTGTCTTCGCTGCGTTGCGAGCTCAGCATCACCGAGTGTGCCGGGTCGTAAGTCTCCTCGCTCTGTTCGCCGGCGGCGAAATCACACTCCACCGAAACCCCCGCCCGGTACTTCCCGGCCCCCAGCAGAGGCTCGAGCGTGGAACTGATTTTGGCCAGCAGGTCCCCCTCCACCTTGTGCCGGTATTCGAGCGCCGCTTCGGAGGATTCGGGACCCTCCAGCCCGCCCGCCGCCGCAGGCCGCCCCAGCAGGTTGCCGTTCATGTCCAAAACCGACACCGCGTCAGGCGCAAGCCCTTCCACCGCGCTTGCCACCAGATGGTCGATGGCCTGGACGTTCTCCGCCGCCAGGTGAGCGCCGGGCCGGATCTTCACCAGCACGCTGGCCTTGGCCGGCTCCTGCGAATCCAGGAAAACAGATTCTTTCGGGAATGTGATGTGGACCCGGGCTTGTTCCACTTCCGCCAGGCAAATAATCGACCGTTCCAGCTCCCCTTCGAGCGCACGGCCGTAGTTGACATGTTCGGTGAATTCGGTGGCCCCCAGGTTAGCCTTGTCGAACAGCTCGAACCCGATGCGGCCCGATCTCGGAAGGCCCTGGGTTGCCATGGTTAAACGCAATTCCGCCAGGCGGGCCGAGGGCACCAGCACCGTTCCGCCCGACTCCGGCAAGCGGTACTCCACTCCGCTTTCCTTCAGCTTCTGCACGATCGCGCCGGCGTCCTCCGGCGCCAGGTCGGTGAACAGCGGCTTGAAATCCGCCTCCTTCTGCCAATGCACCAGGGCGTACAGACCGGCCGCGACCGCCACCAGCATCAAGCCGATGGTGACGCGCTGGCGCAAGGTGAGGTTGGCAAAAATCTTGTTCATGCCGGTCGCTCCGGCGCACTGCCGGTCTGCTTCTCAGATCGGTGGTACGGGTCCAAAACCTGAGGCCAAATCAGTACCAAATAGCGGAAAGAAGCCAGCGCCATCAAGAAACAGCGGGTTGCGCTGCAGAAAGCCGTCGGCGGGCGGGACCAGAGCGTTGTCCCTAGAGGCAACCCGAAGTCCAGGGGATAGTCCAGGGGGCCGCTCCATGGGCCGGTTCCGACGCGCGCCTGCCCCGCAAACCAGTTCCCGTCGCTCAAGTTAACACCTGCCGGCTGGCGCCGAGCATTCGAGCCCCATCGCCTGCATGCGCGACTAGAGCTGCATGCGCATGATTTCCTGATAGGCGCTCACTACCTTGTTGCGCGTCTGGAGGAACATGTCGAAGGCCATCTCGGCCCTGGTGGTGGCCAGCACCGTGTTGTGGAGATCCTCACCCTCGCCGGTGAGGAAGCGCTCGACCGATGCCTGCGCCTCCTGGCCTGCACCTTCGACCGAGTGAATGGCGCTCGAAAATACCTGGCCGAAATCGCCGCCGCCTGTTCCGCCGCCCACCTGCAGCGGCTCGACCATGGTCGGAGCCGAAATGGGAAGAATGGGAGACGCCATGGTTCAGCCTCACTTCAATAGGTCAATGGAACGCTGGATCATGTCCTTGACGGCGCCGATCGCCGCTACGTTGGCTTCGTAGCCGCGCGACGCGTCCAGCAGATCCACCATATCTTCGGCCGGATTCACTCGCGGAAAAGCCACATACCCGTTGGCGTCGGCATCGGGGTGTCCCGGCATGTAGCGCCGCTCCGGCTCGCGCGTATCGGTTACCACCGAGGCCACAGTCACGCCGTTGGGAGCATTCATTTCCTCGCCGAATACCGATGAGAATGGCGACTCGACGGGAGTGCTTTCGAACACCGCGTCCTTGCGCCGGTAGGGCCCACCCTCGGGAGTGCGCGTAGTTTCGGCGTTGGCCAGGTTCTCCACCAGCAATTCGGCGCGCGCCCGCTGCGCCGCCATGCCGGATGCGCCCACCGAAAGCGCGGAAAACAGGCTCATCAGCTTTGTCCTTCTTTAATCGCCTCGCGCAGGATCTGAATCTGCGAGTGCAGCAGGCTGGACGCTGCCTGAAAGCGCAGCGCGTTCTCAGCCAGCAGGCGCGACTCGCGGTCGAGGCTGACGTTGTTGCCGTCATTCTTATTGGGCAGGCCAGCTACGGCAACCGCTTGCGGCGCGCTCATCGCGCTTTGGAACTCGCTCTGAAAATCGATGTCCTGGGTCTGGTAACCGGGCGTATCCGCGTTGGCGATGTTGGAAGCCACCAGCTTCTGCCGTGCGCTCAACAGGTCCATGTAGCGTTCCAACTCACCGGCCATTGGACCTAGCGTCACACCCGGTTCCAGGCACGCAGGCTGCCAAGGGCAAGTCTATTGGCGCCAGTGCGGGTCGGCGTGCATCGGCGGCATTTTACTGCCGGGCGGCAAGATTTCGTCACTTGCCAGGTCCCCCAAGGAGACCGCCGAATCTGCCGACGCTGGCGGCGGGTGCCTCTATTGCTGAAAACGGAGGCAGGCGCGGCCCAGGTAGATCTCGTCGCCGGAGCGTAACTTCTCGCCGCGGCGGTTGCCGGCCGGGACGTCGATCGAGCGGCCGTCGCGGAAGACGCGGGTGCCGAATTCGCTGCCGTCATCCGCGATGCGGTATTCGCCGGCCGCAAACTGGATGTGCGCGTGCTTGCGCGACACGGTGCCATTGGCCTCGTCGCCGCCTTCGAAAAAGACGACATCGTTGCGACGCACCACGCGTGCTTCGGCGTCGGTCAACTCCGCCAGCCGGCCGATGTTGGTGCACGGCTTGGAAATCGCGTACGTTCCGCTCTCCGCCTTCCCCTTCACCACCACCAGGCTGGCCGGCGCGGGCAGCGCAGGTGTCGCAGAGCCGTACTCAATCTGGAACGTGCGATCGCCGCTTTCGGCGGTCTTGACATCCACCGCAAAACCCCGCGGCAACTGGCAGCCGGCGCCTTCCAAAGCTTGCCGTATGTCGTTCGCCAGGCGGGCTTCGTCTGCGAACGCCGCCCGGTAGAGCGCGCGCCGGTCCGCATCGGCGGAGATCAAGGTGACGGCCACCAGCGAGTAAGGAAAAATGCCCTTGCCGCGGCTGCCGGTCTGGACTTTGCTTTCGATTTCTTCGAGGATGGCGCGATGCACCAGTAGCAGCTCATCGGATTGCGCCGCGCCGAAGACACGCTCGGTCCATTTGCGGAAGCCGCGCTCGATGGTCTTTTCGATCTCGGAAAACAGTCTCATGGCTGAATCAGGCCCAGTTGGGCCGCCGCTTCGGCAATCTGTGCGGCGGCCGGCGCGGCGGCAGCCCCGCCGTACACTCCATTTTCCACCAGGATGGCGAAGGCGATTTTGCGCGGCCCGGCGCCATAAGGGGCGAAGCCGATGAACCAGGCGTGCGAAGGCGCATTGGCCAGTTCGGCGGTGCCGGTTTTGCCGGCGATGGGAACTGACCCCTCCGCCCGGCGCCCGGTGCCCGAGGTCACCACCTCCCGCATGAACCTGCCCAGCGTGGCGGCGACATCGGTAGTCAACACCGGCTGCGGCGGCGCGGTGCGCGGGTTGGTTTCGTCGGTGATCCAGCGGCCCTGCGGTATGGCGCCGCCGGTGGCCACGGTGGCCGCCACGCGCGCCATCTGGAACGGCGACGCCACCACCTGCCCCTGCCCGTAGGAAGATTGCGGAAGCATCTTGCGGAGCTCGGCGGCGGTGGCCGGAGAGGCCACGGAAATCCCCAGCAGACCGGCGGTCTCCAGCAGCGGCTCCGCTCCCACGTCATACGTGCCCAACTGCGCGAAGTAGGCGTTGCAGGAAACCACGATCCCGCGTTCCATGTTTACGGTTCCGTGCGGCACCTTATCTTGGACATCGTCCCGAATGGGGCGCTTCCAGCCTTTGACAAAGTTGCCCACGCGCCCGTCGGGGAGGCGGATGCATTCATAGGTCTTGTCGGCCAGCCGCGGGTCTTTGCGCAGAGCGGCCATGGCGGTGACCACTTTGAAAGTGGACCCGGGCGGGTACAAGCCGAAGCGCGCGCGGTCCAGGGACGGATTGGTTTGCTCAGCGCCGGATTCGGCCTGGGGGTTGCCGGCAGGCAGCGGCAGGCTGACGGCGGCCAGCAGGTCGCCGGAGGATGGATCGAGAACCACCGCCGCACCCTTCTGCAGGCCGGCCGTCTCCAGCGCCACGCGCAGAATGGCCGCCACGCGCGCGGTAAGGCGCGCATCGATCGACATGTGGATGTCGCGCGGCCGGTCGAGCACGCGCCGCATTTCGGCGCTGGCCGGATCGTAGCGGTGGCGCACCAGCGGTACCAGTTCGCGGTAATCGTAGCGGATCACTCGCTCGCGCGCACCGGTCTTCGGGTTCTTCACTTCCACCAGCGTGGGCCGGTCGTCATATCCGCGCAGGCGGCGGGCGGAATCGCGTTCCACGAACGCCGTGTTGCTGGCGCCCCAGCGGTCGCGGGTGCGCAGGTCGCCCAGCAGGTCGAACATCAGTCCGCCGAACGGATAGTGCCGGCTCTCGGTGCGGGTACAGGCGCGATCGATATCGATGCCGAGCGCGGCATATTCGGTACGATGCTTCTCCAGTTCGCTCCAGTCGCTGGTGGCGAGCGGCAGACCGTTGCGGTCGTAAATGGCGCCCTTGGGAATCAGGCGCATCACTTCCTGAAAACGGGGGTTGTATTCGAAGCGGCGCGCGCCATCGGCCTCCACTACCAGCGTGCCTTCCGCCATCACCGCCGCCGGGTGCAGCACCTCAACCCAGGCGGCCTTGGCCAGCACCGTCGCGCCCACCGCGGCGATCAGGATGCCCGCCACCACCGCCGGCGCCCGAAACGGCGTGGTGCGATCCTCCGGCCCGCGGCGCGCGGAGACGGATTCGAGGATGCCGATCACCAGAAAATTCGCCAGCAGCGCCGTCCGCCCGTAACTCAGGAATGGCGTCACTACGCCCGAGAGCGGGGCCACGCCCAGCGCGCCGGCGGAGATCAGCAGCACCTGCAGCGCGGTGGCCACGCCCAGCCCGGTGGCGAGGTAGAATTCGTAGTCCGAGGCGGCGCGCAAGGCGATGCGCAGCGCCCGCCATACGATGAATCCGTAAATGCCGAAGACCGCCGCGACTCCCAGAAAGCCCCATTCCTCGCCCAGCGCGGAGAGGATCAGATCGGTGTGCACCGCGGGTACCAGTTGCGGATCGCCCAAACCGATGCCCATGCCGGAAAACTGGCCGGTGGAGAAAGCCCACAGCGACTGCGCCAGTTGGTCGCCGCCGTGCACCATGTTGTCCCAAGGCGACAGCCACATCGAAACCCGCTCGCCGACGGTGTGCGGCACCCCCAGGTAGAAGCCCGCCACGAAGCCCAGCACCACCAGCGCCACGCCCACCACGGGCACGAATACGCTCGAGCGCGCGATGCCATAGAGCGTCAAAAACAGGCAGCAGAAGACCAGCGCCGGCCCCATATCTCTCTGCAGGAAGAAAAACAGCAGCGAAAGCGCCACGCACGCGCCAGCCGGCAGCGTGTATTCGAGCGGCGGGATATCGATGTAACGGGTGAGCCCGGCCATGGAAGCGCGGGTTTCGCGCGCGTGCCGCAGCACGTCCCAATTCCGCGCAAAATACCCGGCGAGAAAAAACACCAGCAGCACGCGGATGATTTCCACCGGTTGAAAACCGAGCAGGTTGACCTTGGCATCGCTCGTACCGGGACCGGAGCCGAACGCAATCAGGAGCGCGGAAAGTGCGAAGCTGGCCAGCAGCGGTACGAAGCTCAACCCGCCGGTGAGGCGCTCGAAATTGAGCAGCGCGGCAGCGGCCATCAGCACGCAGCCGAGCGCGGCGCCTTGGGCGAAATCGGCGAATAACAACTGATCGCGCAGCGGGTCGCGCAGGCTGATCATCAACACCAGGCCGGCGCCGGTGAGCAGCTCGACCGCCGGCACCAGCCATCGGTCGCCGCGGAAACCCCGCACGCTCCAGACCACGTTGACCAGCAGAAAGGCGGCGAAGAAAAGCGCGATCCAAAGCTCGAACGAGCGCCGGAACTCGTCCGGCCGGCGCACCACCAGCGACGGCTTCAGCAAGCGCAGTTGATCGCCGCTCAACAGAGGCATGGATTCGCGCCCGTTGAGCCGGTCGCGCAACGTGTGCAAGCCGTGGCCGGCCAGGTCCTCGCGGGTGACGCGAATGCGGGCGATGGCGCCGACGTTGGGCAGGCCGCCGCTGATGTCGTAGATCTTGCGGGCCACGAATTCGCGCTCGGCCGGATCGGCATATAGCGTGAGCACCGGCAGCAAATCCTCCCGCGCGGAAAGCGCATTCAGGTTGACGATTTGCTTGGCGTCCAGCGCCTGTTCCGCGGCGGGAAAGCCGGCGGTCTTGGCACGCCAGACAAGCCACAAAGCGGCGGCGATCAACAGGCCGGCGGCGAGCATCGACAGCAGCTCGCGGATGCGCCACGCGGGCCGGCGAAACGCGCCACGCCCGGTGCTCGGACGGCTGGCGGCGCTGCTGCGGGTGACGGGCATGTTACTGGGGTGCGTCCGGAATTCTGCTGGCGGCAGCAGAACCGGCGGCAAAGGCCGCTGGCGCTACCAAGAAACCGCAGCGCCGCGGCCGTAGCTCCGGCGGTCTTTGCCGCCGGTGTCGTTCCCCACTCATTGCTGGGTCGCGCCTCCCGAAACCGCGATCTGATCCAGGCGTGCATGGACGCTTTCCAGGCTGGTTTGGACGCGCGCGATGCCGATGCTGGCATTGCCGTACGGCGCAACGCTCTGGTACAGGTCGAGGGCGCGCTGGTAATCGCCGGCGGCGCGTTCCACTTCGTCCTTTTCCTGCGGCAGGCCGCGAACGTTGCGCGAATCCCAGAAGGCGCGGTCGGCGCGGTCGCGATACCCATCGGCCAGTTGCATTTTGTCCCGGTTGGCGAGCTGGTAGCCGCGCCGCTCGGCTTCCTCAAGCGCCGCCGCGGCCTTGTCGGCACCCCTCAGGCTGAAGTAGGCGCGGGCCAGGCCCAGCTCGGGATCGGGCGAGTGCGGTAGCAGGCGCTCGGCCTCGCTGAAATCGTCCACCGCGGCCTGCAGTTGCTTCGCATCATGATGAGCCGCGCCGCCGATGCGGGCCAGGTGTCCCTCTGCCACACGCAGCTTGCCGCGCACCTGGTCGTCCGGATCCACCGTCAGGGCGCGCGCCAGGGTGCTGCGGGCGCGTTCCCAATCCTTCTCATACACCGGCTGGCCGTCCGCGTTGCGGTAAGCGGCAATCACGCGATCGGCTGCCTCCACCAGTTTCTCCTTCACCGCCTTCCGCGGCGAGTACAAGAGAATAGACGAAGGACTGTGCTTGGAAAGTTCCGTCCAACGGGTCCAGATCTGGTCGGGATCGGTGACCTGCTCGGCCTGGATGTCGCGCTTGAGCTGCTGGCCGTGCTGGTACATCAGGTAATCGGCGACGGCATCCCAACTGCCATACAGGATCGCGACCACAGCCAGCAGCGCAACCCCGCGCATCACCGAGCCAAAGGCCGTTCGCGGCCGCTTGGGAAGCCGGTAGGCGGCAGCCGGCCAGCTCTGCGCCGGCGGCTTGCGCCGCGTCTCTTCGCCTCGGGGCGCCGTGCGGCGGGTGGCCTCGTCGGGCTCGGGCCACGCCGTGCGCCGCGTCGCCTCCAGGTCTTCGGCGACCGCCATTACCGGCTTGCCCTGGCGGAATGCGATCAGGTCGTCGGCGAACTCGCGCGCCGATTGGTAGCGCGCACCGGCGTCGGGCGCGGTGGATTTGATGAGGATGCGCCGCAGCGGCTCCGGACAAGGATCGGGCGCGGGCGGCGGCGGGATGCGCGAGCGGATCATGCTCTCCAGCCGCTCCGTCGATTCGGCGTGATACGGCTGCAGCCCGGCCACCATTTCGTAGAGCATCACCGCCAGCGACCACAAATCGGAGAGCACGTCCACTTCGCCCGAATCCAGCCGCTCCGGCGACGCGTACGGCACCGAGCCGAATTCGTTGCGCGTCAGCCGCCGCGAAAGCGAAAGCGCCTTGGCAATGCCGAAATCGAGCACGCGCACTTCGCCTTTGTTATCGATGCGAATGTTCTTGGGCTTGATGTCCCCGTGCACTACGCCGCGGAATTCCTTGCCGTCGATCGACGCCTCCAGGTTGTGCGCGTTGACCAGCGTCTCGGCCACGGCGATGGCGGTATCGACGGCGAATTCGACCACCAGCGGGCCCCTGCGCAGCAACTCAGCCAGGTCCTGCCCCTCGATGTACTCCATGGCGACGTGAAAGTAGTTCTCCACGTCGCCGGCTCCATACACACGGACTACCCTCGGGTCGATGGCGGCCAGGTGCGCCTGCAATTCTGCGCCGCGGCGTTCGGCTGCGATGGCGTCGGTGGTGTCGGCGTCGGGGCTGTGCTCGATCAGCTTCAGCGCCACCGTGTTCCCGGTTTCCTTGTCCTCAGCCAGGTACACGTCGGCCATGCCGCCTCGGCCCAGCTTGCGGCCGATTTCGTACTTGCCGATGCGCCGGTCGGCGGGGGCGATCATTTCTTCCTGCCTCCCCGCCGGACCGTGGCGGGCTTCGCATCGAGCAGGAAATTCTGCTCGCTGACGCTCTCCATCTTGAGCTCCGGCGGCAGCTCCAGCGTGCTCCTGTCGAACACGTTGCCGGTGAGCGAAAGCTGCGCGCCATCGCGCGCCGCGAGGTTGGCGCCGCGGTTGTGCACAAACGAATTGTGCGACAGCCACAACGAGCTGGGGCCGGAGGCCAGCAGTCCTTCTGCCAGCGAATCGCGAATGGTGGAGGCGCGCATCACCAGGCTGCCGGCGCCGCGCAGCTCAATGCCGATGGTGGCGCCCTCGATTTCGGTGTCGTCGATTTCCACGCTGGAATTGATCGACAGAACCCCTTGCGCGATCGGCGCCTGCGGATCGGCGAGGATGCGCAGGCCTTGAATGTGCGCGTCGCGAACGTTGTCCGCCAGCACCGCCGGGCCGGCTACTCCGGCCGCAAGCCGCAGGATGGCACGCGAGCCATTCGCCATTTCGCCCGACTGGCTGCCGCGGAATGTGACCCCGGATTTCAACCGCACCGGTTGGTGGTACTCCCGGCCGGCGGCAAACTGAATGGTGTCGCCGGCGCGGGCTTCGGCCAGCGCCTGGGAGAGAGATTCGACCGCCGCCCCCGGCGGCCCACCGAGGTCAGCGTCAACGTGGAGCACGCGCGGCCCCATCGCGACCGGCGGCAGGCTCTTCACCGGCTGGAAGATGTGCAGCACCGCAGCGACGAAAAGCGCCACCAGCAGAATGCCGGCGGCCAAAGCGACCGCGCTGCCGACGCGGAACCCCTGGCGCGCCGCAACCACCCCGGAAGCGGCGAATTTCGGGCCCTCCACCAGCACCACCGTGACATTATCCTTGCCGGCAGCAGTATTGGCGGCCTCAATCAACTGGCGCGCCGCGGCGGCGGGGTCGCCAGCGGTGCGCTCCACCACCACGCGGGTGTATTCCGATGTCACCTGGTCGCTGAGGCCGTCGGTGCATAGCAGCAGCGCCGCGTCCGGCTCGAACGGCAGGCGTTCGATGTCGATGAAGTCCGCGTCGTCGGGCGAGTGCTCCTCGCTGCCCACGTCGCGAAACACCTCGTTGCGGCGCGGATGCAGCATGGCCTCCAGCTCGGAAAGCTCGCCCGCGTCCTCGCGCGCGCCCACCGGCGAATGGTCGTGAGTGACCTTGCGGATCGCCCCGCGGCGAATCTCGTAGAGTCTCGAATCTCCCACGTGCCCCACCACCACCGACCCATCTTCCACCACCGCCAGCGTCAGCACGCACGCCATCCCCTGCCATTGCGGATTGCCGCGCGCGGTGCGCAGAATTTCGTTGTTGGCCACGGTGATGGCCTCGCGCACGCGCTGCTCCACGGTGCCGGTCTGGCGTTCCAGGCGCGCCCGGATGCGGTCCACCGCGATTTCCGCCGCCTTCTCGCCCGCCGCCTGCCCGCCGATGCCGTCCACCACCAGGAAGATGCCGCGGTCGGCGTCCATGTACCAGGCGTCTTCATTGTTGTGGCGCACGCGGCCCAGGTCGCTCGCCCCCGCGCATTTCAGCATTGTGTTAACCATGCGCGATGCTTCGAAATTCCAGGAAGCAGACGCCGGCCAGGCCGAGGCGCGCCTGCGCTGGCACCGGCGCTTCCACGTTGCGATCCCGTTTTTCGCTGCCGATGACTTCGATGCTCGAAGGCGCGGCGACGCCGTCGATGGTGGTGCCCAGGCGGCTCAGGTCCTTCAGAAAGAACTGGCCGCTTTCCGGATCCCGCCGCAGGCGGAAGTGCTCGCGCGAGACGTCGGGCAGCGTGTCCAGTTTCAAATCGGTCCAATAATCGCGGCCGCCGCGCCCCACCACGATTTCGTTCTTGGTCATGTAGAACGTCTTGCGCACGCCGCGGTCCTCATATTCGATCGCCGCAAACGCGCCGGCCGGGACTGTCGCCGGCGCCGCGGGCACAGCCTGCGCCGGCCGGTAGGACGATTCCGCGCTCGACGCCGCTCCCGCCATGCGCCGCGTGGCGATGCGCTTGGTCATGCTGCCGGCGCCGAATTCCTCCTTGGCGGGCAGCGCCAGCTCGGAGTAAATGACGATGTCACCCGGGCCCACATCGTCGTCGGTGTTCTCCAGGATGCGGATCTGCCATCCGCCCTCGGGTGCGGCCGCTTTCGGCTCGCCGCGCCGCGTCAGTTTCAGCCGGGTCGCCAGCCCGCCGCGGTTCAGCGATTCCATCTCCGCATCGAGCGCCCGCCGCGCCTCTTCGAGAATGCGCGGGACAATGCCGCGCAGCCGCTCCATGTCGTCCGTGTGCAGGTAGACGTGATAGACGGCCGGCGGCAGCGTCGAGTAATGCAGGGGTTCGAGGCCCTCCCGCATGTTGCGCACGATTTCCAGAATGATGTCCCGCGCGGTGGCGGATGTCGCAGCGGCAGGGCGGTCCATGGCAGCCTAATAGAGAGTTTAGCAGCCGGGAGATAAGCCGGGCCCGGCGGGCGGCGCGGCCCGGTTCTTCGAACACTCCGAATTGCAGCTTGCGTTCGTTGGCGTCGATGCGAACCGGGACCAAGCGTCTGGCGACGTGGCGCGAGCTGTCAAGCCTGCTGAGCCGAGATTCGTCTCGGCTTTTCTTCTCAGGAGATTCTTCCCCGCTGAAGCCACTAACTGTTCATGGAGATCCAGCAACGTCGCCTTCCCCACATCTACCCGGAAGGCAAGGCCCTGTTTATCACCTGGCACCTTTACGGCAGTCTCCCGCACGACCTCTACCCGCCGCCGGACAAATTGAATGCCGGGCAAGCCTTTGTCTGGATGGACCGATACCTCGATGCTGCCCGCAGCGGGCCGCTGTTTCTCAAGCAGGAGCCCGTCGCCCAACTCGTGGTTGGATCCATCCGGCACTGCGCCGAACAATTGCGGTACTACGATCTGCATGCCTTCGTGATGATGGCGAATCATGTGCACCTGCTGGTGCTGCCGCGGATAAATCCCAGCCGGTTTCTGCAAACCGTGAAGGGCTACACGGCGAGAGAGGCGAATCGGCTGCTCGGACGCACCGGCCAACCATTCTGGCAGGCGGAGTCGTACGATCATTGGGTGCGTGACGAGCGGGAACGGGACCGCATCAAAGCATATATCGAAAACAATCCAGTGAGAGCCGGGCTGGTGGCAAACGCTGGGGATTATCCGTGGTCCAGCGCGGCAAGAAAAGCCGAGACGAATCTCGGCTCAGCCGGCTGACAGCCTGCGCCACCACCTACGACGGCAATCGCAGAGCGGCAGCCAGCGCCTCGGCGATCCGTTCGCAGGCGCGCCCGTCGCCGTACGGGTTGTGGACGCGGGTCATGCGCGCGTATTCGGCCTGGTCGTCCAGCAGCCGCGTCGCCTCGCCGACGATCCGCCGTTCGTCGGTGCCCACCAGTTTCACCGTTCCGGCTTCCACCGCTTCCGGCCGCTCGGTCTTTTCGCGCAGCACCAGGACCGGCTTGCCGAGAGACGGCGCTTCTTCCTGAATGCCGCCCGAGTCCGTAACGATCATCCAGCACCGGCGCATCAGGTCCACAAAGGCCACGTACGGCAACGAATCCAGAAGGACGATGTTGGCATGCCCGGAAAGCCGGCTGTGAGCGGGGCCGAGCACGTTGGGATTGCGGTGCACCGGGTAGACCACCTGCACGTCCGGCCGCTCCGCCAACGCCGCCAGCGCGCGCATGGCCCGGTCGAAGCCGGGCCCGAAGTTCTCGCGGCGGTGGCAGGTGACCAGAACCAGCCGCCTGGCGGGATCGAGCCAGGGCCAGTCCGGCGCAACAATCTCGCCCCGATCGAGCGCGTTGCGCACCCAAAGCACCGCGTCGATGCCGGTATTGCCGGTGACGAAGATCCGCTCGGGCGCTACGCCTTCCCGCAACAGCGCGGCTTCGGCGGCGCGCGTGGGGGCGAAATGAAACGCCGCGATGCGCGACGTGAGCACGCGGTTCATTTCCTCCGGGAACGGCTGCCGCAGGTCGCCGGTGCGCAGGCCGGCTTCGACGTGCGCCACCGGCACGTCGTGATAAAAGGCGCTCAGCGCCGCGGCGAAGGTCGTGTTCGTGTCGCCCTGCACCACCACCAGGCGCGGCCGCTCGGAGCTCAGAACCGTTTCCATGCCGGCCAGAATACGCGCCGTGAGGTCACACAGCGTTTGGCCCGGCCGCATCAGGTCGAGATCGAAATCCGGGCGGACCTCGAATGCCTCCAGCACCGGGTCCAGCATATCGCGGTGCTGCGCCGTCACACAGACTCTTACCTGGAAGTCATCCGGTTGCGAGCGCAACCGTCGAACCAGCGGGCAGAGCTTGATGGCCTCCGGCCGCGTCCCGAAAACAAAGAGTATCCGGTTCAAAGTTCGAGTATAGCCGCGATTACTGGCGCGCTTGCATGCGCGTCGGACGCCAGAGCGTTCCCGGCGGAACGAAAAACACCAGCACCGCCAGCAGCGCCGCCGCGTTCATCGCCATAAAAGTTCGCGCCGGAGACGAAATTCGCTTCAAAGGGAACGCGCGGGGCACGAATCGATCCAGCACCGCCAGCGCCACCAGCATCAGTTCGTCGATGAGCAGGAAGTTGCGCCACCCGGAATCGCTCAGCGCCAGCGTCGAGCCCCAGATCAGCAGAATCGCCCAGGGCAGCACGAGGCGCCCGAATTTGTAAGAAAGAAAGTGAAAGCGCATCCGGTCGGCGCTGGTGAACAACTGCGGCAGGCGAACGAAGAGCTGCCAGAGACCCGCCAGCGTGCGCAGCCGGCGGCGAAATTCGCCGCCCTCGGCCGCCGGATAATCGAAGGCGAGTGCCTCCGGATCGAAGATCACCCGGTAGCCGCGAAGAAAGGCCCGCAACGAGAATGTGCCGTCGTCGGCAATCGTATCCGGCGGCAGCGGCGAGGCCAGGCTCCGGCGCAGCGCGTAGATGCAGCCGGTGGTGCTGAAAATGGAATCGATCCGCGAATGGCGGCTGCGCGCCCAGATCTCAAAACGCCAGTACAACTCCATATCGGCCTGCTCGCCGGCCTGTGCGGGATTGAGCAGGCGTAGCTCTCCCGTGACCGCCCCGACCGTTGGATCTGCGAAATTTGCCGCCAGGTGCGAAAGCGCGCGCGCATCCAGCATCTGCCGGACGTCGGTGAAAAACAGAATATCGCCCGACGCCTGGGCCAAACCGGCGTTCAGCGCCGCGGCTTTGCCGCCGTGGGGAACACACAGCAACCGCACCCCTCGGCCGGCAAACGAAGCGGCGATGCTTTCTGTGGCATCGGTCGAACCGTCCGAAATCACCAGAATCTCGCGGAGGTGCGCCGGATAGTCCAGCGCGAGCAGAGACTCCAGCTTTCGTTGCAGGAATTCCTCGCCGTTATGGACTGCCACCAGGACCGAAATGGTGGGCCGAAACGTCGGATCTTTGCGCACCGGCGGCGCCGCGCGCCGCGAAATCGCCAACAGGATCGGGTAGCCGATAAGAAAGTAAAAAACCACGGCGGTTGCAAACGCCAGCAGCACGACGGCCAGCATTACGAGTCTCTCGCCGTGTCTGGAATCGCCACCCCGGTTGGCGCGGCCTTTCGCCGCCGGAACACCGATCGCAGCAAAATGTCCAGATCGAGGGATGGGCTCTCCTGTCTGATGTAGTAAAAATCGTACTCCAGACTGAGGGCTTCTTCCGGCACGCCGCCGGTTTCGGCAAAGTGCGCCTGGGCCCAGCCGAAAATGCCCGGTTTCACCGTGAAGCGATGCACGTATGCCGGTATCAAGCGGTGCAGCCGCTCCGCAAAGACGCTGCGCACCGGCCGCGGGCCGAACAGCGTCATTTCTCCCCGGAACACGTTGATCAACTGCGGCAAGCAGGTCAGCCGCAGGCGTGCAATCAAACTCCCGATCCAGGAAGGCCTGCCATCCGGCCGAACCGTGCGAAAGCGAAACATCAGGAAAGGAATGCGCTCCAGTCCCGGACATTCGATGTGCTCCATGGCGGGCCCGCCAGTGGTAACGACGATCAGCAGCGAAGCCAGAATCAACACCGGGGCGGAGAGAACTACGAGTCCCAGACCCATCAGGGTCTTGTAGACCGCCTGCAGCGCCAGCATGGCGCGGCTGGTGATGGGGGTGACCGAAAAGAGCAGGTCGGACGGCGAAAGATGCTGCCATGCCACGCGCTGCAAAACGCCTTCGCACAGAAACGGAGCGCCCTCCACTTCGATCCCTGCGTAATGCAACTGGAGCAGGTGCGCCAACGAGATTCCGGCCGGCTTGCCGCTCATCACAACCGAGCGCGGACGTTTGGCCTCGCACACTTCATCCAGCCGGTCCGGCGCGCCTAAGCAAGGCAGTTCCCCGAAGGCAGCCTCCGGCCCGTCGTCGAGCACGCCCACCGTGCTCTCCTGCAATGCGGCTGCCAACGGCGGCGTGGAAGAATCGAAGCCAACCAGCAGGATTCCATCGCGTCCGCCGGCCGGTGCAGTCGGAACGGCCTTTCGCAACAGGGCGGCGGCCGCCAGGCTCAAGGCGCTGCCCATCACGATGAGGAACCAGTGAGAGGCCGGAACTCCAAACAAATAGGTCAGCCCGTATTGCACCAGCAGATTGGCCCCGACTGCGGAGAAAAACCCGTCGACCCAGCGCGGCAGCCCTTCGCGCGACCAACCCTCCGGGAAGACGATGGCCAGCCATGCGATGGCGGCCGAAAAGGCCCATTGCAATGCCCACGGCTCTGCGAATGCCCGCTGACCCAGCCAAACCCCGGTCGCCCAGGTGGCGACCCCAAACCCGGCAAGGCAGGCGAACAGGTCCAAGAGTGCGGAAGAGTATTCGTCCCCGCTCCGAAGCGATGGCTTCATGATTTGGCGGCCGCCGTGGTCTCGGGTTGGGTCGCGGCGCGGCTGGCCTGAAATGTGCGGCGGGCGGTCTCGGCGAATCCAATGAGATCCAGCGAAGACGCTGCGTCGGGGACGCCGCCGCTGACCTCGATAGACTCAGCGTCCGTAAGCGACACCCGAAACGTCCACGCCGGCGCCGTTTGCGGCACCAGGGTTTCCGTGCGCGCGCCCTCAAGCCCTATCCAGCGGATTTCGGACATACCCAAGCCCCTGGCGCCCTCCACGAGAGTGGTCCACCAGGCTTTCTGGTCGGTGACCCGCTCCAGTTCGGACGTCAGGCGCTCCAGCCGCAACCGCCCGTCCAGGGCCCGTTTGAGCCCTCCCCGAAACAGGAACTGGCCAACCATATCGAATTCCCAGTATCGCAGTTGGCGTATGCCAATGCCGGCGGCCACACAGAACAGGACAATCACCACCACCTGCGATTTGCCGCCCAAAGGAGAGCTTGCCAGCAAGGCCAGGGCCGCGGCCAGCGTGCCGAACAGATACAGTACCCAAACCGCCTGCCGCGTCGAAAAGCCCCGGTCCAGCAAACGGTGATGGATGTGCCTCCGGTCGGCTGAGAAAATCGGCTGGTTGCGCAAGAAACGCCGCAAAACTGAAAGCGAAACATCCAGCAGCGGAATCGAAAGCGCCAGCAGCGGTACCAGCATGCTCAACAGCGTCGACGCCTTCTGGGTCCAGATCATCCCGTAGCAGCCCAGCAGGAAGCCGATGAGTAACGCGCCGGAATCGCCCAGGAAAACGGTGGCCGGGCTGATGTTGTAGCAAAGAAATCCCAGCAGCGCGCCGACCAGCGGAAAAGTGGCGTGTGCCAACGGGAGGTTATGGCGTAACATCGCGGCGCCGAATAGCGTCAGCGTCGCCACCAGCCCCATCCCGGCGCAAAGCCCGTCCAGCCCGTCGATCAGGTTCAAAGCGTTGCTGGTCAGCAGCAGCCAGAAAACAGTGAGCAGGTAGTCCAGCCACACCGCCACCGGCTGGCCCCCCAGGCCGCCGACGTGCAGTCCACTGAAGAACACCAGGGACGCCGCCGCCACCAGGCCGGCTATTTTAAAGACCGGCTTCAGAGAGAAAAAATCGTCCAGCAGCCCGGTCAGGAATACCAGCGCAGCTCCTGGAAGCAGCTTCCACACCGAGGGAGCAGCCGCGGTCTCAGCCGCGGGCGCGGTGAGCAAAGCAACGCCGTAGGCGATGGCAATCGCAATTCCGCCCACCCGCGGTATGGGATAGATGTGGACCTTGCGCTTCCCCGGCCGATCCACCATGTGGTACGAGCGAAACAGGTCGCGGACGAGCGGCGTCAGGACGATGGCGATCAAGAAAGCCTTGCCCGCCATCCACAGCAGTTCACCCATGCCGTAGCCTTCCGGAAAAACTACGCCCAGGTTTTCTGTATGGAGGCCAGCTTCTGACGGTCCAGCGAATGTTCCACTCTGACGGTGAAACCGCCCTCGGAGCGCTGCTGCACCTCGCCCAGGTACAGCATGGGACCGCTCTCAATCTCGACCAGCGCACCTCGGGGAAAGCCATCTTCTGGTCCCGGCAAATCTACCCGAAACAAGGTGTTCTCCCAGCCGGCGCCCTGTGCTTCCAGGAAGCCGCCGTCCGGCAGATACCGCACCTTTACGGTGTTCTGTTCGGGCATGAAAGTATCATACTCCATCTACCGGCGGAGCGTGTACCGTGGGAACCTCTTCGACAGTCGGAGCTTTGCCTCGCCCTTGCGCCTCCAAGGCCTCTCCCAGTGCCAGCAGGCCTGGCATCGAGGCCGCGACCGGCATCGAATCTTGTTTTGTGGCGTCCCGGCTGTCATCCGGTTTCTTGCGCGGCTTGCGAAGCAGGTACTCCATCACGGCCAGCGAAGCCAGGAAAAGCAAGAAGGTCACTGAGTTCGTTCTCCCTTCCCGTCTTCTATCGGCTGGGACCCGCTTGGCCTTTAGGCAATCCGGAAAAGGAGCGGCGCAGGATCGCGAAACCCTGCTGGCGCTTGCCACACTAACCCAGCTTCTCCAAATCCAGCTTCGCATCCCAGCTTTCCTCGGATCGCACCAACTCGTCCCAGGTGACCTCGCGGCCGGTGTACATCGCCATGCGGCCCAGCATGGCGGACAGCGAAGACTCCACGCCCGTGGCCGCTTGATTGTGGAACGCGCCCGACATGATGCTGCCGATAAATGACTTGTGCTTTTCCGCATCCGCCTCCGCCAGGTTGTCGGCGAAGGTGCCGGCGGCGGAAAACTGGCCGTCCTGTTTTTTCTCGCTGCCCGCCCAAGTCCAGTTCTCATCGCCGGTGATGCCCAACGGACCCGAGTAGGGTGACTGGCTTTCGCCGCGGGCGCCGAAAAAGCGCTCGCTGACGTCGAAAGCGCCCGTGCCGAACTGCTTGGAAGCGAAGCTCACGTGGACGTCGTTGGGGTACCAGAAGGAGACCGCGCAATGGCCGTAAACATCGCCTGGGTCCGGCCGCCCCTTGCGCCCGCCCACGCCCGAGGCCTTCACCGGGTGCCCCTGCAACACCCAGTTGCAGATGTCGATGGCGTGTATGTTCTGTTCCACGATGATGTCGCCGGAAAGCACGCGGTCATAAAGCCAGTTGCGGAGACGCCATTCGGCCGGCGGCGCATCCGGGTGCGGTGCCTCGAGAAACGGGCAGTAGTAATAAGCTGCGCCGAAACTGATTTCGCCGAGGGCGCCCGCGTGAATGCGCTTCACCAGCTCGACAAACGGCGGCGCCTGGCGAATCTGGAACCCAACCTCCAGGCTCACCCGCCCCTCGGCCTTCTGACCGGCCGCTAGCACCCGCCGCGTCCCCGGAACGTCCACCGCCACCGGCTTCTCGCAGTAAACGTGCTTGCCCGCCTCGACCATCGCCTCCAGGTGCTGCGGATGGTAGTAGGGCGGAGTCGCGATCACCACCGCGTCTACTTCTTTCGACTGCGCAATTTGCTCGAACGCGCGCGGGCCGCGGAAAATCTGCCCGGCATCGATCGCGGCCACGCCCTGCTTCTCCGCCAGCTCGTCAAAGTGCTTCCGCGCGCGGTCCAACTGGTCGTGAAAAAGATCGCCCAGCGCCGTCACGCGGGCGCCGGCGTTGACCATCATGCTGGTCGCATCCGCCGTGCCCCTTCCGCCGCAGCCCAGCAGCCCCACGCGGACCGCCGAATTGGCTTCCGAGCCGCGCACCAGGCGCGCGCCCATCACCGTCAGGCCGGCCGCTCCCAGGAAGGCGCGCCGGTTCCATCCCTTGTTGTTCTGCATCGCTCTTTCTCACTCTCGCAAAATGGGGACTGGCACGAATTTCGCCGCCTTTGCGAAATTCGTGCCTGTACCCATTTTGCCCTCCTCAACCAATCAGCTTCTCCAAATACCGCTTCGACGCCAGGATATCCTCGGTCTGGCGCGGGCCGTTGATCTCGCGCTCAATCGTGATCGGGCCGCGATAACCGACTTCCTTGAGCCGCGCGATGAAACGCGGAAAATCCACCTTCCCCTGGCCGATCGCCGTTTCCTCGCCCAGCTTGTCCGGGTCCGTCGGGTACCGGCCGTCCTTGGCGTGAACGCCCATCACCAGCGGGCCCAGCGTATCGAGCGCATCCACCGGGTTCGCTTTGCCGTAGAGAATCAGGTTGCCGGCGTCGAAGTTCACGCCGACGTTGTCGTACCCCGCCGCCCGAATTACACGCAGCAGTGCGATCGGTGTTTCCTGGCCTGTCTCGCAGCGGAACGTCTGGCCGCTGCGTTTGCAGTAGTCCGCCACCTGCCGCAGTGCTTCCACCGAGGGCGCGAACAGCACATCGTTGGGATCCTCGGGCAGAAATCCGAAGTGGCGCTGCACGGCGGGGATGCCGGCCGCCCTGGCGAAGTCGGAAGCCCGCTGGATGGCCGCCAGCCGTTCGGCCCTGTACTTCGGCGGCACCAGGCCGATAGTGCGCGGCCCATCGCGAAACGTGTAGATCTCAGGTCCGGGGCCAGTGACAATCACCGACGTTCCTTCAATGCCGTAGCGGTCCAGCGCTTCCCGCAGCCTTCGCGCAGTGACCGCATCGTAAGATGCCACGTACATCTGGCAGGTGGGGAAACCGAGTTCTTTCACCCGCCGGATCCCCGCGTCCGGGTCTCTGCAATCCGTAACCACTCCCAGCCGCAGCGGCTTGGCCGCCGGCAGCGCGCGCGCCGCCACAACCGCCGCGGCCGCCAGTTGCACGAACCTTCTGCGGCCGTGCGGAGCCGCCGGAAATCCACCCCCGCTTCCTCCGCCTGCTAACATAAGTTTCATCTCCCTGAACAGCATTCTATGCCCGAAAAGCCCTACGACCATCGCCACATTGAACTCAAGTGGCACGAGCGTTGGCAGAACGCCGATTTCTACCGCGCGGAAGAGAATTCCGCCAAGCCCAAGTTCTACGTTCTGGAAATGTTGCCCTATCCCAGCGGCACGCTTCACATAGGCCACATTCGCAACTACTCAATTGGCGATGCCCTGGCGCGCTACAAATGGATGCGGGGCTTCAACGTGCTCCATCCCATGGGTTGGGATGCGTTCGGCTTGCCCGCCGAAAATGCCGCCATCGCCAACCAAGTGCCGCCGCGCCAATGGACCCTCCAGAACATCCAGGCGATGAAAAAAACCCACCGCCGCTTCGCCTTCAGCTACGACTGGGACCGGGAAATTTCCACCTGCGAGCCCGAGTACTACCGCTGGAACCAGTGGTTCTTCCTAAAGATGCTCGAGCGCGGCCTCGCCTACCGCAAAAAGGCGCTGGTCAACTGGTGCCCGAAGTGCGGCACTGTGCTGGCCAATGAACAGGTGGTGGAAGGCTGCTGCTGGCGCCACGAAGACACGCCCGTCGAACAGCGCGCGCTCGAGCAGTGGTTCCTCAAGATTACCGATTATGCCGACCAGTTGCTGGCCGATATGCGCCAGCTCGAAGAGGGCTGGCCGGAGCGCGTGCTCATCATGCAGCGCAACTGGATCGGCCGCTCCGAAGGCGCCGAAATTGATTTCACGCTGGCCCGCACCGGCGAAAAGATTCCCGTCTTCACCACCCGCGTCGACACCATCTACGGCGCTACCTGCGTGATCCTGGCGCCCGAGCATCCGCTCACCGCGCAACTGCTCGATGCCGCTGGCCAGGCGCGCGCCAAGGCCATGGTCGATGCCCGCGCCGGCCGCGACCCCGGAGATATCGAAAAGGAAGGCTTCTTCACCGGCAGCTATGCCGTCAATCCGTATAGCGGCGAAAACGTCCCGATTTGGATTGGCAACTTCGTGTTAATGGGTTACGGCACCGGCGCCATCATGGCCGTCCCCGCGCATGACGATCGCGATTTCGAATTCTGCCGCAAGTACTCGATCGCCATCCGCCCGGTCATTCGCTCCGTCGATGGCGCGCTCGGCGTCGAACCGGGCCTGACCAGCGCGTTCACCGAGGATGGCATCACCGAAAACACCGGCCCCTGGTCCGGCCTTCCGAGTGAGGAGGCCCGCGTCCGGATGGCCGCTCATGCCCGCCAGCACGGCTTCGGCGATGCGGCCGTTACCTTCCGCATCAAAGATTGGGGCATCTCGCGCCAGCGTTATTGGGGCACGCCCATTCCTGTGATTTACTGCCCCGCGTGCGGCGCTGTCCCCGTGCCCGAGGACCAGCTCCCCGTGCGCTTGCCCGATCGCGTCGAGATCACCGGCACGGGCCGGTCGCCGCTCGAAAACGTGCCCGAATTCGTCAACGTCTCCTGCCCCAAGTGCGGCGGCGCCGCGCGGCGCGAGACCGATACCATGGACACTTTCATCGATTCATCCTGGTATTTCTACCGCTATTGCGATCCGCACAACAGCAAAGCTCCGTTCGACTCCGCCAAGATCGCCTACTGGTTCGAGATCGATCAATACATTGGCGGCATCGAGCACGCCATCCTGCACCTCATCTATTCGCGCTTCTTCACCAAGGTGATGCGCGATATCGGCCTCATCCGCAACAACGAGCCCGTCCGCCGCATGTTCAACCAGGGCATGGTGATCGCCGAAGGTACCAAAATGTCGAAATCCAGAGGCAACGTGGTGGGCGCCGACATGCTGGCCGAAAAATATGGCACCGATACCGCCCGCATGTTCGTGCTCTTCGCCGCGCCGCCCGAAAAGGAAGTCGATTGGCGATGGGAAGGCGCCGACGGCATTTACCGCTTCCTTGGCCGCGTTTACCGCTTCGTCACCCGCAACACCGGAGCCGCCGGGCCCGCGGCGGGCGCGTCCGACCGCCAGGTGCAGCGCAAGCTTCACCAGTGCCTCAAAAAAATCACCGAAGACTTCGAGACTCGCTGGCATTTCAATACCTGCATTGCCAGCGTAATGGAGCTGGTGAACGTGCTCTACGCCGAAGAGGAGAATATCGGCTCCGTGGTGGTGAACGACGTGCTGGAGAAGCTGGCGCTGATGCTCGCCCCGTTCGCCCCCTACCTCGCCCAGGAGATCTGGGAAGAGCTCGGTCGAAACGGCCCGGTTTTCCGCCACCCGTGGCCGGCCTACGATCCCGAGCTCGCCAAAGCCGAGGAAGCCGAAATCGTCGTCCAGGTCAACGGCAAACTCCGCAGCCGCGTCTACGCCCCGTTTGGTGCGTCAAAAGACGATCTCGAGAAGCTCGCCCTCGCCGACCCGAAAGTTCAGCAGTCCATCACCGCCAAACAAGTGGTCCGCACCATCACCGTCCCCGACAAGCTGGTAAATATCGTCGTCAAGTAGGTCCGAATCTCGTGCAACCCAGTTCAGCGGAATGGCCGTTTATACGTCCAAGTGACCCGTTCGGTCGTCGATAGCCGGGCCGGAGTTGTGAGTCCGTGGAGGCCCGATGCTTCCTCGGGCGCCATCTGAGTGATAACGTCGGACGAGGGGGAAACCTGGGACAGGCGAAACGTTGCCCAAGAATTTCCGCCCGCATGAAACTGTTCCGGTTCAGTTGGAAATGGAGAAAGCGTTCTGCCGTTAAGATAACGGAGCGAACGCATGAAGAAGCAATGGAAGCATTACACGCCGGAAGAAAAGGTCACCATCCTGAGGCGGTATTTGCTGGACAAGGAGCCGATCTCAAAGCTGTGCGATGGGGAACTCTGACCGGTGGCTGGGTTCCGCATGCTTCCCACATCGCCGTTTGGGCCAGTCTCCGAATGCCCGGCAAACGGAGCCGATCCAACGCGAACTTTCTGGTCTCTTCCGTAAGCCTGCCAGTTGGTCCATACTCGAAGAGTACGCCAATAGCGGACAAAGTCCTTTGGCAGGTGGTATTCACCTTCAGGAGAATTTCATCATGGGATTAGCGGCATATATCCGGTCAAAAGAGGAAGCCATCGTCGCGGAATGGGAAGCATTCGCACAAACATATTTGTCCTCTGCCGCGAATATGGACCGGTCCGCCCTGCGCGATCACATTATCGGCCTGCTTCGGTTCATCGCAGATGATCTTGAGACCTCCGAAACCGAACGGGAGCGGAGCGAGAAAGCCAAGGGACAGGGCCCGAAAGAGGGAGGACCGCATGACAGTGCCGCCGAAACCCATGCCAACCTTCGGTTTACGGGAGGCTTTGATACGGTCCAGATGATGGCCGAATTTCGCGCCCTGCGTGCAAGTGTGATCAAATTGTGGAGAGCTGAATGGGCTAATACCGAAACCGGGGACATTCTTCCGGACCTGCTGAGGTTTAATGAAGCCATCGACCAAGTCATGGCTGAATCGCTCTCCCGCTTCACCGACAGAGTTAATCATTCCGGAAGCCTGTTCATTGGGACTCTTGTTCACGATTTCCGCGGTCCACTCGCGGCAGTACACGACTCTGCCCAGGCGCTGGTAACGAGAGGCAAGCTTGACGACAAGCAGGTCAAACTGGTGTCCCAGATCGAAACTGGCACTTCCCGCATCAGCCGGCTCGTTTCCAACCTGATTGATGCCGTCCGCATCCGTCTCGGCAAGGGCATGCCGATTGCGCCCGCTCCGATGGATATAGGAACCGCTGTCCAGGAGGCAGCAAAGGAAGCCCAGGCTGCGCACCCCGGCCGCAAACTTTTGATCGAAACGTCCGGCGACCTTGAAGGGGAATGGGACCGCGCCCGTGTCGGGCAGGTCCTGTCAAACCTGATCGGCAACGCAGTCCTGCACGGATTGAAGACCTCTGCGATTGCCGTTGCGGCGAAAGGCGCGGGTCAGGAAGTAACCCTGTCCGTTCATAATGAAGGCGCTATCCCCCCCGATGCTCTCGCCACTGTTTTTGACCTGCTGCCACGGGGGGAGGATGAGGATCAGATCCAAAGCGAGAAGGCCAGGCTCAACCTCGGGCTTTTCATTACCAAAGAAATCGTGACCGCCCACGGCGGTAAGATCGCTGTGACATCGAGTGAAAAGGAAGGAACAGACTTTACGGTGCATCTTCCCCGCAAGAACCGTAAATTATAAAGGTCAGGGCCGGTACCCTTCTCAGGTGCTCTGTGTAGGTTCAACTTGCGAATCAGAAAAGGGGTGGGAGCGACCAAATGAATCCTTTCGCAAAAGACTTTCCTATCGTTTGTGTGGGCGGCTCTGCCGGTGCATCCCGCGCTTATGTCCAGCTACTAAAACATCTGCCGCCCGAGATGGGTGTTGCTATCGTCATCGTTAATCACATAAGAAGAACCTCCGCCACGCTCCACAAAGTTCTTCCCAGGCACACAACAATGCGGGTTGAGCTGATCACCGAAAGCTTACCCATTCAGCCTAACCATCTCTTCATCATTCCGCCAAATCGCGACTTATACGTTCTTGATGGAGAGTTTCGTCTAAAGCCAATATCAAAACCCAAGGGATGGCCCGACGTGATTACACGTTTCCTGGGTTCTCTGGCGCAGAACTGGGGCGGAAAATTAGTCGCTGTCATCGTCTCTGGCCTGGATGCGGATGGGGCAGAAGCACTGAACAGCATCAAGGAAGTCGGTGGCATTACTATCGCCCAGACGCCCGACACGGCCGAGTGGTCAGATATGCCTGAGAGCGCTATTAACACCGGGCATATCGATTTTGTTCTTTCACTTGAGGATATCGCTAAAAAGATTGCCGAGATTGGGCACGCGTTCCCAGGGAAGGCAACGGGAGTTTCCGGTTCGGACTAATAGCCTCGGAACAACTCATCAGCAATTTGCTCTGCCCCTGCAGAACACAAGGTTTTGTTTCCGCATAGATAGGATGGCTGCGACGATCATGCGCTATGCCTCTGCCCTCTTCGGCTGGCCGGCTGGCGGCAGTGCGGCTGGCATGGACAAGATTTTGCTATGTAGAGTTGAGACCGAAGGTCGTGGTAGAGCTACATTGCCGGGCGAAACGGAAGCGGCACTGCGGGGACGCAACCATGCTGAAGGATAGTCCGGCGGGCTCATCGAGACGATGAACGGCGGCGCGAGGATCCCTTTCTTGCGCCGCCAACAGCTACCCCAACCTTCATCGGATCGGTAGACCCTGATGCCTTGAAAGTCCCCGCCCGCAGGGCGGAGCACTCACTAACGGGGAGTGCCAGCTCTCCACTTCAGGCTGAACCAACACAAAACGTCCCTGGTTTCCCCCCGGATGGATTTACTATTGGTTGAGTGTTGCCGTGATTTCGGTGAATCCGCTTTACGGGAGAGACTTCAAAATGGCACGACGAGTGTTCTTCAGCTTCCATCACGAAGATGACATCTGGCGAGCAAACCAAGTTCGGAATGTGAATGTGGTTGCGGGATCTCACCTTGCCGGTTTTTTTGACCACTCAGAATACGAAGCATCCAAAAAAACGGGCAAAGATGGCATCGAGCGGATGATTCTCAGTCATCTTAAGGAGACGACGGTCACAGTGGTGTTGATTGGCACAAAGACGGCAAGCCGCCGGTGGGTGAAATATGAAATCGGGCAATCAATAGCGCGCAAGAACGGGCTGTTAGGTATTTACATCCATCGCCTGAAAGATCCCAACAAACTTCCTTCCCCTCGTGGAGCCAAGCCGGCGGTGCCACAAGGCGTAGATTTTCCCGCTTACGACTGGGATAAGGATGTGGATCGTTTTCGGAAAGAGATAGAAGCCGCAGGCAAGCGGGCAGACACGTTGCGGGCGCCGAAACAGCTTCCACAACACTCCATTCGTCTCGATTCGGATCATGCCTCTTCGGGCGGGCTGCCGGCCGGTTGAGCGGCGGCGGAACAAGGATATGCCCCAGTCGCTGTTTTCACGTGGGCTCGAACGGCGGATTCGGCCCACCCGAGTTCCAGGGGCTCCGCGACACCGGGCCGGGCAGGGGAGAGCCTATGTGTCATCATCCCGTCCTCATCCTTCCTGCTCCGGCCTCCCACTCAGAACCCGGAAGAGCCTCAATTCAAGGCGGTCGGGGCTGTATTTCTCAGAAAGAATCCGTGCCGCAGCTCCGGTAGAGGCGACGGGGTAAGCCGGTTTGTTAGGATGCAAACGCCGGAAGATATCGTGCTCAATCTCTATGCCTTCCATGCCGCCAAGGAATACCGCTGCGTCAAAGTCGCGAGCACCGATCATGGCCACGCGCATCTTGAACAAACTCGCGTCAAGATCACCATCCACGGCGTCAATGAAACGAACTTCCTCGAATTCGGACACTTCGGGGGAAAACTGGGGTTTGAAGAAAAGGCTCTGATACAGGATAACGTGCTTTCGCACGTTCGGCGTCATTCCACGGACGAGCAGGCGGATAAACGGGGTAGTTGCAGGATGACCACCAAACACAATCTGGCCGCATGGCACAACAACACTGACCACAGTGCGGATACTGTCGCGGATGGCTGCAACGTCTGCTGTCTCCAGGTACTTTGGATGGCGATGCGGTAAGGGGTTGCTGGCAGACAGGAAAACGGAGAGCATTAGCGAAGACCTCCCAACCAAGAATGCTGCGCACTCTGCAGACTCTTGACTGCCGACTGCTGGCCCATCGCCGCCTCCTTGAGCAAACCAGATAGTGCAGGCGAAGCACGAGGATAACGGGTGAGGCCAAAATAAACACCAACGGTCAGTGCTTTTCGATCAGGCGTAGCGGCCGTTTTGTCATCGAAGAGGGCAAGGAGGTCAAGAGAGATGCCAAGGTCGGCGAAGTTGCGGCGTATGGCATCGCGTAGCGTCTCCGCATGGGATTCGGCCCCGTCAGCGAAGTCCGCGATTTGATACGAACTCATCGGTATCCCAGCTTTCTTGGGTGAACCAGCAAAGTTCCCCTTATCGGTTTATAGCCCATCCCATTGTACGTGCCACTGGGTGCGGAATTTTCGCTCGAACGTTTTCCACGACCGCTCGGGGTTTAAGGAACTCATCGAAAAAAGTGCATGAACCATCCTGGCACGTCTCCTTCGTCCGTATGCTCTTCACAATCAGAAAAAATAACCATCCCTCTAGGCTGTGGTGGCTGAAGCCGATAACAGAAGTTTTGGTAGTGCGATCCCGTGTCATCATCAAACCAAAGAGTGCCTACCTCATATAACCTCCTCCGACCAAATCTAACATTCATAAAATCCTCCGGAGTGAGAATGTCACCAAAGTAGGTATTCCATTTGGGTTCATCCTTACCGAGTGTCCCCTTTCCCTTCGGAGGTTGAAGCTTCAGCCACTCATTGAATTTGCTTACAGCATCGCGGGTGCTAGATAGAGATGCGTCAGGTTCCAAATACGCGTGGCCTATATTGCTACAGTTTGTACCTGGTCCGTTACCTACGTCCCTGAAGTTGACATTCGATCTGATTGGCGCATTTACAGGTAGCCAATCCGCTTGCTGTGACCACGCGTCGATAGTTCCCTGTACGACAGCACTAATATCTGCACTCATTTGGAAATGCGCTCGTTCCGTTCTTCCCGCCCTATACGTGACGATGCCGATGGATAGCATTCCCACCATGGTCAGGCCAATAAATCCAGCATGTGCCCATTTCCGATTTCCTGCTGAGATCGATTCGTGATTCATCGCCCATCCCAACCACGAGACAAGACCTTGGCACAGCACGCCGAGAATCGCCCACAAGATTGTCCATAACATCCCATCAGCATATCATTTGCTTTGCGTCAAGTTAACAATCACGATCGTTCTTATGACAACGACATCATCAGGTTGGTGTCGTCATGCGCGAAACCTCCGCGTTCAGCCAGTTTGTTGGCGCTGGCGGAGTAAGTAACGCCGACATTCGGCATTACCAGGATGTCCGGCGTGCGCGGGATCACCGTTCGGTGGCAGCCTTTGAAACAAAACCGGGACAACCGGTGACGGGTGGGGAACAACAAACAGCCGAACTGCGTAGCTTTCCTCAGGTTCGTTTAGCAGCCGTCCAAGGTGGGCGCGGGCCCGGCTGACTCTGAGCGCCAGTCACACACGTTCCCAAATAATCCCAAATCATGTGGCGCCAGTCCGGTCAATGGCTTCGGCGAAAACTCGCGGCCGAACACGCCAGTTTTTCACTTGCCATGCGCGATCCTGAAAGCGGGATTCGCGCAGAATCCTGAGGGTGGCATTTGGGCAGAATCGCGCCAAAAACACCAGTTAAGTTCTTTGTTTTCGGAAAATTCTTGCGCGATTCTGCCCAAATTCTCCCGCGGCAAAAGCGGCAAAAAGCGGAGAAACCGGAGGGCCTGATCCGAGCCCACCTGCGGGCGTATGTTCTCACCACAGGCTAGCCGCCCTCAGGCCCTGCCTGCGGCTCTTCGCCACCCTGGCGTTCCAGTTCTTCGTTGAGGATGATGGCTTCGGCCAGTTCCTTCATGGGGCGGCGCATGCGGCGGCTCTGCTCGCGCAGGCGAAGGTAGGCTTCCTCTTCGGTAAGCTGGCGCCTGCGCTGCAGGATGCCCTTGGCGCGCTCCACCAGCTTGCGGGTTTCCAACTCCCGGCGCATTTCCAGGGTCTGCTCCAGCAGGCGCGCGTTCTCCTCCTGCAAAAAGGACTTGGCGATGGCGACGCCAAGCTGTTCGCCGATAAACACCATGGTGCCGATTTCATCGTGGCTGTGCTCGTGCGGCTCCCGGTGCTGAACGTTGATCACTCCCACCAGGTCGCCCGCGCTCACCAGCGGCACCGAGAGCAGGGCCTCGTAGGTGTCTTCCACCAACCCTTGGAAGAGCTTGAACCTGCCGTCGCGGGTGGCGTTGGAGGAAAGAGCCACCACGGATTTGTGTTCGGCCACCCATCCGGTAATTCCCTCGCCGACGTGCATACGCAGGTTACCCAGCGCCGTGGCATGCGGCACCTGCGAGGCCCGCAGCACCACTTCGTTGGTGGCCGGATCGATCAGGTATACCAGGCAAGCGTCGCAGGCGGTGGCCTGCACGCCGAGCCCGACTACTTCGCCCAGCATCTCGTCGAGCGTGAGCTTCGAGCTGACGATCTTGCTCACCTGGTGCAGCACGGGAACCTGTGAGGGTTGCGCCTCGGCGGGCTTCTTCGTAGCCATACTTTCAAGCTATGCGCCGGGGAAAGCACGGCGCAATCGATATTTTCTATGCGCGGGATCAATCTTTTTCCCGAAGTCTGCGCCGCGTTCGAGCGGCTCGACCGGCAAAGCCGTTTTCGCGCGACCCCTGCTATGCTGATGGTTGCTTATGGAATTGAAGACCGTGCCGCTCGAAATACCCGCGGGCGTGAATCTGATCCTCGGGCAAACCCACTTCATCAAGACCGTCGAGGATGTATACGAGGCCATGGCCACCGCCGTGCCGCAGATGAAGTTCGGGATTGCGTTCAACGAGGCGTCCGGCCCCTGCCTGACGCGCGCCGACGGCAACGATGACGAGCTCAAGCAACTTGCGATCCGCAACGCTTCCGCCATCGGCGCCGGCCACATATTCGTGGCCGTGATGCGCGAAGGCTACCCCATCAACGTCCTGGGGCGCATCAAAGATGTGCAGGAAGTCTGCAACATCTATTGCGCCACTGCCAACCCGGTGGAGGTGGTGGTAGCCGAAACCGAACTGGGCCGCGGCGTGATGGGCGTCATCGACGGCTCTTGTCCCAAAGGCGTCGAGACCGCCGAGGACACCGAACATCGACGCGCTTTCCTGCGCATGATCGGCTATAAGCGATAATCTTGCCAGCAGTGTAGCCATTGGTGGCGACGTTTCCGGGCAAACGCCAGCGTGTCGCGTGTAAAAAAATATCGAGACGAATCTCGACACCTCAGGCAGGACTCCCCGCGGCACGGCGGCGGCTTGAACTGTTAGCGATACGTGGCTAGCGCCTCGCCCGGCCGGAAACTAGTTTTCGGTCGGCGTCTTTTCGGCGTGATCGATCACCAGGACGTCGAGCGGCGCCTTGCGCGATTCCAGCTTGAGTCCCAGCGTTTGCAAAGCGCTGAAAAGCGAATCGCCGGAGGCGCGCTCCATGGCCTGGATGGCTTCGGGCGGCAGCGCCATGCCGGACGAAATGGCTGCCCGGATCATCATGGCGCGATAGTCCTCCTCGGTAAAAGTGAGCGTGAAATCGTACTTGCCTGTCAGCCCGGTCATGTCCACCACCGGCCGGTCCTCGAACCGCGCCAGCATATCGGCCACATAGTTCATCTGCATTCTCTTGGCTTCGATGCGGTCGTCGCCCATGGTGAAGAACGACCCGTGGCCGTAGTTGGCCACCACGCCGCCGCGGCCGGCGCTGACCTCGACGTTGACGTTGCCCTGGCTGCTCTTATTGCCGCTGCCGCCGTCGGTCGCAGGATCCGCCGGATCGGGCGGCAGCTCCTTCATCTTGAGCCCGGTCTTGGCTAAGACCAGGCCATAGACGGAGAAGTCTTTGGATTCATGGTGCGTCTTCATCTGAAACCGGTCCAGCAGCAAGGCCTGCAACATGGGCCGCACCTGGTCGCGGGGGGCGCCCTCCGGCAGCTTGGCGACAATGTCAAACCTTTCGGTTGTCAGCCAATCCGGTCCCACGATCTGATACTGCTTGAGGTTGTAAGCGATCGCGATGTCATCTTTCAGAGCAAACTGGCGAATGCTGACCTGCGAGCCGTCGATATGCAAACCCAGGCCAACCTGCCCCGGATTGAAAGCAGGTGCCGGCCGAATCGACGCCACCTCGAACTGCGGCGGTGGCGCAGTCTGGCCAAAACCCGAAAATGCCGCAAAAGCTGCAAGAATTACCCACTGAACGACTTTCATACCTTTGAATATACGATCTCACGCCGAAAAAGATCCAATCAAGTTTGGGGAGAAGTGTCCCGACTTACTTTTCGAGAGGAGATGGAACGGCCGCCCCCCTTGCGTCCGTCCCGCGTCTCAAGTAAACCAATAGGTCAGATGCGCTACGCCGTAACGCTGTTATTCCTGGCCGCCAGTGCGGGCGCTCAACCGCAGGCGGCGGACGTGCTTGCCAAAGTCGCCCATACCTATCTTCATTTGCACGCTGTCCACGTGGTCGCCACGCGGACGGACATGATCGCTCGTGGAGGCGCCTCGCAGTTATTGGAGGCCGACTACGAGTTGGCCGAAGGGCCGCCGGGTAAGTTCCGCGCCTGGACGCGCGCCGGCGACGCGGAAGGCCTGGCGGTGAGCGACGGCGCTACCACCTGGAAGGCGCTGCCCAAGGCCAAACAGTGGATGAAACAGGAGGTCGCCGGGGTTGCGGACGATGCGGATGACGAATCGGCGCCGGCCGGCCGGAACGAGCCTGGCGATCTGCGCGAGTTCATTGCGCGACTCCTGCTCTCGCGTTTCGTCGCCCTCGCCCAAGTCGCAGAATCGCCGGAAATTGTGCGCGAAGACACATTCAGTCTTGGACACACCAAGCTGCCCTGTTACGTAATCGCCACGCGGGCGCAGAGGATGGCGCACGAGATCTGGGTCGACAAGAACCGCTTCCTGGTGCTCCGCGAAATTCAAACCTCTCCGTCGGGCGCGGGCCTCGATAGCAGCAGGATCGAAACCAAAATCAAGAAGCTGGAGGTCGATGACGAGGTAGACGACTCGCTCTTCACCTGGACGCCCGAAAAGAAATGGAAGGAAGTGGATATGCTGGTGCTGCCGCAGGAGCGGCACGTCATGCTCACCGGCCTGACGGCCGCGGACTTTCAACTGAAATCGGCATCCGGCGAGACAGTACGCCTGAGCGACCTGCGCGGCAGCGTGGTAGTGCTCGATTTCTGGGCCACCTGGTGCGGGCCGTGCCGCCAGGAACTGCCGATCGTGGAAAAGCTGCGCGCCGAATTCGCCGGCAAGGTGCAGTTCTTCGGCATCAACGACGAAGAGAAAGGTACGGTGGCCGGATTCCTCAGGAAGAACGAATACCAGTTGTCGGTGCTGATGGATAGCCGGCGCGACGTGCATCGGCAATACGGCATCCGCTCGATTCCTCAACTTTTCGTCATCGATCGCAACGGCGTCATCCGCCAGCATTACGTCGGGACCCAGGGCGAGGGGGCTTTGCGCAAGGCGATCAACGCCGCGCTGGGTGCAGGGTGATCGGCGCCCAGGCGTCGAATCGGGACCTGCCGCGGATGATTCGATCGAGGCTACTGCGATCCCTGCCTCTGGCGGCGGAAAAGGCTGTCAGTTCAGGATGCCGGGCTCGGTTGACATGCGCTTGAGCAGGCATTCGCCGCCGGAGGCGCAAGCCCGTGGAACATCGAGTCCTTCCACGGTTACTTCCTCAATCGCCGTCAGCATTTCCTGGCTTCGGACCAGACCCAGCGGGAACCCAAAGGTCACTTTCTGCCCGTCTTCGGCCAGCCAGGAATCGCCCACCAGTTTGAATTGCACCGGATCTTCAGCACCTTGAATCGCCACTCTCAATTCCGGTCCGGTGAGTGTCAGGACCAGGCCCACTTTGCTGGAGCCATCCGCATAAGAAACGTTCATTTTGCGTTCCCCCTCCCTCCCATTCCCCGCAAAAGGGGATACTCTCATGCTCCGGAAAAGCTTGCAAGTCCTAACTTGGTACTGTCAGTTTCATCCCCATTACTTTTGTTATGGATCTTGGCCTTGGAACACCACGCTGGCCGTGGAACGTGGGGTTCCGCGCGCCAGCGCGCCGGCCGCGTCCGCGTCGCGGAAGAGACACCGGGAGTTAGCCGCTGTTAAGCTGATGGGGTGCGATACGTGCGGCGAATCGGGGTCGGGCTGGTAGCTTTAGCCGGCTTGCTGTACGGCGGGGATTGGCTGGCCGCCCGCTGGCGAGGGCCGCGCGCGTTCGGCGCCGTAGTGGTCCGCCCGTATTACGCTGTACCGTTGAAAGACGGCAAGACCGAGTTCATGATGCTCAGCCCGGAGACGCGGACCTGCGTCCACGCGCTGTTTCCGCACTTTGGCGATGCCCCCTGCTGGTATCTCGAAGGCCACCAGCAGCAGCGCATCGATATGTAATACCCACGCCGGCCAAGCGTGCGTGCCCCCGATTCTAGCGCGGCCTTCGGCTGCGCCCCCCCAGCGGTCCGGGAACAGCCCGCCAGAAACCCGCTACCATGGTTTGCTCCGATGGCGGCGTTTCGACTCTCGAAATGGTATCTCGACTGCGTCAGCGATTCTGGAGACGCCACGATCCTGTACACGGGCGCTGTTCGCTGGGGTTCGTTCTGCCTGAACTACTCGAGTGTATTGGAAAGCGCCGCGGGCGCCGTCACCACCCGCCGCTCGCTGCGGGCGGTTGAGGAGCCGGTGCTCGCCGGAGACTCGCTCCATTGGCGCTCCGGGTCATTGCGCATCGAGGGCGACTGGAGCGCAGACTCGGCCCCGCTGCGCGCCATGGTGTTTTCTTCAGGCGCCGGTATCGTCGAATGGCATTGCCTCATGCCGCGCGCCCGCGCCCGGATTGGCGCCCGCCAGGGATTGGGTTACGCCGAGCACCTCACCATGACCATCGCTCCCTGGCGCCTGCCGCTTCGGACCCTGCGCTGGGGACGGTTTCTTTCCGCCTCTGAATGGGCGGTTTGGATCGATTGGCAGGGAGAATTCACGCGAACTCTGGTCTACCGGAATGGCCGCGAGGCTGGAACCGTTTCGATTGAGGACGCGCGAATCGTGTTCGACGACGGAACGCGGCTCGTCCTGGACCGGTCGCTTGTGATCCGTGAAGGTCCCCTCGGTTTGACAGCTCTCTCCGGAATTCCCGGCATTCGCGCTCTGGCCGCCGGCCGCTTGCTCCGCGCAACCGAATCCAAGTGGCGCAGCCGGGCCAGGTTGGAGCGGGAGGGCGCGCCGCCCGTCGAGGGTTGGGCGATTCACGAGACGGTGGAATGGCCCGCATGACGGTCGGGAAGGCTCTCTACGGATTGGCCTTTACGGCCGCTCTGCCCGCCCTGCTGGTTCTGTGGAGCACGGTCGCGGAGCCGAATGTTGCACTGCCGGCCTTCGGCAGCGTCGCTCTTGGGCTGGCCCTCGCACTCTCCGGGCTCGGTTTGGTGACCGCGGGAATGGGCGATCTCTGGCGGTTCGGCGGAGGACTGCCGATGAACGCCTTTCCTCCTCCGCGCTTCGTCCCGCGCGGGGTGTACCGCTGGCTGCCGCATCCCATTTACACGGGTTTCGTTCTGGCATGCCTGGGCACGTCGATGGCGGTGCGTTCGCGGGCTGGTCTCTGGCTCGTCACGCCCGCCGCAGCGTTCGGGTGCGCAGCGCTGGTGCTCGGCTACGAACGCCTGGATCTGAAGAGGCGCTTCGGCGAGACCATGCATTTGCTGCCCGCCGACGAGCAGACGCGGCCATCGCAGGCAGATCGAATCAGATGCTTGCTGTGTGCCGTCATCCCATGGGTCGGCCTCTACGAGCTGACGGTCCGCATTCCCGCTGCCGGCACTGGGTTCCGGTTCGGGTTCGAAGACCGGCTGCCGGTCTGGTCCTGGACGATTGTTATTTACGAGAGCTTGTACGTCGCAGTGGCAGCGGCACCGTGGTGCGCGCGGACGCAGCGCGATCTGCGCGCGCTTATGGTGTCCGCCTGGGTGGCGATGGCCATCGTATTTCCCGTTTACTGGGTGCTGCCTTCCAGCGCACCTCGACGCGGCCTTGCCGGGGATGGTTGGATCGTCCACCTGCTCCGCTTCGAACGCAACACCTATCCGCCGGTGGCCGCGTTCCCGTCGTTCCACGTCCTCTGGGCGGTGTTTGTAGCGCGCCTCTATCGTCTCCGATGGATTGGCATCGCGTATGCGGCGGCTGTGTCGGCGAGTTGTATCACCACCGGCATGCACTACATTGCGGATGTAGCTGCCGCATTGCTTTTGGCACCGGCCTTCATGCACCCGCAACGCATCTGGGAGCGCCTGCGCGCCTGGGCCGAGGGGTTCGCCAACTCGTGGCGCGAGTGGCGGATCGGCCCGGTTCGCATCGTCAACCACGGCGCCTGGGCCGGGCTCGCAGCCTTCGTCCAGGTGGCGGTGGTGATCGCCGCAGCCGGGCCGGCCCGGGCGCCGCAAGTGCTCACCACCGCCTTCGCGGGCCTCGTCGGCGCGGCAGTTTGGGCGCAGTGGGTGGAAGGCTCTTCCCGGCTTCGCCGTCCATTCGGGTTCTACGGCGGCTTCATAGCGGTGGCGATCTGTTCTCTGTTCTTCCCGGAGCGCTGGATTCTGTTAGCCGGCCACTGCCTTGCAGCGCCGTGGATGCAGGCGATTGGGCGCGTCCGCTGCCTCGTCAACGGATGCTGCCACGGCGGGCCGGCATCGGCGAACGCGGGCATCCGCGTCGTCAACGGCCGTTCCCGCGTAACCCGCCTGGCCAACCTCACCGGCGTACCGATTCATGCAACCCAGCTTTACTCCATCCTGGGCAATGTGCTGCTGGGATCGTTTCTGCTTCGCCTGTGGGTCTCGGGCTGCCCGCTGGCGATCGTCTGCGGCGTCTACGCCATCGGCAGCGGATGCGCGCGCTTCATCGAAGAGGCGTACCGCGGCGAGCCGCAGACCCGGAGCCTCTGGGGCCTGCGGATGTATCAATGGATCGCGGCCGTCTCCGTCTTGACGGGCGCGCTGGTCACCGCGCTCGCTTCGCCGCCGGCGCTCGGGTTGACCCCGTCGCTCGCCGGCTGTGCATGGGCGGCTGTTTTCGCCCTGCTGGCCGGAGCTGCGATGGGCGTGGATTTTCCGGAAAGCGACCGGCCATTCGCCCGCCTGACATAGCTACGCTCGCTACGGGATTTTCAAGCCGGTGCACATCAGCGCTGACGCGTTTTTGCAACGCACCCTTGCCTGGCTCGATCGGAAATCGGGAATGGCGTGTCCTGCCGGGCGCTGCCGCTCGCCGCCGGCGCCCGGCAGGGAAGGCTGCTAACACTACTCAGTGGTCCGGCGCCGGCGGCGGATGACGAGCAGAGCTCCCAGCAGAACGGCCACCACGACAGCCACGATGCGAATCGCGTCCATGGTTCTTCGTCTCCTTTCTCTCGAACCCCCTGGCCACTCCAACGGCCGGGCTCAGAGGTTTTCCACCATCGGAATCAGGTCCCGGATGAGCCGCGTCAGCACCGGCCCCACCGTCACCACGAACAGCGACGGCAAAATGCAAAAGAAAATCGGAAATACCAGCTTCACCGCGATCTTCGCCGCCCGCTCCTCGGCGCGCTGCCGCGCCATCACCCGCATGTAGTCGGAGTGGCCGCGCAGGCTCTGCGCGATGCTGGTGCCGAAACGGTCGGCTTGAATCAGCACCGCCACCAGCTTCTTCAGATCGTCCACCCCGGTGCGCTCGGCCAGGTTGCGCAGCGCCTCGGGCCGCCGCTTGCCGGCCCGCAGCTCCAGGTTGAGCATGGCGAATTCGCTCGAAATCTCGGGATGCGCATGCTCCAGCTCTTTGGCCACCTGCACCGTGGTCTGATCCAGCCCCAGGCCGGCTTCCACGCAGACCACCATCAGGTCGAGCGCGTTGGGCAGTCCTTTTTCGATGCGATGCTGGCGGCGCGAGGTCCTGAGCACGATGTACTGCATCGGCAGCCGGTATCCGATGAAGCCGCCAATCACCGCCATCAACACCGCCCGCTCGTGCGCCAACAGCAGCGCCAGCGCCACCCCGGCCGCCGCCAGCACCGCCCGCGTTCCGTTGAATACCTGCGCCGCGCGCGCGCTGCGGAAGCCGGCGCGCACCAGCCGCCGTTCCACCGCCTTGAGGTCGCGCGGCGATGCGGGCACCAGCGAGCCCACCCGGTCCACCAGCTCCCTCCAGATCAGGCTGGGCGAAGGCAGGAACCGCTCCGCCGGGCGCGTCCGCTCCCGCAGCCGCGCTGCGGCGCGTCCTTGAAACGTGTACAGCCGCCAGCCCAGTCCCGTGGTCAGCACCGCCATCAACACAAATACGATGATCGCTTCCGCCAGCAGCATGCTAGACCTCGATGTTCACCACGCGGCGAATCGCCACATACCCGACCAGTTGCAGCCCCACCGCCCCGGCCAGCAGGCGGTTGCCGATCGGATCGTCGATGAAGAACCGCGCGTAGCGCGGATTCACCAGGAACATCAATCCGCCCACCACCACCGGAATGGCCGCTAGAATACGGCCCGACATCAGCCCCTGCGCGCTCACCGCGCGGATGCGGCCCCGCAGCTTGAACCGCTCGCGAATGATGTAGGCCAGCTTATCCAGCAGCTCCGCCAGATTGCCGCCGGTGCGCCGCTGCAGCAGCACGGCGGAGACGAAGAACTGCACGTCCATCCGCGGAAGGCGCCGGCCCAGTTTCTGGAGCACCACGTCGAGCGGCTGGCCGAAGTGCTGCTCCTCATACACGCGGCGGAACTCGCCCGCCAGCGGTTCGGCGAATTCCTTCGACACCATCTCCAGCGCGGAAGCGAAAGCATGCCCGGCGCGCATCGAGCGGGAGAGGAACTCGAGGCAATCGGGAAACTGTCCTTCGAACCGGTCCAGGCGCCGCCGCGCCTGCCGGCGGACCCAGAGGAACGGCATGGCGCCCGCCGCCGCGCCCGCCGCCAGCGCTACCAGCGGGAAGCGGTTGCCGGTCGGCACCGTGACCAGCGCGAAACCGGCCAGGAACGCCGCCACCGAGCGGTGCAGCAGCCCGGGCGCGTCCCACTTCAGGCCGGCCGTTTCCAGCAGCTCCTCGACCGCCTGGCGCAGCTGCAGCAGCTCCAGTGCGCGCCGCGCCAGACGCCCGCGCAACTGGCTGGCAGCCTCGATCAGCAACGGCCGGGCCCGTGCCGGCGAAACCGTCCGCGGCGGCTCGCTCTTCACCAGCCGGCGCACGGTGACCGCGCGCGCCCGCCGCTCCAGGCCCGCCGTCAGCAGCGTGTAGGCCGCCATCGTGTTCAGCGAAATCAGCAGCAGGTCGAGCGGCCTCATGCCGGCGCCACCTCCATCACTTCATCGAACAGTTCCCCGGTCAGGTCGATGCCGGCCGCCAGCAGCTTCTCATGGAACCGCGGCATGATCCCGGTGGCGGCGAAGCGGCCGATCACTTTCCCCTGCGGCGACAAGCCGCGCTTTTCGAACACGAAAATGTCCTGCAGCGTCACCACGTCCATTTCGATGCCGGTGACTTCGGTGATGCTGGTCACGCGGCGCGAGCCGTCGCTCATGCGCGTGGCCTGGACGATGATCTGCACCGCCGAAGCGATCTGCTGCCGCACCGCCGCCAGGTGCATGTTGGCGTTGGCCAGCGTCACCATCACCTCCAGGCGCGAGATGGCGTCGCGCGGGCTGTTGGCGTGCACCGTGGTGAGCGACCCGTCGTGGCCCGTGTTCATGGCCTGCAGCATGTCGAGCGCCTCTTCCCCGCGCACTTCGCCCACGATGATGCGGTCCGGCCGCATGCGCAGGCTGTTGACCAGCAGTTGCCGCTGCCGTACCGCGCCTTGCCCTTCGAGATTGGCGGGCCGGGTTTCCAGCCGCGCCAGGTGCGGCTGCTGGAGTTGCAATTCGGCCGCGTCTTCGATGGTGACGATCCGCTCCCGCGGCGAAATGAACACGGAGAGCGCATTGAGCAAGGTGGTTTTGCCCGCGCCAGTGCCGCCGGAGACGATGATGTTCAGTCGCGCCTTCACCGCCGCCCCCAGCAACTCCATCATGCCCGGCGTGAGCGAGCCCTTCTCCACCAGGTCTTCCGGCGCTATGCTATGCGTGCCAAAACGCCGGATCGAAAGCAGCGGCCCATCCACCGCCAGCGGCGGAATGATGGCATTGACGCGCGAGCCGTCGGCCAGCCGTGCATCCACCATCGGATTCGATTCGTCCACCCGCCGGCCCACCCCGCTGACAATGCGGTCGATGATGCGCAGCAGGTGGCCGTCGTCGCGAAACCGGACTCCGGTCTCCTCCAGCATGCCGTGCCGCTCCACGTAGACGTGGGCGTGGCCATTGACCAGAATGTCGCTCACCGTGGGATCGTCGAGCAGCGGCTCGATCGGCCCCAACCCGAATACCTCGTCGAGCACTTCCTCGCTCAATTGCTGCTTCTCGGTCGCCGTCAGCAGGGTGCGCTCGCCATCCACGATGGTCAGCACCGCCTGCCGCACTTCGGCGCGCACCCGGTCCTCGCCGATCGCCGCCAGCGCGTCCAGATCGATGCGCTCCAGCAGCTTGCGGTGCAGGGTGAACTTCAGCTCCTGGAACTCGGGCTTGCGCGCCGCGGCGCTGCGCGGCTCGAGCAGCCGCCGTTCCCAGCGCGCCTGCCCGGCGGCAGTGTGCCCGGCACTCATTTGACGGGCCTTCCATCGCCCGCGGGGACCGGGTATCCCTCTTCGTTGAAATCGACCACGGTGCGCACCCTGCCGCTGAAAATGGTCATTTCGTTGACCGGCGCAGCGACTGGCGCCGGCGCCGCCACCAGGCGAACCGGCGCTGTCGCCGCCCGGCGCGGCTGCGGCTCGGCTGTGAGCCCGGGCGCGTTAGCCGGCGCGGCTTGCGCTCCGACATAGATCTCGTGCAATTGTTTGCCGGCGGTGCGGGCCGTGCTGCGGTCGGTGGAATTGCGCAGCACCAGTTGCACGTAGCCTTCGGTCGATGCCAGCATCAGCGCTTCGGCCTGATCCGGCATCACCAGCAGCGTCACCACCGCCGCGCTGATCGACGGGTTGTGGGCATCGGCCTGTATGGTCTGCCCCACCGAAAGCACCGTGATGTCCTGCAACACGGTGCGGGTGATGGTATCGTCGTGCCCATCGGCCCGCCCGGTGGCCAGCACGTCCACGTGCATGCCGGGCAGGATGAACCCGGCCACGTCCGCCACGTCGTTGACGCGCACCGAAGCGGCGCGCATGCCGGTCGGTATCATTGGCGCCAGGCCCATGCCGCTGCCGCGCTGGGCCACGCGCGCCTCCACCAGCGGCTCGTCGGCTTCGATAGCGGCCACCACCGGCCGCCCTTCCACGTCCTCCACCCGCGAAAACCCGCCCTTGGGAAACAAGTTCGCGGGCACGCGGCTGAGCCGCACCTGGTCCGGCCGGACCACGGCTCCGAGCGGCAGCCTTTCCATCGCTACCACCAGCGGCTTCATATCCCTCTCGCCGGCGCGCGATCTTCCCGCCAGGTGGTAGAAGGCGCTCGAAACCAGCACCGCCCAAATCAGGCTGACTCCGACTACGATTGCGAAACGACGGTCCCAATGCATGCTCGTGTACCTCGTCCTCGATCAATGCGTCCAGTAATCGTCCGGCTGAAAAGGCCCGGAAACCGGCTGCCGCCGCGCGCCCGTCCGCAGCGGCGCCTCGTGCCGCCGTGCGCGCGCCGAATCGCGGCCGCCAGCCGGGGCAGGCCAAATGGCCGTTTCCGGCCACCCATGATTACCCGCCCGCAGCGTGGCGGGCTGCCCCGTCAGCGGGTCGGCTACAACCGCTTTCGGCGCCGGCGCCGTGCGCCGCCGGTAGAGCGCGGCCTGGCCGTCGTCATACACCCGCTCCCAATCGGCGTCGACGGCCAGCAGCCGCTCGAGCGGCCAGTCGCGCGGCAGCAGCGCCAGCTCGAAACCGTACCGCGCCAGCATCTCCCGCCAGCCGATGCCGCCGTACTCCAGTACCTGGTAATCGTCTCCCAGCTTGGGGCCGTAGAAATCGCTGCGCCCGTCGAAAAAAACACGCTGCCGCGGGTACAGGCGGAACAACAGGTAGTCGGCCCACTGGTCGGAGGTGAGGATGCGCGGCATCTCGCCTGGTGGCGCCAGAATGGCGCGGTTGTTCTCGATCGCGGCCAGCGGAAATTTGGCGCGCGGAAAGTCGACGATGCGGGCTCCGCTCAACCCGGCCGCGATCAGCGCCGCCGCTGCCAGCGGCCCGCACACGCCGATGCCGCGGGCCCGGCCGAAATCCTGGCCCAGTTCCCAGAAGATGCGCAGCGCGCTTCCCGGCCCGCGCCCCGCCGCCGCGCGCCGCCACCAGACGGCGCATTCGGAAGCCACCAGCGGGGCCGCCGCCAGCGCGTAGAGCGGAACATGCCGCGCCGAACGCAGCGCCGCGAATCCCAAGCACCACACCAGCAGCGGCTCGAAGCGCCGGCCGCGCCCCATCTCGAGCGCCGCCGCCGCCGATCCGGCCAGCAGCAGCAACGCAAACACCACCATATTCTCCGAGCGGATATGCGGCGACTGGAACTCCTGCACGTGGTCGAGAATCCAACTGGAGCTGAGATAGCTCAGGATGTGCTGGTGCAGCCGCCAGCCATACGGATTGGCCAGCGTCGCCAGCGCGCTCGCCGCCGTCACCAACGCGTACCGCCGCCAGCGGAGCCGGTCGCGCTCCCAGGCCGCCGCCACCGCTGCCAGGCCGAGCACTGCAATCCAGACCAGAAATCCGCCGTGCAGGTTGGCCCACACTGCCGCCAGCGGCACCGCCAGCCACACCGCCCGCGTGGCCTGCCGCCGGTCCCGGTCAAGCAGCCACAAACCGGCCACCAGCAACAGCAACGAAAAAACGTGCGGCCGCGCCAGAAAGTGGATGCTGCCCGCGCTGATGGCGGCCAGCGCCGCTCCCGCCGATACCCACAGCCCACAACCGCGCCCGAGCATCCATAGAAATAGCAAGACGGCCGCGGCGGCAATCACCGCCGCGGCCAGTGCCACCACCGCCTCCAGCCCGCGGAGACGGTAAACCCAGGCGAAAATCACATCCGACAGCCACTCCCACGCAAACCAGGGAGCCGCGGGACGCGAGAAGGAAAAAATGTCCCGCGCGGGGATCCTCCCGCTTGCCAGAATGGCCTCGCCAGCGCGAATGTGCCAGCCTGTATCTCCATCCGAGAGCAGGGCATGGAGCGCCTGGGAACGGCAGAAAAGCGATCCCGCCACCGCCGCCAAAAACATGTCCGCCGCCGATGGCTTCAGCAGCCTGCGCCAGGTTAGAGGCTCACCAACCATGGGTCCAACACAACATATCGGCAGTTAATCGGGTTTCATAATCGCATCGGACTTGTACTGGAACTGGTACCATTGCGCCGGCCGGCGCGCCACCGCAAAGTGATGGCATGCCGCTCGTCGCGTTCATCTGCCTGCAAGCCCTGGACGGGCTGACCACTATCCTGTTTCTCGGCCGGGGAGTAGCCGAAGGCAATCCGCTGGTGCGTGCGGCCCTCCACGCCTCCCAGGCAGGCCCGGCGCTGCCGCTGCTGGCCGTCAAACTGGCGGGTGTCGCCGTAGCGTTTTACGCTTACCGCAGCGGCCGATTGAAAATGCTGCGCCGCATCAACGTTTTGTTCGCGCTGTGTATCGCCTGGAACCTGGCGGCGATCGTCACCGCATCGGTCTGACGACAACAGTCCCGGCGCTGCACGCCGAAAGGTCTGCTACCCGGTTCCGCCGATCCGCGAATCTGCAATCCGGTTACACTGAACGTGGTGGCGCGCAGGAAATCCTTCACCGAGCAAGCGGCCGAATACAGCACACTGGCTTTGCTACTGCCGGTTTCGATCTTCGTCGGCTGGCTGCTCGGCCATCTGCTCGACAAGGCCTTCGGCACCGACTACCTCAACATCGCCGGCCTGCTGCTGGGAATCGTCGCCGGCTTCGTCGGGCTCATCCGCCAGGTGATGCGGGACACTGCCGGCAAAGATGGCTGACGCGCTCGACTTCGAACGCGCCAGCCGGCGCATTGCGCGCATTCTCGCCTGCGTAGCCGTGGCCGGCACGGCGCTGGCCGGCGCGGCGGGCGGCTGGCGATGGGGGGCCGGTTTTCTGGCCGGATCGGTCGCGGCCTGGTTCAACTTCCACTGGCTGAAGCGGCTGGTCGTCGCGCTCGGCGGGGAACGCACCCATTCCTCCTTCCGCCTGGCGTTGCGCTATTTCCTGTTGGGCGGCTGCGGCTATGTTATAGTACGGTTTTCTTCGATACCCGTGCCGGCCGTCATCGCCGGGATGCTGGCGCTGATCGCGGCGATCTTCATCGAAATCCTCTTCGAGTTGGTGTATGCAAGAAAGCGAACTCTGGATCACCAGGATCTTTAACGATCGCTTCAGCGACTTGGGAAATGCCGCGCTGCAGTTGGTGGGGATGCATCCACAGGCGCGGCCCTGGGCGAACTACATCCTGATGCAGTTTCTGGTGTTCCTGGTGCTGGTGGTGGTGGTCGCCATCCTGCGCGCGCGCCTGTCGGCGGCCAAACCGGGTAAGATGCAGCAGACCTTCGAGCTGTTGTACGGATTCGTGCGCGGCCAGGCCGAAGGCCAGATGGGGCAAGAGGGCGCGCGCTACGTTGCTTTTTTCGGAACCATCTTTATCTTTATTCTGGTTTCGAACCTGCTGGGGCTGATCCCGGCCTTCGAGTCTCCCACCATGAATGCGCCGGTCACCCTCGGCTGCGCCATGGCAACTTTCTTTTACTACAACCTGATGGGCGTCCAGGCGCACGGTTTCAAATACATTTTGCAGTTTATGGGCCCGAAATGGTGGCTGGCATTTCTAATGTTTCCGATCGAAATCGTCAGCCATCTGGCGCGTCCTCTGTCGCTCACCATTCGTCTCTATGCCAATATGTTCGCCGGCGAGCAGGTGACCATGGTGTTTCTGAATCTGACTTATCTGGTGGTGCCGGTGATTTTCATGGGTCTGCACATATTCGTGGGCGTGGTGCAGGCCTACATTTTTATGTTGCTGGCGATGTCTTACGTGGGCGGCTCGATCGCACACGAACATTAATTCCGGCTTTATGCCGCTTTCGAGCGTGAGCCCGCCGGTATCCCCAGGTGCGGTGGGAACCACCTCCTCGGGCGATTTTATTCAGGAGAAAACAAATGACGAAAAAACTGTTTTTCGTAGTGATGCTACTCTTGCTTGGCAGTTGCGTGCTGTGCGCGCAGACGCCCGGCAATGCGGCTGCTGCGGCCACCCAGTGGAACCCGCTGGCCGCCGGACTGTCGATGGCGATTGCATCCGGACTTTGCGGGATAGGGCAGGGCAAGGCCATTGCCAGCGCGGTGGAAGGCATGGGACGCAATCCAGGAGCCGCCGGTGCGATTCAGTTGGCGATGCTGATCGGTCTGGCATTTATTGAGTCATTGGCGCTGTACACGCTGTTGATCGTGTTTGTCTTCGTGAGGTAGTTTCTCAAATTGGGCGTGGGCCGCTGGGCTGGTCAATCGGCTACTGGGCCCACCCCCACCCCCCTTATCCCCCTGTACTACTGAACCCCGAATGCTAGTACCGGTAGTGGGTGGTGCGCAACGCGGTCTATTGATTTGCAGGTCGTCGCACCAGTAGCATTTAAGACGATCCAATCATGGAACACAGAAGAACGCGGCGATTCACCCTCCACCTCCCACTGTCCGTCGTACGCTCCGGCGTTGAGCGAATCACCTTGGCTGGCCACACCAAGAACATCAGTTCGACGGGAGTGCTCTTCACCACCGAAAGCGAGCCGTCGGTGACCGGTTCGATTGAATACGTCATCACCCTGAACCAGGATGATAAACAGCCCATCAATCTGCGCTGCGTGGGCAAGGTCGTACGATTGGAACGCGCAGCCAACGGTTATCACGAAGGTGAGCCGGCTTATCATGTAGCCGCTACCCTCGAGCGCTACGAATTCGTGCGCCCCCATTAAGTTCGGCGTCTGCCGACGGCGCCGGTTTCGTCCAGGCGTAAGCCGCTGGGCGGCGATAGCGTAGTGTTCTCATTTCCGTTGACAAAAAGTTCCAGTTAGGGCACACCACCAGCGATTGAGGCTCCGGTCCCACCACCGGGCCCACCGGCTCGGCGCGTGCGAGTCGGACCCGCCTCATAACTCCTGTTCTAAGGTTCGGAAAGAAAGTTCACGATCTCGCGCATCACCCGCTCCCCCTGATCGGTCGCAAAGAGGAATTGGGCGTGAGCGGAGCCATCCAGCACCATCAGTTTCTTCGGGCCCGCGGCTCTCTCGTAATTCTCGCGAATTTTCGGCAGCCGCAACTCTCCGTCGCCGCTGGCGTCGTCGCGCGCAACGATGAACAGCTTTCTGCCCTTGATCTTCTCCGGTGGTTGGTCGGTCCAGCCTGCCAGCAGCACCAGGCGATCGATCTCACCCGGCTGAGCTTCAATCGACGTATCGGCGGCTGCCGCGCCTCCCATGCTGGCTCCCACCACCGACACCGTCTTGGCTCCCGTCTTTCTCAGGTAGCGGACCGCGGCCAGTACATCCCAGTGCAGCGGAGCCGAGAGAGGATCGGCCTGACCGGGCCCGCGAGATTGCCCGTAACCGCGGAAATCGATGGCGAGCGCGCGGAAACCTGCCGCCGCCAGCGTCCGCGCCTGCTTCTCCCAGCTTTCTTTGTTGAACTGCCCGCCATGAGCCAGCACCACGCCGCGATCGCCTTCGCCGTAAACGTCCGCGTAGACCAGCCCTCCGTCCTCGGTCGCAAAAGAAACGTGCTCCTGCGCCGCCCCGATTCCCGTTACCAACAGAGTCGCTGCCAGCATTCTGAAAGATGGGGCTCCCACGATCATTTCATCCCTCCTCCCTCTCGCCCCAGCTTAGCGGTTTTCCCGTGCACGTTCGCAAGGCGCTGCCGGCGCGGCGCCTTCAGCGCTCCGCTCGGGCTGGTCTTCAGAAGTGAACCGCCACGCCGAATGCCGGCAGCAGGTGATTCTGCCCGGCTCCGCTCAGTTCCCTGCCCGTGACCAGATCCCGTACCTCCGCCCGCAGGCTGAACCACCTTGACAGCCGTAGATCCGCGCCGCCCCCAAAGACGAACGCGCCGTGACCCGTGTCACCCGTCGAAGTAACCGTGGGATTGGGCCCTTGCGTTTCGTATGGCACACTAAAGGCCGCGAAACCGCCGTCAGCCACCGCGTAGAACGACAGCCGCGCGCTCACCGGAACCATGAACCGCAGTCCCAGCGCAAACGTTCCCCAGGAGGAGGAGTTGCCGCCCGACACAGGCACGCTCGCCTTCCACGCACCCAGAAAGACGAAACCGCCCCAGACGTCGAGCATCAGGCTGGCAGCCGACATCCGCGCGACCTGGTAGCCGTAGTCGTATTCGATACTGTGGCCGGTCGAGCCGGCCAGCGTGACGTTCGTCCCGGGGATCACATTGGACCTGTTCCACGCAGGCCCGCCCAAAATCGACATATCAAAGTTCTGGATTCCTTGCGCCCAAGCGGCGCTGCACCACAGAGCAGCAGTAAGAAACCACATCGGAAAGCTGCTGCGCGGCAAGTTCCGCCAGGTGAGCTGGTTCGTGTACGCGCTGACGGCCCTGTTTGTGCTGCGCTTCGTCTATCTGTCGTGGGGATAAGTTGTAGCCAGTCTGAACCATGCCCCACCTAGTAGAATAGAAGACACGCATGTCCCAGCCGCTCGTGGGCATGGACCTTGCCGACCTGCGCGAGGCTCTCGGCCCCGATCAACCCGGTTACCGCGCCACTCAGGTGTACGAGGCCGTCTATCGAGGTCACGCCACCGATCTGGCCGGCGTCAGCGCTCTGCCTGCGGCTTTGCGTCAGAGCCTGGCTGAGCGGCTCACCTTCGGGCTGCCGGAAATCGCCCGCCGCTTTGAGTCGGTCGATGGCACGCGGCGTTACCTGTTGCGCCTCGATGACGGCCGCACCGTGGAAACCGTGTTGATGCCGGAAGGCGAGCGCGACACCATCTGCATCTCCAGCCAGGCCGGTTGCCCGGTGGATTGCAAGTTCTGCATGACCGCGCTGCTGGGCCTGGAACGCAGCCTGACGGCGGGCGAAATCGTGGGCCAGGTGCTGGCGATGGTGCACGATAACGGCCTCGACCGGGCGCGCGCGCCGCGCCGCCTCAACATCGTCATGATGGGTCAGGGCGAGCCGCTGCTCAATCTCGACAACGTCATCAAGGCCACGCGGATTCTGCTCGATCCCGCCGGCTTCGCCCTCTCGCCGCGCCGCATCACCGTTTCCACCGCCGGCATCGTGCCCAAGATCGCCGAAATGGGACGCGAGCCGGTGCGGCCCAAGCTGGCGGTTTCGCTCAACGCGTCCACCGAGGAGGCCCGGTGCGAGCTGATGCCCATCACCCGCAAGTATCATTTGAAGGACCTGATGGAAGCCTGCCAGGCCTATCCCCTGCGGCCTTGGGAAAAGCTCACGTTCGAATACGTGCTGCTCAAGGGAGTCAACGACACCGACGCCGATGCGCGCCGCGTGGCGAAGCTGCTGGCGCGCCTCAACGCCAAGCTCAACCTGATTGCCCTCAACCCAGGGCCGGAGATTCCCTACCAGACGCCGGAACCGGATCGCGTCGCCGCTTTTCAAGCCATCGTGCGCCGCTCGCTGCCGTGTTTCATCCGTAAGCCGCGCGGACTGGATATTTTCGCGGCCTGCGGACAGTTGAAATCGAGCACGGTATAAGCTGAGCTGTGCGCCGTCGCTCGCAGGTGAGGCTGCTTCAGCTTTTCGGTTTTGTGAGATGGCGGTAAAGCTTGTACCCCAGCAAACTGACAACGCCGCCGGCAATGGCTCCGACCCCGATGACCACGCCCGCCGATAGGGCGGTCACACTCCCCTGAGCGGCCAGCTCCAGGACACCGGCGGTTGCGCCGCCAGCGCCGCCGACACCGGCACCCACCGACGCCGCAGCGGCAGACTTAATCCTCTCCTTGCCATCTTCACCCATTACAATTCAAATTTTAGCGCATCTCATGTTCCGAGCGACTGCCTCGATGCGGCCCCGGCATTAACGCGCACTCATGCTCCAACGTTCGGAATTACCGCCATTACTGAGCCGTGGCCGGCTCACCCAGTACCTCTCGGACTTTAGCAGCCAATGTATCCGGGCCGAATGGCTTTGGAATATACGCCAGCCCATGGCCAAGCACGCCCCGGTGACCTATGATTTCCGCCGTGTAGCCGGACGTAAATAGTACCTTCAGCTTGGGACGAAGTATCCTCAGACGCTCACTGAGTTCTTTTCCATTGATTCCGGGGAGCACCACGTCCGTGAGTAACAGATGAATCTCGCCGGAATGCCGCTGCGCAACGTCCAACGCTTCACCGGCCTCCGCCGCTTCGAGGATTTGATAGCCACACAACTTCAACATTGCCACCGTCAGCCGCCGAACCGCCTCCTGGTCCTCCACCACCAGAATCGTCTCGCCGCCGTTCGCCCCCGGGCTGCGAGCCGTTTCACCCTGCTCCACAACTACGTTCCCATCTATCCGGGGGAAATACAGCTTGAAGGAGGTTCCCTTTCCCGGATCGCTCGAAACGCAAATCCATCCGCCGTTCTGCCGCATGATGCCGTAAACGGTGGACAGCCCGAGTCCTGTGCCCTTGTCGCCCTTCTTCGTAGTAAAGAACGGCTCAAAGATGTGCTGGCGGGTCCGTTCGTCCATTCCCGTGCCGGTGTCCGTCACCATGACCATGACGTGCGGCCCCGGTTTGGCATCCTGTTGAATATCGGCGTCGCGTTCGGTGACATCGACGTTAGCCGTGCTGATCTCGAGTCTGCCACCGTCAGGCATTGCGTCACGAGCGTTCACCACAAGGTTCATGATGACCTGATGCACCTGCTCCGGATCCGCCATCACCCGTCCCAATGAAGTATCGAGCGTGGTGGTAAGCATGACGTCTTCGCCAATGAGTCGCTGCAGCATCCGCTCGGAATCTCGAATCGTCGTGTTCAGGTCCAGCGCCTTTGGCTCGATGATTTGCTTCCGGCTGAACGCCAGCAATTGCTTGGTCAGGCTGGCCGCGCGCTCACCCGCCTTGCGGATTTCGTCGGCGCTCGACCATAGAGGATCGGTTGGATCCAGATCGGCAAGCAGGAAATCCGCGTATCCATTGATGACCGTCAGTAGATTGTTAAAATCGTGCGCCACTCCGCCGGCCAGTCTGCCGATGCTTTCCAGTTTTTGCGCCTGTCGAAGCTGCTCTTCCAGTTTCGCTTGAGCTGCTTCAGCCTGCTTGCGCTCCGTCACGTCCCGCACCGAAGAGATGATCGTTGGCGATCCGTCAAATTCGAAAACGCGGTTGCTGATCTCGACGGGAATTCGCCGCCCATCTTTCGCCACGTGAATTCCCTCCCAGACCGCATAGCCGTCCGCCTGCAGTCTCTTCATGACGGCTGGAATTCCTGCGACAGTATCCGGAGCGTCGATGTCCAACGGTCGAAGTTGGAGAAGTTCATCCCTCGTGTAGCCCAATCTGCGGCAGGCGATGTCATTCACCTCAATGAACCGGCCCGGCAGACCATCATCACCTAGACCGTGAACGAAGACCGCATCCGAAACACTGTTGAAGATGTGCCGGTAATGCCGTTCCGCCTTGACGACAGCTTCGTTGGCTTGCTGAAGCGCCTCTTCTGTTTTCTTCTGTTTTGTAATCTCGAAAAAGATGGTGGCGAAGAGATCGTCACCCATCGGCGCCACGGATATGGAGAAATGCTTGTCCATCGGCGAAAAATACGTCTGAAACTGGAATGGAGTACCTGTTTCAACCACGGCCGCATACTCTTTCAGGTAAGGAGCGTCTGCGCTGCCGTACACCTCAGTCGCCGGCTTGTTCACTACCCGGTCGCGGCTCACGCCGAGGATTTCTTCGAAGCGTCGATTTACGTCCAGCAGAATGTAATTCTCCGGAATGCCATTGGAATAAGTCAGCCTGTGAAGCGCAACCACCGGGAATGCCCGGTAGATCGTAGAAAGTAGCGACTCCCCGCTCAAGGCCTTTGATAGGCTGAGAGCAAATTTTCTTTCGCGAGAAAAAGGAGAGTCGCTATGAAGAAACCATATCAGATTGA
>Ga0187876_1000242_pt1 | contig 56521 bp, 47 predicted proteins | sample June2016WEW_17_4_FD_133000 | JGI IMG/M metagenome (GOLD analysis project Ga0187876, IMG submission 133000) | Peatland microbial communities from SPRUCE experiment site at the Marcell Experimental Forest, Minnesota, USA - June2016WEW_17_40 | ecosystem: Environmental > Terrestrial > Soil >... | reverse complement strand
CGGCGGCCAATCTTCGCAGCAGGCTCAGCTCGCGCTGGCCTAAGGATGGGGTCGGCCTCTCCGCCGAAACGTGATGCTATCTTCACGCCTCAATCCGCAAGATACAAGGATGGGGCACCCGGCACCAGGATTACAGCTTCATGGTGGTGCATTCCTTTTGGGCCGGATCAATAACATCCGAAGGTTTTGTAAATTCCGGATCTACCTGGTCCCGATCAGGCGGATGCGTGCTGTGATGGCTCTGCCCTGGAATTCGCTGAAGGTACCGTACTCCGGCGAATCGACCACGTTGTTGACGACGAAAGGATTTTCGCTGTTGGTAATATTTTCCAGGACGCCGCGCAAACCGAAATAGGAACCGCGGAAGTGGAACCGCCATTCCAATCCAGGGTTGAAAGAGAGATAGTTGGGAAACCGTTGCGAGCCTGGTGATCCCACGACCTGCCAGTTTTCGCTGATCGATGTGAACGGGAAGCCGGAATGCCAGTCGACGGTGTAGACAAAGTCCCAGTTATGCTTGAGTTTTGGCAGTGACAAGGGCAGCCAGCCACGGGAGATGACGCGGTTGGGCGTGTCCCAGGCCAGGGGGCCGCTTTGCTGTGGACCAAGCAGCGACAGGGTGGGGATATAGTCGATGGCCGCGTTGGTGCGCGCCGAGGAACGCGTATAGGAGACAAAGAGCGAGTATCCATTGGCAAACAGGTGGCGGGCATCTAACTCCACGGAGTTATAGTGGTCCTGCCTGTCATTGGTCAGCAGATAGTTTCCCGACAGGGAGGCGGGTCCGCTTTGGTTGGCATAGACGAATTGATCGGATACGCGCTTCTGAAGAAAGCCGGCTGAGGCAAAGATGGAACGGGGAAGCTTTTGCTCGACGCTCATGCTCCAGTTAACGGCACGCGCCTCGTGGAGGGAGTTATCGTTGGCGATAAAGTCGGTTTCCTGCGGCGGGCCGAGGGGAGTTACACCGTCGGTGGCATAGTTAGTATCGTAGCGGATGCCGGCCAGCGCGCGGGTGAGATATTCGAGTTGCGTGTGCTCGTAGTAAAGGCCGATGCCGGCCGAGAGTTTGGTTGCGCCCAAGGCGGCGGGCGGCGAGTAAGTGGCGGCAATGCGCGGCGCGATGAGCGGGCGGCGAAGGATCTCGTCCCAGTCGAAGCGCAGTCCGGGCTCGACCAGGAGCCCGGGGAGCATAAGCCAGCGGTCCTGCGCGTATGCGCCCAATTCGGCGTTATGGAGCGTGAAGGGCGCCGTGGCCGGGAAGACGCTCTGGCGCAACAGCGTTCCATCCTCACGCAAATAACTGACGGGCGCGCGGCTGACGTTTTCGCCGTAACCGATATGGTCGAGATCGACGCCTAACTTGAGGTCATGGCGTCCGGCCCAGCGGCGCGGAGGAAGATACAGGCCCGCGGTTCCCTGAACGCGCTGGGAACGCCCGGTAAGATTCTCGAAATAACTGCCGCTGGGAAGTTCGGGAGTGATCTGATAAGAAGTATCTCCATGCGGTTCGTAGCCGTCGCGGAAGCGCACGACGCCGATGGCGGCGTCGAGCAGCGCGCCGTGGCCGAAGCTCCACTGATCGCGCAGGTAGGGAAGCCAGGCGATGGTATCGCGCTTTGTGGTGCTCTGCTGGGGCGTCAGCGAAGAGATGCCTTCGTAGGGCGAGTGGTAATCGTTGAAGAGAAGGCCGCCGGTAAGTATGTTTGCGGAGGTCAAATTGACCTGGAACCTGGCCAGGTTGCTTCCGCGCACTAACTCGTCGGTATCGGCATTGGCGGGAAGCTCAGTGATATAGATGTTGTCGTACTCTAACTCTACACCGTCGTAGAACCAGGCGCGGTCGCGCACCAGAGGCCCGGAAAAAGTGAAGCGGGGAACGAATTTATCGAAGCGAATGCCGTTGAGGTCGCGGTAGGAAGGAATGAAGTTAGTGGCATTGAAGCGGAACTTGTTATCGCCCATTCCGGTATAAAACGCAAGCACTCCGCCGGTGGTTCTGCCGAACTGGACCGGATAGCGGGTGGTTTCGGCATCGATGGAACGAACCGCATCGGGGCTGACGCGCATGCTCAGCGAGCCGCTCATGGGAGAGCGGATATCGAATCCATCGAGCAGATCGAGGGTGCCCCAGGTTTCCGATCCGGCCACATGAACCTGGCCGGTGACATCCTGCACGACGCCGGGATAGAAGGGCAGAAGATAGCGGATATCGCGGGAGGTTATGTAGGGGATATTTACAATCTCCGGCGTGTTCATGGTGCTTTTATCGGAGATCTGTTCGGTATCGATGCCGGGAACCGAGGCGGTTACATTCACCTGCTCCTGTACGATCTGTTCGTGGCTGAGGACGACCCGGACGCTGTTGATGCGGGTATCGAGATCGCTCTCGATGGCCTGGTAAAAGCCGGGCTTTTCGACGCGAAGCCGGTAAGGCGCGTCCTGTTGAGGGATGTGGGAGCAATGGCCGGCATAGTCGGTCCGCAAGCTGACGGCGGCAAGTCCAGGCTCAAGAATCGTTACCCCGGCGCCAGGAACCGCCAGGTCATTCTCGTCCACGACCGTGAAGATGACCGGCGCACGAGCGGCGGAGGACTGCCCGTGCGCAAGGACTATGCAGAAGAGGAGGGTCAGGACAGCGATGAAGCCCTTCACGCAGTGGCGACGCGGCATGGAGAAAAATCGTAAATTCCGTTCAATCTCCCAAGCGACCATGCTCATGCCCTCCAGTTGAGGGGTGAATCGCACTCGATTTCCATGGTAACGCTCAGCCACTAACTCCGGCAGAGAAGCGCGGCCCATTTGCGGACGGATTGGGGCGTGATGGGCTGTGATTTGGACTCGCCGGCGGCTAATTGGATAGCGAAGTTGCCGATGGTAGAGCTTTCCGGCTGGCCGGTTTCAACGGGCAGGCCGGTGCGGTGTTCGGTGAGTTTGGTGAGCAGCTTGTTGCGGCTGGCGCCGCCGAGGATGTGGATGCGCTCAAGCTTGCGGCCCAGCATCTGCTCCAGGCTGGCGATGGCCGAGGCGTAGCGGTCGGCGAGGCTCTCGAAGATTACCCTGGCGAAGATGGGCTCGTTGCCGGCAAGGTCGGGAATGGGTTCCATGCGGAGACGCCACAACTCGTGGTTGATGCGCTCGGGCATATTGGAGTCGAGCAGCAGCGGCTCGGCATCCACGTCGATGACGCCAGGCGCCGTCTTGCAAACGGCGGCTTTTTGGACGAGTTCTTCGATGGTCCAGGGGCGGCCATCGACGCTCCAGGCATCCATGCATTGCTTGATCAGCCACATGCCGTTGACCAGGGTGTGGAAGCAGAGGCCGCCGGTAGCCGCGCCGAGGTTGGTGTAGCGGGCGTCAAAGGCTTCGTGGGTGGTGACGGGCGCGGAGGTGAACGTGCCCACCAGCGACCAGGTGCCGGAGCAGATATAGACGGTGGAGTCGAGGCTGGTGGGAATGCCGGCGATGGCGGAGGCGGTATCGTGAGTGGCGGGGGCGATGATCTGGGTTTGGCGGAAGGCTTCAAGCGTGGCCAGGGGACCCTGCAGGCGGCCGAGAATGGTCCCGGCGCGGACGATGGGCGGAGCGGCGTCGAGGGGGAGATCGAGCAGGCGGAAGAGCTCGGAGTCCCAGTCGCCTGTCTTGAGATCGACGAGGCCGGTGTGGGTGGCGTTGGTGTACTCGGCAACGCGGCGGCCACCCAGCCAATAAAGGACATACTCGGGCAACATGACCCAGGGAGCGTGGGGGTCGATGCGGTCTCTGGGGCCGGCGGTGGAGTCGGCGAGGAGCTGGTAGACGGTGTTGAGGCGAAGCGGCTGCGCGCCGGTGCGCTGAAAGAGCTCCCGGGGCGGCACAAGGAGATCGGCGTCGTCTTTGGTGGCGACGGTGCGCTCATCGCGGTAGCAGAAGGGCTTGCGCAGGGGCCGGCCGTCGGAGGCGAGGCGAACGTAGTCCACCGACCAACCGTCGACGGCGACGGAGGCTATGCCTTCGGGCGCGGCGAGAGCGGCTTTGCGCAGACCCTCTTCGAGACCGGCAAGGATGGTATCCAGCGGCCAGCAGAGCCAGCGGCCGCGATGGACCGGGCCGTTGGGGATGCGATGAATCTCTTCGATGGATGGCTCACCGCCGCTCCAGCGGAGCAGGGAGACGCGGCAGCTTTCGGCGCCTAAATCAATGGCAATGCGCGCGGGTTCTTGCATAACATCAGGCTGATCTCCGTTCGAGTGTACCGCACAAATGCCTGCGTACGACCTCTGTCCACGGACCGCAGGCTACAAATATTGAGCAATTCCCTGCTCTTTTCAGGGCTATGATTCCTGATCGGCGTCCAGGGTTTCCGGCGTAACTACGCGGTGGCGGACGTAGTTGTAAGGGGGAACGGCGTAGCCGCGCAAGAGGGCAATGCCGAGCTGGATGAGGCGCGGGCCGTAGGTTTCTGCCTCGTGGGAGATGGAGCCGATGATGGCGCTGGAGCCGGAACGCATCTCCGCCAGCACCTCGGGAATGCAATCCTGGCCGGCGATGGCGAAGTCCTGCTCGCGGCCGGATTGGCGGGCGGCGTCGAGAACGCCGAGGGCGCTGGAATCGGTGGCGACGGCGACCAGGATGTGCTCACCCTTGCGATGGCCGCGCAGGAATTCCTTCACCGCAAGCTGGCTGGGCTGGCGCATGCCCCGGCCCTCGATCTGGACAAAGCGGTCGACGGGCAGATCGTTGAGCCGTTCGCGAATCCCGTCGAATGCGCCGGTGATGCGGCTCTGGACAAAGCTGCCGGCCTCGGAGAGTCCGATGCCCAGCACCCAGTCCACCTTGCCCTTCCACTTGTGCAGGGCGTACTGGGCCAACAGTACGCCGGCCTCGTAGCCCACCTCGAAGTTATCCACGCCAAAGTAAGTGGCGTTGGGGTGGGGTACGTCGACGGCCACCAGGGGGATATCGGCCTTCTTGAAGATGTGGGCCACGCGCGGGGCCATGTGCTCGGTGACCTCGAATTCGAGCACCAGGTCAACCTGCTTGGCGACAAATTCCTCGGCGTTCTGAATGGCGACGGCGGCGTCGTAGCGGTTATCGAGAATCAGCAATTCGACGCCGGCGGCGGCGGCGGCGGCGGTGACGCTCTGGGCTACGGCCACAGAGAAGGGCAGCTCCATGTTCTGGACGGCGAAGCCGAAGCGGAGGCGGCGGGGGCGGGAAACCAGGCGGTAAAGGCCGTTCTGCGCCTGGGCCACGTAGCCGCGATGCACCAGGGTCTTGAGGATGCGGTAGACGCTGGTCTTGGAGATCCTGGTGCGCTGGAAGACGTCTTCCAGCGAGACCGGAGCGTGGTTCTCCTCCAGCAGCTCGATCACATCGAGCGCCTTGGAGAGAATGGGAATCAGGTACAGCCGCTTGATTCTTGCCTTGGGCAACGGTTCGCCTCCCTGTGTTCCGATATTCAACTCGGAAGGTTAGAGCGTATTTCAAAAATGGCGTTGTAAATGCCGGTTGCAATCCCTCCGGGGCTAAAGCCCGCATTCATATTGCCACTTTTTCGGCACGACTGAAGTCGCGCCCTTTCAAAACTTCGACTTATTCCGAGATTCCATAAAGATCAGTACAACATTTTTCAGGAGCAGCTGTTGACGGTTGATTGACGACAGATCAAGTAAATCTGTTTCAGGCGTAGCTGTTGACGGTTGATTGACGACTGCCACGCTCGCGGGCGATGCGCTCGACATAACCGCCGTCGCGGAGGGCGGCCAAGGGGTCGGCGGGCAGGCCGCGAGCCTGGCGCCAGGCTGCTGCGAGGGGGCGCACATCGCGCCAGAAGGCGCCGCGGAAGAGCTCCTCGGCGGCCATCAGGTCGCAGGAGTGTTGATAGACGGCCAGTTGCTCGCGATCGACGAGCGCGGCCTTCAGATATAACTCCTGGGCGGTAACGACGGTCTGCACCATGGCCTCGATCTTGCCTTTCAGGTTGTGGCTCTGGTCGATCATGTAGGCCACTTCGTGGGGAAGACCTTCGGTTTGGGCGCAGTGCAATTCATGAAAGATGCGGAAGACCTGGTAGGGATCGATGGAGCCCAGGGTGAGGTCGTCGTCGGCGTAGCGGCGGTCGTTGAAGTGGAAACCGCCCAGCAGGCCGGTGTGGAGGAGCCAGGCGACGATCTGCTCGATGTTCTGCGAAGAATAATGATGGCCGGTATCGACCAGCACGCGGGCCTGGGGTCCGGCATGGCGGGCGAAGTGGGAGCTCATGCCCCAGTCGGCGATATCGGTGTGATAGAAGGCGGGCTCGAAGGGCTTGTATTCGATGAGCAGCCGCTGATTCGGCGCCAGGCGGTCATGGGAGGCGCGCAGGGCCTCCTCAAGCCAGCCGATGCGCTTGCGCATGTTCTGGGAGCCGGGATAGTTGGAGCCGTCGGCCACCCACATGGAGATATCGCGCGAACCGAGGTGCGTGGCGATCTCGATGGAATCCAAAACATGGTTCAGGGCCTGCTTGCGGATTTCCGCGGAGGGATTGCAGAGCGAGCCGAACTTGTACTCCTGGTTCTGGAAGAGGTTGGGGTTGATGGATCCGGAGCGCACGCCGAAACGGCTCTCCAATTTCTTCACGGCCGGAACGTCTGCAACGCCATTGGGCAGGTCCCACTGCACGTGGAGAGCCAGCGTGGGGGTTGCGCCGGTGAGGCGGTTGACCTCGGCGGCGTCGGCGAATTTCTCCTCGATGGTTGCAGCGGCGGCGGCCTGAACAAACTTGCCAAAGCGCGTGCCGGTATTGGCGAATCCCCAGGAGGGGATCTCGATGTGAAAAGCGTCCAGCACCTGTGCTGCCAGATCGAAGATTGCGGATTCGGATTGCGTCATCGTCGGTTACCTTTATCGGGCGGCTTGCCCCGATTGAATTAAACATCGTCGCGCATGAGGATTACATGGAGAAAGCGTGGCCCGTGGACGCCCTTGATGCGCGTCATTTCGATATCCGCCGTGGCGCTGGGCCCGGAGATCCAGGTGACCAACGCCGGCGGCTGTTCAAAAAGGCTGAAGTACTCGGGCAGCGTTTCCACCACCTGGCTGGCGCGAAGAATGCAGAGGTGCCAGTCGGGCAACAGGGTGAGCACGCGGCGGCCTTCGGTTGCGGAGTGGTGAAGGACGATGGTTCCCGAATCGGCGATTCCGCAATAGGCCGCCGTAACCACGCCTTCGGCCTGCTCGATTTCAGCGGTCGTCAGTCCGTGGTCGATATCCCATTGGTCGATATTCCATTCGAATCCGGTGATCTGCCACGCGGCCGTGACCATCCGCGCGGGCGGAGTTGCGGGCGGGGCAACAAAGATAAGTTTGCCGCTGGCCGCGAGCTGGGCGGCGATGGTATCGGGAAGTTCCTCCGGCGAGCACTCGACCACCTCGGCGTCGTACTCGCGCAGGCGTTCGATCATCAGCTCGATGCGGGCCTGGGGAGTGAGCTGGCCGCGTCGGATATAGTTGCGGGGAAGAGCCGCATAGTCCTCCGCAATTTGTGCTGTGGTTTTGGCGAAAGACCCGGTCGCGGTACGGATGCGGTCAAGGATCTCGCTACGGCATATGACTGGGGCGGTCATTTTGCCTCCTCCTGAGGAACGGACGACAGTCGAGTTTCGCGGTCTCCCACCCTTTCGCCAGAAAAAAGGCGAAAGGATGGGGCACGGAGGCTGTATGGGTAAACGCGACCGAGGAATTGTTGGCGGGAGGGGGTAGATGCGGTCATTTTGCCTCCTTACCCGGCATCCGGCCGCGCGCCGCCCACCAGCCGTGAAAGGTCTGGCTGGGCAGGCCGCGCAGATCGCGGGTCTGGGTCCATTTGGCGCCGATGCCGGGCAGCGAATGAATCCATCCGTCCCTGTGGGTGAAGATGCGCAGGCCGATGCGGCCACAGAACTGCGCGGAGTGGAAGAGCCAGGCGCGGGAAAAGAGGAGGTTGGCGATGCGCAGGCCGAGGTACATGGGATCGAGGAAACGGCCGAAGCTGCGGCGCTCCTGATCGGTGACCTGAGAGCGCAGGTCGAGCAGCACATCGGGAATATTGATTTTGACCGGGCAGACTTCATAGCAGGCGCCGCACAGCGAAGAGGCGTAGGGAAGCGACTGCGCGTGTTTCATCTGCATCAGTTGCGGGGTAAAAATTGCGCCGATCGGTCCGGGGTAGACCGATCCATAGGCGTGACCGCCGGTCTGGCGATAGACGGGGCAGGCATTCATGCAGGCGGCGCAGCGGATGCACTTGAGGGTTTGGCGCTCGCGGGGCCGGGCGAGGATGGAGGAGCGGCCATTATCGAGCAGCACCACGTGAAAGCGCTCGGGGCCGTCGCCGGGCGTGACGCCAGTCCACAGCGAGGTATAGGGGTTCATACGCTCGCCGGTTGCGGAGCGGGCCAGCACCTGGAGCATGACTTCGAGGTCCTGAAATCGCGGAATGACTTTTTCAATTCCGGCCAGGGTAATCAAGGCGCGCGGCAGGGTGAGGCACATGCGGCCGTTGCCTTCCGACTCAACTACTGCAACCGAGCCGGTTTCAGCGATAAGGAAGTTGGCGCCGCTGATGGCCGTGGGGATGGTGAGGAATTTCTGGCGGAGCCAGGTGCGGGCGGCGTTGGTCAGAGCTTTTGGATCGTCGGAGAGATTTTCCAGTCCCATGCGGCGGGCGAAGATTTCGCGGACCTGACTGCGATTGATGTGCAGGGCGGGTACGACGATGTGAGAAGGTTCTTCATCGCCGAGCTGGAGGATGATCTCGGCCAGGTCGGTCTCGTAGGCGTTGATGCCGGCGGCCTCAAGAAAGGGATTCAACTGAATCTCGGCCGAGGTCATGGTCTTGATCTTGATGACTTCGGTGGCGTTCTCCTGGCGCAGCAGGGCGAGAATGATTTGGCGCGCTTCGGCTGCGTCCGCGGCCCAGTGGACCGTGCCTCCGGCGGCGGTGCAGCGGGTTTCAAATTGTTCCAGATAAAAGTCCAGATTTTCGAGGGCGTGGGCGCGAATGGCCGAGGCCGAGGTACGCAGCTCCTGCCAGTCGGTTTTTTCGGCCACCAGTTTGGCGCGCTTGGCCTGGATGACGTCGATGGCGTGGGCCACGTTCTTGCGCAGTTGGGGATTGCGCAGGACGGGCAGTGCGGCTTGGGGGAATGGAGGCGCAAGCAGGGGGTCCAGCACGGGATGGGTTGAGGGTGCGTTGCTCATGCGGTCGCCTCCGGGGGTGAGGCTGCGGTGCTGGCCAGAATCTGGGCCATGTGAATGGTCTTCATGCTCGCGTATTGGCGGTGCATGGCTCCGCCCAGGTGCATGAGGCAACTGTTGTCGAGAGCGGTGCAATACTCGGCGCCTGTGGCGACGACGTCCTGCAGTTTGACGGCCAGCATGGCGGAGGAGACCTCGGCGTTTTTCACCGAGAAGGTGCCGCCGAAGCCGCAGCAACGGTCGAGATTAGCGAGCGGCACGTGGGTGAGGCCGCGCACTTTTTTGAGCAGGCGGAAGGGACGGTCGCCGAGTTGCAGAGCGCGCAGGCCGTGGCAACTGGCGTGGTAAGTGACGCGATGCGGGAACGACGCGCCCACGTCCTCCACGCCGAGGCGGTCGATGAGGAACTCGCTCAGTTCGTAGACCCTGGGCAGGAGGGCGGCGAACTCGCTGCGCAGGGATTCATTGCCCAGTTCGGCGAAGAGCGTGGGGTATTGATCGCGGATCATGGCCACGCAGGAGGAAGAGGGAATGACGACGGTCTCAGCATCCTGATAGAGGCGGACGAAGCGCTTGGCCTGGGAGTAGGCCTCGCCGCGGAAACCGGTATTGGCATGCATCTGGCCGCAGCAGGTTTGCCGGGAATGAAAATCCAGATCTACCCCCAGTCTTTCCAGCAAACTGACGACCGCTCGGCCCGTCTCCGGGAAGAGCGTGTCGTTATAGCAGGTGATGAAAAGCGAGGCGCGCATGCTTGATACCTTAATTCAGGTCGAGCAACCAGAAAGGGAATATTATTCGATAGAGATACCGATTGTCTATTGCACTTACGGATCTTCATCATTGAATGGGGCTGCGGAAACAGTCCCTGCCGGGCATTTTCTCACAACCGTCAACCTTCCCCGCCGGATCCCGTCTATACAACAATCATCATTCCTGCTGGATTTCAGGCCGGCGCGGGATTCTCCGCTGCGTACTTTCCCCGACTTCAGATTCCGGTTTGCATTGGGTATGGGATTCGCTGCCGGGAAGTGAGGCGGAATCGCCGTCGAACTTGGTTCATTCCTGCACTTTTCCGGTAGGGAAGGTTCAATTCAATACATTTTGAAGCGAGGCGGCGGACTATGATGGTTTTTGCATCCAGGTCCGTGGCGGTTTTGCCGGCGTCCGGCTTCTTCCCGGTATTTTTCAATCGGAACAGCAACTTATTGGTTTTTCGGGGGTTTATTCCCCGTGAAAGGGTCTAGGTCAACCTCTATGCGTACCCTGCGTTCCCTCCCCTTCCATGCGGCAGCCAGCGTCTTGCTCTGCGCAACGGCCCTGCTTTCGAGTTCAGTATTGCCGGCCCAGAACTCCGCGGTTGCGCCACGGATTACCGCCAATGTGGATGAGTCGTCGCTGACGGCGTTGAAAGGCAATGTGCCGCAACGTGCGCGGGCGGAGTTCGACCAGGGTGAGGCGCCGGGCTCAACGCAAATGACCCACGTGCGCCTGGTGCTCCAGCGCTCCAGCGAGCAGCAGGCGACGCTGGACGCGTATCTGGCCCAGTTGCAGGACAAGTCCTCGCCGAATTACCACAAGTGGCTTACGCCGGCCGAGTTCGGCAAGCTCTACGGACCGGCGGACTCGGATGTGGCGGCCTTGGTGGCCTGGCTGGAGTCGCACGGGATGAAGCTGGAAACGGTCTCGCTGGGGCGGACGAATATTGCTTTCAGCGGGACGGTTAGCCAGGTGGAGGAGGCGTTTCACACTACTATTCACTCCTTCCAGGCCAACGGGAACCAGTTCTACTCGAATACCACGGACCCGCAGATACCCGCTGCGCTCGTCCCCGTGGTGAAGGGCGTCGCGCACCTGAACACCATCCATCCCACGCCGCAATTTGTGCGCGGAAGCCCGGGCAAGATCAACCCTGAGACCAAGCGGCTGGAGCCGCTGAACGCCCTCTCTGCCAGCGGGCCAAGGCCCGGCCTTACCGGCGGATCGGGAACAACCTCCAGCCCTTACTATCTCTGGATGGTCCCCGGGGATGCGGCGACCATCTATGACACGCCGAACTCCCTCAACGCCAACTTCGCTTCGGGGACAAGTTATACCGGCTCGGGCGTGAAGATCGGCCTTGGCGGCGATGCGACCATCAACGCCAGCATCGTAGGGACCTACCGCAGCACGTTTCTCGGCATCTCCACCCCTATCAACCTCAACTATTGCAATAGTTCCAGCAGTTGCTCCACGACTCCAGGTTCCGGATACAACGCCAGCGATGCCGACGAAGCCTATCTCGACACTGAACTCTCCGGAGGTTTGGCTCCAGGCGCAACGATCTACTACTATGCCTCTTCGGACCTCATTACAGGCATTGAGGCGGCGATCGACCAGAATGTGGTGGACATCTTCAGCCTCAGCTTCGGCGAGTGCGAGCAGGACAATGAAAGCGGCTCCGGCGACAACGCACAGATCAATGGCTGGTGGGAGCAGGCTGCGACGGAGGGCATCGCGGTGATGGTTTCGGCCGGCGACAGCGGCTCGGCCGGATGCGACTATCCGAGCACCAACAAAGGCGCGAATGTTCCCGATGCCACCGGCGGATTGGCGGTGAGCGGCTTCTCCTCAACGCCATATAACATCTCGGTGGGCGGCACGGATTTCTATACCTTGTACACTTCGAATGCCGTGTTCGAGAGTCTTGTGAACACGTCGAACGGCATCGGCCTGGCCGGCTCGCCGAACTATTACCGGACGGTTTTGCCCACAGGCCCTTACAAAGGCTACATTCCGGAGTCAACCTGGAACGATTCGACATATTACGACACGACGATCAGCGCGGATGTGCCTTTGTCTGACGCTGATGAGGGTTTCACCACCGCCGACAACAATATTGTGGCCGGCAGCGGCGGCGCCAGCACCATCTACAAAAGGCCCTCATGGCAAACTGGCACGGGCGTCTTCGACTCCAATGGAATGCGCGATCTGCCGGACGTGGCGTTGATGTCCGGCAACGGCTTCGACTCTGCAACATGGCTGGTCTGCGACGATGAGTCAGGCGGCAAAAACATCACCCTGAATTGCTCGAATATCGCGGGAGGCTATTATGACGGCTTTGGAGGCACCTCCACCGCTTCGCCGGCCTTCGCCGGCATCCTGGCGCTGGTGCAGCAATCTGTTTCGCCCAAGGCTGGCTGTGGATGGGTAAATTGCAGCCGGCTGGGGATGCCGGCCACGGAGCTGTATGGCCTGTTCAACGGCCCCGATGCGAGCAAAATATTCCACGATGTCACGGTGGGCAATAACTCTGTGCCATGCACCTCAGCCCCAGATGGCTCGTGCGTCAAGAACGCTGCCGGATATTACTTCGAGAGCGGCTACAACACCACCACCGGCTACGACATGGCGACCGGAATGGGCAGCGTGGATGCCACGCAACTGGTGAATTACTGGAGCTCGGGAACCGGCTCGGGACCGGCGATCGTATCTTTTCTTTCCATCTCGCCCAGTTCCGTGACAACTGTCGAGAGCCTTACTGTGACGGTTTCGGTCTCCGGCAGCAGCACAACGCCGACGGGAACGATCACGCTGACCGGCGGCAGCTATAACTCGTCCCAGACCATTGGTTCCGGCACTTGCTCAGCCGCCAGTTGCGCCTTCACCATTGCTGCTGGAGACCTGCCGATCGGCGCCGACACGCTGACGGTGACCTATGGCGGTAACTCGATCTATGCCGTGGCGACCAACTCGACAACGGTAACGGTGAACGGGCTGACTGCGGCCGTGACGGCCAATCCCTCGGCATCCAACATCAATTCCAACCAGACCGTGACCGTGACGGGCACCGTGGCCTGCACAGGAACCTGCGCTGGCAGCACAACGCCGACCAGAACCGTGACGCTCACCAGCGGCAGCTACACCTCGGCGGCGACGGCGCTTTCCGGCACCGGCAGCTACACCATCACGATCCCCTCCAACTCCCTTGCCAGCACTCTTTCCGGCGAGATCGACACGCTCACTGTGACCTACAGCGGGAACTCGATCTACGATGCGGGGGCCTTCAAAACGACGCAGGTAACGGTGACGTATTTCTCTGTGGCAACGCCAACCGTGACAGTAGCTCCAGCCACGGGCAGTGTGGATTCGAGCCAGACATATAGCGTGACGGTCACGGTCTCCGGTACAAGCAGCCTGGAGTCGTCGCCGACCGGAACGGTAACGCTGGCCAGCGGCAGCTATACCTCCGGGCCTCAGACGCTTGCCGGCAGCGGCGGTTGCACGGCCGCTCTTTGCACCATCGTTATTCCGGCCAACAGCCTGAGCAACGGAACCGATACGCTCACCGCGACCTACAGCGGAGACGCGGACTACGCCTCAGCCACGGGAACGGCTTCCGTGACGGTGACAACCTCCATCTTTGCGCTGAACGCGACGACGCCGTCGAACATTGCGCCCGGAGCATCCACGACTTCGACCATTACCGTAAGCTCGGGCACGTTGTATTCGGGAACCGTCACGCTCACCTGCGCGTTGACGTCGTATCCCTCCGGGGCGGTCTATTCGCCCTTCTGCTCCTTCATGAACGGATCGACAGTGACTCTGAGCGGCACCACGAAGAGCGGGACGGCGACCGCTACGGTGAACACGACGGCGGCTACCAGCGAACTGGTCTATCCGAAGCTGCACGGCGGAGGATGGACAGGCGCGGGCGGCGGCGCGATTCTGGCGTTGCTGGTATTTTTGGGAATTCCATCGCGGCGGCGGAGCTGGCGGCGGATGCTGGGAATCGTGGTGCTGATGGCGGCGATCGGCGGACTGGCCGGTTGCAGCAGCACCAGCGGCAGTACGATAACCACTCCGGGTAATCCGGGCACGACTGCCGGCAACTATACCTTCACGGTAACCGGAACCGGCAACGACTCAGCCAATACGACAGAAACCACCACGTTCACGGTGACCGTGAATTAGTTCGTTCAACAAACGCGGCAGATTGGCCCTTCCTTCGGGAAGGGCCAATCTTTTTTGGAGGGGGAAGCCGACTTATATGGGTTTATTTAGTGAGCTTGTCGAGGTCGAGGTTCAGTTCGAGGACGTTGACGCGGGGTTCGCCGAGGATGCCGAGCTGGCGGCTGGCGGTGTGCCGTGCGACCAGTTGGCGGATGCTGTCCGCGGGTATGCCGCGGGCTTTGGCGACGCGCGGAACCTGAAAATCGGCGGCGTCGGGGGTGATGTCGGGATCGAGGCCGGAGGCGGAGGTGGTGACCAGATCGACGGGAACGGGATGGCCGGGATTCTCCTGGGCGAGCTTGTCGATTGAGGCCTGGATGCGGTCGACGAGGGCCTTGGAGGATTGGGCCAGGTTGGAGCCTCCGGAGTTTTGCGCGTCGTAGCTGTTGGCCGAGGGCCGGGGATGGAAATATTTATCGGAGGTGAAGCTCTGGGCGATGAGCTCGGAGCCGATGACCGTACCGTCGTTGAGTTTGATGAGGCTTCCGGCGGCCTGGCGGGGAAAGAAGACAGCGGCGACGCCGGTGACGAAGAGCGGATAGCCCAGGCCCAGCAGGACGGTGGTCACGATGGTGAAGAGAATTGAAGTCTTCCAGACGGAATGCACGGTAAATCTCCTTTAAAACCATCCCTCAGGGGCTAAAGCCCCACGTTCATTTTACAGCCGTTTGCGGCACACGACCCGACCCGACCCAGAGGGTTCCCCGGTGCCCCGGTCGTGCCCTTTCAAAGCTGCGGTATTCAACAACTTCTCCTATGCGATGTGCAACAACTTATGCCAGGTGCAACAACTTCTCCTATGCGAGGTACAATAACTTCTCTTATGCCAGGTGAACGGCTACCAGAAACATATCGATGGCCTTGATGCCGATAAAGGGCACGATGATGCCGCCAATGCCGTAGATCACCAGGTTGTTGCGCAAGAGGATATCGGCGGCCTTGGGCTCGTACTTGACGCCCTTGAGGGCCAGCGGGATGAGAGCCACGATGATCAGCGCGTTGAAGATGACCGCGGAGAGGATGGCGGACTCGCGGGAGTGCAGGTCCATGATGTTGAGCGCGTTCAGCACCGGGAAGACGCCGGCGAACATGGCGGGGATGATGGCGAAGTACTTGGCCACGTCGTTGGCGATGGAGAAGGTGGTGAGGGCGCCGCGGGTCATCAATAACTGTTTGCCGATCTCGACGATCTCGATGAGCTTGGTGGGGTTGGAGTCCAGATCGACCATGTTGCCGGCTTCCTTGGCGGCCTGGGTGCCGGAGTTCATGGCCACGCCCACGTCGGCCTGGGCCAGGGCGGGAGCGTCGTTGGTGCCGTCGCCGGTCATGGCGACGAGCTTGCCCTTGCTTTGCTCGCGCTTGATGAGGTCCATCTTGTCCTTGGGCTTGGCCTCGGCTAAAAAGTCGTCGACGCCGGCCTCGCGGGCGATGACGGCGGCGGTGAGCGGATTGTCTCCGGTGATCATGATGGTGCGGATGCCCATGGCGCGCAGGCGGGCCAGGCGATCCTTGAGGCCGCCCTTGACGATGTCCTTGAGGTAGATGACGCCCAGGGCAGAGGCGTTTTCAGCGACCACCAGAGGCGTACCGCCGAGCCGGGCGATCTCCTCGACCTGTTCGCGGACCTTCTGGGGCAATTGCGATCCCTGCTCCTCGAGGAAGCGGGCGATGGCGTCGGCCGAGCCCTTGCGGATGCGTGTGCCGGGCAGATTGACGCCGCTCATGCGGGTCTGGGCGGTGAAGGGAACAAACTCGGCGTGAATGCCGGCCAGGTCGCGGCCGCGGAGGTTGTACTTTTCCTTGGCCAGCACGACGATGGAGCGGCCTTCGGGGGTCTCATCGGAGAGAGACGCGAGCTGCGCGGCGTTGGCCATGCGCTCCGCGCTGACGTCGGGGGCGGGAAAGAACTCGGTGGCCTGGCGGTTACCCAGGGTGATGGTGCCGGTCTTGTCGAGGAGCAGCGTGTTCACGTCGCCGGCGGCTTCGACGGCGCGGCCGCTCATGGCCAGGACGTTGTACTGGACCAGGCGGTCCATGCCGGCGATGCCGATGGCCGAAAGCAGGCCGCCGATGGTGGTGGGGATGAGGCAGACCAGCAGCGAGACGAGCACGAAGACGGTCTGCGGGGTCTTGGAGTACATGGCGAAGGGTTGCAGCGTAACCACGGCGAGCAGAAAGACGATGGTGAGGCCGGAGAGCAGAATGCTGAGTGCGATCTCGTTGGGGGTCTTCTGGCGGGTTGCGCCTTCGACCAGCGCGATCATGCGGTCGAGGAAGGTTTCGCCGGGGTTGGCAGTGATGCGGACCTTGATCCAGTCCGACAAAACTTTGGTCCCGCCGGTGACGGCGGAGCGGTCGCCGCCTGCTTCGCGGATGACGGGGGCCGATTCGCCGGTGATGGCCGATTCGTCAACGGAAGCGACGCCTTCAATGACCTCGCCGTCGCCGGCGATGTAGTGGTTGGCCTCGACGTAGATCACGTCGCCCAGGCGGAGCATGCCGCTGGCGACCTCTTCAAAGCCGCCGGCGGCGGTGTAGCGCTTGGCGATGGTCTCGCCCTTGGCTTTGCGCAACGTGTCGGCCTGGGCCTTGCCGCGGCCCTCGGCCATGGCCTCGGCAAAGTTGGCGAAGAGCACCGTGAACCAGAGCCAGAGGGTGATCTGGAGGTTGAAGCCCATGGTCGCGCGCAACGCGTCAAGCATATTCGGGCTGGCGTGAATGGCGGCGTGCGTGAGGTGGTAATAACTTACGGCTTCATTGATCAGCAGCGCCGAAGTGAGCACGCTGCCTACCTCGACCACAAACATCACCGGGTTCTTGACCATCCAGCGGGGATCGAGCTTGCGCACCGAGTCCAATATCGCGTGGACTATGATTTTCGTGTTCCAAAGACTCTTCTTTTCAGTCATGAAAGTCCGTTTCTTCTTGTATTGAAAATCCTTTTGGGGCCTCAAGCGGGTTTTGAAAGGGCGCGGCTTTAGCCGCGCCGATTGAGTCCGATAGAGGGCCCTGGGTCTTTAGCCCACGTTCATTTTGTTTCCATTTGCGGCACGACTAAAGTCGTGCCCTTTCAAAGCACCTATCGTGCGAGTCTTCCGGTAGAAATTAAAGCTCATTTGCTTTGCTCCCTACTGAATTCAAGACAATTCATCAAAAAAGCTGTCCTGTCTTGAGCAGCAGGTGTTCCAAAATCGGTCCCAGGCTCAGCGCCGGGAAGAAGGTGAGGGCGCTCAGAATGAGGATCACGCTGACCAGCAGTGCGGCAAACAGCGCCGTATTCACCGGAAAGGTTCCCGGCGAGGTAGGCACGCTCTTCTTGCTGGCCAGGTTGCCGGCCAGGGCCAGCACCGGGATGAGCATGAGGAAGCGTCCGGCCAGCATGGACCAGCCGAGGGCCACGTTGTACCACCACTGGGTGGTGGGATTGACGGGGATGTTGAGTCCCGCGAAGGCGGAGCCGTTGTTGGCTGCCGTCGAGGTGAAGGCGTAGAGGATCTCGGTGAACCCGTGCGGCCCCTGGTTGGTGAGCGCGGAGAGGCCGATGGTGGGCGAGAGCACAAAGATGGACGTTAACGTGAGGATGATGAGCGGGAAGATGAGCACGTAGAGCATGGTCATCTTCACGTCGTAGGACTCGATCTTCTTGCCCAGGTATTCGGGGGTGCGGCCCACCATGAGGCCGGCGACGAAGACCGAGAGCACCACCATGATCAGCATGCCGTACAAGCCCGAGCCCACGCCGCCAAAGACCACCTCGCCGAACATGAGGTTGATGAGCACCATCATGCCGCCCAGCGGAGTAAGCGAGTCGTGCATGGTGTTGACCGCGCCGCAACTGGCGTCGGTGGTGATGGTGGCAAACAGCGAAGACTGGGAGACACCGTTGCGGACTTCTTTGCCTTCCATGTTGCCGGCGGGAGCGGTCGCGGTGCCGGTTTGCGCCGCGCCGTGAATCAGCGGATGGGGATGCGACTCGGCCCAGTAGACGGTTGTGAATCCGGCGGCAAACAGCACATACATGGCCGCCAGCACGGCCCAGCCGTGGCCCGGCGAGCCGGTCATGCGGCCCAGCGTGTAGGTAAGCCCCGCCGGAATCACGAAGATCAGGAACATTTGGAAGAGGTTCGTGAGCGGCGTGGGATTCTCAAAGGGATGGGCGCTGTTGGCGTTGAAGAATCCGCCGCCGTTGGTGCCCAGCATCTTGATGACTTCCTGCGAGGCCACCGGCCCCTGCGCAATGGTCTGCACTTGCGCAGGCTGTTCGAGGGGATGGGCCGTGGTATAGGCATGCAGGTTCTGCGGGACACCCTGGGCGACCATGAGCAGCGCGCCGATGATCGAGGCCGGCAGCAGCACATAGAGCAGTGTGCGCGTGGTATCGACCCAGAAGTTGCCGATGGTGCCCGAGCTGGTCCGCTTGATGGCGCGGATCAGGGCCACGGCCACCACGATGCCCATCGCCGCGGACCAGAAGTTGTGCGTCGCGAGGCCAGCCATCTGGGTCAGATAGCTCATCGTTGTTTCGGGCGTATACGACTGCCAGTTGGTGTTGGTGGTAAAGCTGGCGGCGGTGTTCCAGGCCATGTCGGGGCCGACAGCGGCGAGTCCCTGCGGGTTGAAGGGCAGCAGGGCTTGTAGCCGCTCAATGCCGTAGGTGAGCACCAAGCTCACGGCGGAGACGCCCAGCACCGAATAGGCATACTCGCGCCAGTTCATTTCCTTGCCGGCGTTGACGCCGCACAGCCTGTAGATGAGCCGTTCGATGGGACGGAGGACCGGATCCAGCCAGGTGCGTTCTCCCTCCAGCACGCGGGCCAGATAGATGCCCACGGGACGAACGGTTGCAAGCAGAATCAGAGAGTAGAGGACAAACTGCAACCAGCCGTTGGCGGACATACTAGAACTTCTCCGGGAAAAGCAGGGTGAGAGTCAGGTAACCCAGCAGCAAAACGGACAGAATCAACGCAACGAGGGAGATGACATCGATATGCATGGGGGTTACCTCAACTTCTGGCAAGCCTTGACGTAGAGAAACGCCAGGGCGAAGAAAACTACGGTAAACAGCAACATCACTACATCTTGCATAGCAGGGTCTCTCGAGTTCCATCCGGCATCCTGCCGGTAAGGCTTTGTAGGGTGGCGCCGGCCGATAGCAACTCCGGATCGGCGCTTTCAGTCTAAACCAGACTCCCAACCCAAGAATCATTCTGGCTCAGGCCAGATTTGAGTATAGAAAATGTTTTCTAAATAAAGCGTAAGGATTAGGAGAGCTGCCAGGGCAATCGCATGAACACGGTTCAGGGCCGATGAAAAGCTTCGACTCGGCCCTACGGGGCGCGACAACTGATTGGGATGCTATCCCAGGCTTGCGCTGCGCTCCAGCCTGGGCTATTTTCGCTTCCTCCCTCCGGGAGGATGACGGTTGCGTCTCCGTTGCGGTTGCATCTCCGTTGCGGTTGGCTGTTGGCTCTCCGTTTCGACGCCGGACTGAACCAGCAGAAATCAACATTCATCATTCATGCGATTGCCCTGGATAACTGCACAGAATACTCTCGTACGTTTGCGCTTGCGGCCCGCATTCCTATAATATTTTCCGAAGGTATTCAAACACGGCATATCCAATCAGCGCGGCAATCATGGCGATGGTGAAATTCGTAAAGGTAAAAATATCGCGGAAGGCGAAGGCCAGGGTTTTCCCGTGTGCATTGACGACCGTGAATTCGCCCATCAAGAGGTTTGAATAAAAGAGGAAGACAATAAACGCGACCTCAATCAGGGCGCGGCGGATGCGGGCGATCAACCGGCGATCTTTTTGGTCCGTACGCATGGATGGATGATACCAGCAGGCACACTGTGGGAAAGCCGGCCGGCGGAGTTCACTCCGTGCTGCCGCTCCAGCCCTCGGGGAGGAAACGATAGCCCACCCAGGGCTCGGTCTGGATATATTGCTTGCCGGTATCGGCCTCCAACTTCTTGCGCAATTGACCGATAAAGACGCGCAGATACTCCGGCTGGTGGGCCGATTGCGCTCCCCATATGGTGGTGAGCAGGGAGCGATGGGTCATGACCTTGCCGGCGTTACGGGCCAGGTGGAGCAGCAGGTCGAATTCCTTGGGCGTGAGGTGGATGGGCTTGCCCAGAACGACGATGGTGTGAGCGCTGGAGTCGATCACAAAGTCGCCGGCCTCGATGGCCGCCGTGGTGCGCTCCGGGGCGCGGCGCAGGTGGGCGCGGACGCGGGCCAGCAGCTCCTGAATGCTGAAGGGCTTGGTCACGTAGTCGTCGGCGCCGGCGTCCAGCGCCTCCACCTTGGAGCGTTCGTGGTCGCGGACAGAGAGGATGAGCACGGGCGTGGCGGAGCGGGCGCGGATGGCGCGGGTAACCTCAACGCCGCTCATGCCCGGCATCATCAGGTCGGTCACAATCAGGTCGGGCGGCCAATCCCGGAAGACCTGCAGGCCCTCCTCGGGATCGTTGGCGGTGCGCACGTCATAGCCTTGCGCGGAGAGCGCTGCGCGCAGCACACGCGTGATCTGCGGTTCGTCGTCGATAACCAGAATTCTGCCCGGCATGTGAATCTTCTTTCATCGGAAGATTACATCATCGGGCTGCCCCGGTATGATGCACGGTGGAGGAATATGAAGGGGCTTTCCGATTCGCGGGGGTTTGTTCACTGGATCGTGGGCGCGCTGATGACGGTGGCGACCACGTTGCTGCTGGTCTGGCTGGGCGCCAACTCGACCACCGCGGGAATGGTGTTTCTGGTGCTGGTGGTGTGGGCTGCCACCCAGGCTGGGATTTGGCTCTCGCTGTACGTTGCGGTGCTTTGCGCGTTTTCATTCGACTACTTTTTTCTGCCGCCGGTGCGCACCTTTCGCCTGGCGGGAGGACAGGAGTGGGTGGCCATGATTTCGTTCGTGGCCTGTTGCCTGGTGGTGGGCCGGGTGGCAGAGATGGCGCGCCGCCAGACCCGGCAGGCCGAGCAGCGGCGGGAGGACGTGGAGAGGCTTTACGCGCTGAGCCAGGAGATGATGCTCCACGAGGACGCCGAAGGGCTGATCCGCGATCTGCCCCTGCTGATTAACCGCATCTTCGCCCTGGACGGGGTGGTTCTGTACGTCCGCGATCAGGAGCAGTTCTACGCTTCAACCGCGGATTTGCCGATGAGCATCCGGGCCAGCCTGCGGGCCATGACCGAGGCGCAGAATCCGACGCTGGTCATACCGGGCGGTTTTACGGTGAGGACGCTGATGCTGGGATTGCGGCCGGTGGGGGCTCTGGGCTGGCGGCCGGCGCTGCTTTCCCGCGAAGTGGCCACGGCGGTGAGCGCGCAGGTGGCGATTGTGCTGGCGCGGTCGATCGCCATCGAGGCTACCGCGCGGATGGAGGCGGCCCGCGAGGGAGAACGGCTGCGCACGGCGCTGATCGACTCTCTGACGCACGAACTGCGCACCCCGCTGACCTCGATCCGCGCCGCGGCTACGACGCTGCTGGAGGCAGAGGGGCTGGACGAGGCCGGGCGGCTGGATCTGGCAAAGATCGTCGATGAGGAGGCGGCGCGGCTGGATTCGCTGATCGGCGAGGCCGTGGAGATGGCCGAGATCGACGCCAACGTGGTGCAGGTGCACCTCGTGCCGCAGCATCCCCGCGCGCTGCTCGAACAGATCGTGGAAGAGTCGCGGAAGATTCTGGCCTCGCACCGGGTTACGATTGCGCCGGAGGGCGAGGACAAGGCGGACGAGCCGGCCTGGTTCGATCCGCACCTGCTGGGCCGGGTTTTGCGGCACCTGCTGGAGAACGCGGCGAGTTATACGCCGCCGGGCAGCAGCATTACCCTGAGCAGCCGACGGACCGGCGACCGGCTGGAGTTCTGCGTGGAGGACAATGGTCCGGGCATCGATGCGCTGGATCTGCCGCTGATTTTTGAAAAGTTTTATCGCGGCAAGCGGGGCGCGATCACCGGAAAAGGCTCGGGAATGGGCCTGGCCATTATCCGCGCCATTCTGACCGCGCACGGCGGCGGGATCGAGGCTTCCAGCGTTCCGGGGCAGGGAAGCAGCTTCCGGTTCTGGGTGCCGCTGGTGGAGAAGGAGCCAAGCCGCAACCAAAAGCTTATCAATGAGAGTCGGCAAGAGCGGAGGACTGCGTAGCTCCGGACGATTTTCTTGCCGACTTCTTTCGAGGCTCTCCTGGAAGAACTATGATCTGAGTGTCATCTTTGACACCGCACTCGCGAAGATGTTGTTGCCATTCTTCCTCTTTCCGCATCCGCTTCGTTTCGTAAATCACATAGATGAAGTAGTCCCACTCTTTTGAGACGTAGCCACGCGTATCGGCAAGGACTTCGTCTGATATCCTCTTTAGATCAGTTAACGAACTGACATATTTGTACTCGATTAATGTGCGTTCACTGGTGAGCCCCGTGTCTGGTTCAAAGTTCTTGATTACCTTTGCTATCGGCGGTTTGTGGCGAAGGTCTTTGAATATGCAGCGCAGAACCGCCTCTATACGCGCGTGTACCTCTCCCTCGTTAGCAGGCGGCGCACTAAAACATGAAGGGTCGGTAATGGCATATAGCGTGTCTCTTATAACCTGAACCAGATCTCTCGTTATACTCTTAGCTTTCTTGTCGCCCAATGCATTCTCGATTGAATCTAGGTAAATAGCAAGTTTCTCGGACCAGGTCAGATATACATCGTCAAAATAGCTGATTTGGGAGTAGTCTTTTTTCGCAATTTCGTTGACTGATTGCACTGACTCTCTCACGTGTGGCAGTTCAATCGCCTCCAGCAAAACGAGTGTTTGGACGAAGGCAAGCTCCACGTAGTAGCTCACGACTTCTTTCTCCTGGGAATCGATGTCATGACCCATGCAGATTGGACCATCCCAATTATTTGCAATCTTATTAGCCTTGGCGAGTGACTCACGTATGCCATCTAATGCATCCTTGATTTGCATTCTGGATAATTCCATGACCTGTTCTCCGCGGGACACTATTTTACTGGAATACTGATAGTTTATGATACTAGACGACCTGCGGTTCGTCGCTCCAGTCGCAAGGGATTTCGCGGCGCTGGGCGGAGCTTTCCACGGCCCACTCCAGCAGACGCGCCACGCGCCATGCATCGAGAGCCGCTACCGGAGGCGGAGCCTTGCCGAGGAGCGCGTCGCGGACGGCTGCATAGTAGCGACGGTAGTCGCCGGGGATGGCCGCGACGGGACGGGTAACCATGCCGCCTTCTACGTCCACGCTCAGGGTGCCCCAGTCGGCGGTTGGCTCCTGACCCCAGGTTTTGCTGTCAATGCGGGTGACCAGGTTGAGCGCGGCTTCCTGCGGGTCGAGACCCCACTTCCAATAGTTGCCCTTCATGCCGCGCAGATAAAAACGTGGCCGGGCCAGCGAGGCGAGACAGTTGGCGCTAAGGGTGGCCGAGAAATCCGGATAGCGCAAGCGCAGGGTATAGGAATCGTCGGCGAGGGCTTTGTCGCGCTCGCTGAGCACCTCGGCGCTCACGGCTTCGGGCTTGCCGAAGAGCAACAGGGCCTGGTCGGCAAGATGGGTTCCCAAATCAAGCAGGAGCCCGCCGCCCTGCGCCGGGTCGTCTTTCCAGGGCACCCTGGTTACGGGGCGCCAGCGGTCGTGGTTGGACTCGAAGTGCACCAGGCGGCCCAGAGAGCCCTCGCTCAGCAGCTTCTGAAGGGTGAGAAAGTCCCCGTCCCAGCGGCGCTCATGGAAGGGTGCGAGGAGGAGATTTTTGGGCGCGGCCAGGCGCATCAACTCGGCTATCTCGGCGGAAGTTACGGCTACCGGTTTGTCCACCACCACGTTCTTGCCGGCCTGGAGGACCTGGCGGACCAGATCGAAGTGGGTACCGCTGGGGGTGGTCACCACGATCAGGCCGAGCGATGCGTCCGCCAGCATCGCATCGAGGGTGCGGTAGGTGGTGATGCCGGGGTAGCGTTGGGCGGCGTGGTTGGAAGTGCGTTCGACAACGGCAGCCAGTTCCAGTCCCTCGACGGAGGAGAGCAGAGGCGCGTGAAAGACCCGCCCGCCTAAACCGAAACCTACCAATCCCACACGAATCATGAATTGTCCTCGAAACCTCTGAGTAAGTACTTATCGTGAGACTGCGTTTCCTCAAGGGTTGCGACACTTTACTCTTCATAAGCTCAGACGAAATCGCTTCTTAGGCTCAACAATCTCTAGCCAGACTCGATCTCCTGTTTTAAGGCCACGTTCCTGAAACCATGGCTTGAGCGATTTCTTGATCAAATGGCCGCAACCGGCCCAAAAGCCGTCTTTATCGATATTGATTCTGACGTATTCTCCATTAAGTTCAACTAGAATTGGGCTTTCTCCTCGGTCAAAATTCTGTTTGCGAACCACTATGCCTCCGAGGACATTCAATCCAAATCCCTCTGCACCGTTTGACCAGACGGAACATTTGATACGAGACTGTTTTGTTTCTAACATCCCGTCTCACCTCCTTTGGACGATAATGCCTTCTTTCCAAATAGAATCAGCCGGATTAGACCATAGATCCCATTCTCTTGGACGATTTTCTTCGCAGGCACGAGAACTCTTAACCAAATCCAGCGCAAAATGTTGAAGAATATGTAAAGCACACACACGCCAAATACAGACTCGAATAGGCCTATATAGTCTCTAAGAGTTTTCTGACGCCCAGGCGAGTCAGGGCGCTCAGTCTTTCCCTTGAAATCTTCCCAGGCAGCAGCCTCCTGGAAGACACTGAAACGGGGTGCAACCCTATCCTCAAAATACTGCCATCTAATTGCGTCATATTCAGCATTAGAGATCCGCAGGTCGAGACTCTTGCGCGCCAAGTCGTTGAAAGGTAGGCTCGTATCCAGTTCGCGATAGTAGTCTGGAAGGCCGACTCGTTCCTGACCTGCCTTGTTGATAGCCACAAGACAAGCCGCACAGACAATAATCGAAAACAACATCAGAATCCAATGGATAGCTTTCATGCCGTACATCCTTAACCTTCAAGTTTATACCGCGTCTCGGCGAGGCGGTAGAGGCGGCGCCAGACGAGGCGGTTCATGGTAACTACCATGAGTGAGATTAGGATGGTTGCCAGTAGCAGGATGGGGAAGCGGCCGCTGTCGGTGGCGGCGTCGATTTGCGCGCCCAGGCCGATGGTTTCGAGAGTGCGGTCCTTCACGTGGGAATACTCGGCCATGACGGAGGCGTTCCAGGCTCCGCCGGAAGCCGTGACCATGCCGGTGATTTCGATGTTGTGGGTAACCAGGAAGACGGCCTTGGTGGGCATGGCCTTGTTGGCCCACAGTTCCAGCAGTTCGCTGCGCAGGTTCTCGGCCGTCAGCACGTCCAGCGCGGAGAAAGGCTCGTCCATGAAGAGCACCTCCGGCTCCACCACCAGGGCGCGGGCAAAACCCACACGCTGCTTCATTCCGCCGGATAATTCTTTTGGATAGGCGCCTTCAAAGCCGTCCAGTCCGACCGTATCCAGCATCTTCATGCTGCGTTCGCGGCGCGCGCCGGGAGTGACGCCGCGCGCCTGCAGCGGGGCCTCGACGTTTTCAAGAACCGTGAGCCAGGGAAAGAGGGCAAAGCTTTGAAAGACGATGGAGACGTTGATCTCGGCGCCGGCGATGGGCTGCTGATGCCAATAAACCTGGCCGGCAGTGGGCGTGGAGAGTCCGGTCAGTATGCGAAGCATGGTGGACTTGCCGGAGCCGGAGGGGCCGAGCAAGGCAAGAATCTCTCCGGGAACGATCTCCAGGTCGGTGGCGGAGATGACCTGAATGCGGTTCTGGCTGGGTTGGGCGTAGTATTTTTCGATCTTCTCGGCGCGAATGATGGGTTCCGCGGCCTGGGTTCCGGTTTGGTTGGGGATGACCGCTTCCTGCATGCATGGTTCTCCGGTTGGGGTCCGCGCGCCCGTGAGCGGCAGCCGGGTGATGTTGCAAGTGTATGATGGCACGGTTGCAACCAGATGAATAGACGCAGCTTGCGGCGGATGGGACGCATCGAAATTGGGCTTGACCGAACAGCTCGCTGGGCGCGACGAGGAGAAACTCCCCGGCCTTCTCCGGTTCAGATGAATGGAGCAACCTGTTGAAATTTATAGATGGCCGGCGACTCCGCGCGCTGCCAGCGCGGAAGCCAGCGCGAGGTCGAGCGTGATAAACGCCGCAATACGCGCGATGGTGCTCAGCAAGGTCATACCCGGATCTTCGGCGCGCGCACGAGTTGCCGCAAGCGCGAAGGCGGGATTAAACGAGGGATGAGTTGCGAATGAGGAGCGCGTCTCAATCCGGGAACGAAGGAGGCCCTAGTCGTTCTCCGGCCGCTTATACGGCGTCTGCAGCCATTGTTGGGCTTCGTTGACCGCGCCCTGGGAGTTGTCGTTGGTTTGCACGGCCAGCCGGTACTCGTTCACCGCGCGGTCGCGCTGGCCGGTGATGTCGTATATCTTGCCGATCTGAATATGGCTCCAGACCTCGGTCCAGTGCGGCTCCCCGTCGCCGCGGAGCGCGTCCCGGTAGTAATTCACGCTGGCCTGGTAGTTGCGCTGGGTAAAGAGCAGCTCACCCATGCGGTAGTTGGCCAGCGCACTCTGGGAGTTGGCCTGCAACGCTTTTTGATATTCGGCCATCGCGCCGGTGAGGTCGCCCTGGGCAACCAGTTGCTGGCCCTTGAGGATGGCGGTGCGCAACTGCTGGTCTGGGGTGGACTTGAGCACCCAGTTCTGGGGATCGATGGTGATGCGCCGCGGCCGGCCGAAGGTGTCCACCACGAACTGCGTGTCGGCGCCCGTCACGTCGATCTTTTTTGTTTCGGTCTTGCCGTCGGTCTCCACGCGCAGCTCCACCGGCATGCGGAATAGGTCGAGGTCCTGCTGAATTTCGCCGATGGTGCGGAAGCCCTTGTTGTTTCCCAGGCGGTAGACGGCGTACTTGTTAGTGAACTGCGGCGCGCCGGTGCCGTCGATCCATTGCGTAAAGAAAGCGGTCAACTGCTGCCGGCTTTCGGCCTCGGCTACCTTCTCAAAATCGGAGGCGCGCATGGAGCTGCCGGCGTATTGGCTGAGCGCACCCTTGAGCGTGGCCAGAAAGGCCTTGTCGCCCACAACCCAGCGCAGCATGTGGAAGATCATGGCGCCTTTTTCGAGGGTCATGGATTGGAACTCGGTCGAGAGAGGGTTGAGGCGGCCGGCGCTGGAGAGGGGAATTGTGTCGTAGGCCAGAGCGCCGGCGGAGACGTCTTGAATCGCCGTCTGCAAGGCGCTGCTGCCGCTCTCATTCTCCACAAACATCAGTTCGGCGTAGCGGGCCATGCCGTTGGTGATCCAGGCATCGTTGAGGGTGCGGGGGCTTACCTCGGAACCCCACCACTGACGGGCGATGGTATTGGCCAGCAGACGGACGCCGGATTTGTCGCCCACGCGCGAGCCGGGAATCGCCGCCAGCTCGGGAGCCCAGACAGAGGGGAGAGTATCGTCGGGCAACTCGACCACATTTAAGCTGCTGGTCTCCGGCGTTCCAAAGCTGCCGGTAAAGAAGTCGACTTCCTTAGCTGCCGTCTGCGCCAACTCGTTGCCCGATTGCTGATGGCTGACGGTCAGGTAGACCTTCACGTTGCCTGCACCCGCCGAGACCGGCTCGAGATAGCGGCCGGCAATCACCGTTCCGGGGAAGCCGGGTTTGGTCCAGTTGAAGTCGTACTGATCGACCTCTTTGCCGTTGGCCAGCTTGACCGGGTGCGAACCGCCCTGGCTGCCGCTCGCAAAGACGCGCATTCCCTGCGGTACGCGGATGTGCATCTCGGCGGTGAAGCGGTTGGTGAGGTAGCCGGTGATGGGAAACCAGCGCGCCGGATAGAGCAGGTAGGTGATGGGCTCCTGAATGGCGGCCAATTTCAGGCCTTCGACGGGGCCGTTGCCGGTGATCACGCCCTCGTATGCGAAGGTCCAATGCGAAAGCTGGCCTGCGATAAAGGGCGCAGCCGGAGTCACGCGGATGGTCCCGTCTGCCGAGCGCTCGCCGGTGAGCAGCTTGCCGCTCTCGTCGGAGATTCTGGTCACCTTCAGCGCGGGATGAAAACCGAAGCTCACCGCTTCGGCGTTCTCCGGCGCGGTAAAGCTGACCACTGTCTTAGCCGCCAGATGATGCGTGGCCGGGTCCAGCTCGGCGTCGATCACGTAGCCGGCGATAGACAGCGTGGGCCGCTCGGGCTTCTGCGCGATAAGCGGAGATGCTATCAGCAGGCCCAACGCGAGAAGATTGGCCAGGGAAAGGCTCAGTGCGCATTTAAGCTGCAATTTCCGCTTTTGTATCCGCATAGCACTCATCATCTAACTTGAAGATTTCCCTCAGGGGCTAAAGCCCCACATTCATTTTGTTGCATTCACGGCACGCGACCCAGAGGGTACCCCGGTCGTGCCCTGACACTTCTTGCAACAAAGAATGCTTTTTCGCAGCCTGAAAGAATGCTTTTTCACAACCTGCAAACCCGTACCCTTCAGCGAAAACAAAATTATTTGCCAGATTGTTCATTCATCACTTCCAACGTAATCGCCGCAACCCGTTCGATGGCGCCGCCGCTTTTTTCCGGGCTTGCGGGCCGGCTGTTCAGCAAACCGCGAATCCGCGCCAGTTCCTTCCTCATGGACTGGCGTGGGGGACCGTCGGGTAGCAGCCGTTCGATCTGCCGGACGACATTTGCCACCGTGAAGTCGTGCTGGATCAGCTCCGGCACAATCCGCTTGCCGGCAATCAGGTTGACCATGGCCACGTGCGCCACCTTTACCACCCGTTTGGCGATGGCATAGGTGAGCGGCGAAACCCGGTAGACCACGACGAAAGGATTGCCCATCAGCGCCGCCTCCACCGTGGCCGTGCCGCTGGCCACCACCGAGGCGCGGGCGTGGAAGAGCGTGGCGCGCGCATCGTCGACCACACGGATCGCCAGCCCGCCCCCGCGGTCGTCCACCAGATCGAGCACATCCAACTGCTGTACCTGGTTCAGGGTCGGGGCCAGGGGCACCACAAACTCGAACTGATCGATGAGCCTTCGCCGAAAGGGGATCTGCGCGCCGGGCCCCAGCAAGCGACCTGCATAGGCCTCGCTGCCCCGGTCCGCTGGATTGCGGGGATGGCCCGACAGGCTCCACGCTGCCTCCAGCATATCGGGCAGGTTGTGGAGAATCTCCTTGGGCCGGCTTCCGGGCAGGAGGGCGATCCAGGCTTTGGTGGGGTCCAGGCCGTTGGCCGCGGCAAACTGCTCGCGGCTGATCGAGGGCAGCGGCAACTCCGCCAGCGGATGGCCGACGAACTCCGCCTGCACGCCGTGCTCGCGGTAGAACGGCTCCTCGAATGGAAAGATCACCAGCATGCGGCGGATAAATTTTTGCACCAGCCGGATGCGGTGCTTTTTCCAGGCCCACATCTGCGGGCTGACAAAGTAGATGACCGGAATGCCCATCCGGTGGAACTCCCTGGCCAGCCGGAAGTGGATCTCGGGAAAGTCGATGAGCACGGCTACACTGGGCCGGCGCGCGCGGATGGCCTTTTTCAGCTTGCGGAACTCGCGGTAGATGCGGGGCAGGTGGAGAACAACTTCGGTCAGCCCCATCACGGCCACATCTTCCGAGCGGACCACGCGCTCGAGGCCGGCCGTGGCCATGCGCTCCCCGCCCATACCGAAGAAGCCGGCTGTCTGGCCGGAGGCGGCGAGCTGCTTTTTCAGCGCCTCGATCAGCAGCGCGCCGTAGTGCTCGCCGCTGGCCTCGCCTGCCGAGATGAAGATGGTGGGGGACATTTTTTGGTCCGCGCCGCCTTGTTGTGCGCTGGAGCCATCATAGCGGTCGGGTTTGTGGCATGAAAACAGACTTTGTTAGGGACTCCTCAGTCGTCGAGCGAGTGAGTGCGGTTGTCCGGTCAATAAGTGAGCAAAAGCCGATCCGTGACCTCGTGTTCATCTAGGCTGCGGCCGGTCATCTGAAACCGCTTAAGCATTGAGCGCCCAAGAACGAGGAACACTTCACGCTCAAACAGATTCTCCGGTACCGGAACATCGCAGAGTTTGCGACCGGAGTATTTGGTGCCGTCGATGCTGAGTACAACGCGCACACCCCGCTCCTTGCAATTCGCGATGGCATCAAATAATCGATGGACGGAGAACTCCTGTGCGCCGTACAGGATTGTTTGGCTGTCAATGTAAGGGGGATCGCAGTAAACAAGATCTCCCTTTGTGGCAAGCGCCATCGCATCGGCAAAGTCCGCGTGAATAAAACGAGTTCCTTTAGTGCGCGCGTGCCAAATATCAACCCGTTGCGCAAAGCTTTCTGGTGTAATTGGATAATGAATGCCAACCGGCGTGCTCATGTAACCGTCAGCTTTGCGAAAACGAACAACGCCGCCATAGCAGGCGCGACACAAAAACACCAAATCAGCGCCGTTCGGCCTCGCATTATAGCGGGCTAGTATCTGCTCGTAGCATTTTTCTTTCCCCATCGCCTGAACCAATGCGAATCGATCGGCGTAGTGGCGTTTAAGCCTTTCTTTGTCACCATGGAGCAATTGCCAGATTTCCATTAAAGGAAGAAAGCTATCGCTTGCAACCGCTCGCTCCGGTGCAAGAACCCCCAAAACTCCACCACTGCCTAAAAACGGCTCGAAGTAGGTTCCAAACCGATTTGGGAAATGCTGGATGATCGCGCTTGCTTGTCTCTGCTTATTCCCGATCCACTTGAGAAGTTGGGCGCGGAAGGGTCTCTCTGGAAGTAAAAGCTCTTCGGTGGCAAAGAGCGACGTTTGATATGCCAAGCCGGTTCTAAGCATTGTTGTGATCTTCTACCGTCGTGCCGCCATATTCGAACTTTGAATATTCTATACCGGAATATATGGTTGCGTCCATGAAGAAGCGTCGCTTGGCGGCCCTTCTGCGGCAAGTCCGCGCTGAGGCAAGACTTACGCAGGGGCAAATTGCCGAGAACATCGGTCAGACCCAGTCGTATGTTTCAAAATACGAAAACGGCGAGCAGCGCCTGGACCTGATTGAGTTGGAGGCCGTCTGCAATGCGGTAGGGCTTCCGCTAATGGAGTTTGTGAGGCGTTATCTTGAAAGCTGATCCGCGCTTTGTTCGACAACCAAAAGAGTTCTGGGCGCACGTTCGAACCATCAGCCAGGAAGTAGGCTATACCGATCGCCGTACGAGCGCGATCCGTATCCCCACTTTGGACGAGATTCGCGAAGAGTTTCAGCGATTGGGACTAAACACGGCCCACATATCGGACGCTGCCGGAGAACTCACCCCTTTCGGCCAGCTGCTCTTTGCGTACTTCAATCATCGTGCGAATTCCTGAACAACACCGTTCAAGAGCAGTTGATGGACAAGGCTGCCGCGCAAGCGGAATTCAAGCGGCTCAAGGCCCGATTGAAACCCAAGTGTCCATTGCCGATGAACAAGCAGAAGGGCAAGAAACGGAACTACGCATTCCTGACCGGAATAGTGAATATGCTGGTTGAAGCGAATATCGGCGATGCACCTTGCGATTACGATCCGAGAAGTTTAACCACGCTGACGCATGATGCCATGCCGCAACGAACTCTGGCGCGACGCGTTGACGGAGCATTCCCATCGGTCGTTAACCCTGTGGGGATATGGGAAATCAAGGAGTATTACTACACGACAACATTCGGCAGCCGCGTTGCCGATGGCGTGTATGAAACGCTGCTCGATGGTATGGAATTGGAGGAACTAGAGGCGGTAGCAGGCCGCAAAGTCTATCATCTACTATTTCTTGACGACCATTTCACATGGTGGCAGTGCGGTCGTTCTTACCTTTGCCGCATTATCGATATCTTACACATGGGTTTTGTCGATGAAGTGATTTTCGGGCGTGAAATCCTGACTCGGTTACCTGAGGTGGCGCGTGAGTGGAAGATCTTCCATGACAAAATAGTGAGAGGTCGGTAGTGTGCTTTCCCACTTCTCTCCGCCGCGGCGGACGAGAAGTGGGCACCCGGTTTTTTCGATATAGGAACTAGGCCCCGCGCCGGGCGTGGACGGCGGCGGCTAGTTCCGTGAGCAGCGCGTGCGTTTCAGGCCAGTCGATGCAGGCGTCGGTGATGCTCTGGCCGTAGACCAGGGGCTGGCCGGGGATGAGCTTCTGCGCTGCGGCTACCAGATTGCTCTCCATCATGACGCCGATAATGTTCGTGTTTCCATCGGCAATCTGGCGGGCGACATCGTGGCAGACAATCGCCTGGCGGCGGTAGTCCTTTTTACTGTTGGCGTGGCTGAAGTCGATCATGATGCGCGGCGCGATGCCGGCCTTTTCCATCTGCGCGGCGGTATCGGCAACACAATCGGCCGTGTAGTTCACCATCTTGCTGCCGCCGCGCAGGATGATGTGGCAGTCCGGATTTCCGGTGGTGACGAAGATGGCGGATTGACCGTGCTTGGTGTGGCCCAGAAAGGTGTGGGAGTGAGCGGCGGAGAGGATGGCGTCAATGGCGATCTGCACGTCGCCGGAGGTGGCGTTCTTGAAGCCCACCGGGCAGGAGACGCCGGAGACGAGCTGTCGGTGCACCTGGCTCTCGGTGGTGGGGGCTCCGATGGCGCCCCAGCTGACCAGGCCGGCAATGTACTGGGGCGAGATCATATCCAGAAACTCCGTGCCCGTGGGCACGCCCATCTCGGCCAGGTCCAGCAGCAGGCGCCGCGCCTGGCGCAGACCGTCATTGATCTTGTAGGACTGGTCGAGATAAGGATCGTTGATGAGTCCCTTCCATCCGATGGTGGTGCGGGGCTTCTCAAAATAGACGCGCATGACGATGCGCAGATCGGCGGAAAACTCCTGAATGGCGGATTGGAGCAGGGCCGCATACTCGCGCGCGGCCTTCGTGTCGTGAATGGAGCAAGGGCCAACCAGAACCAGCAGGCGGGGATCGCGGCGGTTGAGAATCTCAGTGATCTCAGTACGGGCGTCGTAGATGGCCGTGGATGCGGATTCGGTGAGCGGGTACTCTTCCTCAAGAAACACGGGAGGGAGAACGACCTTGGTCCATTGGATGCGAATGTCTTCAGTGGTGTGGAACATGGCTCGTTTCCTTACGGCGCATTTCCTGGTCCCGTCTCCACGTCATTTGAGATGGGCGCACCTTATTGAGAATCTACCAGCTTGAGGCGGATTGCGGCTCGCCAGAGCAGGTATTGGGTCAATTTGAATCCAATGGGACGAGGATTTAGCAAGAAAATCAGAACGAGACAGAGAATTGATTCATCGAGCCGTTGTAGATGAGAATGCAGCGTTTCAGTATGTCCCTTCCGATCAGGGCATGAATGCCCTGTTTCAGAAAAAGATCACAGGAAGCAACTCTAAGGTTGGATATCGATAATGGAGTGTCATCCGGGCCTGCACCGATCCGGATATCAACGTCGTATGTATCCGCCGTATGAGTTCCTTGTCCAGTACTGGGGGTCACGATTTCGATGGTTCCTGTAGGTGTCAAATTCAATGCGGTAAGCACGGCTGGGTCAAGAGAAGTGAACGAGGCCCCAGTGTCGATTAGCGCCCTAATGTACTGCATCTGTGGGATCGGTTCGTTCGCGGTCGTGAGTGCTTGGAGACGCCCCTCAGAGACTATGACGCCTGCATTAACCACAGGACCGGAAGCCTCGAGGGGTCGCGTAAAATGGGGCATATTGTTTAAGAGGCCCTTCGGACTGCATTGATTGGACGGGAAAAATAGTACACAGGCTCAATCGCATGGATCTGCTTCACCAAAAACGGCGTCAGCCCGAACCGCTTGTAGCCCTCTTTCAGAGCATCGTCGTATGACGTGAAAAGGTCGATGACCTTATCATCCTGAATCAAAACAAACTTGCCCTCATGCTGCTTGAGTTCAGCGAGATTCGCCTGATAGGTTGCGAGTTCTTTTTCAAGTGCCATAGGCTCACCTACATTATAGTGGGATTTTCCCACTGTCAATTACTTTTTCATCGGCAATTATGATACCAAAGTGATCTGGACTACATGAGAGCTTCTTTATGACGCCTGTTGTGGTCCAGAAAGAATCGATTTCGGTTTCATCAACTCAACAATCTCTTGGATGCTCCAAACGTGATTGGAGTTTACAGCCTCCATTGCAGTGGTATAGGGTCTATGGGATCAAACTAACCCTATAACCCTTTGCAGGCTCATGTTGACAGCAGCAATCGCCGCTGCCTAGAATTAAACAGGGATACTTTATCCTTTTCACGGCATAAGCGCTAGATAAACAAGCGTTTATCACACCTTTATCCGGTCAGGACGCGTCCTGGAAAACGTTCTTACGAGGGCCGCCGGGGCAACCAGGACGGAGAACAGAGAAGATGCCTGATGCGCGCGTCAGTCCGCGAGAGCGGCTGGTGCTTACGGCCATCATCGAGCTGTACATCGCTACCGGCGAACCGGTGGCCTCGCAGGCGGTTGCCCGCTTTTTCGCGAATAAGGAGGGGCTGAGCTCGGCCACTCTGCGCAACGTGATGGCCACGCTGGGCGAGGCAGGGCTGCTGGAGCAGCCGCACACCTCCGCCGGCCGCGTTCCCACTGCGGCGGCCTTCCGCTACTACGTGGAGCAGATTACCCGGCAGGATGCGCCCCTGGGCCGCATGGCCGACGGCGCGCAGGCGGCCGGCGCGATGCCGCAAGGCGCTTCGTCGTTGAGTGAGGCCCGGCGTGGGCAGATCGAGGAGAGCTTCAGCGGCGTGGCCAGCTCGCACGAGTACCTGGAGCGCACCTCGCACGTGCTGGCGCTTATCTCCAGCGGCCTGGGCGTGGCGCTGGCCAGCTCCACCGCCGGCCAGGTGCTGGAACACATTCACTTTTCCCGGCTCTCGCAAGGGCGCGTGCTGGCGGTGCTGGTGACCCAGGCCGGCGCGGTGCAGGATCGGGTGCTGACTCTGGACCGCGATTTGACGCACCTGGAGATGGAGACCGCGGCGCGCTACCTGAACGAGAACTTTCGCGGGTGGGCGATCGAACGCATACGCGCGGAAGTTGCCCGGCGTGTGGAGATGGAGCGGGAAGCCTACCACCAGATGCTGGCCTCGGTGGAGGAACTCTGCCGCAAGGGCGCGTTGGCCGGCGGCGAGGCCGGACCCGCGATTTTTGTGGACGGAATGGCCAACCTGATCGCCGCCGAAGCGGATCATGAGCGTTTGCGCCAGATGCTGCTGGCCCTGGAGGCCAAACAGCGGCTGGTGGAGCTGCTGACCGCCTACGTGGACGGACGGCAGCAGGAAGTGCGCGTGGTGGTGGGCCTGGATGAAGCTTCGCCGGCCATGCAGGACCTGGTGCTGATCGGCTCCCCGGTGCGGCTGGGCGGCGACAACCAGGGCGCTGTCGCCGTGATCGCGCCCACGCGCATCCAATATCAGGAGATGATTCAAGCGGTACGCTACATTGCACGGCTTTCAGAGCGCATTCTGGAAGTTCCCTCCGACCAGAAAATTCACTAGAGCGTGTTTCAAAAATGGCTTAGCAGAAGTCGATCGCAATCCCTCAGGGGCTGAAGCCCCTTGTTTTACGACCCTTTCCGGCACGGCACCCAGAGGGTTCCCGGTCGTGCCCTGATACAAGGCTGGTTTTTGAAACACGCTCTAGCCGGCGGCCGTAGCGGCAATCTTGAACTGTTTGCGGCACGCAGGGAAGGCGGCTCCCGCCGCGCAATTATCATGGAATCAAGGCAGCGTTGATTTTTGGGAGAATGCACAGAGTTATGCCAGAACAGAAAACAGAGCCGCCCTTGCCGGAACAGGGGGAAATCCTGCCTGGCGCGGCGGCCGAAGAGCCCCTCGCCGGCCCCGCGGCGGCGAGCGGCGAGGTCCCTGTAAGCCGGGCGGAATACGAGCAGTTGAAGGCGGAGCGCGACCAACTGGTCGACCGCCTGGCTCGGTTGCAGGCGGAGTTTGAGAACGCCCGCAAGCGAGCCGAGCGCGAACGGCATGAGTATCGCGACTATGCCGCCGGCAGCGTGGTCGAGCAGTTCCTGCCCGTGCTGGATAACTTCGAACTGGCGCTCAAGTCCGGCGGTTCGGCGCAACAATTGCGCCACGGCATCGAGCTGATCGTGAAACAGATGGAAGAGATCCTGCGCAAGTTGCACGTGAAGCCGGTTCCCACCGTGGGCGAGGCCTTCGATCCCCGCCTGCACGAGGCGCTGGGCTCGGTGGATCGCGACGACGTGCCCGACCAGCATGTGGCCGAGGAGATTCGGCGCGGCTACCGGCTGCGCGAGCGTTTATTGCGTCCGGCGCTGGTGCGCGTGGCGCACAACACGAAACAGAAGGGTGAATGAGTTCAAGAGTGGCGAAAGCAGACTATTACGAGGTTCTGGGAGTTTCGCGCGATGCGGAGGACCAGGAGTTGAAGAGCGCCTATCGCAAGCTGGCGCTCAAATACCATCCTGACCGCAATCCCGGCAATCATGCGGCCGAAGAGAAGTTCAAGGAGGCCAGCGAGGCCTACCAGGTGCTGTGCGACCCGCCGCGGCGGGCCGCCTACGACCGCTACGGCCATGCCGGCCTGGGCGCGCAGGGCTTTGGCGGAGGACCGTTTGCCGGCGGCGTGGACATCGGCGACATCTTCGGCGATCTGTTCGGCGAGATGTTCAACGTGGGCGGAGGCGCGCATCGCGGCTCGCGCCAGAAGCGCGGCGAAGACCTGCGCTTCGACTTGGGCCTAGACTTCGAAGACGCCTTTTTCGGCGCCGAGACCGAAGTGAAGATCCGCCGCCTTGAGACCTGCGCGGCCTGCAAAGGCCGCGGCAGCGCCTCAGGCCGCGGCCCCAGCGTTTGCTCGCAGTGCCAGGGCCGGGGCCAGATCCGCTACCAGCAGGGCTTTTTCTCCGTGGCCCGCACCTGCGGCGCCTGCGGCGGTTCCGGCACGGTCATCGGCGATCCCTGCCCCACCTGCCGCGGCGAGACGCGGGTGGCCAAGGAAATCAAGCTCAACGTGAAGGTGCCGCCGGGAGTGGAGGAAGGCACGCGCATCCGCTACGCCGGGGAAGGCGACGCGGGCCGCTCGGGCGGCGCCAAGGGCGACCTTTATGTTGTGCTCTCCATCCGGCCGCACGATTTCTTTGAGCGCCACGGCCACGATCTGCACTGCATCATCCCCATCAGCTTTCCCCAGGCAGCCCTGGGCGCGGAGTTTGAGATTCCGGGCATCGACGGCCCGGTAAACCTGAAGATTCCCGAGGGCACCCAGAGCGGCAGGGAGTTGCGCGTCCGCGGGCGGGGCGTTCCCTACCTGAACGAAAAAGGCCACGGCGACCTGATCGTGAAGGTGCTGGTGCAGATTCCCAGAAAGCTCAACCGCGCCCAGCGGGAACTGGTGAGTAAGCTGTCCGAGTCGCTCATCGTGGACAATACGCCGACTTCCCCGGGCCTGATGGAGAAGATGAAGGATTTGTTTAATTAGGGAATAGGGATTAGGGAATAGGGAATAGAAAACCGCTACTCGGCTGATCTGGGTATGTACGTTCCCAGGTCTCAGAATCGAGACCTGGGGCACCCGGCACCCGGCGAAGAGTGGGAGACTTCAAAGCTCCGAAAGGTCAAGGGTCGTGCTTTCCCACCTAATGGCTGGGGCAAGCGTGAGACAAGCGGCTAGGCACCCACCGAATGGCTGGGTCAAGCGTGGGGCAACCGGCTACGCAGTGAATGAGGTGTCGAACTCTGCGTAATTGTCGAGGTGATCTTTGATGAGCAGATAGCACTCGCACGAGGCCTTCGTGAGCCCAGGGATGTCGAGGATGCGAATTTCTCCGCGACTGTATTCGATAAGTCCTTTTCGCTTGAGAATCCCGGCTGTGGTAGAAATGGTGGGCCGGCGCCCCCCCAGCATGTTGGCGAGAAACTCATGCGAAATCTTGAACGTGTCGATGTGCGCGCGGTCCGCGCATAGAAGCAGCCAGCGGGCCAGCCGCTGTTCGAAGTTGTGTTTCGCATTGCATCCGGCGGATTGCATTGCCTGAACGAGTTGTGCCTGAACATAGCGCAGAGCCAGAAAATTAAAGGCTCCGCCAAGGCGGAACTCTCTTCTCGCGTCCTCCACGCGGCAGCTATAGCCATAGCCGGCAATCTGGGTGTAGACGCGATTCAGACTCTTTTTTGTTCCCATCAGAGCTGAGACGCCGACGACCGACTCATAACCGAACATTCCTACCTCAACCTGAGACCCATCCTTGAACGTTGTCGTCATCGACGCCATACCCTCTTCGAGAAAATAGAGGCGATCGATCGGGTCGCCAGGGTTTTCGATTTCGTGTTTCAACTCGAATTTGACCGGCTGCAAACGTAGGCGCTCAATGATGTCCCCGTCCAAAGCCTTCAAAAGAGTGTTCTTAAAGCCGTTCGTGCGCAAGGGATCCTCACTTTCAGACATAACTCTAACCCAATCTATATGCCCCAGGTTCACTTTGCCTAACAAAATTCCGGTTGTGTCAGAAACCGTACAAACATCTCAAAACTAAGCGAGTAAGGTAATTTCAGCGGTCCATCAATCTTCTCTTTCTTCGATCGCGGCTTTCCCGGTGAAGGCACTCCCGGTCAGCATCGCATCTTTCATTGCGACCCCGCCTTCCGCCTCCGAGGTACGAGAAGCAATGGGGGGTTCTACACGCCGAATGCCCTTCCGAGTTGCTCTCGTGAAGACTGCATCCGGGACGGGTCATTTGAATAACTGAGGTAAGAAGCATGACTTTTGACCTGGCCATCTTTCTGGAACAAGCAGGAGTGGGGCGACAACTCGTCCACCTATCCCCCAAGCAGGTCTTCTTTTCGCAGGGAGATTCGGCTGACGCCATCTTCTATCTTCGAGCCGGCCGCGCAAAACTCACCGTCGTTTCGCCAGAAGGCAAGGAGGCCACCATCGCGCTGCTCTCCGCCGGGGAATTCATTGGAGAGGAGTCGCTGGCGAGCGTGGGCAGGCTGCATCTGGCCACTGCCGCGGCAATTGATGGCAGGCTGCATCTGGCCACTGCCGCGGCAATTGACGCCTGTACGGCGCTCAAGATAGCGAGAGAAGAGATGATCCGCGTGATGCACGAGGAGCATTCCTTATCGGAAATGTACTTGAAATTTCTCCTGGCCCGGAGTATGCGAACCCAGGCCGATCTGGTCGATCAGCTTTTCAACTCCAGCGAGAGGCGTCTGGCGAGAATTCTTCTGTTGATGGCCGAATATGGCGAGCCGGGGAAGCCGGAACCCTTTATCCCTCCCATCACGCAGGAAACTCTCGCAGAGATGATCGGCACCACCCGGTCCCGAGTCAGCTTCTTCATGAATCGCTTTCGCAAGCTCGGTTTTATCGAATACAACGGCCGCATCCGGGTCCACAAGTCACTGCTCAATGTGGTTTTGCACGATCAATTCTCTCAGCCTAACCCCGAGAGACCGCACGATTCGGCCACCCCGCGTATGCGATCGAAGCCGGTCACGCGCGGCAAGAGCGGTTCCGGGGTTGCCGGTAATTTCAATCCTGTCAGAGGGAGTCTCCAGGCTCTCCCAAATCAAACCGATATGAGTGGGGTTCACAGAAGCAAGGCGGCTGTAATTGCCCTTGGTTCAACCCTCCCACGGGTTGATGATGGGCACGCCGGCGGCTAGGAACGGCGCGGTATCGCGCGTGGCGATGGTGAATCCGTGCACGGCGGCGATGGCGGCAATCTGACCGTCGGCCACGCCGATAATGTAGCCTTTGGCCATTGCCCGGCTGACCAGGAAGGCATAGCCTGCCGCAGCCTCGCGGTCGAAGGCGAGAAAGCGCTCCGCGAAGAGTTTTGCAAGTAACTCTTCCATCGCCGCGGCTATTCCTCTTTTTCGCCTGCCGCCGGGCAGGAGTTCAATGCCGACAAGCAGCTCCGAGAGGTTGGTGGCCGTCAGGTAGAGCGTCTCGGCGGCTTGCCGGTCCAGCCAGGCCTCAACGGCCGGATCGGCCTTCGCCTTAAGCGGCTCCGAGATCACGTTGGTGTCGAGAACTATCATTCAAATTTTGCTGGTTCGATTGGCCTGCGATCGCGCTTGTAGTTGAGTTCGATGCCGCCATAGCGGCGACCAAAGGCGGCCAGCTCCGAGCCGATCTTGATGCGCGTTTTGGGAGAGACTGCTTCTTCGAGAATCACCCGAATCTCAGCCTCGGTGCTGCGCCCGTTGTGCGCGGCGCGCACCTTGAGCGCGCGATGGGTTGCTTCAGGAAGGTTGCGAACGGTAACCGCAGGCATGATGCATCACTCCTCTCAAGATTGATATCAATGATATCATAGTGATTATATTGATAGCAATATTGACGTTCCCGGAATTGCCACTCGCTGGAAGAGGCCTCGCTCTGCGCCAACTGGACAACCGGCAACCGCTTCAGAGGTTAAGTTTCTTGAAAATCGACTGCGGGATGCCGCGGATGACGAACATGATCGGCGCCCAGAAGCCGGGAAGATAGACCACGTCCTTGCGCCGCCCAATGGCCTTGAGGATGCCCTGCGCAACTGTCCCGGGGCTCGAGAAAAGCGCTCCTTGCGGCAGGTGAGCCGTCATGGGCGTGGAAACAAAGCCGGGGCGGATGGTCAAAACCTGCACCCCGGCGCGATCGATGCGGTTGCGAACCCCGTCGAGAAAGATGTTCAATGCGCCCTTCGAGGCTCCATAAACATAGTTGCTCTTGCGGCCGCGGTCCCCGGCCACGGAAGAGATGACGGCCAGCGTGCCTTGGCGCGTGGATTCAAAGTAATTGGCAAGCCAGGTGATCAGGGAGACGGCGGAAAGAAAATTGGTGCGCAGAACGGCCTCGGCAACGGCGTAGCTGGCCTGCGCCTGTTCCTGGTCGCCAAGAACGCCGTGAGCAATCAAAGCCGCCTCGATTGTGCCCAGCGATTGCACGGCCGCCGCCAGCATCTCGGGATGCGCGGCGGTATCGTCCAGGTCCATGGCCTGGGTGGTCACGCTGGCCGCTCCGCGCGTCAGCAAATCCCGCCGCACCGCATCCAGCCTGGCAGGATTGCGAGCCACCAGGAAGAAGTGAGCACCAGGCGAAACCAGCCGGCGAGTGACCGCCATGGCGATGGCCGAGGTGGCTCCAAGCACCAGGATGCGCGAGGGCAGCGGCTTAGACATGGGCGGTCACCCTTTGCCAGAAGGCGGAGCTGAAACCCGGATCGATAAACGCGGCAAAATGCTGCCACTGCGGATAGAAGGTTTGGAACTGGTGTGGGGTCATGCGCGCATCCTTGGCTGGATACATGCACCCGCCGTGTTCAAGCGTAATCTCTGCCAAACGGTCGAGCAGCGCGAAGCTCACATCGCGCCGGATGGGGAAATCGAGAGCCAGCGTGATCCCGGGGCGGGGAAACGACATCATGCCGGGTGACGGCACATCGCCGAAGACCTTGATTACGGCCAGAAACGACGCCAGCCCCGAGGCGGTAATGGTGCGCAGAATCTGCGTCATGCCGCGCGCATCTCCGTTATCCGGCAGCACGCATTGAAACTGCAAGAGTCCGTCGCGGCCGTAGATGCGGTTCCAGTGCAGTACGCTGTCAAGCGGGAAGAAGAAGGTTTCATAATCCACCAGAGCCGTCCTGATCCGACTCAGCTGCTTGTGATAGTAGAGGGCGTTGAATGCGCCGACGGTGAAACGGTTCAAGACCGCGGCCGGCATGTTCATGGGCACGGCAAGGCGCGGCTGGCCCGAAGGCGAAAGCTTGTCCGGCGCCATCGAATGCGTGCCCTGCATGAAGATGCCGCGGGCAAAGCTGCTGCCCTGGGAAACGCAATCGATCCAGGAAACGGTGTATTCAATATGGCTGCTGGCCCGCGAGATAGCCAGAAACTCCTCGATGCCGTTGAACTTGATGCCCTTGTAGTCGATTTTGCGCGAGACGATGGAGCGCAGCTCGACCTCGGCCCACGTGATCAGGCCGGTAAGGCCAAGGCCGGCGATGGTGGCCCGATACCACTCCGGATTCTCGGTGGCGGAACAAACCATGCGCGTGCCGTCGGAGCGGACCAGCTCGAAGCGCGGCGTGTGGCGGCCGAAGGTACCGGCCGCATGATGATTCTTGCCATGAATATCGTTGGCAATGGCGCCCCCCACGGTCACATACTTGGTGCCCGGCGTCACCGGCAGGAACCAGCCGCGCGGCACGGCGAAGTCCAGAATTTCTGCCAGGCTGACGCCCGCCTCGCAGCGCAGCAGGCCGGTCTCCGCATTGAAGTCGAGCAGCCGCGTCATGCCGCGGGTATTCAGCAAGGTGCCGTGGTCCAGCAGACAGCAGTCGCCATAACTGCGGCCTAAGCCCACCGGCAGCATGGCGTTGGCCGGCGGAGCGGCCAATGGAAAATCCGTCATCCAATGCAGCGGAACCAGATCGGCCTGAAGAAGAGGATAGTGGCCCCAGGATTGGAATTTTGGCTCAGCCTGCTCGCTCACCACGTTGCCCCGCATGGTCTCCTCGTTTCCGTTCTGCGCGGTCCTTTCGGTAGTTATAGTGCAAGGAGGGCGATTACCGATACCGCCGCTCCGATCAGCAGGCTCATGCGGTCGGTGAGGGCAAAGGCCACCGGGTCTTCGTCAAGTTCGCCGCGCGAGGCCAGCAGCCATACCCGGTTGAGCCAGAGAATCATCAGCGGCACAATCAGCCACAACAGCCGGGGTTGGCGGTAGAGCTTTATTACGTCGAGCTCGCTGATATAGATGGCGAAAACCACCACCGCGGCATAGGCGCTGGCGGTGCCGAAGCTGCGCAACTGATCCATATCGGCCAGCAGGTAGCCGCGGCTGTTGCGCGCCGGCAAACCGCGGGCGCGCAGGTTCTCGAGTTCAGAGAACCGCTTGACCATGGCCAGAGATAGAAACAGAAACATGGAGAAGCCGGCCAGCCAATGGGAGATGGGCGTTAGGGTTACCGCGCCGCCGGCCAGCAGGCGCAGAATATACAAACCGGAGAGGGTCAGCACATCCACCAGCGCAATCCGCTTGAGATACGTGGAGTAGGTAAGCGTGGTGGCCAGGTAGACGAGCAGCCAGCCGAAGAAACCGCCGGGAAGCAAATGGCCGCCCGCGAGTCCGAGGAACAGAAAAATCGCGGCCATCAAAATCCCCGAGAAGGCCGGCAGATCGCCCGAGGCAAATGGCCGCAGCCGCTTTTGCGCGTGACGGCGGTCGGCATCGATGTCCATCAGATCGTTGAGGATGTAGGCCGCCGAAGCGGTAAGCGAGAAGCAGCAGAAGGCCTCGAGCGCGGTGAGCAGTTTGCCGAGGCTGAGAGCATGCGACAGAAGCAGCGGCACAAAGATGAGCAGATTCTTGGCCCACTGGTGCAGGCGCACGGCCTTCAGCAGGGAGCTCAAAGGATGGCTGCGCTCCTGAAAGACGCGCCTGGGGCGAATGCCGCGCGCCCGCAGCGCGATGCGCAATGCGAGGCTCGGATTGGCCACCATGGGCTGGCTGGCGTGGGCCAGCAGAGGCAGATCGGGCGTGTCGTTGCCGATGTAGTCGAAGGCGTCGGAGTCAAGCCGTCTGCGCAGGCTTACGAGTTTGTTGGCTCCGGTCAGATTGGTCGTGCCGTCCGAGCCCAGCACTCCGGAAAAGATGCCCAGATGCGCGGCAACGCGGTTGGCCAGCGCCAGGTCCGCGCCCGTGGCAAGGTAGATTGGCCGTCCCAGTGAGCGCTCCTGCTGTAGAAACTGGAGCAGCTTGCGATTGTAAGGCAGATGCGCAACGTCGAGAGAGATGGACTCAGAGAGGAATGCCTTGAACGCAGCCTTGCCGTGCAGCAGAGGGCCGGGCAGCCTGAACGCCAGCAGCGGACGCATCCGCAATAGCACTAACAAAGAATCTACGAGCGTATCGGACTTGACCAGAGTGCCGTCCAGATCCACGCACAGCGGCAGCAGCGCCGGCTGAGAAGATTCAGGCTGGGAGATGATCTGGTGCAACCGCTAACCTCGTCGAGGATCGCTGGTTCAAGGCGTGAATGGTTTGGTGGAGCTGAGCGGGATCGAACCGCTGGCCTCCTCGTTGCGAACGAGGCGCTCTCCCAGCTGAGCTACAGCCCCACGACTCTTTTATTTTAGCAGCGGGCGGCAAATCGGGGAAGGCGGAGTTTAGTTCATCGGCTTTGAAAGGCCGCAAATCCCGAGTTGGGCGGAAGGCCCTATAAGATCGAGGTTCGTGGTCTCCCAGGTCTCAAACGCGAGACCTGGGGCACCCAGTTTTATGGCTGGTCAGACATGGGCCACCCGCCGAGACCTGGGGCACCCAGTTTTATGGCTGGTCAGACATGGGCCACCCGCCTTTGAAAGGCCGCAAATCCCGAGTTGGGCGGAAGGCCCTATAAGGTCGAGGTTCGTGGTCTCCCAGGTCTCAAATGCGAGACCTGGGGCACCCAGTTTTATGGCTGGTCAGACATGGGCCACCCGCCGCTCTTTCAAAGCAATGAGCTGGCCAATTACCCTACAACTGATTCATATTCTGCAGGAACTCGGCGTTGTTGCGAACCTTCTCCAGGCGGCTGATGAGCAACTCCATGGCCTCTACGGGCGAGAGCGGGTTGAGCACCTTGCGCAGAATCCAGATGCGCGACAAATCTTCCTTGGGAATGAGCAGCTCTTCCTTGCGCGTGCCGGAGCGCTGGATGTCGATGGCCGGGAAGACGCGCTTGTCCACCAGCTTGCGGTCCAGGATGATTTCCATGTTGCCGGTGCCCTTGAACTCCTCGAAGATGACCTCGTCCATGCGCGAGCCGGTATCGATGAGCGCGGTGGAGATGATGGTCAGCGAGCCGCCTTCCTCGATGTTGCGGGCGGCGCCGAAGAAGCGCTTGGGGCGCTGCAGGGCGTTGGAGTCCACGCCGCCGGAGAGCACCTTGCCCGAGGGGGGCACGATGGTGTTGTAGGCGCGGGCGAGACGGGTGATGGAGTCGAGGAGAATCACCACGTCGCGCTTGTGCTCGACCAGGCGCTTGGCCTTCTCGATGACCATCTCGGCCACCTGTACGTGGCGGGCCGCGGGCTCGTCAAAGGTGGAGCTGATAACCTCGCCCTTCACCGAGCGCTGCATGTCGGTGACTTCCTCGGGCCGCTCGTCGATGAGCAGGACGATGAGCACCACATCGGGATGGTTGGTGGAGATGGAGTTGGCCAGCGACTGCAAGAGCATGGTCTTGCCGGTGCGGGGCGGGGCGACGATGAGGCCGCGCTGGCCCTTGCCCACCGGCGTCAGCAGGTCCATCACCCGGCCGCTGATGGCCTCCTTCACCGTCTCCAGCTTGATGCGTTCCTGGGGATAGAGCGGGGTGAGGTTGTCGAAGAGAATCTTGTTGCGCGTCTCCTCGGGCGACTCGAAGTTGATGGCCTCGATCTTGACCAGGGCAAAGTACTTCTCTCCCTCGTGCGGGGGGCGGACGTTGCCGCTGATCGAGTCGCCGGTTTTGAGATCAAACTTGCGAATCTGCGAGGGGGAGACGTAGATGTCGTCGGGGCCGGGCAGATAGTTGTAGTCCGGGGAGCGCAGGAAGCCGTAGCCGTCGGGCAGAATCTCAAGCACGCCCTCGGCAAAGATGTGGCCTTCCTTTTCGCTTTGCGCCTGAAGGATCTTGAAGATCAGGTCCTGTTTGCGAAGGCCGCTGGTGCCCGGAATCTCAAGGGCGCGCGCGATGCGGCTCAATTCGGTGATGTTCTTCTCTTTAAGTTCAGCGATGGTCATGTTCACCTGTGAAAGGTTGGGATGGGGTAAGTGGGGAAATCCGAGAGGGGGTCGTGCTCCAAGGAAAATCCGTGCGGGAGTTCAAGGGAGCCGCCGGCGGGGGGCGAGCCAGACTGAAGCTCCCAGGAACAAGTAGAAAACAAAAACATCAGGAAAGACGGCTGCCCTGAGGAGCAAGCCGCTAACAACTTTGCCTGTGTCGACTATACACGTTCAGACGAAAATACGCTTTCGGGCGAAGCCCCTCAAGCGGCGCGGCGCACCTCAACCGGCAACTCGGCGGCCGCCTCGACGGGCGCCGTGGAGCTGGGATCGGTGGTATGGAAGCGGCACAGTACTTCATTGGTGGTGTCTTGCAGCCGTGTGTTCGGCTTGTGCAGCTTGCGGGTTGCCTTGCTAGCCAGTTGACAGAGCTGGTAGCGATTGGACACATGAGAAAGTGCCCTAAATACTAAATCGGAACGCATTGCAAATTCTCCTTGTTGGGTTGCCTGCCCGCCGGAACTAGCATGGCGCCGCCGGTGCAGCCGGGGAGCCGACACTTTCGAGGGCTGCCCCTATTTTCCACTTCCCAAGTATTAGACGCGGCTCCTGTGATTGCCGTTCAAGATTTTGACGCACATTCACACGCTATGTAACAGGCTTAATGCCGGATCTGGGATAAAGATTGCCGCCTTGGGAACCATGCGCCCTGTATTCCCGTTCCGGTGGGGATCAAAAAACCCGCCGTGGCATCAACGGATGAGCCTAGGCTCAAATATGATGCGGGAAACGACAGACGTCCGACCTAAACCGCACACTGCGATTTGCCCATATGGATGGCAATAATGAATATATCCCCAGAAGGCATCCGGGTCAACAGTTTTTTCGGGCTTTTCCGGCCCACGGCGGCCCCTGGGACGGCTCGCTACTCCTTGCGATGAACATATTTATAATCAATGAGATAGGAGCTACAGCCCGGGCGGATTTTGGGCTCTCTGGGTGGCGCCGCCGGACTCAAAATGAAGGTATGCAGAAACCGGGGACCTATCTGGTTACCTGCCAGGATGGGTGCACTCGACAGCCTGCCATCCGGATCGCTCAAAACAGGCTCTCCGTCTTCGTCCATACTGTACGCAGGCCGACGCCGTTTCAACCTCCTTTTGGGCTTGGCAAATACCTCGTCCAACCGAAAAAGTCCGATGAGTAAGAGGAGAATCAATGGAACCCCAACCAGGAGCGAGTCCCTGCCGGTACTCAGAAACACCTCGTGCATCTTTGGCCTCCGCAAGGCTGGACGACTTCGATGAGAGGCTTCTCATGGAGTCAATGCGGTTATCGGCCTGGATTGGAGAAACTTTAGAGCAGGGAATAGGGAATAGGGATTAGGGAACAGGGAATAGGGACTACTCACTGTTTGCATGGGCAAATATTTGTTGACATTGCCGCAACCTCGCTCTAACAATTGACTTATCTGTCTGGCGCCGGAATTCCCCTCCAGCGTGCTGGAACTCTTCCTCTACGTCGATCTTGCCCGCTTACACAGGCCTTTCCCGCAATGCCCGAGCCTTGAGGAGTGAACAAAAAAAATTGGAGTTCGGCCAACCGTTAAGGAGAACTTTATGTTCGGTCGGTTCAGACAAGCGACAGTTGGCGGTTTTGCAAATTGCCGGTTGTGCCGCCTATTGATCTGGTCTCCTGCTGCGTTGATCGTCGTGCTTGCGGGCATGTGCCTGCCGGCAACGTGCCTGGCTGCGCCCATCATTACCGGCATTAGTCCAGACGCCGTGCCTGTGGGCGGCTTGAAGTTCACGCTGACCGTCACCGGCACGGGCTTCCAGGCAAATTCAGTAGTTCAGGTCAATACCACCAACCGCGCCACTACGTACTTGAGCGCGCAGGAGTTGACGGTGCCGATCCAGGCCTCCGACATTGCCACGCCGGGAGCTGTAAATATCACGGTCCTGAATATGAACGGAGGTTTGACGACCCCCTCGAACACGGTGCAACTCATCGTGGTCAACGCAGCTTCTCCGGAGCTGATCAGCGCATCGCCGGGGTTCACCACGCAAGGGGTGGATCTGGTGAGCATGACGCTGGTGGGAGCGAACTTCAGGCCGGGGGCGACGGTGGTGATCTCGCCGCCGCTGGCAAAGTTGAGCGACTCCGACGGCCAGACACAAGCCGGCGATGTGAGCGTGCTGAACGCGACGGTGGTGAATTCCGGCGTGATGACGGCGCTGGTGAGCGTGAGTCCGACCGCGGTGCTGGGCCTGCGCGCCGTGGATGTGTTGAATTTGGATGGGACGAGCACCATCGACGCCACCCAGGCAACGCCGCAGGGAAGCACGAAGCCGATGCAAGTGAGTCCGGCCGACTCGATCGGATCGCCGCTGTCGGTGCTGAATATGGCCATGATGCATCCGCGCGACGGGACGATGGTGATGCAGGGCGATGAACTGAATGCACAGGCCGTGCTGGCCGGGACGGGAACGGGCACCGTGATCGGCGAGTGGGTGTGGGATGGAAACGTGGTGGAGCAGTTCTCGGCGACGATTGTGGGCGGGCAAAGCACCGCGATCGAGACGCGGCAATCGCTGCCGACGTGGCTGCTGGGCGCGCACACGCTGCAGTTGCGCATGCTGGAGCCCAATCGCGTGGCCAGCCAGTTGATTGAAGTGGTGGTGAATCCGGGCGACTGGAAGCTGGAGCAACTGATTCAGCCGGAGTCCGGCGCAGTTTTCGATGCGAACGAGGCGCCGCATCTGCTGTGGGCTATTGTGCCCGGAGCGATGAGATACCAGGTGGGGTTCAGCAGCCAGCCGTATTTGAGCACCATCGGCGAATGGTTCGACGTCACAGAGAACCAGTGGGAGGTGCCGGCGGAGATCTGGCAAAGCCTGCCGCAAGGCGAGCTGTACTGGACGGTGCGCACGGTGGATACCTCGGGAGAGCCGCGCCGGCCTTTGCCCATGCGCGTACTCTATCGCGGGCAGGAGGGTGCGAGTGCGCTGCGTTCCGTGGCAGCGACGCAGATGCCCGGCAGATGGATGGGAGTGGATGTGAAGCTCAATCTGCGCGGAGCCGACGGGGAGATGATTCCCATCAGGGCAGATTTTCTGCAGGGGGAGTATGCCGCGCCCAGTGCTGCCGCGCAGGCGGGAAGCACTCCAACTCCCGCGCCGGTAAAGGGCGCAACGGATGTGGAGGTGCCCAAGGCCGCGAGCGCCGCGCCAAAAAAGCGCGTTGGACCCTCTGAGGACGGTCAGATCGGCATGCACGCGCAGTGGGCTTCAGGAGATAATCTTCCCTCCACCGACGTCCTGACGGCGGCCGAGCACATGAAGTATCAGCAGGGAGCGTGGCATTTTGAAGTCAACGGCAGCGGGTTGCTGTACTCAATTCTGAGTCCTGAAGTGCAGCGCACCAGCCAGGGGAAAGTGAACAACTATGTGATTCAGCTTGGCGATCAGCAGAAAACCTGGGGAGCGAATCTGCGCTTCGGCATCGTGAGTCCGGCGCTGTATACCGGCGCCCAATACGTCACCGCGGCCACGCCTCGGCAAGGCGCGGAGCTGGCGTTGAAAACGCCGGGAGGCACGTTCAGCGGGTTTACAAATACCAACGACGGAGCGCTCGGCGGCGGCTCAAGCATGAATGTGCGCCAACAGATGGAGGGAGCCAGCTGGCAGGCGCCGTTGCCGGCATGGGGACAACTGCGGGTGATGTGGCTGAACGCCGCGGATAATATCTCCGCCAGCGGGTTCAGTGCGACAGGCGATGTGCTGGGCGCGATGCTCATCCTGCAACTGAAAAAGAAACAGAAGTGGCTGTGGACGACAGAGTACGCAGCGAGCTACGACAATCCGGACACGACCTCTGCTGCTTCGGCGAGGGAGTTCGGCCGCGCCTGGCGGACGGGAATCACCGGGCAGCCCGGCAAAACAAAAGTGAGCATCACCTACCACGACGTGAGCGCGAACTTCGGCAACCCGGCGAATCCCAGCCTGACTCCGAACAGCATGCCCGATGCGCGGAGCGTGAATGCGGCGATTGCGCAGACCACCAAGAAAGCCGGCTCCTTCGGCTTCAACTATGCCTTCCTGGCCAACAACGTTCAGCCCACCACCAGCGACGAGTTGCTGCTGAACAGCTTTGAGGAGACCTGGGGAAAGCCTCTGGATAAGAAGACAAATCTTTCGCTGGACGCGCGCCAATCGCTGACCGAGACCGGCACGGTGCCCGCGGCGCTGGTGGGCATGCCTCCCGCGCTGACCGGCGCCGCGAATATGCGCGACGTTTCCGGAAGGATCAATCTCAGCCGGAAGGTGGGCACCATGACGCTGTCCATCGGCGGGCAGAGGGACTGGTTCGACAACATTCTTTTCCCGGCAAACAGCACCATTACGTCTTCAATCAATGCCGGCGGTAACGTAGTGACGAAAGGACACTTCCAGTTGAATTCGCAGGCATGCGTGAGCTGGGTGGCCGCCAATGGATTGGCGGTGGGAGATTCGCGCAGCGTTTCAGTCAACCTGCAACCGGCGATTGTGTGGAAGAAGCCTGCCGTGCAGCTTGCTCCGATTATCACCGTGGCGCAGAGTCAGACGGAGCTTTCGGGCGGCACGCTGACCAACGAGTCACTCACGGGCCAATACGGCGGCAGAATTACCTGGAAGCTTCCCGGCGTGATGAAGTTCAGCACTGTCTCCGCGCAGGGAAGTTACAACCAGAACAAGGATACTGTCATAGGCCTGAATCAGCCGACCACGCAATTGCTGGCGATTTGGACAGCGACCTGGGGCCATAAGCACACGTTCTAACGTACTTGGCACGTGAATTCCAAGCGAACCAAAGGAGGTTCAATGAAAAATGTAATTCTACTCAGCATCGCAACACTCTTCTTGCTTGCCATCGCGGCGGCAGGAAGCAAACCCGCGTGGGCAGTGCCACACTGTCCTCCCCTGTGCCTGCTTCCCCCCGACCCAGCTCCGCCTATGCCGCCAATTCCGATCTATGATCCGCCCTTCGGCGGCACAGTCGTCAAGCCTAACGGCGGCTCCGGTGGCGGCACTACCAGCGGGACCGCTACTGCCACCGGTACCAGCGCTCCAGCCGGGTCCAGCACTACCACCGATACCAACACGGCCACCGGGCCTAAACAGGAGGGAGCTGCCTGCCAGTTCCAGGGCACTACTGGAAAGGTCACACAAGTGGGAGGAAAGTATTATTGTGACTTCACTCCGCCCGCGGAGGGAAGCGCCTGCCAGTACCAGGGCAGCAGCGGAACGGTGACGATCATCGACGGACGACGATATTGCAAGATTTGATTCAACCGTGGCGACTGTGATGGAAGATCAGGCCCAGTAGCTGCGGTCCAGGGTGCGGTACTGGATGGCCTCGGCCAGGTGAGCGACGGTGAGGCGCTCGACGGCTTCGAGGTCGGCGATGGTGCGGGCCACTTTAAGGATGCGATCGTGGGCCCGCGCGGTCAGGCCCTGCTGCTGCATGGCGCGCTCGAGCAAACGCTCGGAGTCTGCGCCCAGCTCGCAGTGGACGCGAATCTGGCGGGTGGACATCTGCGCGTTGGCGTAGATTTTATCGCCGGCCTTGCGGAAACGGATGCGCTGGCGCTCGCGGGCGGCCATCACGCGGGCGCGAATCTGGGCCGAGCCCTCGGCCGCGGAGCCGCCGCGCAGCTCCTTATATTGCACGGCCGGAACCTCGATATGAATATCGATGCGGTCCAGGAGCGGGCCGGAGATTTTAGCGATATAGCGCTGAATCATCGGCGGGGTGCACATGCACTCGCGCGATTTGTCATTGAAGAAGCCGCAGGGGCAGGGGTTCATGGCCGCGGCCAGCATGAAGCGCGCGGGAAAGCTGAGCGACATGGAGGCCCGGGCGATGGTCACCGTGTGGTCCTCGAGAGGCTGGCGCATCACTTCAAGCACGTTGCGCGGAAACTCCGGCAGCTCGTCGAGAAACAAGAGGCCGTTGTGAGCCAGCGAGACCTCGCCGGGACGGGGCACGATGCCGCCGCCGATCAGACCGGCATCGGAGATGGTGTGGTGAGGCGAGCGGAACGGGCGCTGCGTGACCAGGCCGGCCGAGGAGTCCAGCACGCCGGCGACGGAGTGAATCTTGGTGGTTTCAAGAGCCTCTTCAAAGGTGAGCGGAGCCAGAATCGAGGGCAGCCGCTTGGCCAGCATGGTTTTTCCCGAGCCGGGCGGGCCGATCATGAGAATGTTATGGCTGCCGGCGGCGGAGACCTCGAGGGCGCGCTTGGCCGTCTGCTGACCGCGCACATCGGAGAAGTCCAGGGAGAAGTGCTGCAGCTCGCCGAGCAGTTTTTCGGTGGAGACGCGATAAGGCTCGCGCTGGATGACGCCCACCACCGCGGAGTTGAGCAGCTCCAGCACATCGAGCAGCGAGGAGGCGGGATAGACGTTGACGCCCTCCACCACGGCGGCTTCGGCGGCGTTAGCGGCGGGCAGGATGAGATTCGCAATTCCCTTCTCGCGCGCCAGGATGGCCACCGGCAACATACCGGGCACGGAGCGCACGCTGCCGTCCAGGCCCAGTTCGCCCACCAGCAGGAAGCGGCTCAGGTCGTCGGTCTTCAGTGCGCCATAGGCGCCCAGGATTCCGATGGCGATGGGCAAGTCAAAGCCGGAGCCTTCTTTTTTCAGATCAGCCGGGGCCAGGTTGATGGTGATAAATGTGGGCGGAATCAGGTAGCCGGAGTTTTTAATCGCGGCGCGGACACGGTCGCGGCTCTCGCGCACCGCGGCGTCGGGCAGACCCACGGTGTGGAAGACGTCCTTGTCCATAACCACGCCGCTATAGTCCACCTCGACATCGATGAGGCTGGCGTCGATTCCGTAGACGGCCGCGCTGTGAGCTTTGAAAAGCATGTTGGGTGGTTGCAGTGAGTGTACCACTCTGCGGGCATCAACGGACTGTGATCACCGTCATCGCAGAGTGCCGGCGGGGCCATTCCGGCTGCGAAGGTTAATTATCGCTCTTGAATGGAAGACACGGAGGACCACTATCGTCAGGATAAAATCGACATGTATTTGGCAAGTACATCCTGTTAACGGTTAAATGAATTGGGAATTTCAGGAGAAAATTCATGCGAGACGTTCTAAATCTGGATACAGGAGCGATATGTCAGGATTCTTACATAATCTCGTATCCATACATCCTCAAGTACTTCGGGAGCCGCAAGAGACTATCTGCATCCGATTTTGTTTGTTGTGCCAATATGGTTTACGGATGGATGCCCCGTGCCATTAAGCTGCATGTCCAGAATTCACAGGGAAGCATTGATCGCGGCGCGGAGCTCTTGAGCCTGGCTCGGACAAGGATGCTTTGCGGAGCAGAAATATCTTGCTTGGTGGCCACCGTAGACAACTCGTTAGTCGGGGTATCAAAGATGCTTCATTTTGTCGCTCCGGAGCGATATGCGATGTGGGATTTGAAGATCTGCCGCTTCTTGTATGGGAGGCAGGCTAATCGCGCACGCGTGAAGCATGTCGAAAACTACTTTGTCTACCTAACCCTCTTGAGATTTCTCAAGCAGGACAGCAGGTTCGACAGTTCCACGACGCGGTCAACGAGAAAATCGGGTATCAGGTTTCTGCCCTCCGTGCAGTTGAACTTGTAATGTTCTACAGCCTTCCGGAGTAGCAAAGTTCGACGGGTCGGTCTTCGACCCGATCTCATCGGTCGAAAAGGAGCCCGAAGACCTCATTCCCGATTCCTGACCCCGGTTCCACGCTACAATCTCACTGTGACCACGAGTCTCTTCGACCTTTACAAGATCGGCGTCGGCCCATCGAGTTCACATACGATGGGACCCATGCGAGCTGCCTGCCGGTTTGCGCGCGGGCTTGGGGAGCGCGGCGTGCTGGACCGGGCGGAGCGCGTGCGGGTGGAGCTCTACGGCTCGCTGGCGCTTACCGGGCTGGGGCACGGAACAGACCGGGCTGTGCTGCTGGGGTTGGCGGGCAACGAGCCGGCTTCGATCGATCCCGCAGCCATCGAATCGACGGTGGGAGAAATTCGCGCGGCGTGGCGGATCGATGTGGCCGGAACGCACTCCATCGCTTTTGAAGAACCCCGCGACCTGGTCTGGAATCGCGCCACGATGTTTCCACCCGGCGCGCGCACGCAGCATCCCAACGGATTGCGGCTCACGGCCTATGACGTAGCCGGCACGGTGCTGGACGAGCGCACCTTCTTTTCCGTCGGCGGCGGATTCATTACCGAGGACGAAGCGGACGATTCCGCCGGTAAGCAATCAGGCGGCGAAAAGCGGGAGGCAAAGCTGCCGTTTCCCTTTCACAACGCCGCGGAGCTGCTGGCCACGGCGCAGGCCAACGATCTCTCCATCAGCCAGCTCATGCTGGAGAACGAGTGCGCTCTGGTTGGGCGCGACGAAGAGAAAGCGCCGGTCGAGGTGGTGCGGGAAGGCATCAAGCATATCTGGGGCGCGATGCAGGCATGCGTGGAGCGCGGCATTGCGGCAGAGGGGATTCTGCCCGGCGGTTTAAATGTGCGCCGGCGCGCGCACCGGCTGGCCGAGCGGTTGCGCGCGAAAGAGGCGGAAGGCCTCGCCGGCGATCCGCTGGCGCCGCTGGACTGGGTCACGGTCTACGCCATGGCGGTGAACGAAGAGAACGCCGCGGGCGCCCGCGTGGTGACCGCGCCCACCAATGGCGCAGCCGGAGTGGTTCCCGCCGTGGCGCTCTATTATGCCCGCTTCATACCCGAGGCAGACGACGAAGGCATGTTGCGCTTCTTTCTCACCTCGGCGGCCATCGGCATCCTTTATAAGGAGAACGCCTCGATCAGCGGCGCGGAGGTTGGCTGCCAGGGCGAGGTGGGCGTGGCCTGCTCGATGGCAGCGGGCGGACTGACCGCCGCGCTGGGCGGCAGCAATGGACAGGTTGAACACGCCGCCGAGATCGCCATGGAGCACAACCTGGGCATGACCTGCGACCCCATCGGCGGGCTGGTGCAGATTCCCTGCATCGAGCGCAACGCCATGGGGGCGGCGAAGGCGGTACAGGCCTCGCGCCTCGCGCTCAACGAGCAGGAAGCCCACAAGGTCTCGCTCGACCAGGTGATCCGCACCATGTATTTGACCGGCCTGGATATGCAATCGCGCTACAAGGAGACCAGCCTTGCCGGCCTGGCCTTGAATGTGATCGAGTGCTGAGGAGAAGAGACGGAATCGCGGCTTGCGCGCATTTTTTCTGCGATCGCACTCACGAAAAATCCCGAAATCGCGATTCAAGGTCGATCGAATCCGGTCCCGCGCATCCAAATTTGCACTCGACCCTCAATTCCGCTCAAAATAATTGTTGACCTTTTTTCCACTCTTTGGTCGTTTTTTTCTTGACATCGATGATTCATGATTCTATACATTCATCATCTGCAGTTTACGTATTGCAGAAATCGATGCAACCCATCGAAAAGGGAGAATAGGCAAATGGCAACAAAAAAGGCAGCGAAGAAAGCCGCAAAGAAGCCCGCGAAGAAGGCCGCAAAGAAGGCCGCGAAGAAGAAGTAGCGGGACATCCAACCGAAAGGCAACACTTCAGGGGAACGCTTTAAGCGTTCCCCTTAGTGTTTATGGGGAAGGATTAGACTTGTAAGGAAGGGATTCAAACCTCAACAGCCATGACGCGCCGCCGCTGGATTGCCGAACATTGGGACGAGGCCACCGCCACCATCGATGGCGCGCAGGCCGAACACATGGCGCGCGTGCTGCGTGCGCAGCCGGGCATGGAAGCGGACGTGGTGGCGGGCGGCCACGTTTTTCATGCCGAGGTGGCCGCCGTCAGCCCGCACGAGGTTCGCTTCAACCTGATTGCCGAACTGGAGGCCGATCCCGCGATGCCGGTCACGCTGGTGCTGGCCGTCTACAAGTTCGATCACATGGAGTGGGCGATTGAGAAGGCCACCGAGCTGGGAGTTGCCGCGGTGGCCCCGGTGATCGCGCGACGGACTGAGAAGCATCTGGCCCTGGCCGCGGAGAAGCGCGCGGAGCGGTGGCGGCGCATAGCGCATGAGGCCGCCCAGCAGTCGCGCCGCTGCGATGTGCCGTTGATCCACGGCCCGGGTCCGTTAGCCGCGTGGGTGCGGGCAGCTTCAAGAGCCACGCGCATCGTGCTGGCCGAGCAGGAGCGCACCACCACCCTGCGCAACCTGATCGAAGAGGCCGTCAAGTCGGCCAGGGAAGAGATGCCCGCGCTGGAGATCGCCATCGGTCCCGAGGGCGGATGGGCTCCCTCGGAAGAGGCGCTCTTCGACGCCAACGGCTGGCGCGCCGCATCGCTGGGCCCGCGCATCCTGCGCGCGGAGACGGCGGCCATCGCCGCGCTGGCGGTGGTGGCTTCCTGCCTGGAGTAGAGGGCGGAGAAATCCCGGATCTGAAAAATACATAGAAAGTTGTATCCCACCCTTCGCGAAAAGCGCGAAGATTCTCTCTTGCGCGTCAAGCATTTTCGGTGAAGAAGGGTTGGATTTTCAAGGCATGGCGGGTCTATCCCTCCGATGCTTGTCGAGGCCGGGCGAGGATATTGCCGCCCGGCCGTTG